>WNGD01001152.1_pt1 | contig 43091 bp, 38 predicted proteins | sample 5400671 | NCBI WGS metagenome assembly WNGD01 (sample SAMN13153369, study PRJNA577476) | soil metagenome | isolation source: 40 cm soil or saprolite under grassland replicate 2 | place: USA:California | collected 2016-06-15 | reverse complement strand
GAAACGAAACGTGCATCTGCTCGGTGCGCGACTCCGCATTGAGATACGCCAGATTGCGCTCGGGGTCGCTCTCAAGACAGCGGACCCGATAGCCATCAAACGCTGCTCCAAATGCCGGTTCAGGGATACCCCCTTCTAGTGGAATGAGCAGAGGCTGATAATTCTCATCCCCATCTCGATCAAGCATCAGCAGAATCTTGCCCAGCTTGGGGAACACTGCAAAGACTTCTGCTTCCATGAGCTCCGGGTTCTGCACGGCAATGCGTGCCGGCAGCAGCGGCTCTGGGACGCTTCCACCAGCATCCATCGCGTACAGGCTAAGATGGCCGCCCTGGCCCAGATTGCTCAGGAAAAAGAGGCGATTGCCCAGCAGTTTAGGGCTGAGAAACAATCGCGCAGCAAGCAAAGACTCGATAGAAATAGTCATAACGTTCCTTTCCATCTCTGACATTCAGCATGCGAGCGAATAACGACGGGCGCAGAGATTGCCTGGATGGCAGGAGCATCCACCGGGCGAGCCAGGCGAATACAAGTGTCCATCAGCGTTGCTCCACCTCAAGCACCAGGGACATTACTGTAGCAGAGGCAGGGCATGCCTCCTGAAACTCCACCGACGCCTGCGCTGCCAAGGGAACCTCGGCTCGGCTGATTGGTTGAAACCTAAAGCGGAGAAAGAAGTCCGCCGCCGTGGTCGTCAGCAGCACCACCTGGCGTACTCCCAACGAGGCTGCATATGCGAGCACCTGCTGAACTAATGCCTGGCCCAGACTCTGCCCACGCTCGATTGAAGCCACCGTAATGGAACGCAAGAGTGCAGTGTCGCCATAAAGCTCCAGCCCTGCAGAGCCGATCAAGACGTCATCTCGAAATGCCAGGAAAAAATCGGGCAGATGGGCCTCCGCCCCGGCCAGGGGGAGATCAGCCGTCGCTAACAAGGCTGCAATTTTCGGCCAATCGCGTGGTGTTGCACCGCGCATGATCCAGGAACTCATCAATGTTCCTCCTCACCAGATGGGATGCCTGCTGTGTCTGAGGCCTCCACCTGGAGAGCCTGGTGCAGCAACACAAGTGCGTGTACCACCTGCTCTCGTTCTGCCGGTGGGATACGAGCCATCACCCGTTCAGCATGGGCATTGAGCGTCTCATTCAGTTGCTTAGAACGCATCTCTCCTGCTGGAGACAACGCGATCCGAATAGTGCGTCGGTCGGCGTCCCCCAGCGCTTTAGTCAGCAAGCCCTCCTGGACGAGCGTCTCCACGGCACGACTGAGCCAGCCCTTATCTAAGCTGGTGCGGCGTCTCAGATCTGCCAGGGTCATGGGGCCGTTGCGGCCCACCTCGGTCAAAATCAGACATTGCGTCGAGGTGGTGCCATTGCAGCACGCCACCTGCTCGCGTTGTGAGTGGGCGTGCAGCCGGGCGACCTCTCTGAGCAATATCCCCGCCGTCGGTGTATCCATCAGATCTCTCCCTGTTAAATCGTTGCTGGTAGCAACGTTGCTAATGACCAGTATACTGGCGAGCATGATCGTTGTCAAGAGCAACAATTCACCATGGCAACACAATACGCGTTTTACTCCTGGGTGGTATAACTAACTATCTCTTTCGACGTCATGATACTAAGATAGTGAGGAAGAGCATGGAATTGAACTGGAAGCAGATTGACATAGCTGCCCATGCACCTGTGATTACAACCGTCGATGCCCATGCAGCGGGTGAGCCGTTACGGATCATCACTGGGGGATTGCCAGAATTGCAGGGTGCGACCATGCTGGAACGCAGGCGCTCGATGCAACACCATTTTGACCATGTTCGGCGCGCGTTGATGTGGGAGCCCCGAGGGCACCGCGACATGTACGGAGCTGTGGTGACCCGGCCAGTGACGTCCGAGGCTGATCTGGGTGTCCTGTTCATGCACAACGAAGGCTACAGCACGATGTGCGGGCACGGCATCATTGCCCTGGTGACCGCGCTGCTAGAAACGGGCGCAATCACAGCGAAGGGCCAGCAGACTCCGGTCAATCTTGATACGCCGGCAGGCCTGGTACGCGCTACTGCTCACCTGGACAGTAGTGGACATGTCGAACGAGTCTCATTTCTGAATGTCCCCTCATTTGTGTATGCTCGCAACGTGGAAATCGAGTTGCCAGCATACGAGCGATTGGTAGTCGATATTGCATTTGGTGGCGCATTCTATGCTTTCATACCTGCCGGGTTGGTTGACCTCAGAGTTACTCCAGAAAACACTGAACAACTGGTGGCAGCAGGCGAGGCAATTAAGCAGGCTGTCAATGGAGCTCTTTCTATCAAGCATCCCATTGAATCAGATTTGAGCTTTCTCTATGGCACCATCTTAACAGGTCCACCGGAAAATCCGGTGCATCATAGCCGTAATATATGTGTCTTCGCCAACGCCGAAGTAGATCGCTCACCTACAGGTACAGGTGTCTCGGCTCGCCTGGCATTGCTTCACACCAAAGACGAAATTGTGGATGGTCAGCAGATCTTCATTGAAAGTATTCTGGGAGCTACAAGCACGTTTGGGGGGCGGATTGTAGGGAGAGCGAAGGTGGGATCATATGAGGCAATCGTGCCGGAAATCAGCGGTACAGCCTTCATTACAGGACGTCATGAATTCATCATTGATCCTCGGGATGAACTGGGGCGAGGGTTTTTGGTGTTATGAGCATTGGGCTTTGAGGTTTTGCATTTCCTATAGTCATGATTAATCTCTACAGTAACAACAACAGAGCCAGCAGAGCGTACTTTGTTCAACAAGAGAAGGCCTCACTTTTGCTCGTCCACTGCAATGCAAATCCAAAAATTACAACTAACTAGCGGATAGATTGTTCCCGGTGATTATTCGGATTAGCTCGTTCCAGGCGGAAACTTTCTTGGTAGGCACTAATGACAATCTTACAAATCTCCTGGGGATCATCTGAGAGAAGTAGTAACGCAGCATCCTCCAGGGATATCTTCTCAGTCACCAGCATGGTGTCACGAATCCAGTCGATTAAGCCTTTCCAGTATTTTGAGCCATATAAGATAACGGGGAAGTGACTTACCTTTTGGGTCTGAATGAGTAACAATGCTTCAAAGAGCTCATCCATCGTACCAAAGCCACCAGGATAAATGACGAATGCGTTTGAGTATTTGACGAACATGGTCTTGCGTACGAAAAAGTAGCGAAAGTCCAGCGAGATATCAAGGTACGGATTCGGTCCTTGCTCGAAAGGCAGTTCGATATTACAGCCTATGGATAGGTTTCCTCCTTCCTGCGCGCCTTTATTCGCAGCTTCCATAATACCAGGTCCACCACCAGTAATGATGCCAAACCCGGCTTTTGCTAACAAACGCGCAGTTTCAACCGCCGATATATAGTCGGGATCATCGGGCTGTGCACGTGCAGAGCCGAAGATTGCCACACAGGGGGGAACGTGAGCGAGGGCATCAAAGCCATTTACAAATTCACTCATAATACGGAACACACGCCAGGGGTCCGTGATGGTGAAGTCGAAATGCAAAGCACGCTCAAAAGCATGTTCAAACTCATTCTCCTGCTCCTGTGGCAGCGGTTCCGTGGGGCTGACTAATGGCGGCGTAGGGCGAGTTAACAATCGTTCATCTTCTGTCACTGCTCGATCTTTGCCGCTCAGAGAACGATAGCGATCAGCCACCTTTTTGCTGCGATTATTCGATCCATTTTTCATGTGATTACCATTACGACTCATTGTTTGTATTCCCTTCTTCCTCCGTCTCATGAAGCCGTCGCTTCAATATTATTGTAGCCAGAGGTGGCAGCGTTAAAAGTATAGAGTGTGGACAAGACTGCCAATAGAGTGGTCCGCTTGGCATAGACTGCTTATTTTCCAAACCGCTACCACCATAGCAGGTAGCATCGCTATTGATCAATTCATAGTACTCTCCTGCATATGGCACACCGAGCCGGTAACCAAGGCGTGGCAGAGGAGTGAAGTTACATACAAATACGAGCGTATCCCCCTCTTTTTGGCCACGTCGGATAAACGATACAACGCTTTGATCAGAATCGTGGGGATCAATCCACGAGAACCCTGCTGGATCGTTATCTAGCTCGCTCAAAGCCGATTCGCTCCTGTAGAAGTGATTCAGATCACGTACAAAGCCCTGCAACTGTGCATGATGGGGATCACTCGGCGGCTCAAGTAGATGCCAATCGAGACTCTCTTTAAAATTCCATTCTTTCCACTGTCCAAACTCCCCTCCCATAAAAAGGAGTTTTTTCCCTGGATGACCCCACATATATCCAAAAAAGGAGCGTAAGTTGGCAAAACGCTGCCAGAGATCACCAGGCATCTTATTAATCAGAGAGCCTTTAATATGTACGACCTCATCATGAGATAGTGGCAGAACAAAGTTTTCAGAGTAGGCATACATTAACGAGAATGTTATGTTGTTGTGATGATATCGTCGATGGATTGGATCCATATGCATGTAGTCCAACATGTCATGCATCCAGCCCATATTCCATTTCAGACTAAACCCCAGGCCGCCAACGTAGGTTGGTCTCGTTACAAGAGGCCAGGCAGTAGATTCTTCGGCTATGGTCAATGTTCCAGGCTGTTCGGCATAAACCGCTTCGTTCAGTTGACGCAGAAATTCCACTGCCTCGAGATGTTCTCTGCCTCCATAGCGGTTGGGAACCCATTCGCCCGGTTTCCGTAAATAATCCAGGTAGAGCATAGACGCGACTGCATCAACACGCAGACCATCGATATGATACTCTCTCAACCAGAACAAGGCATTGGCAATTAAAAAATTGCGAACCTCACTGCGGCCGAAGTCAAAAACTAGTGTTCCCCATTCCTTATGTTCACCCTTACGGGGGTCGGCATATTCATAGAGATGGGTACCATCAAAGAATCTTAAAGCGTGATTGTCCCTGGGGAAGTGAGCGGGCACCCAATCAAGGAAGACACCAATGCCTTGCTGGTGCATGTAATCCACAAAATATTGAAAGTCTCCGGGCGTACCAAAACGGCTTGTTGGTGCGTAATAGCCCGTGGTCTGGTACCCCCATGAGCCATCGTAAGGGTATTCAGTGATAGGCAGCAGTTCGATATGAGTGAACCCCATATCTTTGACATACGCCGCCAGTGCAACAGCCAGTTCACGATAGGTCATGAAACGGTCCTCTTCAACCTCCCCTTCGATATGACGTTCAGGCACTTGCCGCCAGGAACCCAGGTGTACCTCATAAATTGAGATAGGTGAATTCAATTCCTGGTGTTGTCCACGCTCCTTCATCCATGCGTCATCATTCCAGGTAAATTGGTGAATGTCGGCCACGATGCTCGCGGTTTTAGGGCGCAATTCAGCCGCAAAGCCATAAGGATCTGTTTTATCAACTGTGTAGTTATCGTAACGCGAGTAAATGGCGTACTTATATTGAGCGCCAGGCTGGACTCCCGGCACAAAGCATTCCCACACACCCAGCTCACGATGCCGCAGGTGCATTGGATTGGCATCTCGCCTCCAATCGTTAAAGTCGCCTATTACGGAGACTGCTAACGCATTAGGAGCCCAGGTCGCGAAATTCGTGCCTGTAATGCCATTTATGGTTCGTATATGAGCGCCCATCTTCTCATAAATATGATAATGTTTACCCTGTCCAAACAGGTAAAGATCGAAATCACTAAAAATAGAAGTGATATCCGACTCTATATTGGACGTTTCATCGCGCGCTTGATTAAACTGTGCTTCTGTCATCAATAACATCCCTATCGAGTAGCACAAATGCCCTACATTAACTAGCATAGCACATTTGGGAAGTACATTGAGGCTCGGCAACCAAACGCTTGAACTACTTGCCATCTTACCAGAGAGAATCTGAGCTGTCACACAGGCAGTACCTTCGCTTTACCTTTCCGTCCCCGCGTTGTACTATTCTCGCAAGCGTTACAACAAGCAAGGAGATGTTTCTATGCCATTCACTGCTGATGCGGATATTCTTCGCGACCTTGGAACCCATCGTGTAATAGAGCCCAAGGGATCCCTACCTCAAGCTGCATGGAAACTTAACAACTCTCCTGTCGCACAATCCTCCGAGACCTTGGTCGAAGTACATGCATTACACATCGACTCAGCCAGCTTCGCCCAGATAACGAGTACATGTGATAATGATCCTGAACGAACGAAGAGACATCTACTAGATATCGTAGCCCAACGGGGCAAGTTGCATAATCCAGTTACAGGCTCCGGTGGTGTTTTGATCGGTACTATTCGCGAACTCGATGACTCTTATGGAGAAAAACATGGACTGTCTATAGGAGATACTATCGTTAGCCTCACCTCCTTAAGCTGGCTTCCATTGCACTTAGAAGCTATTCAAGCGATCCGCCCGCAACGTTCTGAGGCTGAAGTTATAGGCAAGGCCATCTTTTTCCGCAGCAATCCACTGACCAAGCTCCCGCACGACCTGCCTACAAATATCGTCGTTGCAGCTCTGGACGTGGCAGGAGCACCTTCGCGCTCAGCGATACTAGTTCAGCCAAGCCAGCGTGTCACGGTTCTTGGAGCTGGAGGAACAGCCGGATTGCTGACATTGTGTGCGCTTCGTCAACGTCTCGGCTTACGGGGGGAAATCATAGCTGTAGAGTATAGTGAACAGGCTTTGCGCGACGTAGCTGCACTAAACGTAGCAGACATAATTGTGCAAGGCAATGCGACACTGCCATTAGAACTCATAGAAAAAGTGCACGATGCCTGCGCTGGCAGGGACTACCAGGCTGATCTGACCATAAATGTCGTTAATGTCCCGCATACTGAATCAGCTACCATATTACTTACAAAACTCAATGGGCGTATTCTCTTCTTCAGTATGGCAACCAGCTTCACGGCAGCGGCGCTAGGAGCAGAGGGCATGGCCTATCCGGTCGAAATGCATATTGGCAATGGCTATATGCCTGATAATGGAAGGATTGCCTTACAGTTGCTGCGTGATTATCCCGTACTGCGAGCTATCTTTGCCAGGCGGTTCGGCTAGTCCGGCATAATCATAGGAAAGTATGTCTGAATATTCTACACACATCGTAGGCAGAGCAAATATTCAATGCCTGTTGCTTATTGGCTTCTCAAAGAACGTAAGCAAAAAGACCCCAGTGAGGATTATGTAACTTCATAACGTATCTAATCTATAGAAGGAGACAATCAGGAAAGCTCATCCACGCTGTTTCCTTTCCAAATGCTATCTGACGGCTGATCCTGTCACGCGGCTCCGATGTGATCAGCCGTCGATGGTACTTTCAGATTACATCACAACTATGGAGCCTGGTACTATTCAGATACAGCCAGAGGAGGCATTAGCATTTGAAATGATCAAACGCTCAATTTGGGTTGTGCTTGGATTAATCCTCGCGATCATCCTTGTTGCCTGCGGGAACACGAGCACTGGCACTTCTGGTGGTAATACCAGCCCAAGTCCGACTGCTACCACTGCCAGCTCGAGCAGTTCCTGCGGCAAGTACAATGTATGTACTACACCGACTGCAAATACCAGCGGATCTTCTGTTTCAATCAAGACAGCAACAGCCACCATCAATGGCACGTCGATGACAATACTCACCAACACACAGGGGCTGACGCTCTATTATCGCACAAGCGATACTGCATCTTCTGTCTGCAGTGGAAGTTGTGCCTCGGTCTGGCCTCCGCTTCTAAGCACGAGCATCCCTGCTAGCTCTACCTCACTGCCAGGTAAACTGTCTATACAGACGACTGCAAACGGCAGCCAGGTCGAGTACAACGGCCACCCTCTGTATACCTACGCGCATGATAGCGCAGCGGGACAAACGAATGGAGAGTGTATTGGAAGTATCTGGCTCGCTGCCACGACCAACCTCGCAGCAGGGAATGCCAACCAGAACACCTGCGGCGGTGGGTACTGATAAAGAACAGTAATCAACCAGCGATTGCGAAAGCTCCATCTTCTGAATGATGGTGAGGGCCGGCGAGGTTTGCCAACGCCGGCCCTCACCATCATTCAGAGACCTTGAATGTTATGCCAAGGCTCCTCGTTAGTACGCCTTTTTCTTCTTTTTTCCGCTCTGAAACTCTGCCTTAGCAGAGGCATCACAAATCCAACACAATTCCTGATAATCCGTGAGTGCACAAGCAGAAAAACTATGACAGCGTAACAAAAATGAGATAAAATACGTGATACCAGAAGTGAACTGCTGGGATTCGAAAGGAGAATAAGCAATGACTATAGACCTGATTAAAATGAAAACTCGACTTGAGGCTAAACGTGATGAGTTACGCAGTAGCATCGCAGGCCTGACAGAGGCTAATCCTACGCCGACTGATCCTATCGAGGCCGGTCTTGGACCTCAAGATTTTGAAGAAGTCGCAGTGGACTTCCTGGAAACGCAGCAGGAACAGTCGATCCTGGTTAACGAGCAAGCTCTCTTGACTGAAGTAGAACGTGCTCTGGAGCGCATCAGCGACGGAACCTATGGGAAGTGTGTGACCTGCGGGCAGCCCATCCCTGAGAAACGACTTGAAGCGATTCCGTGGGCCGCACGAGATATCAAGTGCGAGGAACAGCTGGAGCAACGAAACCTCAGTAGGGAGGAGCTTTACTCCGAGGAACCAGGTTTCTGATGTTAGTGAAGAACAGAATGCTTTAAACCTTTTCAAAGGGCGGTTGATCAGGTACAATAAACGTGCTTACCGCTGAGGAAAGGAAGAATATTCATAAGTGAAAGTAAGGCGCGCACGTATCTATGATGCATTGGCATTGCTTACTGCCATGCTAGTGTTGGTCCTGGATCAGTGGACGAAAGCATGGGCTGTAGGTAACCTGAGTCCACCAAATATCGGTCCCCACATTTCACTGGTTGATGATTACCTCATCCTTTACTATATCCAAAATAACGGAGCGGCTTTCAGCTTGCTTGCGAATAGCATCGTTCTTGATATTCTCATAGTGGCGGCAGTTGGAGTAGTCGCTTACCTCTATCTGCGTGTGCTCAACACTGGTACTTTGGGGTATAAGCTTATTTTTGGTTTGATAATTGGTGGAGCCGTGAGCAACTTGTTAGATCGGGTACGTCACAGCGGCTACGTTGTCGACTTCATCTCTTTTCGCATCCCTCAGATTGACTTCTATTTTGCAGTCTTTAATCTTGCTGATGCTGCTATTTCCGTTGGAGTCTTCCTGCTCTTTGTTGCTCTCCTTTTTGGCGGTGTGCGCAGGCCGGGGGGGACAATCAGGGGGAGTGATGCAGCTCAGAAAACTCCACCAGCACCTTCCCCTACCAGCGACAGTGAAGCATTCCAACCTTCTAAAGAGCATGATGCACAAACCTGATCCCTCTTTAACTCAGCAGAAGCGCACGTGGAGTATTCAGACAGATGAAGCAGGCCAGCGGCTTGATCGATACCTCGCATCAGTACTCAGCGATATGTCTCGCACGAAAGTGCAACAACTGATTGCAGAGGAAGCGGTACTTGTCAATGGATACCCCAGTAAGTCTGGTTATGCCCTTAGAACCGGTGATGAAATACAGCTCTTATCACTCAAGCTGAATAATCGAGCTGGCACTGTCAAGCCACGGCAATTGCCTCTCGACGTTGTCTATGAAGATCGCGACTTGCTCGTTGTGAATAAAGCTACCGGGATGGTGGTTCATCCTGCTCCTGGACATCACGATGATACACTGGTTAATGCCTTGTTGACACGCTTTCCAGATATCCAGAAGGATGGTGCGGATCAGCGACCAGGCATTATCCACCGCCTTGATAAAGATACTTCGGGCCTCATCATTATCGCCAAGAATGCCGCTACGCAGGCAGCGTTAGTGGAACAGATGAAACATCACGAGATCGTCAAACGTTATCTGGCGCTTGTTGAGGGTGTTGTAGCACTAGATCAGGGCAGCATCGATGCACCCATCGGCCGCAATCCGCGTCATCGTCAGCAAATGGCGATCATAGCAAAGGGCAGCAGAGAAGCCCGAACACATTTTCGCGTACTGGAGCGTTTTACCCGTCACACCCTGCTACTTTTAGAATTGGAAACCGGACGCACGCACCAGATTCGCGTACACTTAAAGGCTATAGGACACCCTGTTGCCGGTGATCCTATTTACGGGTCACGCAGTGCGACTCGTGGCCTGACGCTCAAACGTCAGTTTCTACATGCTTATCAAATCAAGTTCAACCATCCAAGTACAGGGGCTACTTTAGAGCTAGAGGCCGCTCTTCCTGATGATTTGCAAGCTGTACTTGACCAAAAAAGTTTCCTGTAGTCCTCTGGCAGAGACAGCGCCTGGTATGCTATACTATTAATGGCGAACGGAACGGAAATTGAACAAAGTTTGTATCCCCTGTACTGAATTGTATACCACTACTGACCCTGGCTCTGATCAGCAGGTATCATTATTTCGCTTTAAATTTGTGTAAAAAGAATTAAATCTTTGCCGCAATCTGGTTAGAACTTATGTTCTCACTATATCCACAGGGCTTTGTGTGGCAGGTTTCCCCGACGGCCGTCGGTATTTCTTCAAGGTTTATTCATTTAAAAGGAAAGGAGTAACCTGAAAATGCCAGTACTGGAATCAACCGACAAATTAACTCCACGCAGCGCTTTACGCCACCGACCGATCGGAGATGAGGCGGCCAAGTCTGGGAAGGAGCCTGTTGTGCCTTCTACTGCAACTACTCCCGTCGCACAGCGCGCTTCGCGGCTTCGTCCCAAACAGACGGATGGTGCAGAGGATATCAACGAATGGCAGCGTGTAGATACAGATGATGCTGAGCGTCGCCACACAACCGCTACGCCACATCAGACGGGTACAAAATCCAAAAACCTGCCAAAAGTTCCACGTCCTCAGGTGACACAGGGCAAGCGCAAATTTTGGTATGGATGGCATCCCTTGCTTTACCTGGGTATAGGTATGATTGCGATGCTCGCCTTATGGACCTTGCTGACAACAGCGATAAGCTGGTGGAGCACTACCTGGGACGACATTCACTATGGACGTCCACGCACATTCCAGATAGATGCCTTAGTGGGGCATAACGAGTCAGCAGGGACGCCCAGTCATTTTATAGCCATCAATCTGAGTGGGCGCATTGAAATCATTGAATTCCCTGGCGGTGATGGCTCTAAAGCACGTATCTATCTGGGTCCCCAGCTATATGGTACGGGATCGGACTTGATACCGGTGACACTCAGTTTTGTTGACGTCAACGGTGATCATCAGCAAGACATGATTATCCATTTTCAGTCGTCACGCATTGTTTTCATCAATGACCAGGGAGGCTTTAGACAGTTGCGCCCAGAGGAGCGTCACTCTGTAGAACAATTCTTACAACGTACTGGTCAATGAATGTTCGGGCCACAATAGTTCAATAACTGGCTCTATCACAAGGGTAGCTTTTTGAGGTCCTGGCTGAGATGAAAGGAGTTTGCTCCGTTCGCCTCAGCCAGGATCGTCTATGATTCCATAGAATTATTTGATTGGTCAGGGGCTTTGGAGAAGTGTGCAAAACGATCCTCCAGTAGACGTGCACCGGGATCAGCAGTACCAACGAGTCCGTGCACATAGATATCGGTTGTAGCTATGTTGCTATGTTTCAGTAGCCTCTGCAGTCTGTCAGACTGTGCTAGCGTTGCAATTCATATAGTCATGTAAACCAGTGTGAATGAGGAGACCCGACAGGTGAGAGAGGACCTATGAGCAGGAACGTTCTCTTCACTCATGCAGGCCTAGCCCTTTAGAGGAGCATGGATTCTACCTGTGTGGCATGCGTGTCAGGCCCCTGCAAGAGGATCTCGATGTAGTAATCGGTCGTGGCGAGCGAATCATGTCCCAATTGCTTCTTGATATCCTGTACCGTGGCCCCGGCCTTGAGGCGGATCAATGTGCCAGTATGGCGCGTGGCATGCACCTTCGAGGTGCCGAGGTACTTCTGGCAGATGTCGGCAATGGCCTGGGGACCAAGCTGGTTTCCGCGATTCCTGCCGTTGCGCCCTCCTGGAGCCAAAGCGATCCAGAGCGGTGTGTCGGGAGCGAGGTAGAGTTCCCCACCGTAGTAGCTGCGCAGCCAGGTTAGTAGAACATAACTGATCCCTGCGGGCAGCTGGTCCACCATGACCTTCGCCCCCTTGCACCGTTCAAACGTGAGCGTCACCACTTCCTGTGTTGTGCTATGCGCATCTGTCCATGTATCTATCTGCACATCACGCCATAGTAAGCCTGCGACTTCTGAAAGACGGCGGCACGTCTGCAAATACACCAGGAGCAGCGCCCGGTCCCGTTTGCCATCGAGCGTGCTGATATCGATCGAGCGCAGGCGGGCCTGCACGATTTCCGGCTCCATGGCATGTGCCCCCTGATAGCGCTGGGACTTGCCGCGCTTGATCTTATCGATAGGGTTGACGCTTACCAGGTCATTGCGGATGGCGAACTCATAGAACGAAGACAACGTGGCTAGGCGCAGGTTGCTGGTCGCAACTGCCACGTCCCTGCCGCGCGCCGAGTACGCCGCGAAGAGGCGTGCCGTCGTGACCAGCTGAGCAAGGCAGTCCTCGCGGTCCAGGTCCAGCCCCTGCTGCTGGAGGTCCGCCCGATATTGATTCAGAATCGAGCGGTACGCCTGCTGCGTTTTCACACTGCGCGACTGCCGATACTTTTCCAACACCCATTCCTCAATGAGCAGGTTGAGCCGCTCCAGGCGGAGCGGGTCGTTAACAACCTCGCCGCGTCCTTCATGTAGTACTGGAGCGAGTACTTCGTACTCAACAACCTCGTCGGATTTCCTGTCCATACTCATTGCTCCTCAACATGCTGCAAAATATACTGTAGCAGCCTGCGAATAATACTCGGGCTGTCGTGTAGATGTCCCAAGGCGGTATTGCAATCATTACGCAGCAAGCCGCGCACAACACCCTTTGCATGGTCGTGGTCGACGTGCAAGTGCCGCTTTTGCTGCTTTCCGCACGTCGTAGTCTTGACCATAAAGCCGTGATAGTTTTGTTGAAGGTTTTTATCGCGCACCTTTGCAGGATTATAGCGAGCTTTTCTCTGTTCTTCCAAGCACACTTTGCACCAGTGATTCGTGCTATTCGGGTACGCCATCGGGTGGTGCTTGCACCGCACACAGAGTCGCTCGCCGTCCACTGCGCTCCTCCAGAAATGAACACCATTTACAACTAAGATTTGTTAGATGTATATTTAGCATACTAGGTGCACGCCTGAGTTGTCAAGGGCCAGACGCCGAAACTCGTAGAGGAAAAGATACCAACAGGGCCTGAGCGTGCGGAAATCGCTTCTGGTGAATGAGCGAGAGGCGCTGAGTTCCCGGCCAAAACAGGAGGTACGTACTCCATCTTTTCTTGAAAACTCTCTAACGTGCAGGTGACAAAAAATGATGCGCGAAGACTGCGAGCCGAGCGAGCATGTGATCTAGGATGGACATGTTCCTCTTGGCGCCTGTGATAAGGGGTATGGAGAGATGCCTCCCACCCATTTTGCGGTAATATAAATTATTGAGCCTGTTTGACTATAAGAAGAACAGCGATAGCACACTCCAAAGCGAGCAACCGTTACTTAAGCACCCTGCCCCAGTGGTAGTCTCCTAGCTTACCATATAACTGGATGACACAATGAGATTCTTCTGGTCGAACCTGTACACATGCATTTGAAAGCAAGAAATAGCGTGCTGTGCATGGAATTTGCAGCTACAATTTCTCCTGCAGGAGGCTCTTGTTGCCGCTAATGCCATGTGCATAGAATATCCAAATAGCACTAAACGAAAGGAGACGAATCATGTCGCAAGAGAACAAGGCCTTTATGACCCATTGGTTCGAAGATTAGAGGAAGCGAAATGCGGCGATCGATGGCTCATGGCGTCATCGTCGACGATCATAGATCAGAGGGAGGCAAAACCTGAACCATGGAAAAACAACAGCTTTTGAAACAACTTGAGAAGGCGTGGGCGGCGATCAAGGAGTCATACGCCGGCTTGTCAGATTCACAGCTGACAGAGCCTGGCGTCATGGGCAATTGGTCGGTGAAAGATATCCTTGCGCATGTGACCACGTGGGAGGAGGAGGCGCTGAAGTATCTGCCGCTCATCATCACAGGAGGCAGGCCACCGCGATACATCCAGTACGGCGGCATCGATGCCTTCAATGCACAGATGGCGGAACACAAACGGAGTCTCGCGCTCTCCGATGTACTGAGGCAACTGGATGAAACGCATCGCCGACTCATCGACTACATCCTAAGCGTGCCCGAAGAGCACTTCACGCGGGAGACGCGCTTCCGGCATCGTCTCCGGCTCGATACATACAGCCATTACCCGCAGCACGCCAAGGCGATACGTGAATGGCGGGAGCGGCCAGCCAAATAAGGGAAATCCAGAACCGATTATGACTATAAGAAGTTCCCCGCTGCCAATTTTGCTATAAGGACTATCCACCTGGCATCTGGTCTGGTGGATGGTCAACTTCTACTCTGCTGAAGGACACGCTAACGCCGTTAGAGGACTCACCTGCACGTGCAAAAAGCGCGATTCGCCCGGTTGTGTAATCACCATCGTTGATTGAAGTTACTTCTGTCTTGTTAATAAATAGCAGCAATTGCGCGCCTACCATTATCACGCTGATCGTATTTTGCATTCCGGGCGGATTGAGGACGGAGCTAGGCAGAGGGCCGTCGAGAATGATTGCACGCGGACGCTTACTCGCATCTAAGTACTCATTAGCGATGGAAAAGGTATTATCGCCATTGATCTCTATACGGTAGTCATGATCCATGGTGCTGTCACCGCGAACGTAAATACCCACGCTGTCGTTCTCGCCAGCATACAGAATAGTTAGATCAACAGTTACCATGAAGTTATCATAAATTGCATTCGTGGGCAGGCTCTCAACCAGTGTCGTGTTTTCATTGATGTCGGTCAAGGTCAGTTTTCCGTTTGCAAGCGTCCGAATATAACCAGCTTCGTTCGTAATGCTCCAGCCTAGCGCATTATTGATGAATGTATCGTAGAACAGTGCTTGTGGCGGGGGTGTCTCCAGGTACATTTGGGTTGACGTTGCTGTGGGGGTGGGCGTAGGTGTTGCAGGTATCGTGGGAGTCACTGTGCTCAGCGTATGGTTGGCAGCATCCCTTTGGCTTTTAGCGAGAAAAAAACTGCCAGTACTTATGGCGAGAAGTAAAATAATTATAAACGTGATGAATATAAGGTTTGGTGGTCGCCGGATGCGAGGTGTCTGCCCATCCTCTTCTCCCGTCTTTCCTACCGGTGTGCTCATAAAACTTGGCTCCTGATATCTCAACATGAAGTCCGACACTACCCCTTGATGAGAGAAGGTTGCTTGCCTCTATGTTCCCCGTTTGCAAACGCGCTCAAAGTGTTATACTGTAGTCTCGAACACAGAATTAATAACGCTTCAGGTCTTACTTTAGACACATACCAGAGAGAAAAGAACGAGAGAATATTATGACGATGCTCGCGGCAATGTTTTACGCGCCGCAGGATATCCGCCTGGAACAGCGTCCTATCCCCGAACCGGGAACTGGAGAAGTACTCCTGCAAGTAGCTGCTACCACTACCTGTGGGACAGACGTAAAAACCTACCTGCGTGGTCATCCCCGGCTCTTCGAGCACGTACCGGCAGGCTTTGGTCACGAGGTTGCAGGCATAGTAGCGGCAACCGGCACGGGTGTAACCCAATGCACTGGAGGAGATGTTATTGTTGTCGCGAATTCAGCGCCGTGTCAAGAGTGCTTCTACTGCCAGCGTGGAAGATTTAGTCTCTGTGAAGATCTGCTCCTGCTCAATGGTGCCTATGCCGAATACCTGCTCGTACCTGAACGCATCGTACGGCAGAATCTCTATCACCTGGCGCCAGAGACTTCCTTTTTGGCAGCAGCCTTAACCGAGCCGCTGGCCTGTGCACTTCATGGTGTGGATGCAAGCAACGTTTCCCATGATGATACAGTTGTGATTGTAGGAGCAGGCCCAATGGGGCTTCTACTAGCCGCAGTAGCTAAGCTGAGAGGGGGAAGAGTAATCATCGCAGGGCATGGTAGGGATCGCCTGGTCCTGGCCAGTCAATTTGGTGCTGATGTGGTCATCGACGCCGGCCAGATGTCAGCTCAGGAGCAACGGGAGGCGGTACTACAGGAGACCGAAGCGCGACGTGGTGCCGATGTCGTTATCGAAGCGGTGGGGACGACTGCTACCTGGGCACTGGCTACCTCACTGGCTCGTCCTGGGGGCCTCGTCAACTTTTTCGGCGGTTGCCCTTCGGGCTCACACGTGAGCCTGGCTACATACCCCATACACTACGGCGAACTCACCCTCAAAGGAGTTTTTCATCATACACCCGCATACTTTGCGCAAGCGCTTGAACTCATTCAGGGACGCCATATTAATGTTGAGGCTCTGATTACTGCATGTGTTCCACTAGCTTGTGTATTGCAGGTAATGGACCTGCTGGTGCGTAAGCAGGGAGTCAAGTATGCACTGATTCCCCCGGCTTTTCAGCAGGCTCTTGTGCCAGAAGAAACCCCTCAGTATCTTGTGTAGAGCAGAGCCAATTTTATAACGAGGCCTCACGCGTTTTGCGTTGCCGCTCTGCTTTCACAACCGTGGTGCCAACAGCCCGTCCAACGATAACAGGCTGTTCCAGCACATCGGCGGCCGAGTCGCTAATATCAGGTCGTGCAGCGATCACTTTGCGTGCCTCGAACTCAATTCGTCGCGAGGTGCGTCCAATCTTTGTGTTTCGCCCAGTGGCCTCGACAAAATCGCCAGCATACAAAGGTGCCAGGAACTCAACGTTTTCGTAGCTAACCAGCAGCCCTTCATCCCCGTCACTCCGAATAGCCAGTTCAGTCGCTACATCGCCAAAAAGCGAGAGCAAATGCGCTCCGTTGACCAATTGCCCTCCATAATGGGCATCACTTGCGCTCATACGTATGCGGATCATAGAGGTAAGTACCTCATGGTTGGTCATATTGTTTTGCCTTTCTTTTGTGTATTCAATGGCTATAAGAAAACGCTTCCCTATTAAACTTGCCTCACCTGTTTTGCCAAACTTTTCGCAGCAACCAGCGTAAGCATCTCATATGCTACATGGGCTGCCAGTAAAGCTGTAATCTGCGCTGGATCATAGGCAGGCAGCACTTCGACTATATCGAAAGCCACAAAATTTGCGCTGCGCAGCCCGCGTAGCAATTGCAGTGCTTCCCAACTTGTTACGCCGCCAACTTCAGGTGTACCGGTACCAGGAGCATAAGCAGGATCAACAAAATCGACATCGAAAGTCAGAAATGCTGGTCCATTCCCTAGTCGTTCGCTCACTATCTCTGCTACTTCCGGCATACTATAGTTGCGCATCTCTGTATTTGATATGAAAGCAAACCCCAGATTGCGTGCCACTTCATAATCACTCGAACTGTAAACCGGACCTCGCATACCAACTTGAATACAGCGTGACGGATCAAGTAGACCCTCCTCGGCGGCTCGCTTGAAGGTTGTCCCGTGATTATACTTCCGTCCAAAATATTCATCCCAGGTATCACTGTGTGCATCAAAATGGGCCAGTCCCAGCGGTCCGTAGCGACGTGTTACAGCGCGCAATTCCGCCAGCGTAATAGAGTGATCCCCTCCCAGGCAGATAGGAATTACTCCCGCATCCAGAACTGGCTTCAGCCCCGTCTCAATACGTTCATAGCTGTCCTCGATGTAACCGGGAACAACTGAAATATCACCACCATCTGTTACGGAGAGCGTACCAAAAACATCGACATTCGCTGCCGGGTTGTACGGCCTTAGCAAAGATGAAGCATCACGAATGGCAGCAGGTCCAAACCTTGCTCCCGCTCGATACGTCACTCCCGTGTCAAACGGGATGCCTATGATTGTAACATCAACCTCGTCAGTGGTCATGACGTAAGGTAAACGTGCAAATGTACGCACACCGCAGAAGCGTGGTGACTGCAAGGCATCAATGGGTTGGTAATGTGGCATATTCTACTCCTTGATAACTCTGACCTGACAAACCTTCGTTAGACTTCTACAGGTAGCATGCATCAAAGCCAATGGAAAAGCAAGCAAATGAAACGTTGTTTTTAGAAATGGTGTCATAGCAAGCAAGCGTCTTTGAAATTGAAGTAGTCACTCATGTTAACTCGACTTTTTCGTTTATTTCATGTTATAATCCCGGCATAGAATCCGCTCATCTTCATTCCGTGCACCCTGCAGGGTGCAGAAAGGAGGTGTATAGAGCTTCATACGCGTTCCTCATTCCCATGTGTATCCGTTTGTTTCATCTTTCATCCATCCATAGTTATTATCAGGAGGATAATGCATGGCAACCGAGACAGTCGAAAAACAGGGATACTTCACGGGCTGGACCCTCAAGAGAGAAGGTATCATTGCCCCTGAAGAGCGGCTTCCCTGGGGACAAACCATTTTTGTTGGCCTGCAACACGTGCTGGCCATGTTCGGAGCTACTGTCCTGGCTCCTCTGGTAATGGGCTTCAATCCCAACACCGCAATTTTCTTCTCTGGTATTGGCACACTCATCTTCTTCCTCGTAGTAGGTGGTCGTGTTCCGAGCTACCTTGGTTCAAGTTTCTCCTTCATTGCTGTCGTGATTGCAGCAACCGGTTATAGTGGCAAAGGCCCCAACCCTAATATTGATGTAGCACTTGGCGGTATCATAGCAGCAGGTGTGGTCTATGCCATTATTGGCCTTATTGTTATATTCGCCGGCTACAAATGGATCGAATACCTGATGCCACCTGTGGTCACAGGCTCAGTTGTGGCAGTGATCGGTCTAAACTTGGCGCCGGTAGCGATTAGTGAAGCCACCGCCAGTTCGTTTGACACGTGGATGGCACTCGTCACAGTATTGGCTGTTGCACTGGTGGCTGTCTATATGCCTGGTTCATTGCGCCGCCTGCCGATTCTGCTTGGCGGTATTATTGGTTACCTCATCTACCTGTTGCTAGCCAATGGCTTCGGCCTTGGAAAACCCATCAACTTCACGAACCTGAACAATGCGAGCTGGGTTGGACTACCTGTCTTCACCACTCCTACTTTTCAAACTAATGCGATGACCCTGATCGCTCCCGTTGCCATTATCCTGGTGGCAGAGAACCTGGGCCACGTTAAAGCGGTGGGAGCAATGACTGGACGCAACCTGGACAAATACCTGGGGCGCGCTTTCCTGGGTGATGGGCTGGCGACCATTGTGGCTGGTTCTGGGGGCGGTACCGGTGTGACTACCTACGCTGAGAACATCGGTGTGATGGCTGTAACGCGCATCTACTCTACGGTCATCTTCATTGTTGCAGCAGTTGTGGCAATTCTGCTGGGTTTCTCTCCCAAGTTTGGTGCACTTATCGCCACCATCCCATCAGGAGTGCTTGGTGGGCTTGCCATCGTACTCTTTGGCTTGATTGCTGCCACGGGTGGACGTATCTGGGTGCAAAACAGAGTGGACTTTTCCAAGAGTCGCAACCTGCTCACTGCTGCAGTTGCCCTCACTCTTGGTGCTGGCAACTTTGTCTTAAACATTGGTAACTTCTCTCTTGGTGGCATTGGAACCGCGACTTTTGGTGCGATCATCCTCTACCAGATTTTACGCGAGCGCGAACCCCAGCCCGAGGAAATGGTCACCGCTGACTCAGCAGTTGGGCTTGAACCTGGTGCTGAGCCGCAGCAAGGCGCAGGCAAGTAGGGTCACACTAAAGTCAGGCGGACCTCCCAGGCCTGTCTGTAAATACTGAACCAAACGCGATAAGGTAGGCTGCTCTACCTGCCTTGTCGCGTTTTTGTGCGTACAAAATAAGTGATAGAGACATGCTTGGGGATGTCCTCATTTCCCTAAACTGGCATGGTACAATGCAGCTAAGACTGACTTTGTCACAAGACATCTGGATGGAGTTTATACCATGCCATACTATGCTACAGCACCGCAGCTCACTGACCATTACATTGCCCAGGTGTGGGAGAAGCTCCCTCACTATCTCCGATCTACCTTGCTCCTGCCCTGCCCTGCACTCTCTGCGCAACTGGGATGCGATTTGACCATAGCTAGCGAGACCTTCCAGCATACGGGTAGCTTCAAGTTGCGTGCTGCCTATAATCTACTCTCCAGCATCCCTCAGAAGCATGTCATCACAGCCTCATCAGGTAATTTCGGGCAGGCGGTAGCTTATGCCTGCAAACTACTCGGCAAAACCTGTACTGTGGTTATGCCGGCAACATCAGCTCAGGTTAAAGTTGCTGCTGTGCAATCTCATGGGGGTATTGTTGATTTAATTGATGTTAGAAAAATAAGTCGCAGCGAGCGTGTGCAACAATTGCTTGCGGAACAACCCGGTGCCTTCTACGCCCAGGCATATGATGATTATCGCGTGGTGGCTGGTAATTCGACACTGAGCAAAGAAATTTTAAGTGCAGCCGATTTCGATGTGATTGTTGTGCCTGTAGGAGGCGGTGGTTTATGCTCAGGACAGATCATTGCGCGCGACCACTTGCGAGTACATACAGAAATAATTGGAGCGGAGCCTCTACCAGGCAATGATGCGGCACTTTCTCTGCGCAGCGGCCAGCTCATCCGCAACGAACACGAGCCACAAACTGTAGCAGATGGGGCGCGCACTCTGAGCCTTGGTGTACTCAATTGGGAAATAATCCAGCGTGGCATAACCGACATTATCGAAGTACCGGATGCATTAACGCTTGAAGCCCTGAGGAGCTACTTCCTTTATGCTAACCTCAAAGTAGAACCTACTGGAGCTTTAGCTCTTGGCGCTCTGCTCGCCCGGCCCGGACAATTTCATGGAAAACGTGTCTGCTGTATCGTGAGCGGGGGTAACGTGGATCCAATGGTCTATGCGCAAGCTCTGCTAGGACAATGAGGCTATAGAATGCTACTGCGAGAGCATGAATAGGTCTGCCTCACCTGTCTCTAATCACTTTATGTCACGGGAAAAATAGCCAAGTTGGTGAAAGTCGCCTGAGCACGAGGTGGCAAGGAGGGGAGGTTTGAAACGAACAATGCGGCCGAACCACTTTTGTAAGCGTCGTCGGTATAGGTGTACAGAGACTGCCCATTAACCATCAATGTCATGCTTGGCCCTTTGGCAATGATTGTAATATGATTGAACTCCCCTACTTTCGCAATAGCGTCATTAGCGGTGTATCCCTGAACTTTGCGACTCTGCGAATTACCATTGGTATCCAACATCCCTTTAAAAATGGCATAGCTCCCGTCACCATAGAACTCGAAACGGTAATAGCTACCTATATCACTGGTTTGACTTGATGCCCCTCTAATGAACACTCCGTATCCATTGTTTGGATCCCCTTTAGAGAGCTTGGCATCGACATCCAGGCGGAAGTTAGTAAAACTTTTGCCAGGCAGTATCTCCCACAGCAATTTATTATCGTCATCCTCCAGAGCCATTGAACCACTACCAACCTTAACCGAAAATTTCCCTGGGTTGCTCGTCAGATCCCATCCGGCCTTGTTGTTAGCGAAATGATCGCTGAACAGTGGCGTCACTGCCGGAGTAATGATTACCGTCGGCGTCACATTAGTAGCAGTGCTGTTCTGATTGTGGCTTCTTAAAAAAAAGAAGCCAGCGAACGCTCCACCTACAAGGATGAACACCAGCAATACGATGCCAATGATCAAGCCAACTTTAGGGGCACTTTTCTTCTGTGGAGGCCGATCATAACCTGCTGGAGAGTAACCATTCAAACTACCTGACGAATATCCCTCATATGTTGCTGATGGTGAAGAAAAATAAGCATTTTGTTGAGGCCCGGCGTAATAGTTATTGAAATTCGACTGCTGGCCCATGCTTAGGCCAGGCATACTATAGAAATTGCTCTGGGAAGATACTGGTCCAGGCGTATCAAAGGTATTATTTTGGGGAAGCGCGGCTGGTTGTCCCCACTGATTGTTTTGAGAAGGAGAGATTGGAGCTTGCTCCCACTGTGTCCCTGAAAATTGTCCGCTACTAAAAGAAGTTTGCGCTGGTGAACTTCCCCAGTGAGGTTGTCCTTGTTCAGCAGCTCCTCCTGGCTGAGCTACAGGATTGTATGTGCCGCAACTCAAGCAATTTACTACATTGGGAGGTAGCGGCGTTCCACAACGCAAACAGCGCCTTGCTGGACCGCTGTATGACGGATACATCGAAGACATGTTAAACCTCTCCACTAACGGTGATAATATGATAGGCAGAGTATCGCATAACAACGCCTATATGTCCACTCATTAGGATATTTGGGTAATTGAGCTTAGTCAGGCTACTTCATTTACCCTCTGACTGCTGCAACAGCTCGTGTAATCTACAAGGATGCAGTGGCATTTCTCGTACGCGTATCCCAAATGGCAGCAGTGCATCATCAATAGCCGAGGCAAAGAGAGCTGGAACCGGAATGGCACCCGCCTCACCAGCCCCTTTCACACCTAGCGGATTAAGTGGTGAGGGTGTCTCGACATGAGCTACCTCGATAGGGGGAATCTCCGCTGCTGTTGGGAGCAAATAATCCATGAAGCTGGCATTAATGAGCTGCGCCTCTTCGTTATACACCAGTCGTTCAAAAAAGGCTCCTCCGATACCTTGTGCTACGCCACCATGCACCTGCCCCTCAACAATCGTGGGATTAATCACGCGCCCACAATCATGTATTGCCGCATACTTGAGGAACGTGACCATACCTGTTTTTGGATCGACCTCGATGACTGCTCCATGAACGCCGCTGGCAAAACTTCCATGTGGGGGACTATAAAACTCGGTGGCCTCCAAACCAGGTGTGCCACGCTCTGGCGGCAAGGCAGGCCCAGGACGTGGGCCTGCCAGTTTCATCAACATCAGTTTACGCGCATTCTCACCATAGGAATAGCGCATTGGGTTGGCTGAGATTGCCACCTGACCCAGTGTCAGTGAACGATGAGGAGCATCTTTCACAAAAACTTTGCCGTCAGCAAGCTCAATATCATCGGGCAATGCTTCAAAGAGGTCCGCAGCTACCTGCCTGGCCTTCTCACGCACTTTGACTGCCGCCAGGTGTATTGCTGAACCTGCAATAGTTGCGGCTCGGCTGGCGTAGGTGCCAACACCCCAATAGAACGCCTGGGAGTCCCCGGTAGTCACCAGCACATCCTTTGGGTCAACGCCCAACTGCTCGGCGACAATCTGCGCAAACGAGGTGAAATGGCCCTGTCCCTGCGTTGTCACGCCCGTGGAAACGTATACCCTGCCATCTGACTCCACACGTACCTGCGCTCCCTCGTATGGCCCAATACCCGTACCCTCCACATAACAAGCAAAGCCAAGGCCCAGGTAACGTCCCTGTTTGCGGGCCTCAGCCTGCATTGGCGGGAAGTTATCGTAGTCCAGCAAGGCTTTCAGCTTATCAAGCCCGGCCTGATAATTGCCGCTATCGTATTTTGTTGGGCCACCATCCTGGTAGACAAGACCCACATCCCAGGGGAACTCATCCGGCTGAATGAAATTGCGGGAGCGCACCTCGGCGCGGTCCAGGTTGAGTTCCCTGGCAATGCGATCCATGATGCGTTCCATCACAAAGACTGCATGTGGCCTTCCCGCACCACGATATGGACTGACAGGCACTTTGTTGGTATAGAGAACCGTGAACTCGCTGTAATAATTCTTCAAACGGTAGGGGCCTGGGAGAGTACACGCTGTGATAATTGGTACAATAATGCCATATGGAGTATAGGCGCCTGTATCATGCAGAAACTCGTCGCGTACAGCCAGCAATATACCCTGGTCATCAAAGGCATACTCTACTTCGTGCACTTGGCTGCGCTCCTGGTTAGCAGAGATGAAGTGCTCGCGCCTATCCTCAATCCACTTGACAGGTCTGCCCAGGCGAATGGCTGCAAACGGCGTCAGAATCTCCTCAGGATAGAACATCATGATCTTGGTGCCGAATCCCCCGCCTACATCTGGCGCAACCACTCGCACTTTGTGTTCTGACAGATGAAAGATAGCTGCCAGACCGTTGCGGATAGGGATAGGCCCTTGCGTCGATATCCAGCAGGTGAGCATTCCTTCGTGTGCATCCCAACGCGCTAAAACACCTCGACACTCCATAGGCATGGCGGTGCCGCGATCCATCACTATAGTCTCACTTACAACATGTGACGCACTGGCAAAAACAGCGTCGGGATCGCCAACTACCTGCACAAGGTGTGCAGCAACGTTGCCCGGAACATCTGCATGTACCAGGGGAGCATCTTTGGCAGCCGCAACGTCCAGGCTATGGACAACGGGCAGTGATTCATACTCGATATCGATCAGGTCGAGTGCATCTTCGGCGATATAACGGCTATCGGCCACGACCATGGCAACCGACTCACCAACATAATGGACCTCATTAAGAGCCAGCGGTAACTGGGTGCGCGGCTGCGTCAAGGCGTGATGTGGCACAAGCAGTGGGGATGGCTCCAGTAGCTCACCAAGGTCAGAGGCTGTAAGTACAAGATGCACACCAGGTAGTGCACGAGCGGCGCTCGTATCGATCTTCAGGATACGTGCACGTGCATGCGTGCTACGCAGTACCGCAGCGTGCAACATGTCCGGCAAGTCTATGTCGTCAACGAAGGTGCCCTTCCCACGCAGTAAACGAGGGTCTTCCATACGTGGGATGCTTGCGCCAAACCAGCGTGTAGCCATTACTCCACCTCCTGTTGTTCTCGTAAACGCTCTGCAGCAAGCTTGACCGCTTCGACAATGTTTTGGTAGCCAGTGCAACGACAGATATTGCCCGAGAGTCCATGGCGAATCTCCTCATCGCTGGGATCAGGGTTCTCATGGAGCATGGCATGTACAGACATGATAATGCCCGGTGTGCAAAAGCCACATTGAAGGCCGTGCTTCTCCTGAAAGGCCTGCTGAATGGGATGCAAATCACTATTAGTTCCAGCCAAGCCCTCGATAGTCGTGACGACCATGCCGTCAACCTGCGGTGCGAACATCAAGCAGGAGCGAACGGCCTCACCATTCAGTAACACAGTACAACAACCACAGACGCCATGCTCACAACCTAAATGTGTGCCAGTGAGATGCAGTTCATGACGGAGAAAATCTGAAAGAAGCAGCCTGACCGGCACGCGTCGTTCGTAGCGATTACCATTGACGGTCACGGCAATATCGCTTTCCTCGATGAAGGCCGGGTGTTCTTCCTCCCGCTCTTGCATAGTCCGTATTCCTCTCTAATTAGTGGCCTCGTCGTTCCCAGGCGGCCTTGAGCACTCGCCTAGTCAATTCTGCAGTGAGAATTCGCCTGTACTCGACTGTGGCATGCACATCACTCATGTCATCACTCACAAGTTCACATGCAGCCTCGGCGGCGGCTTCGAGTACTGAATCATTGAGTGCTGCACCGGCAAGGATATGTTCAACGACATGTCCTCGTACGGGAGAACCAGCAATGCCGAGATAGGCGATCTGTGCCGACATACAGAGGTCATCTGCTGTTGGGGTTAATACAGCAGCAGCGCCGACAAACGCATAGTCTCCCGAACGGCGAGCAAATTCCATAAATGCCCACCCGGCATGTGGTGCAATCCAGGGGAACCGTGCCTCCGTAAGCATTTCGCCAGGTTCAAGTGCTGTAGAAAGATAGCCAGTAAAGAACTCTTCCGCTTTGATCATACGTTCGCCCCGACTACTCTGTGCCAGCACTTCTCCATTGAGGCAGGTCAGCAGCGCAGGAAGCTCAGCGGCGGGATCAGCATGGGCGATACTGCCTACAATTGTCCCACGGTTGCGAATCTGCATGTGGCCGATATGTTTAACCGCCTCGATCAGCAGTGGATGCTTTTCCTGCACCAGAGCTGAACGTTCTATCTGGCGTTGGCGTACGGTAGCGCCAATAGCCAGGTAGCCATCTTCCTGCTCAATATAGTTCAGTTCGGAAATGTGGTTGATGTCAACAATGTAGGCTGGCGCTGCAAGGCGCATATTGAGCAGCGGTACGAAACTCTGACCGCCTGCCAATACTTTAGTATCCTCGCTATTTTGATCGAGCAGGACAAGTGCTTCATCAAGGATACGCGGAGCACAGTAAAGAAAACGTGGTGGTTTCATGATTACCACCTTCCTCTTTAAATAATGCCTTTTAGACAAGAGAGCCTTTCACGATTAGGATAATCATGAATGCTTCTCTGTTCAGGAATAAGCATAAGACTACTGCTCTCTGGCGCTCCTGTCAAGTCCTTTTTCGCTCGCTGCTAGATCGAGAAGCACGAGACTTTCTAGCCCTTGCCGCCAACATAGGAATCGCAAAACTCGAACAGTATTGTAGTGAACAGTTCAACATGTGACGTGGAGGCCGTGTGATCATTATACCATCAGAAATCATGCACGTGGCGCTTCTCCGATTGTTCAATCAACAACTCAACATTGCTTGTCAGGTAGGATTCTACATGGTATGCTTAGAATACGTGTTCTTGTTTGTTGATATTGCCAGGAGCAGCATGCAGCAATTCCCTCTTACAAATCCTAAAGATCCGCGCATCCGTATCGAAGATGAGTACCTGTTCGGCTGGGATCCCACGCCTGCTATTGTCTCTGTCTGGGCCAGCCGTGACGGAAGGGCAGTCATCTGGTCACGTGATGGCGAGCGCATCAACTGCACGCAGGAGCGCTTTCTCCCCTGGTTGTTTGCAACTAGCCTGGATGATCTTGCCCACCTGGGGCCAGACCTCGTTGCTGCCTCCCCGCCATCTGGCAACTCTGCCACAATCGCCTACCGCGAACTCGATGGCCCTGCAGAATCCTATCGTTACCTTGTCTCTGCCCCCAATGGACGAACTCTTGAACGCGCACTGATAGATGGCGCCTCGCGTCGACTTGGGCGACAAATCAACAACCTCAATGAGCTATCAGATGATTACTACCGACTCGGCCCTGTTGAGCAATACCTGATGCAGAGTGGGAAAGTCTATTTTCGCGGACTGACCTATAATGACCTGCACCGCCTGCAATTTGACCTGGAAACAACCGCGCTTGATCCACATAGGGGACGCATCTTCATGGTAGCCATTCGTGACACTCGCGGGCTTGCCACCACGATAGATGCTCCGACGCCGGCAGATGAAGCAGGCTTGATCTCCGACCTGTGCTCGCTCATCCGGGAACGCGACCCGGATGTCATCGAGAACCACAACCTCTTTGGCTTTGATCTGCCGTTTTTGGCGCAACGTGCTGCTACATTGGGCATCCCTCTTACCCTAGGGCGTACTGGTGGGCCTGCGTATTTAGAGCGACGCGAGGAATCGCTGGCAATTGGGCCCGAAACCCGCCTGCGCACACGCTACAGCGTAGCTGGGCGTGAGTTAATCGATACACTTGACGCCGTCCGTCGCCATGATTTCGTCGTTCGTGATATGGCCAGCCACAGCCTCAAGGATGTTGCCAGGTATTTCGGCATAGCAGCTCCCGACCGTGTATACCTGGAGGGTGCCAAAATTTTCGAGACGTATCGTCGTGATCCTGATAGAGTTCGTCAATACGCTCTCAATGACGTAACAGAGGTGGATGAACTCTCCCGGCGGCTGCTCGGAGCGCCTTTTGCACTTGCAAGCATGGCCCCGCGCCGCTATGAACGCCTGGCCTCGGCGGGGCCGGCAATGGGTATCCTTGAACCCATACTCGTTCGCACGTACCTGCGTGCTGGAGCTGCGCTTCCTCACCACTCAGCAGATCAGGATAGTGGGCAAGGCTTGCATGAAGGTGGCGCTGTTCACCTCTTTGCAGAGGGTGTAGCGGAACATGTGGTGAAGGCCGATGTTGCATCACTATATCCCTCGTTGATGCGTATATACCAGATTGGCCCGGCATGTGATCGCCTGGGTGTCTTGCTGAACATCCTGGGACGGTTGACCGATCTGCGACTCTCGCATAAAGCAGCAGCAAAGGTGGCCATACCTGGCTCAGTTGAGGCGAACCACCATGAGGCAACGCAGGCAGCCATGAAAATTCTGGTAAACTCTGCCTACGGCTATATGGGCGCTGGCTATATGGCCCTCTTTGCCGATAATTATGCTGCCGGTGAAGTCACGCGACGCGGACGCGAAGTACTTACCCAGGTGCTTAATGCCTTGCGCCAGCGTGGCATGGCACTAATTGAGGCCGATACTGACGGCGTGTATTTCGCTGTGCCCTCCAACTGGACTGAAGAGCAGGAGCGTGCTCTTGTGGCCCAGGTTGGAGCAGAATTGCCGGGGGGCATCCGATTGGAATATGAGGGACGTTACCGGGCTATGCTTAGTCATGAAGTCAAGAACTATGCCTTGCTTACTTACAATGGGCAGCTAATCGTACGTGGGGTGGCACTGCGCTCCAGCAGGGCTGAGCCATTTGGCGAGCGTTTTCTGCTACAGGCTTTGCTTTGTACGCTGACTAACAATATACCCGGACTGCGGACAGTCTTTCTTGAGACAGTAGCAGCCCTGCGCAACCGTGCACTGCCTGCATCAGATCTGGGAGCACGTGTGCGACTTTCCAAAACCCCCGAAGCCTATCTGGCCTCCCGCGCATCCCATCCAGAGCCGCAATATGAAGCACTGTTAGCTGCCGGGCGCAAGCACTGGTATCCTGGCGAACGGGTGCGATTCTACCGGACTCGTAACAAAACTTATGCCTGGTTACCTGATGAAAACGAAGAGACGGCCGTCGATCGTGGCTGGGATTCAGGGCTAGAAATAAGTGAGAACGAGCAAGGAGACAATAGTACACCGGATATTTCCCTGGATGTACCGCCACGAGCAAACGCGACCTCTTCGCAGCGTGAAGAGGTACTGGTCACCTACTACGCTGCACGGTTGCGTAAAGCTTTCTCACCCAGCGATTTTGAACAACTCTTCCGCCTGGAGAGCCAGCCAGGGCTATTCGATCAGCCTATCGAGAGTATCGAACCGCATTGGATTCGGTGTCAGGTTTAATAAGCACAATAAGGAGAATAGAGTGAACACTGGCGTTGTCAGCTGCTTGACACTGCTTGATCACAACGCGTACAATTGGTGTATCAGGCTGTGTCATTTTTATGCACCGTGTGCACAAAACATTTTCGACTCTCTACCTTCATGAACATATCTTCGACACATCTGAATTGTATACTTTAACTTTGAATGGCTAAAGCCACGTAACGAACTAGATGATAAATAGCGGTGTAGAATGCAAACTATGCAAACTACTCTTCCTATTGGAATCCTTATTAGAGAGCGCTACCTTGTGCTGGATCTACTCAGCGAGAGCAGTTCCGGTGCGGTTTATTTGGTGGAAGATCAGTGTGCCAGGAATAAGAATTATACTCATTTCGCTCTTAAAGAGGTGATCAACCCCAGTAAATATAAACTGCATCAAATCGCTGTTGAAGGCATGTCACTCAGACTGCTGTATCACCAGGCACTCCCCCAGGTATATACTGTGATCAGCATGGGCAAACCAGACAGGGTATATATTCTCTTGGATTATATTGAAGGTCCGAATCTGGAGATGCTTCGGTTTAGACAGCCAGAGCAGCGATTTTCGTTGCCCTTAGTCATGGCTATAATGGCACCCATCATGGATGCAGTTACCTATTTGCATAGTCAACGATCTCCTATTATCCATCAAGATATCAAGCCTGCCAACATCATCATGAATAGAGGCGGCCCTAGAAAACGCACTGATAAAGTTGTACTGGTTGATTTTGGCATCGGTAAGAAATATAACCTCAATTCAATCAACAGGGATAATCATCGTTCTCTGACTGGTTATGAGGCACCTGAACAATACAGTGGGGAAATCACTACTCGTTGCGACATTTATGGATTAGGGGCAACGTTCTATAGTTTATTAGCCGGCATTGTTCCCACTGATGCACTCTCCCGAGAAAGCAAGCGTAGTGATCCTTTAAAACCCCTCCATCAACTGGTACCGGGTGTTTCGACGCTTGTAGCTGAGTGCATTGACTGTGCCATGGCTCTGAGCTGTAATGATCGCTTCCCCACAGTCGAGCAATTCCACCAGGCGCTGAAAGCCGATCCGGCATGGCAACAGTCACAAAAGTTAAACTTGTCCAGGGCGCTAGAGCGTGACCTGGCTCTGAAAGGCGATTCAAGCTGGCAGCTATCATCAGAGTGTAAAGCTGCGCTATCAATAGAAGAACAACTGCCTTCATCTGAAGGTTCAGCACCAACCTCAGAAGATCAACGAGTACTTGTACCTGATGTTGCGTTGTCTACTTTAATAGGCCAACAACTCCCTGCATTCTATAATGCGCCATCTGACACAGTACAACAAGCCACTGTACCTGATGTTTCGCCATCGCCCTTAGAAGACGAACAATCTACCGTACTTGATGTTTCGTCATTAATCATGATAGATCAGCAACTCGACGTATCTGACGTTGAGTTTACAACACTATCTCAACCGCAGGCTGATACTATTGAGCCAGAGCCACCAGCATCCCTGCTTATGCCCCTACCCCTAGTAGACCAATCGATCCCGGAAGCTGAGGCTGTGATACCTGAAATACCAGATCAACAGCCCCCAGAGCCTATTTTTGCCATACATGATATACTAGACCAACCGCTCCCAGAAACTGAGGCTGCGATACCCGATGCACTAGATCAGCAACTCCCGGAAGCTGAGGCTGTGATACCTGAAATACTAGATCAACAGGCCTTAGAACCTGTTAATGCGTCATTCACTGTGTGTGAACAACAGCTATCTATAGGCGCCCTCAATGGCATGGCGCGGCACACCGCAGGTTCGCTTACACCTCTACAAATTAGTCATTACGACTATAGCCATCTCTGGCCTGATGTAGACATTGAAATGAGTTTCAGCCAATCAGGTTGTGAGTGGTTTGTAAAAACGCAAGAACAACAAAACAACAATCTGAAGGATGCTACATAGGAAAGTGAGTATTTGCATGAACAAACAATACTATTTCGATTATCCCTAGTAAGGACGTCTATACTGTATCTTCCCTCATTTCGTACTTGTAGTGTGATTCTCAGCCTTTGTCTAAAGGCAATGGCCTGGGTTTCCAGGAGAATAGGAGCTATCAATTGTGAGCACAAATCTACAGCAGCTTAGAACGTACCAATTGCAGGAATGCGTTGGAAGCAGCAGCATTGCTGAGGTCTGGAAGGCCTTTGACCTTCAATCCCAGCGCTCTGTCGCTCTCAAGATTTTCCGTACTGATTTGCAGAATGACCCTTATTTCATGACCCGTTTCTGGAACTTGCCATTCTCACAGGAGGCGCAGAAGCTTCTTTCTTTGCAGCATCCTAATATCGTGAAAATCCACAGCTTCCAGATCTCTCGTCCTTCCGAAGCAGAGCATCCACTGGCCTACGTGGTGATGGACTACGTAGAAGGGCCGACCCTGGCTGATTATATTCGTGATACGTCTTACAAGCGCATATTTCCTTCGGCTACTGATACTGTGCATCTCTTTGCATCTATTGGCGCATCCATCGACTACGCCCATCAGGAAGGCGTCATCCATGGTGATATCAAACCGACTAATATCCTACTTGACAAACGGAACACCTCGCGCAATCCGATGGGTGAGCCTATTCTCGCCGATATCGGGATGACGAAACTGCTGGGAACGTCCACTGGCGCACTCAGCCATAGGGAAACTGATACGGCATTCTATATTTCACCAGAGCAGGTCCTCGGCCATCCTGCCAACGAGCGCAGTGACCTCTACGCTCTTGGGGTCATCCTCTATGAACTCTGTACAGGAGAACTGCCTTTCCGTGGAAACAACGAGCAGGATATCATGATGCAACATCTCAATACTGCACTCCCTTCACCTGCTCTGATTAACCCGGCTATCTCACCTGCTTTGTCTGCGGTTATCGAGCGTAGTCTTGAGAAAGATTCAGCAAAGCGTTTCTCCAGTGCCGCTACTATGATCACCGCGCTGGTTGAGGCTCTCCAGGTACCACTCATTGAGAACCCAAGCCAACCTGATTACCCGACAAACACGCTCAATGGTCAAACCGACCTGAGCTCAGCACCGCCTACTTTACCAGATCAAGCATTATCTGAACCCTTGTCACATCCCAATGTTACTGATCAGCCTTCCCCAGTGATCTCAGCTTCTGAGAGCAGCAGAGAAGCTGAGCCTCCTGCGCCTTCGAGTATCAATAAGTCCTCCGTCGCCTCTCAAACTCCGAACCCATCCCCGGCACCCTCGGAGACACCACCGGCGCCTCTTTCTCCATTTCCCACTACCCAGAGATCTGAACCTCCGCCTGGACCTCCAATGGTCCAGAGAGCCAGAGGTCAACTCGGGAGCAATGCGCGCATGACGTTACTTTTCGTCCTCCTGTTGTTACTGACAGCTTCTATCTTTAGCGCACTCTTTATCCTCACTCACAGGAATCCGACTCCCACCAGTACCTCTGCTATCGTTGGACAGGTGTACTTTCTCAATAGTGGGCACTTATACGTCAACAACAACCAGGGCATCAGTGATGAAGTCTTAATTGATCTCCACAACGTGGCCGCCCCCGCTCCTGGCCAGAGTTACTATGCCTGGCTCTTAGGGGATACAAACCAATCTGATGTGCCCTGGATATTCCTTGGGAAAGTCGGCTTCAACCAGGGGAATGTCACGTTTCTCTATCCAGGCGATCAAGCCCACACCAACTTGCTCAACGATATGAGCCGTTTTCTGCTCACGGAAGGGGATGCCACTACCTCGCCGCAGAATCCACTCCTTGACCAAAGCAGCTGGCGCTACTATGGCGTGGTTGATCAAACCCCCTCGGTGAAAGACCCCAATCACTTTAGCCTGCTCGACCATCTGCGCCATCTGCTGGTACAGGCCCCCGAACTCAAAGTCCTGGGCTTACCCGGCGGCTTGGGCATCTGGATGGTGCGCAATGTCGAAGAGATTGCCAAATGGGCCCTGGTGGCCAAAGAGCGATGGGAAGTTCAGGATACCGGCACCATCCGCCGCTACCTGGTCAATATTCTGTACTATCTGGATGGCGAATGTACCCAGCAGGCTGATTTGCAAGGCCTGCCGGCCGGGACCCCGACGACCCCGGAGAATGGCACCATTGCCCATATTGCCCATTTTGCCCTGCTCAATCCCTGTATTCAGGAAGAGCAAGAACAAGCCAACGCCTTAAAGAAGGTCTTCCTGCATGTCCCGCATAACTATGTGGATCACCTGCTCTTTCATATGACCGGGGTCATCCAATCGCCTGGGGCTACCCGCAGTAGCCAAGCCCTGGCTTTGCAGATCAATACCGCCATCAATAATGTGAAAACCCAACTCTTGCAGGTGCGCCAGGATGCCGAGCAGCTGCTCCACATGACTGACACCCAGCTGGGACAGCAGGCAGCCCTCGATTTTCTGAGTGATCTGCAGATTAAGGCAAGATACGCCTATGCCGGTCGAACGGATCCAACAACGGGCAACGTGGAGCAAGGTGCTACCTGGATTTACGACAACGTCGAGCGCCTAGCCTCTTTCATTGTGACACCGTTTTCATCGCATTAGCAGGGCCACCACTAAAACAAGACCATCTGTGTAGCTGGTCTATGTCCATCTAACAGAATATATGGCGCTGCTTGTTCTGGAGCACGGATATTGAGTTGACGCAGGTGAGAGAGGTCAGTGAGTTTGTCCAGGCGTCGTGCCCTGAGAATGGCATCTGCTCCGACAGGGCCAATCCCAGGTATGTGTAGTAGTTGGTCACGTCTTGCGGTCATGATTTCGATGGGAGCTTCACGCAGATAGCGCTCTGCCCAGGCTCGCTTGGGGTCAATATCTGTTCGCAGATTTCCATCGGCCATGAACGATAAATCCTCGACCCGCCAACCATAGTCCCTGAGTAAAAAGCTAGCCTGGTATAAGCGATGTTCCCGTAGTGGATCAGTCGATGGCAGGTTCTCAAAGGGCGTTTGGATGACGGGACTGAAGCCAGAATAATAGGCGCGTGTCAGCCCATATTGACGGTAGAGACGGTTGCTCAGTGAAAGTAATTCAAGGTCGGTATCGCCTACTGCTCCTACCACAAATTGGGTGACGGTACCGGCAAGCTTTTCATAGGGATGAGTGCGTCGTATCTCCTCAGCTAGTTGCAACATATTCAACAATTCCCTCTGGAAATCCTTCTTAGGAGCCAGGGCATTTAAGCGCACCTGTGTTGGGCCTTCCAGGTTGACCGAAACACGATCTGCCAGTTGCATCAAGCGATAGAGTTGGTCAAACTCTATCCCTGGCATGATCTTGAGGTGAAGATAGCCACGATAGTGATAGCGATTGCGGATGATCTCTGCCGTGTCGAGAATCTTGTCTTGCGTGGTCACACTGCCCTTGATAATGCCTGATGATAGGAACATGCCCTGTACCTGGTTGGCACGTTGCAGCGTGTCAAATGCCCCTGCCATCTCATCTGGCGAGACTGTCACCCGCTGAGTTTTACTGCGCCCAGCACGAAATGGACAATAGTGACAATTACGTTCGCAAGCAGTTGTCATCATCGTCTTGAGTATGGGCTTTTTGCCTTTGGGAGTCATTATGTTCGTGATACACTCATTGATGCTGCGCGACTGGTACGGGAGACGAAGACGCTCCATTTGGGGCTGATCTCCAGATGGTTCGTAGAGGGTATTATCACCTAGTTGTGCGAGTTTAGTCAATGTGTCGGGTATAATTTGTGCGTGCATATGCTAAGTATAATGAACTGATGTTCTATTTGTCAATGATGAACTCGTAGCTTTGCTGAGCTAGATTCCTTGAAATAGCCCTGGCTTTGTTGCATACTGAACGCAAGCTAACAATGTTACTCGTCATAAGAAGTCCCAAGTAACAAAGGGGTTTGCGTGTATGCAAGTCGGGGTTGGACTGCCCAGTACGGTCCCTGGTACTAAGGGACAGCTCATTATAGAATGGGCCTGCCGTGCCGACGAAGGGCCTTTCTCCAGTCTGGGGGTGCTTGATCGCCTCGCCTACGATAGCTATGATCCACTGATAACCCTGGCCACAGCCGCATCAGTCACACGCCGCGTCAAGCTGGCTACCACGATCATTATCGGACCCCTGCATAATAACGCTCTGCTGGCAAAAACCACCGCCTCGCTTGACGCCCTCTCTGGCGGCAGGCTGGTGCTGGGGCTGGCGGTCGGCGCTCGCAAAGTGGATTATGACTTTGCTGGTATTGACTATCGAGGTCGTGGGAAGCGACTCTCAGAGCAACTCTCCATGCTGCGCAGCATATGGGAAGACAGTTCAATTGGTCCGCAAACGGTTCGTCCAGGTGGACCGGATCTGCTGTTAGGAGGTTTGAGCGACCTGGGATATGCTCGTATGGCGCGTTATGCTGATGGTTACGTGCATGGCGGTGGGCCACCTAGAGCCTTTGCTCGTGCTGCTGATAAGGCCTATGCTGCCTGGAGCGATGCAGGACGCCCTGGCAAGCCACAGCTCTGGGGACAAGGGTACTTTGCGCTTGGTGATGATGCTATCAAGGAAGCAGGATACCGCTATCTGAGGGATTACTACGCTTTTACCGGCCCTTTCGCAGAGAAAATCGCGACTGGTCTCCTCACAAGCCCTCAAGCTGTAGCCCAGTTTATGCGAGGCTATGAAGATGCGGGGTGTGATGAGTTAGTGCTCTTTCCTGCTGTACCCGATCTTGCCCAACTCGACCGGCTTGCTGAGATACTGAATGGACCAGGCAGGAGGGTCTCGTGAAGATTGTTATTCTTGGTGGAGGTCCGGCAGGGCTCTATGGTGGTCTGCTTATTAAAAAGGCCAATCCGTCGCACGACATTACCATCATCGAGCGCAATGCCGCGGATGTTACCTACGGTTGGGGCGTCGTCTTTTCTGATCGCACGCTGGCCTCATTTCAGAGAGCCGATTATAAAACATACGAGCAGATCACTGACCATTTCGTGATCTGGGATGCCATCGATGTGTATTATCGTGATGAGAAGATACACTGCGGAGGTCACGTTATTGCCAGCATCTCGCGCAAGCGCCTGCTGAACATCCTGCAAAATCGTTGCCACGAACTCGGTATCAACTTAAATTTTGGTTGCGAGATAAACGACCTCGCCGAACTTGCTAGATACGATTTGTTGATAGCCGCTGACGGGATCAACAGCATTGTACGCAAGGCCTATGAAGCGAGTTTCAAGCCCAGCCTGGAATTTGGCAAGGCCAGGTACATCTGGTTAGGCGCACATAAGGTGCTTGACGCTTTCACCTTCATATTTCGTGAGAATGAGCATGGCCTGTTTCAAATCCATGCCTATCCCTTTAGTGGCACGACCAGCACCTTCATCATCGAATGCTACGAAGCCACCTGGCTGAAGGCAGGGCTGGACAAAGCAAATGAGGAACAAAGCCTCGCCTACTGTCAGCAGCTTCTTGCTGCTAACCTGAATGGAGCCAGGCTGCTATCAAACAATTCGAAATGGATCAGCTTTCCTACGCTTAAAACACAGCACTGGCATCGCCAGCACATGGTGCTTATTGGCGACTCTGCCCACACCGCCCACTTCTCTATTGGCTCAGGCACAAAACTGGCAATGGAGGATGCTATCGCCCTTGCTAGCGCTCTAGAACAGCATCAAGACCTGGCGACCGCTCTGAGCGAATACGAATTGGAGAGAAAACCCGTCGTCGAGGTCTTTCAAAAGGCAGCCAGGGAAAGCCAGGCATATTTTGAAACACTCAAGCGCTATCTAGCTCTTGACCCGGTGCAGTTCACCTTCCATTTGCTCACCCGCAGCGGCAGGATTACGTATGATGACCTCCGGCTCCGCGATCCTCACTTTGGCGATATGGTTGATCGCTGGGCCGCGCAAAAATCCAGCTTTTTGGCCACCTATGGGCGCCCAGCCGAGGTGCACCAACAAGCAATGTTTGCACCCCCTCCCATGTTCACCCCTATGCGGCTGCGGAACCTGACCCTGCCCAATCGTATTGTCTTATCACCGCTCTCTTCCTGTTCAGCACAGGATGGGATGCCAGGCGAACCATATGCAGAGCAAATGTATGGTGCTGCACTTGGTGGTGCTGGATTAATCTTAACCGAACCAATCGCCGTTTCTGCCGAAGGTCGTATCACGCCAGAAAGCGCCGGCATATACGATATGAGCCATGTCGATGCATGGAGGCGTATCCTCGAGTTCATTCACGCTCATTCAACAGCAAAGGTCGCGATGCAGTTGAGCCACGCCGGACGTCGAGGCTCAACCCGTCCGAGAGCACAGGGGCTGGATAGGCCTCTGCGTCACGGCAACTGGCCACTGCTCTCAGCATCGCCCATACCCTATACTCCACAAAGCCAGGTACCCAAAGAGATGGATCAAGCGGACATGGACAGTGTGCGTAATGATTTCGTGCAAGCAGCTCAGAAGGCAGGCGAAGCCAGTTTCGACCTGCTCCAACTACACTTTGCCCACGGCTATCTGCTGGCAAGCTTCATCTCACCGCTCACCAACCTCCGAAATGATGAGTGTGGAGGAGACCTGGAGCACCGCATGCACTTTCCTCTAGAAGTGCTCGATACTGTACGTGCTGCCTGGCCCGAGGACAAGCCAATCTCGGTCACAATCTCAGCAACCGACTGCATAAATCGCGATAGCAGCTGGCCAGACGTTAATTGACAGCGAACCAGGCTATGGTCGAGGTTTCCTGACCCCGTTCAGTGACCGCATACGCAACGAAGCAGGCATTCCCACCATGGTTGGGGGCTATCTAACAACAAGCGACGAAGTCAACACTATTTTGGCTGCTGGCCGCGCCGACCTGTGCATGATGGACCCGCCACAACTGAATGACAAGTACTGGGCCACACCAGTACCTCATATGGAGGATCACTACTTATGGCAAACAACGAGCATCTCCCACTCACAGGACGTCGAGCTGTAGTAACAGGCGCAGGGCGTGGCATTGGTCGCTGTATCGCTCTAGCGCTTGCACAGGCTGGAGCAAATGTGGCTGTAACTGCCCGCACGCAGGCCGAAATTGAACAACTTGTTGCCGAGATTCAAGCAATGGATCGCCGGAGCCTGGCAGTTACCTGCGATGTGACTGATCCTGAACAGGTCAGGCATATGGGTACAACCTTGATTGAGGGTCTTGGCGGAGTAGATATCCTGGTCAATAACGCTGGCAATGCTGGTAGTCATAAGTTCCTGAACCATCCTGATGAACTCTGGCATCGCATGCTTTCCATCAACCTGACCAGCGTTTACTATGTCACCAGGACTTTCGTGCCGAGATTGGTAGATCAGCACTATGGCCGCATCATTAACATCGCCTCCCTTGCCTCCAGGGTCGGAGGCAGCTACATCGCCGCATATACTGCTGCGAAGCATGGTGTGCTGGGCCTGACCCGCGCGCTGGCTGTCGAATTGCTACCATATAACATCACAGTAAACGCCATTTGCCCAGGTTACGTGAATACTCCCATGACCGATGCGAGCGTCAGTAATATCTCAGCTCGTACTGGAATGCCTGAGTCAAAGGCACGCGAGGTATTGGAAACTACAAGCCCACAGAAACGCCTGATCGAACCTGAAGAGGTCGCTGCTCTCGCCGTCTTCCTGGCACAGGACGTCAACAAGGGTATCACTGGTCAGGCCATCAACGTCGATGGCGGCAGCGTGATGTCATGAAGTGGAGGTTCCTGTTTTGAGCTATAACTTTCTCTATGAAGTGAGCGATGGTGTTGCAACGCTGACTTTCAATCGCCCCGAAGTGATGAACGCGCTCACCTTTGAGGTATACGCCCAGCTTCGCGATCTGTTTGAGGACTTGCGCTATGACGAAGCAGTACGGGCAATTATCATTACCGGAGCTGGTGACAATTTCTGCTCGGGCGGGGACGTCTACGAGATTATCGGTGAACTGCTGAAGCGCGATATGAAAGACCACCTCGAGTTTACGCGCATGACCGGGGCAGTTGTACAAAACATGCGACTGCTGGATAAACCTATCATTGCTGCCCTCAATGGCATGACCGCTGGTGCTGGAGCTGTCATAGCCCTGGCTGCCGATCTACGCATTGCTTCTGAGAAGGCACGCTTTGCCTTCCTCTTCATCAGGGTTGGCCTGACCGGGGCTGATATGGGAGCCGGCTATTTGTTGCCGCGAATCGTCGGGCTGGGCCGCGCTTCTGAGTTACTCATGCTAGGCGATACCATCGATGCAGCTACTGCTGAGCGTTATGGGCTTGTGAATCGCGTGGTATCGCATGGGGATCTGCTGCCTACAGCAAATACGTGGGCCCAAAGACTCGCCCATGGTCCACCCTTTGCAATCTCGATGACCAAGCATATGATTAACCACGAACTGAGCATGGATCTCGTCTCCGCGCTTGAAGCCGAGGCGCAGGCACAGGCGCTCATGCTTATGGGAGATGACCACCGCCGTTTCTTCGAGGCGTTCAAGGCTAACGAGAGGCCAAAATTCACTGGAAGGTAGGAATTTGTGGAAAAGACGATCATCAATCCGCCAACCCTGGCGCGTCCCATTGGATTTAGTCACGGTATCCTTGTGAAAGGTGGACGTCTCCTCTTTTTAGCCGAGAGACGATTATCTTGCCCATCCCCGGCCTCTGGGCGTGGTGCATCGATCTTTCTTTGGTGCCTATTACCCGGCTATGGCCCTGTTTGAGGTTTCACGTTTTTTTCAAGACGAGACGCTGATCGAACTAGAAGGCCTGGCAGTTATAGGCACGGACGAATAGAGGAAGGTGCTCATGGACTTCGAGTTGACATCCGAACAAAAACTTGTCCAGGCGCAGGCTCGCCAATTCGCAGAGCAAGAGGTTGCGCCAATTGCACGGCATGCGGATGAGATAGGCGAGTTTCCTTTACACCTGGTCAAACGCATGGGTGAGCTCGGCTTCCTGGCAGGGCCGGTTGAACCTGAGTATGGTGGGTCCGGCATGGATTATGTCAGCTATGCCCTGCTTTGTGAGGAACTGGGGCGTGCCGATTCCTCCGTACGTGGTTTCTTGACCGTGCATACGAGTCTCGTTTCCCTTTGCATATGTGACTGGGGTACCGAGTTGCAGAAGCGCCATTACCTGCCCCTGCTTGCAACAGGCGAGTGGATTGGTTGTTATGCTTTAACCGAACCAAACGCTGGTTCAGATGTGGCCAGTATGGAATCCTCTGCCCGGGAAGAGGGGGATTACTACATCCTCAATGGTGAGAAAATCTGGATCACAAATGGTACCAGTGCCAACGTCGTCATCATTTTTGCAAGCAGAGACCGCTCCGCTCGCCATAAAGGTATCTGTGCATTCATCGTCGAGACGGATAATCCCGGCTTTCATCGAATGCCTATGCCAGGCAAGGAATTAGGCCATCGCGCTTCGGAACACGCTTACATCATCCTCAAGGAATGCCGCGTGCCAAAAAGCGCCTTACTTGGAGCTCCTGGGGAGGGTTTCAAAGTTGCTATGTCTGCGCTTGATCGTGGCCGCCTGGGGGTCGCAGCCGGCGCTGTCGGTGTGGCACAGGCCTGCCTGGATGCCTGTATTACTTTCGCTAAACAGCGCCGCCAGTTTGGCCAGCGCATCGCCGATTTTCAGATGATCCAGGCAGCGCTGGCAGATATGGCCGCCGATGTGGAAGCGGCGCGGCTGCTCGTCTATCGTTCTGCATGGTTAAAAGATCATGGCTTACCTACAACAAAAGCTACGTCCATTGCCAAGCTGTTCGCTACAGAAGCGGCCATGAGAGCTGCATCACAAGCGGTGCTGATGCATGGCAATCGCGGCTATTCCAATGAGTACCCCGTAGAACGCTACTACCGGGATATCAAGGGATTGCAAATCTATGAGGGGACCAGCCATATCCAGCGCATCATCATCGCCCGCGAGTTAGTCGGACGTGGCGGATAAACTGCAGTAATGTATAATTTAATACATACCACGCATCTTCGTAACTGTCCGCACCAGCGCTCTAAGCGAAGCGGTTGTGCGACGCATTCCGAAATCGCATCCTCGTTTCAAAAGGAGGGAACACAATGAGTGTGTATTCAGCTCACATTGATACTTTTTCGCGTGACAATTTACCACCACAAGACCAGTGGCCCGACCTGATATTTACTATCCCCGAAGTACAGTATCCGGATCGCCTGAATTGCATTGTTGAACTTTTGGATACGAAGATTCGTGACGGATATGGCGATCATCCTGCGATTTTCAGCGCTGATGGTGTCCTGACCTATGCACAGATGCAGGGACAAGTGGACAAGGTAGCCAACGTATTGACACATGACATGGGGCTGGTGCCCGGGAACCGTGTGCTACTGCGCAGCGCCAACAACGCCATGTTGGCCATCTGCTGGTGTGCAGTCGCAAAAGCTGGGCTTATCGTGGTAGCAACCATGGCTCTGCTGCGTGAAAAAGAACTGGTAGACATAATTGAGAAAGCGCAGATCAGTGCAGCCATTTGCGACTACCGGCTGGCCGCTGAACTGCAAGCGGCGAAGCAACGCTGCCCAGTGCTACAGAAGATCGTGTACTTCAATGATTCTTCCTCCGAGGGGCTTGAGGCACGCATGTCTGCCTGGAATGAGCCTTTCAGCGCCGTGGATACCGCCGCTGACGATACAGCGTTGATTGCTTTCACCTCTGGCTCGACGGGTCAGCCGAAGGCAACCATGCATTTTCATCGCGACATCCTCGCGGTCTGCGATTGTTTCCCGAAATCGATTCTCCACATGGCACCGGATGATATTTGCATTGGGACACCTCCGCTCGGCTTTACCTTTGGACTTGGTGCGCTGCTTATCTTCTCCATGCGAGTGGGAGCCGCAACGGTCTTGCTGGAGAAACTAACACCCGAAAGCCTGCTCTCGGCCATCAGTGACTACCACGCGACCATTGTCTGGTCCACTCCGCTCTTCTATCGTCAAATGGCGGAAATCGCCAGTAAGTTTGACCTCTCAACGCTACGGCAGAGCGTTTCTGCTGGTGAGTGGCTGCCTGTTTCGACACGCACAATGTGGCGCGAAGCGACCGGCATCGAGATAGTCGACGGTATCGGTTCTACCGAGATGCTGCATATCTTCATTGCATCAGCTAGTGCCGAAGTGCGCCCAGGTGCCACGGGCAAGGTCATTCCGGGCTACCAGGCATGTATCCTTGACGAGAACGGTCAGCAGTTGCCACACGGCAAGATTGGGCGGCTGGCGGTGAAGGGTCCCACTGGATGTCGATACCTGGCTGACGAGCGCCAGCGCACCTATGTCCAGCATGGTTGGAATCTCACCGGTGATGCGTATCTGATGGATGAGGATGGCTACTTCTGGTTCCAGGCGCGCACAGACGACATGATCATCACGGCGGGCTATAACGTCGCCGGACCGGAGGTCGAAGGAGTCCTGCTCATGCATCCTGCCGTGGCGGAGTGCGCTGTTGTAGGCGCGCCCGACGTCGAACGCGGTACAATCGTCAAAGCGTTCGTGGTGCTCAAGCCCGGCTATGCTGGAGATGCCGCTCTGGAACGGACGTTACAGGACTTCGTCAAGCAAAGTATCGCGCCGTATAAGTATCCACGCGCCATCGAGTTCTGCGATGCGTTGCCTCGTGCCGGCACCGGTAAAATACAACGCTTCAGACTGCGCCAGCAGGAGCAGGGTAGCATCAATGCCTGAGCAGAGATTTGAGGGTGTAGATGTTTGATTTGGCTGTAGCCGATTGTCAGTAATGTTACCGGTCGGCAGGGTGTTCTTTCAGTTTGTGGATTGCGCTGGGAGTACCCTGCTTGTGCGTTTCATACCGAAATCAACGGAATAGCCACCAGCGCAGAGAGAATACCTAAGGCCTGTAATCTCGTCACCCGTTCTCTGAGGATGATACCTGCCAGGAGCACAGTTACTGCAGGATAGAGAGAGGAAAGGATGGCAGCGACATCGAGACGTCCTGCATGCGCCGCGAGCACAAAGAATGCATTTCCTGCCACGTCCAGCGTTCCTGCTAATAGCACGATAGGAATTACTGTCTTTTTGGGCAGCACCTCCTGATGCCTGATA
>WNGD01000462.1_pt2 | contig 43092 bp, 41 predicted proteins | sample 5400671 | NCBI WGS metagenome assembly WNGD01 (sample SAMN13153369, study PRJNA577476) | soil metagenome | isolation source: 40 cm soil or saprolite under grassland replicate 2 | place: USA:California | collected 2016-06-15 | reverse complement strand
TGCGAGGAGGCGAGGTGCACCCGGAACTTGAGGCGTTGCTGGCGCTGCAGGAGAAAGACCAGGCCGTGATGGCGACCGACGAGGCCCTGGCGGGCCTCGAGCCCGCCCTCCAGGAGCTGGACGAGGCCCAGGCGGCGGCGGAGCGCGCGCTCGCGGCCGCGCAGGCGGGGATCCAGGCCGCGATCGACCGGCGCGAGGAGCTGGAAGGCAAGATCGCCAACTACCGGACGATGCAGGAGCAGCGGCGCCAGCGGCTCGAGTGGGTGCGGGGCGCGAAAGAGGCCTCGACGCTGATGGCCGAGCTCGACCTCGCGCGGTCGGTGCTCGCCAAAGAAGAGGCCGAGTTCATGCGCTCGGGGGACGCAGTGACCGAGGCGGAGCGTGCGGCGGCGGAAGCCGAGAAGGCGGGGCAGGAGCTGCGGGCCCGGCAGGCGCCGCTGCGCGAGGAGCTCGCGGGGAAGCGCGAGCAGATCGCCGCCGACCGGGAGCGCGCCGTCGCCGAGCGGGAGGAGGCGGCGAGCCGGGTCGGTCCGGCGTTCCTGGCCCGCTACGAGCGCATCCGCCGGGGCAAGGCGCCCCTCGCCCTCTACGCGTTGCATGGCGACGCCTGCGGACACTGCTTCACGGCGGTGCCGACGCAACGCCGCGCGCTGATCCAGCGCGGGGCGTCGATCGAAGCCTGCGAGGCCTGCGGCGTGCTCCTCTACGCCAGGGAATGATTCCCGCCCGCTGGACCGTCGCGGCGCCGCCCGATCCGGGCCTCACGGCCTCCCTTGCCGCCGACCTGCACATCCCCGAGCCGCTCGCCGCGATCCTCGTGCAGCGCGGCTTCACGGCGCCGGAGCGCGCCAAGGCGTTCCTGCGGCCCGATCTCGAGCGCCTCACCGATCCCCTCGCCTGGGCCGACATGCGCCGGGCGGTCGACCTGGTCACGGACGCCGTGCGCGCGCGCGCGCCGATCCTGGTGCATGGGGATTACGACGTGGACGGCCAGTGCGCCGCGGCGATGCTCACCCGCGTGCTGCGGAGCGTCGGTGGCAACGTCCACGCCTTCGTGCCGCATCGCATCCGGGACGGATACGACTTCGGGGAGGCGGGGCTCGCTGAAGCCCTGCGCTTACGCGCAGGGCTAATCATCACGTGCGATTGCGGCATCACAGCCGTGGAGGCCGTGCGCGCCGCGCGCGCCGCCGGCATCGAAGTCATCGTCACCGACCATCACCTGCCCGGCGATGCGCTCCCGCCGGCGTCGGCGGTGCTCGACCCGCGCCGGCCCGACTGCCCCTCCGAGGACAAGGACTTGTGCGGGACGGGCGTCGCGTTCAAGCTGGCTCAGGCCCTCGTGCCGGCGCTCGACCTGTCGCCCAACCTGCCGCTCCATTTCCTCGACTTCGTCGCCCTCGCGACCGTGGCGGACGTGGTGCCGCTCACGGGAGAGAACCGCATCCTCGTACGGCACGGGCTCAAGCTGCTCGCCGAGTCCCACTGGACGGGCGTGCGGGCGCTGGTGGAGGCGGCCGGGCTCGCGGGCAAGCCCGTCAAGTCGGGCCACGTGGGCTTCATTCTCGCGCCCCGGCTCAACGCCGCCGGTCGCATTGGTGACGCGAACGACGGCCTGCGGTTGCTGCTCACCGACGATGCCGACGAAGCGGCCCGCCTGGCGCGCGAGCTCGAGACCCTGAACGCCCGGCGCCAGGCGCTCGATCAGCGTGTCCTGGACGAAGCCGTGGAGCGGGCCGACGCGGTGCTCGGGCCGGAGGACCGCGCGCTCGTGCTCGCGGCCGACGGCTGGCACCCGGGCGTGATCGGGATCGTCGCCTCGCGGCTGGTGGAGCGCTATGGGCGGCCGGCCTTCCTCGTCGGCTGGGAGGGCGACCTGGGGCGCGGCTCGGGCCGGAGCATCGCGGGCTTCGACCTGCACGCGGCGCTGCATCGGGTCGGACACCACCTGGAGAAGTACGGCGGCCACACCATGGCGGCGGGGCTCACGATCCGCCGGGAGCGCTACGAGGCGTTCCGTGTTGCGTTTCTCGCCGTCGCGCGCGACCTTCTTGCCCCCGACGACCTGGTGCCGGCGCAGCGTGTGGACCTGGAGCTGCCCCTGAGCCTCGTGAGCGACGACCTGGAGAAGCTGATCCGCTATCTGGAGCCGTGCGGCCCCGGCAACCCGGCGCCGGTGTTCGGGGTGCGCGGAGCCCGCGCCGTCGGCGCGCGGCGCGTGGGGTCGAACCACCTGCGCTTCCTGCTGGACGACGCCTCCGGCGTGCTGCCCGCCATCGCGTTCCAGTGGGCGGATGCGATCCCCGATCACTGGCTCGCCGAACGGCTCGACGTGGCGTTCCGGCTGGAGCGCGACGAGTGGCGGGGGAGAACGACGCTGCAGGCGCGCGTAGCGGCGATCGCGCCCAGTGGATGAACGCGGAACGCGGAAGGCGGAACGCGGAACATCGAAACCAGCGTCGCGCGCCGAACGATCTCCCACTGCTGTTCCGCGTTCCGCGTTTCGACTTCCGCGCTGAGAAGGGGGACGGGTTGGGTTTCATTCGCATCGTCGCCGGCGAGTTCAAAGGGCGGCGGCTCAAGACGCCGGCGACCGACAAAGTGCGCCCCACCGCGGATCGCGTGCGGGAAGCGTGGTTCTCGATTCTGCAGCGCTCGCTGCGCGGCGCGCGCGTGCTCGACCTGTTCGCGGGCACGGGGGCGCTCGGCCTCGAGGCGCTGTCGCGCGGCGCAGCGACGGCGGAGTTCGTCGAGGTGCACCGCCTCGCGCTGGCCTCCCTCAAGGCGAACGTCAAGACGCTCAAGCTGGAGGACCGCGCGACCATCCGCCGCGCCGACGCGCTCAAGTTCGCGGAGCGGCTGCACCCCGGGCAGTACGACGTGGCGTTCGCGGATCCGCCCTACGTCGGCGAGCAGGCGCCCCGGCTGGTCGCGCTGTTCCGCGTCAATCCGTTCGCGCGCATCTTCTCGATCGAGCATCCGGCGGACCAGCCGATCCCGGGCGACGACACCCGGCGCTACGGGGACACCGCCGTCACGTTCATCTACGCGCCGTGACCGCGCCCCGCATCGCCGTGTACCCGGGGTCGTTCGACCCCGTCACCCGCGGGCACGAAGACCTGATCCGGCGCGCGTTCACGTTCGCGGACCGCGTGATCGTCGCGGTCGCGGTAAACCTGTCCAAGCAGCCGCTCTTCACGCTCGCGGAGCGCGTGGCGCTGATCAAACAGGCCGTCGACCATCCGGGGGTGGAGGTGCGCTCGTTCGACGGGTTGCTCGCGGATTTCGCGCGCCAGGTGGGAGCCGCGGTCATCGTGCGCGGGCTGCGCGCGGTGAGCGACTTCGAGTACGAGTTCCAGATGGCGCTGATGAACCGCAATCTGGCCCCGGGGATCGAGACGGTGTTCCTCGTCCCCGCCTTCGATCTGACCTACCTCAGCTCCAGCCTGGTGCGCGAAGTGGCGCGCTTCGGCGGTGACGTCTCCCAGCTCGTCCACCCCGCGGTGCGGCAGGCGCTCCGGCAGAAGTTCGCGAAGTGACGTTCCGCGAGCGCCTGTACGAGCGGGCGCGCCGCGCGCGGCAGCGCATCGTGCTGCCGGAAGGGAATGATCCACGGGTGCGGGAAGCCGCAGCGCGTATCGAGCGAATGGGCCTGGGGACGGTCCAGCTGCTGGAGGGTACCTCTCCCCTCTCCCTTCTCCCCGACATGGTGCGGCTGTTGCGCACCCGCCATTCCGACAAGTTCCCGACCGACGCCGCCGCGCTCACCGCCCTCGAGCATCCCCTCACCCGCGGCGCCGCGCTCGTGGGGCTGGGTCGCGCGGACGTGATGGTGGGTGGCGCCACCTTCCCGAGCGGCGACACGATCCGCGCGGCGCTCTGGGGCGTGGGCCCCGCGCCGGGAATCACGACCGTGAGCGGCGCGTTCTACATGGTGCGGGACGACGCGGTGCTCACCTTCACCGACTGCGCCGCCGTCCCCGAGCCGACGCCGCAGCAGCTCGCGGATGCGGGTCAGGCGGCGGCGCGCGATCGCCGCCGCGTCGTGGGGGACGAGCCGGTCGTGGCGTTCCTGTCCTATAGCACGAAGGGGAGCGCGCGGGGCCCGCGCGTCGAGCGGGTGCGTCAGGCGATCGCGCTGCTCGCCGCGCGCCGGCCCCCACCCGATTTCGCGTTCGACGGCGAGCTGCAGACCGACGCGGCGCTCGTCGCCGAGGTCGCCGCCCGCAAGGCGCCGGACTCGCCGGCGGCGGGGCGCGCCAACGTGCTCGTCTTCCCCGACCTTGACAGCGGAAACATCGGGTACAAACTGGTGCAGCGCCTGGGCGGCTGGGAGGCCATCGGGCCGATTCTCCAGGGACTGGCGCGACCCATCGCCGACCTGTCGCGGGGCGCGACGGCCGACGATATTGTGGACACGGCGGCGGTCGCGGTTCTTCAAGCGGGAGAGCGGACATGAGCTTCAGTCTTCAGAAGGACAAGCGCGGGGTCGTGGTCGTCGGCGTGGACGGCCAGCTGATCGTCGGCAACCGGCAGGAGCTGAAGCAGAAGGTGCTGGACGCGCTGGAAGCCGGGGCGAAAAAGTTCGTCGTCGATTTCACCAAGACCGGCTATATCGACTCCTCCGGACTCGGCGTCCTGGTGTCGCTCTCCAAGAAGATCCGCGAGCAGGGCGGGGACCTGCGGCTCGCGGGCCTGAACGAGGACTTACAGACGCTGTTCGAGCTGACCAAGCTGGACACGCTCTTCTCGATCGCGAAGAGTCCCGAGGAGGCGCTCGCCGCCTTCTAACCCGTGACCGCGCCGCTGCGCCTCGACGTCCATCGGGGGACGGGAGGTGAGACCGAAACCGAGATGTCGCTCGATGTGCCGAGCGACCTCGAGTACGTCGGCCCCGCGGTCGAGCTGATCGCGGACCAGTTCCGCGCCGGCCTGCCCCTGCTGTCGCCGCGGCGCGTGCGCTTCAACCTCCGCACCGCGCTCGCCGAAGCCCTCGCCAACGCCATCGCCTACGGCAACCACCTGGACCCGCGCCGGCTCGTGCGCGTGCGGGTGGAGGTGACGCGCCTCGCCGTGCACGTGCACGTCACCGACGAAGGCGGCGGCTTCGACCCGGCCGCCGTCCCCGATCCGACCCGCCCCGAGCGGCTCGAGCGCGAGGACGGTCGCGGGCTGTACGTGCTGCGGCGCCTCGTGGACCACGTGGCCTTCAACGACAAAGGAAACTCGGTGTGCCTGACGTTGTGGGCGGGATGACCGGGGCGGGAGGGGGGGGGCGCCTCGAGCGGCTGCTCCCCGCGCTCGAGCGGCTCACGGGAGCGCGGCTCCGGCTGTGGCGGGTCGACGGCGGCAGGGCACGTCCCCTTGCGGCGGACGCAGACGAGCCCGCCTGGACCCCGCAGCTCGACGGCCGGGATGCGGGGCTTCGGCTCGACATGCCGGAGGGGCGGGCCGCGTGGTTCGAGCCGGTGCGCGAGGTCGCTGGAATGTGGCTCGAGATCGGGGAGCAGGGAGCAGGGAGCCGGGAGCACGAGCCCGCGGCGCTGGCGCAGATCGTCGGGTCGATGCTGGGCGCGGAGCGGGACACCGCCCAGGTCGCGGCCGAGCTATCCGAGCGCTACGAAGAGATCGATCTGATCTACTCGATCAGCGAGATCCTGGGCCACACGATCCGGCTCGACGAGGCGGCGGGGCGGATCCTGCAGGAGGTGTCCACGGTCGTACGCGCCGAGCGCGCCACCCTGCTGGTGCACGACCCGGAACGGCAGCTGCTGCGCCTCGTCGCCGCGCGCGGGATGGACTCCAAGGATGTCGAGCCGATCGAGGTGGACGATCCCTGCTCCGTCGCGGCGCGGGTGTTCCGCGAGATGCGGACCGTGAGCTACGACCCGACGGACGCGCAGGCGGTGAACCCCGGCTGCCCCGAGGGCCGTGGCTACCGCGGCAAGGCGTTCCTCTCCGTGCCGGTGCTGTACGCCGCCCCCGGGGCGCGCGCCCGGCCGATCGGCGTGATCAACCTGACCGACCGCCAGGGCGAGGACGCGTTCACCGCGGGAGACCGCAAGCTCGTGGCCGCGATCGCGAACCAGATCGGGGCGGCGATCGAGAACTCCCGGCTCGTCGCGAAGGACCTGGGCCAGCAGCGGGTGCAGCGCGAGCTGGAGCTGGCGCACGATCTGCAGCTCAAGCTGCTGCCGTCGCCCCTCGTCGTCGCGGCGCGGGCGGATGTCGCCGCGCGCTGCCGCCAGGCGGACTCTGTGGGGGGCGACTTCTACAACCTGCTGAACCTGCACGGCGACCGCATCGGCGTGATGATCGGCGACGTCACGAGCCACGGGTTCAGCGCGGCGCTGATCATGGCGCTCGTGATGGCGGCGTCGGGCATCCACGCCGAGTCCGCCGAGACGCCCGCCGAGGTGCTGCGGCGCATCGAGGAGTCGCTGACCGACGAGCTCGCGAGCACGGAGATGTTCCTCACCGTGTTCTACGCGGTGGTGGACCCCAAAGCGCAGCGGCTCACCTTCGCCAACGCGGGGCACCCGCACGCCTTTGTGGTGTCCGCCCAGAGCGGCGCGGCGCGGCGGCTCGAGGCCACCCGGCCGCCCCTCGGGCTCGCGACGACGGCGGGCGAAGACGCGGTGCTCCCGTGGGCGCGGCGCGAGACGTTGCTGTGCCTCTTCACCGACGGCGTGACGGAGGCGGTCGAGACGGGTGGGGGGAGCGTGGAGGGCGGGGGGGGCGGGGGGGGCGTGCGGTTCGGCGAGGAGCGCGTGCTCGGCCACGTGGCCCGGCTCAAGGATCGCCCCGCCCGCGACATCGTCGAGGCCATCTACGCCGATCTCGCGGGCTTCACCGGCGGCGGGGCGGCCGGTGATGACCGCACCGTCGTCATCCTCAAGGTGTGAGCTTCCCCGCCGCCAGAAGGCTGGGCCAGCACTTCCTCACCGACCCGAACATCCTGCGCAGGATCGTCGACGCGCTCGACCCCGCGCCCGGCGACGTCGTGCTCGAGATCGGACCGGGGAAGGGGAGCCTGACCGAGCAGCTGCTCGCCCGCGGGCTGCGGGTGATTGCGATAGAGAAGGATCGGCGGCTGGCAGGCGAACTGGAAACGCGGAACGCGGAACGCGGAACAGATAGACTGACCGTCGTGCGCGGAGACGCGCTGCGCGTCGATTGGCATGCTCTGGCTGTTCCGCGTTCCGACTTCCGCGTTCCGCATTTCAAGGTTCTCGGCAACATCCCCTATGCGATCACTTCTCCCCTCATCGCGAAAGCCCTCACGCCCCCGCTGCCGCAGCGGATCGTGTTTCTCGTGCAGGCGGAGGTGGCCGATCGGGTCGCCGCGGCACCGGGATCGCGGGCCTACGGCGCGCTCTCGATCGGCGTCCAGGCGGTGTGCCGGGTGGAGCGGCTGTTTACCGTGCGGGCGGGCGCGTTTCATCCGCCGCCCAGGGTGGCGAGCGCGCTGGTGCGGCTCACGCCGCTCGCGGAGCCGCTGGTCGGGCCCGAGGAGGTGGCGGCGTTCCGCGCGTTCGTCACCGCCTGCTTCAGCCGGCGGCGGAAGCAGCTGCGCAACGTCGTGATGGCGGTGACGGGCCAGCCGGCGGCGCCGGTGCGTGACGCGGTGCGGGCGCTGGGGCTCGATCCGGAGGCGCGGCCCGAGACGCTCGCGCCCCGCGACTTCGTGCGGCTCTTGCGTTGGAGCGCCCGATTGTGAAATAATTCACAATGCGGAAGATTTCCGAGAGCACCGTGCGGCGGCTCTCGCTCTACCTCCGGTTTCTCGAGCAGTTCGCGGTCCAGGGCAAAGCCACGATTTCCTCGGCCGAGCTGGCGCGGCGCGGCGGCACCACCTCCGCGCAAGTCCGCAAAGACCTCTCCTTCTTCGGCTCGTTCGGCAAGCGCGGCCTCGGCTACTCCGTCGCTGAGCTCGCTGCCAAGATCCGCGACATCCTGGGCCTGCGCCGCACCTATCACGTCGTCCTCGTCGGCGCCGGCCGCATCGGCGGCGCCCTGATCCAGTACCCCGGCTTCCGGCAGCGCGGCTTCCACGTCACCGCGATCTACGACAAGGATCCCAAGAAGGTCGGCTCGCGCTGGAACGGCCTCGTCGTGCGCGACATCCGCCACATCGAGGCCGACCTGGCGAAGGAGCCCACCGACATCGCCATCGTCGTGACGCCCGCCGACTCCGCGCAGGAAGTGGTGGACCGGCTGGTGCACTCCGGCGTGAAGGCGATCCTCAACTTCGCGCCGGTGCAGCTCGCCGTCCCGGGCGACGTGGTGGTGAAATCGGTGAACATGGCGCTGGAGCTGGAGACGCTGAGCTTCTCGCTCGCGAACCGGTAGAGGAAGAAAAGTCGGAACGTGGGAGTCGGAACGCGGAACAGCAGTGCCAGCGTCGTTCGGCGAGCGACGTTCCATTGCTGTTCCGCGTTCCGCGTTTCGCGTTCCGCGTTAGATTCCGTGCCATGGCGCTGGTCCACGTCACGTCGGAAATCGGCCCGCTGCGGGCCGTTCTGGTCCACACCCCTGGCCGCGAGCTCGTGGCCGTCACGCCCGGCAACCGCGAAGACTACCTGTACGACGACATCATCGACCTCGATCTGGCCCAGCGCGAGCACCGGCGCTTCGTAGCCGTGCTGGAGCGGTTCGCCCAGGTGTACGAGGTGCGCACGCTCCTGACCGAGCTGGTGGCGCGCCCCGACGTGCGGGAGTTCCTGACGACGCGCGCCCTCGAGGTCGTCCCCTCCGACGCGCTCGCGAAGCAGCTCGCCGCGCTCACGCCGGAGGAGCTCGTCGGGCTGATGATCGAGGGCGCGCTCGAGGACGCGGGCCCCATCGCCCGGGCCCTCAACGAGACGGGCTACGCCCTGCCACCCCTCCCCAACCTGTTCTTCACCCGCGACGTCGGGATCGTGATCGGCGAGCATTCGATCATCGGCTCGATGCGCTACGGCGTACGCTGGACGGAGGAGCTGCTGATCAAGGCGCTGTTCCGCTACCACCCGTGCCTCGAGAACGCGGGGATCCTGTACGACGGGTCCGAGGAGAAGCGGAACAACTACACCCTCGAGGGCGGCGACGTGCATCCGATCCGTCCCGACCTGCTGCTGCTGGGCTTCAGCGAGCGCTCGAGCCCGGCGGCGCTCGACCACCTGTGCGACCTCGTGTTCGAGCATTGCGGGGTGACGGACGTGATCGTGGTGGTGCTGCCGAACGAGCGCACCGCGATCCACCTCGACATGATCTTCACGCAGCTCGACCGCGAGCTGTGCTGCGTCTACCCGCCCCACTTCGTGGGACCGGAGCGGCTCGCCGTGCTGCACCGACGCAAGAAGTCGAAGGGCGTGAAGGAGGTGCCGAACTTCTTCGCGGCGCTGCAGGCGGTGGACCAACCGCTCGAGCCGGTGTTCTGCGGCGGCAACAGCCGCCCGCTGCAGGAGCGCGAGCAGTGGTCCTCGGCCTGCAACTTCTTCGCCGTGCGGCCCGGCGTCACGGTCACCTACGCCCGCAACGAGGCGACGCTCCGCGAGCTCGAGCACGCCGGATTCACGGTCGCGAGCGCGGTGAACCTGCTCACCGGCGAAGAGGCCCTGGGCGACGACGCCCGCGCGGTGATCACGATGGAGGGAAGCGAGTTGGTGCGGGGCGGCGGTGGGCCCCGCTGCATGACGCTGCCGCTGCGGCGGGATGACGTCTAACCCCGGGTCTGTTCCCCTCGAGCTGTGCCGCTTCGCGGTGGTGGACGTGGAGACCACCGGGGGGGGCGCGCGGCCGGAGTCCGGGGGGCGGGTGCTGGAGGTGGCGGTTGCGATTCTGGAGCAGGGGACGGTCCACCTCGCCTGCGATGTGCTGCTCGACCCGGGCGTGCCCATCCCCGCCGCGGTCGCCCGGCTCACCGGGATCACGGACAGCCTGGTGGCCGGGAGCCCCCGCTTCGCGGACGCGGCGCCCGCGTTGCGGCGCGCCTGGGAAGACGGCGTCTTCGTCGCCCATAACGCCCGGTACGACTGGGCGTTTCTCGCGGCGGAGTGCGCCGCCGCCGGCGTCCCGGGGCCGGCGGGCGCGCCGCTCTGCACCATCCGCCTGACCCGCCGGCTCGCGCCTGAGCTGCGCCATCGCCGGCTCGACCAGGTCGCGAGCTTCTTCGGCGTCGACAACTTGGCGCGCCATCGCGCCTTCGGGGACGCGCTCGCGACGGCGTACATCCTGCGGGCACTGCTCGGACGCGCGGCGGAGCGAGGCATCACGACCTTCGCGGACCTCGTGGACCTGCACGACCGCTCGCGGCACTCCAAAACGCGGAACGCGGAAGGCGGAACGCGGAACGTCGAGGGGAGCGTCGGGACGCAAGCGACCTCCCATTTCTGTTCCGCGTTCCGCGTTCCGCCTTTCGCCTTCTGATGCCCCACACCACCTTCCGGGTCGGCCGCGTGACCTGCCACGCCCTCGAAGGGGGCATGCAGCGGCTCGACGGCGGTGCGATGTTCGGCGTCGTGCCGAAGCCGCTGTGGGAGCGGCGCATCCCGGCCGACGAGCGCAACCGCATCCCGCTCGCGCTGCGCTGCCTGCTGGTCGAGCACGCCGCCGGCCTGGTGCTGATCGACACCGGCCTCGGCAACAAGGAAGGCGACAAGTTCAAGGACATCTACGGGGTCGCGAACGAAGGGACGAACGGCCGCACCCTGCTCGAGGACGCCCTGGGCGAGCTGCGCTACGGCCCCGACGACATCCGCTGGGTGATCAACACCCATCTCCACTTCGACCATGCCGGTGGCAACACCTACCGGGACGCGGGCGGCGGGGTGGCGCTGAGCTTCCCCCAGGCCCGCTACGTGGTGCAGCGGCGGGAGCTCGACTTCGCCCGCCACACCAACGAACGCACCGCCGCGAGCTACTTGCCCCCCAACTTCGAGCCGGTCTCATTCCAGTTCGTGGACGGGGAAGCGGAGGTACTCCCGGGGATCCGCTGCCTCCCGACGCCGGGCCACGTGCCCTTTCACCAGTCGGTCCTGGTGGAGAGCGGCGGGGAGCGGGCCTGTTTCCTCGCCGACCTCGTGCCCACGGCCGCCCACCTCCCGCTGCCCTGGATCATGGGCTACGACCTGGAGCCGCTCGTCACGCTCGAGTCGAAGCGACGCCTGTACGCGCGGGCGGAAGCCGAGGGGTGGCTGCTGGTGTTCGGGCATGATCCCGGGGTGGCGGGCGGCCGGCTGGGGCGCGAGGAAAAAGGGTTTGGTCTTGTGGAGCCGGTTCGGGCGGGCTAGCTTAGGGCCGACAATATGGTAAGCGGGCGCCGCGCGCGCCTCACCCGCCGCCTCTCCGGGAGTCGGGGAGTGCTCTAGGGTTCGAGGGACGTTCTCCGTAATCCGTCGTCCGTCGTCCGTCACCACGGATGACGGATGACTGACGACGGATGACGTCACGCGGATTCCTCGGAGTCCGCTTTTTTTTCTTTTTGAGGAGGAGAACACCACCTGGCGATCGAAAGTACCAACAACAAGGCGCCGCGGGTCCGGGTGAACCGTCAGATCCGGATCAGTCCAATCCGGGTCATCGCCCCCGACGGCGCGCAGCTCGGCGTGTTGACCGTCGAGGAAGCGTTGGCCGCGGCCCAGGAGCGGGGACTCGACCTCGTCGAGGTGGCGCCGCTCGCGCGGCCCCCGGTCGCGAAGATCATGGACTATGGGAAGTTCAAGTTCGAGCAGGCGAAGGCGGCGCGGGCGGCGAAGAAAAAGCAGCACGTCATCCACTTGAAGGAAGTGAAGTTCCGGCCGGGGATCGACGAGCACGACTTCGCGTTCAAGACGCGCCACGCGCGCGAATTCCTGCAGGACGGCAACAAGGTCAAGGTGACGATGATGTACCGGGGCCGGCAGATGGCCCACATCGATCTGGGACGCGAGGTGCTGGACCGGGTCGCGAACGAGCTCAAGGACGTGGCCAAGATCGAGCAGGACCCGAAGCTCGAAGGCCGCAACATGTCGATGGTGCTGGCGCCGAAATGAGGGCGCCAGGTGTCGGGTTCCAGGTGTCAGGGCCTCTGACACCCGGCACCTGACACCTGACACCTGACACCCATGAGGTTCACATGCCCAAGCAGAAATCCAAGCGCGCGCTCCGCAAGCGCGTCAAGCTCACGGGGAGCGGGCGGCTGCGTCGCTACCACGCGTACAAGAGCCACATCCTGACCAAGAAGCACCCCAAGCGGAAGCGGCACCTCCGCAAGCCCACGCTGGTGTCGCACGCCGACGAGCGACGCCTCAAGCGCCTGCTGCTGGTGTAAGGAGCGACTCATGCCTCGCGTCAAGAGCAACGTCGCGCGCCTGAAGCGCAAGAACAAGATCATGAAGCTCGCCAAGGGCTACTTCGGCGGGCGCTCGAAGTTATGGAAGGCGGCGAAGGAATCGGTCGAGCGGGCGCAGAAGTACGCCTATCGCGACCGGCGCCGGCGCAAGGCCGACTTCCGGCGGCTCTGGATCACGCGCATCAACGCCGCCGCGCGGCTGCACCAGCTGTCCTACAGCCGCCTGATGAACGGACTCCGCAAGGCCGGCGTCGAGATCAACCGCAAGGTGCTCGCCGACCTCGCCGTGCGCGACCCCGTGGCGTTTGAGCAGCTGGCGGAGGTCGCGAAGCAGGCGCTCTGACCATGCGCGACCTCCTGGCAGCCCTCGCCGAGCTGCGGGAGCGTCTCACGGAGATTCCGCAGGCGGACGAGCGCCGGCTCCCGGATCTCAAGACCGAGATCCTCGGGCGTAAAGCCGGCGCACTCACCACGATTCTCGGGCGCGTGCCCAAGCTCGAGCCGGCCTCGAAGCAGGCGGTCGGGGCGGCGGCCAACAAGCTCAAGCGCGAGTTCGAGGCCGCCTTCGAGGCCCGCGAGCGCGAGCTCAAGCGCGCTGCCGCCGCGGCGGGTGGCGACCTCGACCTCACCATGCCCGGCCGCGCCCGCTGGGCCGGCGGCCTCCATCTCGTCACGCAGGTGATGGACGAGATCTGCGACATCTTCCACGAGCTCGGCTTCACCCGCGCCGTGGGTCCCGAGGCGGAGACCGAGCGCTACAACTTCACCGCGCTGAACTTCCCCAAGGATCACCCGGCCCTCGACGCGCAGGACTCGTTCTACCTGGGCGAGGACCTGCTGCTCCGCACTCACACCTCGCCCGTGCAGATCCGGACGCTGGAGCGCTACCCGCCGCCCATCCGGGTGGTGATCCCCGGTCAGGTGTACCGCCGCGACCCCTTCGACGCCTCGCACTCGCCGGTGTTCGAGCAGATCGAGGGCCTGGCGGTGGACGAGGGGATCAGCTTCGTGGACTTCAAGGCCACCCTGGCCACGTTCGCCCGCAAGTTCTTCACCGCGGACACACGGGTGCGGTTCCGGCCGTCGTTCTTCCCCTTCACGGAGCCGTCGGCGGAGATGGACGTGCAGTGCCAGATCTGCAAGGGCGCGGGCGGAGGCTGCCCGACCTGCAAGCAGACGGGCTGGATGGAGATTCTCGGCTCCGGCATGGTGCATCCGGCGGTACTCGAGAACTGCGGCGTGGACAGCGAGAAGTACACCGGCTTCGCGTGGGGCATGGGGCCGCATCGTATCGCGATGACCCGGCACGGGATTCCGGACATCCGGCTGCTGTTCGAGAGCGACGTGCGCTTTCTCGCCCAGTTCGCCGGCGACGCTACGCTATGATCGTGTCGCGGCGCTGGCTCGAGGCGCTGCTCGGCCGGCCGCTCGAGGCCCAGGAGGTCGCCCAGCAGCTCACGACGCACGTCGCGGCGGTCGATGCCGTCGTGCCGCTGCACCAGGACCTGGGCGACATCGTGATCGCGCGGGTGCTCGAGGTGAAGCGGCACCCCAACGCCGATCGCCTGACGCTCTGCCTCGTGGACGCGGGGGGGGCGGGGGGCGGGGATGCACCGGTCGAGGTGGTGTGCGGGGCGCCTAATGTGCAGGCGGGCAAGATGTATCCGTACGCCCCGGTCGGTGCGGTGCTGCCCGGAGGCCTGAAGCTCGAGCGCAAGACGATCCGCGGCGTGGAGTCAAACGGCATGCTCTGCTCGGCCAAGGAACTCGGCCTCGGTGACGATCACGCCGGGATTCTCGAGCTCGATACCGCCGCCGCCCCGGGGACGCGCTTCGTCGATGCCGTGCCGGTCGCCGATCACCAGATCGTGATCGATGTAGCGGCGAACCGCCCGGACCTGCTGTGCCACAAGGGCGTCGCCCGCGAGCTCGCGGCCGTGATGGGTGGGACGGTGAAGCTACCAGAGATACCAGGCGGTCAGAGCCACTATCCGCCTAACCGCCTAACCGTCTTGCGGGGCGTGGTGGACGGCGTGGAGGTGCGTCTGGAGGACCCCGAGGGCGCCCCACGCTACATGATCGCGGTGATCCGGGGCGTGCGGGTGGGGAAAAGCCCCGCCTGGCTCGCCGACCGGCTCCGGGCCGTAGGCCAGCGGCCGATCAACAACGTGGTCGACGCGACGAACTACATCCTGTTCGAGCTGAACCAGCCGCTCCACGCCTTCGATCTCGCGCAGCTCGCCGGCCCGGCCGTCGTGGTGCGGCGCGCCAAGCCGGCGGAGAAGATCGTGACCCTCGACGGCATAGCGCGCGCCATGACCGTCGACATGACCGCCATCTGCGACGCCCAGCGGCCGACGATCGTCGCGGGCGTGATGGGAAGCGCCCAGTCCGAGGTCGGCGCGGCGACGACCGATCTGGTGCTCGAGTGCGCCTATTTCCAGCCGACGCGCATCCGCCGCACCCGGCGCGCGCTCGGGCTATCGAGCGAATCGAGCCACCGCTTCGAGCGCGGGATCGACATGCTCGGCATGCCGGACGCGCTGCGGCGCGCCGTCGAGCTCATCGTCGCGGTGGCGGGTGGCGAGCTGCGGGAGCCACCGCTCGACCTGTGGCCTCAGCCGGTACAGGAGAAAGCCATCTTCCTCCGCCCCGAGCGCGTCTCCCGGCTGCTCGGCCTGGAGATCGACCGCGCCGAGATCGAGCGACACCTCACCTCCGTCGGCTTCTTCGTGGCGCCCAAGGACGGCCGGCTCGCCGTGCAGGTGCCGGGATGGCGACCCGACGTGGTGCGCGAGGTGGACCTGATCGAAGAGGTGGCGCGGCTCAAGGGCTACGATGCGTTCCCCGACGAGTTGCGGCCGTACCGGCCCGGGACCGTCCCCGACGCCCCGGAGGAGCGCGCCCGCTCCCGTGTGCGCGAGCAGCTGGTCCGTGCCGGATTCTACGAGGCGCGTACGCTGCCGCTCGGTCCCGCGGACGGCGTGGACGCAGTCGCGATCCTGAACCCACTGTCCGCCGAAGAGGCGCACCTGCGGCGCCGGCTCCTGCCCGGCCTGGCGCGCCGGGTCGAGCACAACTGGGCCAATCGCAACCGCGACGTGCGGCTCTTCGAGGTGGGCACGGTGTTCCGCTGGAAGGCCGGGAGTAAGGCCGGGGAAGAGGGAAGGGGGAAGGGTGTTCCCGACGAGTGGACGTCGGTGGCGGGAGTGCTCACCGGTGCCCGGCACCCGCCCCACTGGTCCGACGGTGCGAAAGTACCTGATATGGACTTATGGGACTTGAAGCACCACTTTGAGTTAGCGGTGAGCGTCGCCGCGCCGACGTGCACCGTGGAAGCTGCAACAGGCGGGGCCGTGGGGTGGGTGGCGGTGCAACCGGGTGGAGAGGTGGTGGGGTGGTCGGGCCCGGTCGAAGCGGACGCCCCCGTCTGGGCTGCGCCGCTGTACGGGTTCGAGGTACGATTGTTGGTGACGGCCCCCCCCCGGGCGCCGGTGGCGTATCGTGCTCTGCCGCTGCAGCCGCCACTGGAGCGCGACCTGGCGTTGCTCCTACCGGCGGGCGTGACCGCGGCGGCGGTGGCCGACGTGCTGCGACGCGCCGCGGGGCCGCTGCTCGAGCGGCTGGAAGTCTTCGACGAGTATCGGGGACCGGGGGGTGGGATCCTGGCGGGGCAGCGCAGCGTCGCCTGGCACTGCACGTTCCGCGATCCCGAGCGCACGCTGCGCGAGCGCGACGTGGACGGACTGCTCGCGCGCGGGCTGAAGGCCCTGGAGGACGAGCTTGGCGTACGACGGAGAGAGGTCTGATGTGCAGGTGCTCGACCAGCTGGAGACCATCCTGCGCCACGTGGCGGAGGAGCTGGCGGGTTGGCGCGCGCGCGCACTCAAGGCGGAAGCCGAGCTGAGGGAGGGCGGCGGACGCAGCGGCGCCCCCGTGAAGCTCGATCCCGAGATCCGGAACCGCGTCGCCGATCTTGAGCAGGAGAACAAGGTGTTGCGCCAGCGGGTCGAGGCGGCGCGCGGGCGGGTGCACGATCTCCTCTCGCGGCTCACGTTCCTCGAGGAGCAGGCGCGCCAGGGCGGCAATGGGGGTGGCGGGGGCAGCGGGGGTGGAGGAGGGGCCGGGGGCGGCACCGCGAGCCCGGGCACGGCGGGGGCCGCGCCGTGAGCACGAAGAAGCATGCGGTCAAGGTGATGATCGGCGGCGAGGAATACACCGTGCGCTCCGATCTGCCGCCCGAGTACACGCGGGAGGTGGCGGCGTACGTCGACCAGGCCCTGAAAAAGGTGCTGTCGCAGGGGCCGATCGTCGAGACGCACAAGGCGGCGATCCTCGCCGCGCTCGACATCACGAACGAGCTGTTCCAGACGAAGAAGGGCGAGCGGGAGGTCGCCGCGCGGCTCGCCGCGCTGGCGGACGATCTGGCGAAGCTCCTGCCCGCGGGAAAGCGAAAGGCAGTCATCAGTCATCAGTCATCAGCTCTGACTGACAACTGACAACTGACGACTCAACTCGCTCCGCTCCCCTGCGGGGCGATGCTGGAGATAGATCCTATGGCGGACTGGCTGGTGATCGTCTCGGCCCTCCTCGGCGGCGGCGCCGCCGCAGGAGTGCTGTTCTATATCGTGGGCCGCCGCCTGGAGCGGCGCGCGGCGGAAGCCGCAGCGCGCGCGGTGGCGGCGGAAAGCGCGCGTCTCCTCGAAGCGGCGCACCAACGCATGGTGTTGGCCGCGAAGGAGGAGCTGCTTCAGGCGCGCGAGGCCTGGGAAGAGGAGGTGGCGCGCCGGCGCCGCGAGATGGAGCGGCGCGAGCAGATGCTCGAGCAGCGCGTGGTGGCGCTGGAGCAGCGCGACCGCGGGCTCGACGGCCGCGCGCGGATGTTGGAGGAGCGTGAGCGCGCCCTCGGCGCGAAGGAGCTCGAAGCGCGGGCGCGGCTCGAGCAGATCGCCGGCCTCACCGCGCTGGAGGCGAAGCAGGAGCTGTTGCGCCGGCTCGAGGACGAGGCGCGCGGCGAGGCCGCCGCCCTCGGCCGGGAGCTGAAGGAGCAGGCGCGCAAGAACGCCGACAAAGAGGCGAAGCAGATCCTCGCGCTCGCGATCCAGCGCCTCGCCGCTGAGCACACCGCCGAGTCCACCGTGTCGGCCGTCGCGCTCCCGTCCGATGAAATGAAAGGCCGCATCATCGGGCGCGAAGGCCGCAACATCCGGGCCTTCGAGGCCGCGACCGGTGTGGACGTCATCATCGACGACACGCCCGACACCGTGGTCGTGTCATGCTTCGATCCGGTGCGGCGTGAGGTGGGCCGGCTCGCCCTCGAGCGGCTGATCGCCGACGGGCGCATTCATCCGGGGCGCATCGAGGAAGTGGTCGACAAGGCGCGCGCGGAGGTCGAGGCCTCCATCAGCGACGCGGGGGAGCAGGCGGTCTACGAGACGGGCATCAAGGGAATGCACCCGGAGCTGGTCAAGCTCGTCGGGCGCATGAAATACCGGACGTCCTACGGGCAGAACATCCTCGATCACTCCAAGGAAGTCGCCTGGCTCGCCGGCATCATGGCCGCCGAGCTGAAGCTCGACGTGCAGCTCGCCAAGCGCGGCGCGCTGCTCCACGACATCGGCAAGGTGCTGACGCACGAGCACGACGGCACGCACGTGGAGCTGGGCGTCGAGGTGGCGACGAAGTACGGGGAGCACCCCGTCGTCGTCAATTGCATCGCCGCCCACCACGACGACGTCGCGCACGAGTCGCCCGTCAGCGTCATCGTGCAGGCGGCGGACGCGGTGTCGGGCTCGCGGCCCGGCGCGCGGCGCGAGGCGTTCGAGACCTACGTCAAGCGGCTCACGCAGCTCGAGCAGATCGCGGGCGAGTTCGGCGGGGTCGAAAAGGTCTACGCCATCCAGGCGGGCCGGGAGGTGCGCGTCGTGGTCACCCCGAACGCGATCGACGACGGCCGGGCGAGTGAGCTCTCCGAGCAGATCGCCCGCAAGATCGAGCGGGAGCTCCAGTATCCCGGTCAGATCAAGGTCGTGGTGATCCGCGAGACCCGCGCGGTGGATTTTGCCCGCTAAGATCATCGACGGCACCGCCGTGGGGGAGGCGATGCGCGCCGAGCTCCAGGGCGAGATCCGGGCGCTGCGCGCGCGCGGCGTCACGCCCGGGCTCGCCGCCGTGCTCGTGGGCGACAATGCGGCCTCCGCGACCTACGTGCGCATGAAGGGGAAGGCCTGCGACGAGGCGGGGCTGTATCACGAGACCATCCGGCTGCCGCCGGAGACGACCGAGGCCGAGCTGCTGGCCCTCGTCGAGCGCCTCAACGCAGACCACAAGATCCACGGCATCCTCGTCCAGCTCCCGCTGCCCAAGCAGATCAACACGCAGCGCGTGCTGCACCGCGTCGCGCCGGAGAAAGACGTGGACGGCTTTCATCCCGAGAACGTGGGGAAGGTCGCGATCGGCGACCCGACCGGCTTTCGCCCGGCGACGCCCTACGGCGTGCAGCAGCTGCTGCTGCGGAGCGGCGTGGATACGACCGGCCGGCACGCCGTGGTCGTCGGGCGCTCGACCGTCGTGGGCCGCCCGATGGCGGCGCTGCTGCTCCAGGACGGCCCGGGGGGCAACGCCACCGTCACCGTATGCCACTCGCGCACCCGCGACATCAAGTCCGTCACCAAGGTGGCCGACATCCTGATCGTCGCCATCGGCAAACCCGAGTTCGTCACCGGCGACATGATTAAGCCAGGGGCGGCGGTGATCGACGTCGGCACGAATCGCGTGGAGGATCCGTCCACGAAGAAGGGCTACCGCCTGGTGGGCGACGTGCAGTTCGCCGCGGCGAAGCAGGTCGCCGGGGCGATCACGCCGGTGCCGGGCGGCGTCGGCCCGATGACCATCACCATGCTGCTGTACAACACCGTGCAGGCGGCGCGCCAGTGGGCGCAGGCCTAGATCTCTTCACCGCCGTCTCGGCGGAGGGCGCCTGGACCGTGAGCGAGGTGACGCGGCGGGCGCGCGCCGTGCTCGAGGCGGGCCTGCCGCCGCTGTGGGTGCGGGGCGAGATCTCCGGGTTCAAGGCCTGGCAGAGCGGCCACTGGTACTTCACGCTGCGCGACAAGAGCGCCCAGATCCGCTGCGTGATGTTTCAGAAGGACAACCGCCGGCTCCCCACGCCACCGCTGGACGGGATGCAGGTGTTCGTCTTCGCCCGCCCCACGGTGTGGGAGGAGAAGGGGGAGTTCCGGCTCACCATCGTCGACCTGCTCTCGACCGCGGCGGGCGGCCTGTGGCAGCTCGCGTTCGAGAAGGCCAAGGCGGCGCTCGCGCGGGACGGGCTGCTCGATCCCACGCGCAAGCGGGCGCTGCCGCCGTATCCGCGGCGCATCGCCGTTGTCACGAGCCCCGACGGCGCCGCGCTGCGCGACATCATCGCGGTCACCGCGCGCCGTTGGCCCGTCGCCGAGCTGCTCGTGATCCCGACCCGGGTCCAGGGCGAAGGCGCGGAAGGCGCGATCTGCGCGGCGCTCGCGCTGCTCGGCCGGCTCGAGGGGCTCGACCTCGCGATCCTGGGGCGCGGCGGCGGGTCGCGGGAGGATCTGTGGACGTTCAACCACGAGCGCGTGGCTCGCGCCGTGGCCGCCGTGCCCGTCCCGGTCATCTCGGCGGTGGGGCACGAGACCGATGTAACCCTGTGCGACCTGGTGGCGGACCTCCGCGCGCCGACGCCGTCCGCGGCGGCGGAGGCGGCCACGCCCGACCGGAGCGACGTCCTGGCGGATCTCGCCCACCTGGGCGCGCGGCTCGCGCGCGGCCTCGCGGCGCGCTCCGGGCGCGTCGCCGAACGGCTCGATCGCACGGTGGACCGCCTCGCGGGCGCGATCGAGCGCCGGCTCGAGCGGCACCGCCATGCGCTCGCCGCGACGAGCGGCCGGCTCGACGCCTTGTCGCCGTTGCGAGTCCTCGGGCGCGGCTACGCGCTCGCGCGCGACGCGGAGGGGCGGGTGCTGAAGCGCGTGGCGCAGCTCCCCCCGGGGCTCCCGTTCCGGCTGCGCGTCAGCGACGGCGAGGTCGCGGCGCGCGTGGCTGAGTCCTCCTGATGGCGCCGCGCGAGCCCCCGAGCTTCGCGCACGAGCTCGAGCGCCTCGAGGAGATCGTGCGCCGTCTCGAGGGCCAGGAGCTGGACCTGGACGAAGCCCTGAAGCTCTTCGAGGAAGGGGTCGAGCGGCTGCGCGCGGCGCGTGAGCGTCTCACGGCCGCCGAGGCGAAAGTGAAGCAGGTCCTCGCCGACCAGGCCGGCAACCTCCGGGTGGAAGACTTCGACGGCTAACCGCGCCCTCGAGGCCTACCTCTCCGAAGCCCGCGCGCGCGTGGACGCCGTGCTCGAGCGCTGGGGCGAGGCGGCCTCTCCCGCGATCCGCTACAGCCTGCTGTCCGCAGGGAAGCGGCTGCGGCCCACCCTCGTGTTCGCGTCCGCCGAAGCGGTGGGCGGTGCGGCGCCGGGCCTCGCCGAGCTCGCCGCCGCCGTCGAGGTGGTCCACGCCTATTCGCTGGTGCACGACGACCTCCCCTGCATGGACGACGACGACCTGCGGCGCGGCCGGCCTACCACGCATCGCGCGTTCGACGTCCCGGTCGCCACCGTGGCGGGCTATCACATGGTCGCCCTCGCGGCGCGGGTGCTCGCGCGCGGTCTGGACGAGCTCGCGCTCGAGCCCGAGCGCGCGCGGGCGATCGCGCTGGAGCTGTTCCGCGCGGCGGGGGCCGGCGGCATGATCGGGGGACAAGCGCTGGACCTCGAGGCCGAAGGGCGGGGGGCGGGCCTGCCGGCGGCGGAGCTGAAAGACGTGCACCGGCGCAAGACCGGGGCCCTGATCGCGGCGGCGTGCGTCGTCGGCGGGCTGGCCGCGGGGGCGCCGGCGGGGCCGTGCGAGGCGCTGCGCGACTACGGCGCCGACGTCGGGCTCGCGTTCCAGATCTACGACGACGTGCTCGACGCCACGGCCACCTCCGACCAGCTGGGCAAGACGGCCGGCAAGGACGCGGCGCGCGCCAAGTCCACGTTCGTGACCCTGCTCGGCGTGGGGGCCGCGCGGGCCGAAGCCGAGCGGCTCGCGGCGCGGGCGGTAGACCGGCTGCGGCAGGCGGGGTTAGTTTCTCCTACGCTGGCGGAGCTGGCGCATTATGTCGTCACAAGGCCGAACTGAATGCACGTGAGCGAACGCGGAACGCGGAAGTGGGAACGCGGAACAGGCGGTCGGCCTTTTGTTTCGCGTTCCGCGTTCCGCGTTCCGACTTAGACGAGGCTCAATGGCGCTCCTGGAACTCATCCGCGGCCCCGAGGACGTCAGGCGCCTGACGCGCGACCAGCTCCAGCCCCTCGCCGACGAGGTGCGGCAGCGGTTGATCGACGTCGTCTCTCAGACCGGCGGCCACATCGGCGCGGGGCTGGGCGTGGTCGAGCTGACCGTGGCGCTGTGCCACTGCTTCGACTCCCCCGCCGACAAGATCGTCTGGGACGTGGGCCACCAGGGGTATCCCTGGAAGATCCTCACCGGGCGCAACGCCCGCCTGCCCACGCTCCGCCAGCCCGACGGGTTGTCGGGGTTCCTGCGGCGCAGCGAGAGCGAGCACGACCAGTTCGGTGCCGGTCACGCGGGGACCGGGCTGTCGGCCGCGTATGGCATCGCGGCGGCGCGCGATCTCAAGGGCGAGCGCTTCAAAGTCGTCGCGGTCGTGGGCGACGGCGCGCTCACCTGCGGGCTGCCGTACGAGGCCATGAACAACGCGGGGCATTCCGGCCGCGACATCATCATGGTGCTGAACGACAACGGCATGTCCATCGCCCCGAACGTCGGCGCCATCAACCGCTATCTGGGCTCGATCATCGCGAGCCCGATCACGGTGCGCATCCGCGAGCGCGTGAAGGGGCTGATCGAGTCGGTGTCGCACCGCGTCGGCGGCCAGAAGCTGGTGGACTTCGCGAAGACCCTCGAGGAGAGCATCAAGAACCTCTGGTCGCCGGGGATGCTGTTCGAGGAGCTCGGCTTCCGCTACTTCGGGCCGATCGACGGCCACAACATCACCCAGATGGTGCAAACCTTCGAGATCGTCAAGACGCTCAAGGGCCCCCGGGTGGTGCACGTCATCACCGAGAAGGGAAAGGGGTTCCCGCTCCCCGAGCCGGACACCGAGAAGTACCACGCGCGCGCGCCGTACGATCCCGTCACCGGTCAGCTCAAACCGGTGAACCCGGGGCCGCCGCAGTGGACGCGGATCTTCGGCGAGGCGATCACCCAGCTCGCGGCCGAGTATCCCGACCTCGTGGCGATCACCGCCGCGATGCCCTCGGGCACGGGGACGAACCTCTTCCAGAAGAAGTGGCCCGACCGCTTTTTCGACGTCGGGATCGCCGAAGCCCACGCGACCACCTTCGCCGCGGGGCTCGCGACCCAGGGCGTTCGGCCCGTGGTCGCGATCTACTCCACGTTCCTGCAGCGCGCCTACGACAGCGTCATCCACGACGTCGCGATCCAGCGGCTCCCGGTGATTTTCTGCCTCGACCGCGCCGGGATGGTGGGCGAGGATGGCCAGACCCACATGGGGCTGTTCGACATCGCCTACCTGCTCGCCGTGCCGAACATGACGGTGACGGCGCCGAAGGACGGGGCGGAGCTGATCGGCTTGCTGCGCTGCGCGCTCGAGCATGCGGACGGCCCCTTCTCGCTCCGCTATCCCCGGGACAAGGCGCCGGGCGCGGCGCCGCCGGCGGCGGAAGTGGCCCCGGTCCCCTACGGCAGCTGGGAGCTGCTGCGCCCCAACAAGGGAAAGAAGGACTGCGCCATTCTCGCCGTCGGGGTGATGTGCCAGCCGGCGCTCGCCGCGGCGGAGACGCTCGCCGGCGAGGGGCTCGACGTCACGGTCGTGAACTGCCGCTTCGTGAAGCCGATCGATCGCGCCATGCTCGACGCGCTCGTGCGGGACCACCGGTTGCTGGTGACGGTCGAGGACGGGACCGTCGCGAACGGCTTCGGCGCCTACCTCGCGGGCCTGGTGGATACGGTCGCCCCCGAGGTGCGCGTGGTGCCGCTGGGCGCTCCCGACCGCACCTACGAGCACGCGCCGCGCGCGCAGCAGCTCGCGCAGGTCGGACTCACGGGGGAGGGGATCGCCGCGCGCGTCCGCGCGCTCGCGGCCGAGGAATCGCTCACACCCTCATGAACGTCGGGGTCGTCGGCAACCCGAGCTACCGCGATCTCAAGAGCCTCCTCGCGCATCTGGCGCAGGTCGCACCGCGCCTCGGGTTCACGCTCTACACCGAGGAGCGCATCGCCGGCCTGTGGCCGCACCCCAGCCCGGCGCCGCTCGACCGGTCCGCGCGCCTCGACTGTCTCGTGACGCTGGGCGGCGACGGCACCCTGCTGCGTGGCGCCCGCACGCTGGACGGCGCCGGCACGCCGATCCTCGGCGTGAACCTCGGCCGGGTCGGCTTCCTCACGACGGCGACCTCGCAGACGCTCGACTGGGCGCTCGACGCGCTCGTGCGAGGCGCCTACGCCACCGAGTCGCGCCTCGCCCTCGCGCCCTGCATCGAGGACACGCAGCGGAACACCCGGGCCGAGCCCGCGGTGCTCAATGACGCCGTCGTGCACAAGGGCGGCGTGGCACGCGTCATTCGCGTGCGGGTGAGCGTCGACGGCGACGAGGTGGGACAGTACTCGGCGGACGGGATCGTGGTGGCCACGCCCACCGGGTCTACGGCGTACTCGCTCTCCGCCGGAGGGCCGATCGTAGTCCCGGGCGTGGACGCGATCGTCGTGACCGCCATCTGCCCCCATACCCTCGCGGTGCGGCCGCTGGTCGTGCCCTCCACCGCCCACGTCGCGGTCGAGCCGATCCCACCCTGGACGGAAGAAGTCCTCGTCTCGTTCGACGGCCAGGTCGGCACCACGATGCAACCGGGCGATCGGCTCGTGGTGAAGCGCGCCGACTACCCCGTGCTGCTCGTCCGCCTCGGCCCCGAGGGGTTCTTCGCGCGCATGCGCAAGAAGCTCCAGTGGGGCGATCTGACCGACCGCGAGCGCCAGTAGTGCTCACGGAGCTGCGCGTCCGCGACCTCGCCGTCATCGCCGACGTCACGCTCCCCCTCGCACCCGGACTCAACGTCCTGACGGGGGAGACGGGGGCGGGGAAGTCGATGCTCGTGGATGCCCTCGCCCTGCTCCTCGGCGAGCGGGCGTCGGGAGACATCGTGCGCCCCGGAGCCCAGAAGACGGCCATCGAAGGCGCCTTCGAATTCACCTCTACCGCCCTCTCCCGCCTGCTACCGCCCTTGACCGCCCTGGGGGTGGAGGCGGAGGACGGGAGCCTCGTCCTCAAGCGTGAAATCACCGCCGATGGGCGCTCTCGCGCCTGGGTGAACGGCAGTCCCGCCACCGTCGGCGTGCTCGCCCAGCTCGGGGCGCTGCTCGTGGACCTGCACGGCCAGCACGAGACCCAGTCGCTGCTCAAGGCCGACCCACAGCGCGACATCCTCGACGCCTACGCCGACGCCGGCGTGGAGCGGACCGCCGTGCGGGACGCAAACGAGCGCTTCCGTGCGCTCGCGCGGCGCGAGGAGGAGCTGCAGGCGAAGCGTGAGGACGTGCGCCGCAGGGCCGACTACCTGCGGCACGTGGTGGAGGAGATTGCCCGCGCGGCGCCCCAGCTCGGCGAGCCGGAAGCGCTCGAGACCGAGGCGCGGCGGCTCGCGCACGCCGGTGAGCTGGGGCGGTTGTCGCGCGAGCTGGAGCAGGCCCTCGACACCGCCGGTCTCGCGCGTGCCGCGAAGCTCCTCGCGGGGCTCGAGCGCCTCGACCCGTCGGTCGCGCCGTGGCAGGAGCTCTTGGACGGCGCATTCGCGAACGTCGCGGAGCTGTCCCAGGCGGCTCGCGCCTACGCGGCCGGCATCGAAGGCGATCCCGGTCGGCTCGCGGCCGTCGAGCAGCGGCGCGACGTGTTGTTCCGGCTGATGCAGAAGCACGGCCCTGCGCTCCCCGACGTTCTCGCCGCCCGCGACCAGGCGGCACGCGAGCTGGCGCTGCTCGACACCGCCGACCTGGACCTGCGCGCCATCGCCGAGCAGCGTGACACCGCCGCCGCCGAGTTCGCGCGTGCCTGCGCGGCGCTCACGGCGAAACGGAAGCAGGGCGCGGAGCGGCTTGCCGACGCGGTGAACGAACTGCTCCCGGCGCTGGGGATGCCGGCCGGCCGCTTCGAAGCGACCCTCTCCCCTCTCCCTTCTCCCCGGGCTGATGGTGCGGAGACGGTCACGTTCGAAGTCAAGCTGAACGTCGGCCTCGACGCCCGGCCCCTGGCGAAAGTCGCCTCCGGCGGGGAGCTGTCGCGCATCATGCTCGCGCTCAAGGTCGTGCTCGCCGAGCACGATGCGGTGCCGACGCTGGTGTTCGACGAGGTGGACCAGGGCATCGGCGGGGAGGTCGGTGGGCGCGTGGGCGAGGCGCTCGCCGCCGTGGCACGCGGCAGGAACGGCGGGCGGCAAGCCCTCGTGATCACGCACCTGCCCCAGATCGCCGCCTACGCCGACCACCACCTCGTCGTGGCGAAGGGGGCGAAGGGCGGCGTGGCCACGAGCGACGTGCAGGTGGCGGCGGGCGACGCGCGCACCCGCGAGCTCGCGCGCATGCTGGGCGATGCCGACATGACCACCGCCCTGCGACATGCCGCCGAGCTGCTCAAAAGAGCTTCCGGGACAGGCGCAGCACGATCCGATACACCGTCGCGGCCGGCACGACCCCCGCGCCGGTGACGGTCTGCTCGATCGAGAAGCCGCCTTCGACGGTCGGTCCCAGGTAGCTCAGTGCGAATCCCAGCCGCAACGAGCGCTGCGACGTGCCCGGATCGAGTACGCTTGCCGACGTGGGCACGCCCAGCCGGGCGGCGAGGTCCGTCGAGTCCTGCGGGTTCTGGAACGTGTAGCGGTCCCGCGCCTTGGTCCAATAGCCGGCCGTGAACCCGGCCGCGAACTGCGGCGCGAGTCGCACCAGCGGCGCCACGTCCACGCTCACGTAGTCGCCCGGATCCCAGCGCAGCGCGGTCGTCGCCGCGAACGGCACCAGCAGGGCGTACCACGGCGCCACGCGCCGCACGCGCGTCCCCGGCCACTGCACGCCCGCGCGCACCGCGACGTTCAGCCACACCGGCCCCACCGTCAGTTCCTGGACCAAGCGCCCTTCCAGGTCCGTTTGGTGGTCGCCGATCGACTGGGCCAGGACGTCGTCGGCCGAGTCCGTGGCGCCCGTGGGGAGCCGCACCAGCGCCACCGCGGCGGCGGCGTAGTGCGCGCCCGCCGCGAAGCGGTACTTCGCCGCCAGCTCCACGTCCCCGACGTTGTAGCGGAAGCTGTGGCGGAACGGGAAGGCCCGGTACCCGAACCCGCTCGCGCTGTCCACGATCACGGCCTCCAGGAAGCGGTCGTCGATCGTGTCGCTCGGCAGCAGCAAGGTGTCGGTGAACGCGAGCACGGCGAACTGGCTCGCCATGTCTTGCTGGATCGCCGCGACGTTCGCGCGGACGCCCTTGCCGCCGTCGGAGCTGTCGCGTGGCAGGAACGGGGAGCCGGTTTGACCCACGCCGTACACGGAACGGTTCAGCGCGTCGCGGATGCCGCGCCACGCGGTCAGGCTGTCCTGGGCCATGCACTGGCGGCTCGGGGGACACCCGTACATCCCGCTCGCGATGTTCTGATCGAGCTGAGTGAGCGCGGCGTCGAATTGCGAGAAGAAGGTCTGATAGCTGGCGGGGGCCGTGGCGTCGGTCAACAGCGGGTTGCGCCCGAGGTTCGAGCCCGTGGGACCGAGCCGGAGCGCGCTGCGCGTCCCGACGCGCACGATCGGCACCATCAGGCTGACCGAGAGGCGATCGGTGAGCCCCAGCTCGGCGGTCACCGGATACGTGCGCCGCTCCTGGCGCACGATCAACTGACCCTGGCCGAGGCTTGCCACGAAGCCCGCCACTCCACTCGCGAGGCGCACGTCCTGCTGCAGCCGCGCGACGGTCGGGATGTACGTCCCGCCGACCGTGTCGCCTGTAAGCCCCCGGCCCAAGTCGAGGCGGCCCCGGTCGGTGAACTCGGAGTTCCAGGTCATGATGCGGGGGTCGAACGTGACGCGGATCGTGCCGCGCCCGGGCTCGTCGCTGCGCTCGACGGCCTGGGCGGCGAGACTGACCCCGCCCGCAAGGGCGGGGATGAGCAGCAGAAGGGCTCGGACACGTGCTCTCATAGCGAAACGGCACCCGCCGGTGGGCGGATGCCGTCGTGCCTACCCCACGACACGATTGCGGTTCGCGTCAGGGCGTCACAGCCGGGATCGCAGAGTTGTATTTCGTGTTGATCGCCTGCACGACCTTCTTCGCGATCAGGCGGTGCGTCGCGGAACTGGGGTGAAACCCGTCGCACGAGAACGCCGCCCCGAACGGGTTGGCCGTGCACGCTGCGCCGAGCGCCGGGAACGCCGCGACCTGGCCGGCCACGCCCCGCAAGGAGTCCAGCGCGGGGTTGGGATTGAGCCACGCCCAGCCTTTGGCGACCGCCAACGTGGAGTCGAACTTGTTGTAGGCCTTCACCGTCGTGTCGATGTTTATGAGCTCCGCCGGCTGCACCGTTTGCGGCTCCGTGCAGTACAGCGTATCATGCGCGCCCAGGGCGGCGGCGCCGATCAGCGCCGCGCCGAACGGGAACGGGACTAAGACCGAGTCCCCCTTGCCGCCCAAGCTGGAGGGCGCGCAGTTCGGCCCTACCACGAAGGTCGGCGGGAAGGTCGTGCCCCCGGCCCAAAGGGCGAAGTACGTCTGGCCCTGCGACACGAACGGGATCTCGGTCACGTTGGCGACGCCGATCAGCAGGGCCTCGGCGCCCACGGCGTTGATCGAGTCCACGATCTCCTGATACTCGGTCTTAAAGGTCGCCACCGGCGTGACGAGCGCCGGGTCGCCGGCGTTGGTCGGACTCAGGACCGAGCCCAGCACGTCGTTGTTCCCGATCCAGACGCTCACGAACGTGGGTCGTGCGGCAGCCATCGCCTGGACCTGCGTGCGGCCGCCCAGGAAAAGCTGCGTCAGGGCGTTGGAGTTGGTGCCAGGCGTCGGCCCGTTATGCAGGATGTCGATGACCTCGGCCGAGGGCACCGCCACGTTGCTGAGGTAAGGAGGAAGCGGAATACTCCGGTACGAGCACAGCGGCGCCGTAGGGCCGCCGACACGCGCGCCGGTGAAGATGTTGGTGTAGGGCGGCGGGCACCCGGGCATGACGAGGCTCGGGTAGTAGTACGTCGAGCCCATCACGTTCGAGACGAGCCGCGCGTACGACAGCTTCTGGGTGGAATCGTTGATGCCCCCCGACTGGAAGCCGGCGGTGATGCTGTTCCCCATCGCCACGTAGCGCACGAACATGGCGCCGCCGGCGTAGCCGGGCGTGAGCGGCGTGAACAGTCCCTCGTTTTCGCAACCAGCCGCGACCAGGGTCAGGCCCAGTCCGGCGGCGAGCGCAATGTGGCGGATCGTCATCGTCGGGGCCCCCTTAGAACGCGTAGCTCAGCGACATGCCGAACAGGTGTGCGTGGAACGTGTATAGCCCGTTGTTCATGCCCGTCGTCGCCGGGCCGAGAATCGGTTCGCGCGTGCGGCCGCGCCGGTCGTTCTGCCGGATGTATTGGTACGCGAGGTCGGCGGTCAGCCCGCGCGACAGCTTCACCGTGGTCCCGGCCGTGAACTCGTTGCGGTCGCCCTCCGGCAGGAGCGGCGTCACCGTCTCGGGGGGTGCCGCGCCCTCGTGGTACAGATACCCGCCCCGGAACGTCCACTTCGCATCCTTCACCCATTCGGCGCCGAAGCGGAAGCCGCTGGTGTTCTGGTAGCGCTCGTACAACACGCGGTTCAAGAGCGGGTTCGCGAAGTCGATGTTGAGCACGGAGAACCGCTTGCCCCAGCGCGTGAACTGGTAGTCGCCGAACACCGTCCAGTCGGGGCGCACCTTGTACGACAGGCCGAAGACGACCTGCTCCGGGTTCGTGATCGAGGTGGTGACCGCCTGGTCGATCAGCTCGGTGTTGAACAGCGCCAGGCCCTTGGGGGGCAACGCCTGGAGCAGCGTGTCGATGGGGGTGCCGGCGGGGATCGTCAGCGCCGGGAGCACGATGTCCGCCGGCACCAGGAGGTTCGTGGCCACCGGCGTGAAGTGCGCCGTGCCGGAATAGTCGAGCTTGGCGTGCATGAGATAGCGCCCGCCGATCGACAGCTTGTCGTTCACCTTGATGATCCCACCCCAGTGGGCGGTCACGGTGGTCTTGGTCGCCTCGAGGTGCGCGTCGGCGAAGTCCGTGCCGGGCGCGATGCCGAACTGCCCGAACACCGTTCCCGCCGGGACGCCGAGCGCCGGATCCACGGGCGCTTCAGCGAGATCGAGCCGCTGGTTCAGCTCCACCGACCCGAAGACGATGTCGAGCCCGCCGCCGAGCGCCAGCCAGGGCGTAACCTGGTAGGCCACGGTGGGTTGGACATAGACCGAGCGGAGGATGTTGTCGTATCCCGCGAACCGCCCGTCGAATGCCAGCGGCCACTTCGTCTCGAGGCCGTAGGGGGCGAACAGGCCGACGCCGACGCCCAGCTGCGGCGTCACGCCATAGGCGACGTACACTTGCGGGATTGGGATCAGCGGATCGTCGAGGCTGGTCTTCTGCTGGAAGATGTCGTCGGTGAAGCCGCCCTGGACGTCGAGCAGGGTGACGCCCACGGTGGCGCGCGTCCCCTTCAGCCCGGCCAGCCCCGCGGGGTTGAAGAAGATGGCCGACCCGTCGGCGCATGGGGCCGCCACCCCGGTCCCGCCGCGCCCCATGGAGCACGTTCCCTGCTCGTAGATCCCGAACCCCTGTGCTCTCAGCAGGGCCGGAAACCCGGCGAACAGCAACACTGCATACCTCGCAGACCGCCGCATACGTATGTCTCCGGATGGCTTATGGAGAGATGGTGGAATCGGCTGGCAAAGGGTAGCATTGGCCCGAATTCTTGTCAAACCCATGCGTCACAAAGCGGCAGGATTGTTCTGCGCGACGTTCGGCGTCGCGCCGCAGGCTGCGGCGTCGGCCCCGGGGCGCGTGAACCTGATCGGCGAGCACACCGACTACAACGGCGGCCCCGCGCTCCCGGTGGCGCTGGCGCTGCGTGCCACCGTCGCCGTGGGGCCGGCGGAAGCCGGTGTGCTCGAGGTCGTCTCGACGCGCGATGAGCAGATCCAGCGCATCGATTATCGCGAGGGACGCCCCGCCGGGTGGGGCGCCTACGTTGCGGGCGTGATGCGCGAGCTGCTCGCGGCCGGGGCCGCGCCGCTGGGCGGGGGCGCGCGGATTGCGGTTGCGAGCGACGTGCCGGTGGGGGCGGGGCTCGGCTCCTCCGCCGCGCTTACGGTGGCGAGCGCGCAGGCGCTGAGTGTCCTCGCGCGGGCGCCGCTCGCGCCGCGCCAGATCGCCGGGGTGGCGTTTCGCGCCGAGCACGACCACGTCGGAGTGCGGTGCGGTCTCATGGATCAGACCATCGCCGCGCTCGCGAAACCGAACCATGCCCTGCTGATTGAATGCGCCTCGGCGGAAACCCGGCCGATCCCGTTCCGAGGGCACTTGCTGCTCGTCGACACGGGTGTCCGGCATGAGCTCGCGGCCGGCGCCTTGAACCAGCGCCGGGCCGAATGCGAGGCGGCCGTCACGCGTCTCAGGCTCGAGCTGCCGGAGCTCATGTGGCTCGCCAGCTGGCCGGCCGCGTGGCTGGCGCGCCTCAAGAAGGCGCTCCCCGAACCGCTGCGCTCGCGCGCGGTCCATGTCGTGGGCGAGGCGGCGCGCACGCGCTTCGCCGCGCAGCTCTTGACGCGCGGACACCTGAAGCCCTTCGGGCGGCTGCTGTACGAGTCGCACGAGTCGTGCCGCCGGCTGTACGAGTGCAGCGCCCCGGAGCTCGACCTGGTGGTGGCGGCGGCGCGACGCGCCGGCGCGCTGGGCGCGCGCCTCACCGGCGCCGGCTGGGGTGGGGCTGTGGTAGTGCTGGTGACCGAGCGGCGCCAGGAGCATGTCGCCGCGGCCATCCGGCGCGCCTTCGGGCGGGCATACGGCCGCGAGCCGCCGATCACGCTAGTGAAACCGTCGGGCGGGGTGCGGAGCGAGCCGATTCGATGATCCACGGCCCGAGTCAGTTCACTGACAGGGCCGAGGCGCGAGTTCACTCGCGGACCACTCGGCGCCGGTCATACGCACTCCTTGTCGCCGAGCTATGTTACCGCAGCCGGGGTGGCGAAATCGGTAGACGCAAGGGACTTAAAATCCCTTGGGGGGCAACCCCCATGCAGGTTCGAATCCTGCCCTCGGCATTGACCTGCAACGAGTTGGACGCGCGTCATCGGGCCCGCGACGGCTTCTAGCGCGCAGCGCAGCTTGTCAACGCCCCCGTCGCGCTAGGTCTCTTGAAGTTCACTTGAGACGCCCCCACGATCATGCTGCACAATCCTTCTCGCGGGGCCCATATGCGGTTGCTCCATCTCGCCATGACGCTTGGCCTAGTCGCTCTCCCGTCGGCGCTTACGGCTCAAGCGCCCGATACGCTCACTCCCGCGCAGCGAGCGGGTCTCGCGCTCGCGCGCCTCGGAGCCGGCCAGCGGGTGCGGATCGTGACCAGGGACAGCGAATTCGTCGAAGGGTCGGTGATGGCCGCGTCGCCGAACCTCCTCAGACTGCGGACGGACGGGACGCTGGATCTGCCCGCCTCCCGGGTGGACTCGCTGTGGGCGCGCGGCGGGTCGCACGCGGGGACAGGGGCGCTGATCGGTGGCACTGTCTTAGGCATCGGGTTGGGCGTTCTTGCCCAGGGCTTCTCCCACGCGGAGGGAGGGTGCAACGAGCCAAGGTACGGGCGCGGCTGCGGACCTGCCCCGCTCTTCGAAGGCTTGCTCATCGGTGGCACGGCTGGGGCGCTAATCGGCGGGCTCATCGGCGCGGCGTTCCCGAGGTGGCAGCTGCGGGTGCCGTGAGGTGTCATTGAATCACGCCGGGCCATTCTGTTATTTGTGATGTGGCGAAACGGGTAGACGCTTGGCGCTTAAACTCCCTTGGGGGGCAACCCCCATGCAGGTTCGAATCCTGCCCTCGGCATTCGTTCATGACGAAGATCTACTCATCGCCGCGGTTGATCCCCGCTACAGCCGTACTTAAGATCCCTTGGGGAGCACTCCCCGTGCAGGTGCGGGTCCTGCCCTCAGCGCTCGATTCCTCGAAGGGATAGGCAATGCGTCGTATGCACGAATGCCGCTGGACAACGGACATCGTACGCGCGAGCCTGCTCGGCGGGGTGCTGCTGGGATGTCAATCCCGAGCGCGGGACGATGCGTTCCTCGCTACCCGCGTCCCCGTGGCGCGCCTTGACTCCGTGCTCGACGCGGCCGACTCCGTGCGGTTGCCGCTCGCTGATGCGCGCATGCTATTCGGGGTCGCGGGCGACGTGCGATCCCTCATCAGACTGCCTCACGACACCATGACCATTGCCGAGATTCTGACGTGGGCCCGCGCCGAGCGCGCCCAACGGGAGAGCCTCGCCGCTAGAGCGACAGCGGGAGAGCGGGCGCGCGCGGCGGAGCACGGGCGGCAGCTCGACTCCCTGCTCGCCGTCACCGTGGTCGACAAGAGCTACCTGCCCAAGGACCCCGACAAAGAGCGCTACGACGACTTCATCTCGCTGACGTTCGCGTACCGCAACACCGGGCCGAAGCCGATCCGCGCCTTCGAGGGTGATGTCACGTTCCTCGGAACCGTCGGGGACACCATCTACAGCGCCCACCTCAAGGTGGACCAGCCGCTGCGCCCCGGGCAGACGTGGCGCGAGCCGGGACGGATCATCAAGTACAACCCGTTCCGCGCCGAACATACGCGGCTCCGCACCACGCCACTCAGCAAGATGACGGTAGTGTGGCGACCGAGCGCCGTCGTCTTCACCGACGGCAGTCGGGTCAGTGTCACCGCGGATCGGGACGCGCCCTAGAGGAGCCCCCCGCCGCACGCTGAGGCTCGGCCGTGCCTGAGTGTGATCCATCGCACAGCAGCCCCGGTCAGATGTCGTATCCTTAAGCCGTCAGGCACATCCAGACGTGCGGTCCGGGCGCGCCCCCCACCAGACCCAGCACACCGCTTGAACAATTGCACCCGGCCAGGGGGGGCATCGCACGCATGCAGTGGGCGCGCTTGCAAACCGACTTGAACATCGAGATCCGCCGTGGCGCGTGGTATCGCATCCGGCAGCTGGGCCCGCTGCAGGCCGTGATCGAGGTCCGCGGCCAGGAGGTCGCAGTGCCATCCCCGTTCCTCGAGGTCATCGAGAAGCCGCCCCGCAAATGGACCGTCGTTCCCCTGCCGCGTGACGCCGTGCGGGTACCGCCGAGCTGGGGTGACCGTTACGCCGTGTGCCCGAGCTGCCGCGAGCGGCAGCAGATAGTCGGCCAGCCACGCCGCATGACCTGTCACCGCTGCAGAGGTGAATTCCAGGTGGGCTGGAAAGAGGCGCTGCGCTCCGTGGTGTGAGAGGGTTTCCAGCTGCCACACCTCAACCCGGTCTTGTTGAAAGATCGGGATCAGCACGCGGTTCTGCTTCGTGTCCCGTTGGGCCGGTCGAGCGTGTCTCCCTCGGCGGCCACACTCACCTCGCGCTTCGAGCCGACCCGGAAGATGCGGTCGGGCCCGGGATGCGTGATGGTCCCGGCAGAGTCGATCAGGATTCCCGTGTCCGTGACGTACAGAGCGCCGTCCGGCCCGACCGCAATGTCGTTCAGGTCCGCGTCGTACTTGACCGACTCGGGCGTCTTGAAGCCCGCGACCGTCAGCAGCTTCGTCGCGGCCGCCGCGCTCGCCGCCTGCCGCGGCTTCCGCTCGCACGCCGTGCCGCCGAGGGCGACGATCAGCCCTGCGGCGATCATGCGCTGCTTCATCGGGCATCGCTCCTGTCGCAAGTCACGGCAGCTTAACCTGGTGGGACTGTGGGAACAACCGGCACGAAACGTTGACAATTTCGTGACACCCGCCATGCAACCTTTTCGGTGCCTGACACGTCTTACAAAGGTCGCAGCGGTCGTCGCAACGTTCTCCGGAGGCACCATATGCGCGTCTACGCTCTGTTGCTCGGCATCGTCTTCACCGCCAGTTACGGGTTCGCCGCCCAGCTCGCGGTGTCCTCCGTGGGTCCCGGTCGCCAATCCGATACCGCGCCCGCCTCCGCGAGCCAGGGGCTCGATCGCGTCTGGTACGGTGGAGTCATCGACCCCATCACCGTGGAGTCGGCGCGCGGCGCCGCGACGGCCGCCGTGACCAAGACTCGCCTGCTGTACCGGCCCACTCTGCGCTGTACCGTCACAGGCCGGGCCGGCTATCGCGCCATCATTTCGTGAATGCGGCGGGGTCGCCGGCCCCCGCCGGCCCCCCGGTTCTTGGCTCGTCCCCGTAATCCCCCCGTCTCCCGAAACCCCCGCTCGCAAATAGCCGTACCACCTGCCAGTATGGAGGCACCGCCGCAGGGGGGACTAGCCATGGGCACCTTTTGGGACACGTGGCGCAAGGACATTACCCGCGGGGGCGTGCTGTTCGCCGCCGTCCTTGCGATCGGTTTCTGCGTGCACTATGTCATCGCGCGGGTGCGGGAGCGCGTCCCGGTCGCGTTGCGCGAGTTGCGTGGCAACTTCGCCCCCGACGTGACTGCCGGCCCGCGGACGCCGGGGGAGACCTGGAGCTACCGCGCCAAGATCGCCCCCAACCAGTGGGTATGGATCCATAACACGAACGGGTCCGTGACCGTCGAGCCTGGGAAGGGCGACTCGCTCGAGGTGACGGCGGTGAAGAGCTACCGCCGGTCCGATCCGGCGAGCGTGCGGCTCGTCGCCGTGCCGTACGACGGGGGTGTGTCGATTTGCGCTGTCTGGTCGCACAGCCAGCGCTGCGAGCCGGGCGAGCACTTGAAGGGGGGCTCGGCGCACGGCAACGACGTCGCCGTGACGTTCACGGTGCGCCTGCCGCGCCGCGTGCGGCTGGGCGCGACCACGGTGAACGGCGGCGTGCAGGTGAGGGGGGCGACCGCCCCGGTCGTCGCGGCCACCGTGAGCGGCGACGTGGACGCGGAGACCGCGGATGGACCCGTGAGCGCCGTGTCGGTCAACGGCAGCGTGCGGGCGCGGATGCGGGCGTTCGCGGACACGGGTGATGTGTCGCTCTTCACGGTCAACGGTACCGCGACGGCGGAGCTGCCGGTGCGGCTCGACGCGGACGTCGAGGCGACCACCGTCAACGGCTCGATCAACACCGACTACCCCCTCACGGTGACGGGCAAGTACATGTCGCACCAGCTGCGCGGCACGGTCGGCAACGGCGGGCGCCGCGTGCACATCACGACCGTGAACGGCTCCATCAACTTGAAGCAGGCGGGCACGGAGTCGCCGGGCAGGTAACGCGGCCTGCTGGCGGCTGCTGCCGCGGCGCAGTATGCTAGCCGCGACCGTGCCCGACCTTCTCGAATCTCTGCGCCGCGCGCTCGCCGACCGCTACGCGGTCGAGCGGGAGCTGGGTCGTGGCGGCATGGCCACGGTATTCCTCGCCGAAGATCTGAAGCACCGCCGGCCCGTGGCGATCAAGGTGCTCCATGCGGAGCTCGCTGCGGCGCTCGGTGCCGAGCGCTTTTTGCGCGAGATCGACATCGCCGCACGGCTGCAACACCCCTACATCCTGCCGCTGTACGACTCGGGCGCGGCCGAGGGCGTCATCTATTACGTCATGCCCTACGTCGAGGGCGAGTCGTTACGCGACCGGATGGACCGCGAGAAGCAGCTGTCGGTCGAGGACGCGCTGCGGATCGCCACCGAGGTGGGGGGCGCGCTCGCCTACGCGCACAGCCACGGGATCGTACACCGCGACATCAAGCCCGAAAACATCATGCTCTCGGCCGGCACCGCAGTGGTCGCGGACTTCGGGATCGCCCGCGCCGTCATGGTGGCGGGGGCGGGCGGGGCGGGGGGGGAGCACCTGACCCGGACCGGCACCATCATCGGAACGCCGGCCTACATGAGCCCCGAGCAGGCGACGGGGAGCGGTGACGTGGACGGCCGGAGCGACGAGTACAGTCTGGCGTGCGTCGTGTACGAGATGCTCGTGGGCGAGCCGCCGTTCACCGGGCCGACGGCCCAGGCCGTGATCGCGCGCCACTCGCTCGACCTGGTGTCCCCGCCGTCCATCGTGCGCGCCTCGATCCCCGACGCCGTGGAAGCGGCGATCTTGCGGGCGCTGTCGAAGGTGCCGGCGGACCGGTACGCCACGACCGCGCTGTTCGCCGAAGCCCTGAACGTGCCGTCGGCCGCGACCGGGGCGGTGCGCCGGGCGACGCTCGAGCGGGGCGCGCAGCGTCCCCGGATCGGGCTGCGTCGCTGGCTGCCGCTCGCGACGGTCGTGATGGTGGCGGGCCTGTATCTCGCGGTCCGGGCGCAGCGCCCCGCGCGCGTCGCGGAGCACGCCGGAGGCTCCGACCCGCGGCACCTGGCCGTGCTCTACTTCACGGATGACAGCAGAACCCACAGTCTCGGGTATCTGGCGGATGGACTGACCGAAGTACTCATTGACGAGCTGAGGCAGGTGCCGTCGCTCAGCGTGGTGTCGCGGAACGGCGTTGGCCCCTATCGCAACCCTGACATCCCCGCCGACAGCGTGGCCCGCGCTCTGAAGGTCGGCACCATTGTCCGCGGCGCGGTGGAGCCTGCCGGCCGCGGATATCGGATCTCCGTGCGTCTCATCGATGGGGCGAGCGGCGCCGACTTCAAGCGGGCGAGCTTCGAGCAGCCGGCGGGCGCGCTGCTCGTAATGCGCGACAGCCTCGCCCAGAAGGTCGCCGAGTTCCTGCGCGAGCGGCTGGGAGAGGAGTTGCGCCTGCGAGAGCAACAGGCGAGCACGCACAGCGTCGAGGCTTGGTCGCTGCTGCAGCAGGGGGAGCGGGCCCGCAAGGACGCGGAGGCCCGGTTGCAGGCGGACGACGTGGACGGGGCATTCGCCGCGTTCCAGCGGGGCGACTCGCTGCTCGCGCGGGCCGAGGCCGCCGATCCCCAGTGGGCGGAGCCTATCGTCCAGCGCGGCTGGATCGCCCACCGCCGGGCGCGACTGACGAGCGACCGGAAGGGAGCGGCGCAGTGGCTCGCCGTCGCGCTGGGTCACGCCGAGCGTGCCGTGCGGGTATCGCCCGGCTACCCCCGGGCACTCGAGCTGCGGGGCACGGCGCGCTACACGAGCTGGGTGCTTGAGTTATCGTCCGACCCCGCAGAGCAGGACCGTCGCCTGACAGGCGCGCGCCAGGATCTCGAGGCAGCGACGCAGGCCGACCCCACGCTGGCGGGCGGGTTCAGCACGCTGAGCCACCTCTACTATCAGACGGAAGACGTACCGGCGGCGGTGCTTGCCGCGCGCAAAGCTTACGAAGAGGACGCCTACCTCGCCGTCGCCACCGACATCCTGTGGCGCCTCTTCATCGGCTCGTACGACTTGGAGCAGTTCGGGCAGGCGCATCGCTGGTGCCAGGAGGGCGGCGAGCGATTCCCCGCCTACTATCGATTCGCCGAGTGCCGGCTCTGGTTGCTGACCGCACCGACCACCACGCCGGACGCACGCGAGGCGTGGCGCTTTTACGCGAAGCTTGATTCCGTCACACCACCGCCGATCAAGCCGTTCGAGATGCACCGCGCCAAGATGATCGTGGGAGCCGTGCTCGCCCGGGCCGGGCTGGGCGACAGCGCGCGGCACGTCCTGGTGGCCGCCCGGGCGGGCCCGGACGTCGACCCGCAGCAGGACCTGGTCTCGCTCGAGGCATTCGGGCGCACCCTGCTCGGCGAGCGGGGCCAGGCAATTCAGCTCCTGAAGCAGTACGTGGCCGCGAATCCGGCCCACATGTTCAAGCGCGGGGGAGATATCTCGTGGTGGTGGCGTGACTTACGTAGCGAGCCCCAATTCAGGCAGCTGCTCGAGAAGGGGCCTTGACCCGTGCCTGTTCCGGGTCTTGCGGGGCGACCAAATCGGCGCAGGTTCATGTTGCATCCGAGCCGCACCCCGACCGCCAGTTATGGAAGGAGTTCCACCGTGAAGCGCGCCGCCCTAGTCGTGCTGACCGTAGTCGCGTTTGCCGCGTGTACTGATCGAAGAGAGCCGACCGCCGCCAAGCCCGGAGCACTGTCCGCCGACATTTCCGACGCCTTCAACGGCGACCTCGACCTCCGTAATCCCCACTTTTTCTGGCTTCCGCCGCTCGTAGCGGCGCCAAGCCCCACCGGCGTGTTCAATCCGCGGCTCTCGCCCGTGGTGCAGATCTGCAGCCAGCTCGTCACGCCGTGCACCCAGGTGCACGCCACGTTCACGACCACGACTGGGCCCGGTTCTCAGACCGTCCGGGTCGATGTGGCAAATCAGCTCTACATCGTGAACTGGAAGACGAGCGGGACGACGGAGCCGGTCGGGTCGAGCTTCCGGATCGCGGTACTCGTGCACAACCTGATCCTCGGGTTCGCCGACGTGGAAATGCTAGGCTCGGGCAAGATGAAGAACGCGTACAGCGGCGACGATGTGCCGCTCGTGGACGGCTCGACCCTCGCGATCAAGTTCCGCATCGAGGAGGGCGCGCTTTCGGCGAGCTGCGCGAACGTCAACCTCGACTGCGTCGAACAGACCGCATTTCCCGACAAAGACAACATCATCCTCGCGCACCAGGCCGGGACTTTCATTCCCGTCGGCGCGCTGAGCCAGGTCGTAACGGTGGCTATCATCGAGCACACCAGCAAGCCTTGCATCCCGCCGCCGTTCGCGTTGCCGCAATACTTCCCAGAGCCCGATCAAAAGGGATGCTACGACTTCTTCACGGATCCCGGACCCACCGTCTTTAACGTGACGCCCGACAACCCGGTGATCGTGGCCATATGCGTCGAGACGGGCTTGGATCCGGGAACCACGGGCCGAAATGCCCAACTCTTCCAGTTTGACGAGGGTCAACCGGTGCGGGCGCTCGCACCCCATTCAGCGGCGTTCATGCCGTGCGAGCCCGATGATCCATACCGAGAGGTGATCGGCTCCCGCGGGCGAGGCTTGAGCAGGGTTTTCGCCGTAGCCAAGGCGCGACTGCACCGCGTGCTATCGTATTTCGCCCCCGCGTCTCTGCACGCCGCCCACCTTGGAGTTGGAGGATCGAGCGGGTCCTACAGCAGGATGACCTGGTCGATCCTGGCCCAAATGGACAAGAACTCGGCCGATCCGCAGGCGGCGGCGGTGGGGACGCCGGTGCCCGCCCCGCCCCAGGTCCTGCTGCGTGATACGTCGACCGTGCACAATCCCCTCGCGGGGGTAACGGTCACATTCACTGTGGACGGTGGGGGCAGCATCGCGAATTCCGTCGTCGTGACGGGGAGAGACGGCACTGCCTCGGTGGGCACGTGGACGCTCGGCCCGACGCCCGGCGCTAATCACGTGATCGCGACTGCGGACGGGGCCCGCGGGAGTCCCGTGACGTTCACGGCGACGGGGTTCAGCCCGGTGCTGTACGCAGTGAACGCGTCCGATGACGGATTGTCGACCATTGACCCGGCCACGGGAGCGGAGGCTTTTGTCGGCCGCCTGGGCGGTACGAATCTGAATCTCTACACCACTCCGGTCGCGATGGCGGTGCACGCGAGGGACGGGGTCATCTTCGTGTGGAACAACAGCGGCGACGGCACGAGTGACGCCGCCACGGGAGATCTCCTGAATGTGGATCGTTGTAGCGGCCTGGCGACGAAGATCAACGCCAGCCCGACGGGTCAGGACATCGGCGCTCTGGCATTCGCCCACGACACCCTGTACGGAGCTCGGGACATCTTTGTGGGTGGTGCGCTCAGCTCTCAGCTTGTTCTGGTCGATACCAGCAGCGGCCTGACCACGCCGAAGGGCAGTGGCGTCGGGTTACGGCTCGGCGGCATGGACGCGAATGCCGGAGGGACGCTGTACGGCCTCGAGCTGACGACGGCCGCCACGCAGCGATTGGTCACCATCGACAAGAGCACCGGCGTGGGGACAGTGGTGGCGACGCTGAGTCAGGACGTTGGCGTAAGTGGGTCAATTGTGTTCAGTCCATCGGGGACGCTCTTCGGCACCGGCTTCGGCGGGCCTCAGGGCAACATCATTTTCCAGATCGATCTGGCGACCGGAACGGTGTCGAGCGTCCACACCGTCACCGGAGGCTTCGCTCCGCAGGGATTGGGCTTCGCGCCCGTCTGCGCCGCGCCCTGAACGCGGATCCGGCTGTTGCGCCGGGCGTCTGATTTCGACGACCGGAAAGGCGGCTCGAGTGAGCCGCCTTTTTCTCGTTTCACATTCGGTGACCGACGCGCAGCGTTTACGCCGCACCCCACCGCCGCTAGCTTCCTCTGCGTGCGCCCCCACACGCTCGGCATTCTCGGACTGGGCGCGATCGGCGGCTCGGTCGCGCTCCAGGCGAAGCGCGCCGGCATCGCGACCGTGCTGGGGTGGTGTCCCGATCCGGCGGAGCGGGCTGCGGCGGCGGAGCAGAGCGCGATCGACGACGCGCCGCTTCGGGCCGCCGACGTGGCGGGCGCGGTGGACCTGTTGATTCTCGCCGCACCGCCGGCCGCGAACCTCGAGCTGCTCGGGCGGCTGCACCGCGAGCTGCGGCCGGACGCCATCGTCACGGACGTGGGATCGGTGAAGCGCGCCATCGTGGGGCGCGCCGAAGCGCTCGGTCTGGGGGCGCGCTTCGCCGGCGGCCATCCCCTCGCCGGCACGCACGCGCGGGGGTTTCGGGCGGCGCGCCTCGACCTCTTCAGCGGCGCCCTGGTCTACGTCACCCCGACCGGAAACGGTGCCGGCGCCGCCCGCGAGGTGGCGCACTTTTGGTCCGACACACTCGGCGCCCATCCCGTGGTGATCGACGCGGCGCAGCACGACCGCCAGCTCGCCGTGACGAGCCACCTGCCGCAGGCGGTGGCGTCGTTGCTCGCGAGCTACCTCGCGCGGGCCGCGCCGCCCGGCGCGACGTTCGGCCCCGGGGCGCGCGACACGACCCGCGTCGCGGCGAGCGACCCGTCCTTGTGGACCGAAATCTTCCTCATGAATCGCGACGAACTGCTCCCCGCGCTGCGCTCCCTGGAAGTGTCGCTCGGCGAGCTGGAGCGGGCGCTCGAAGTGGGTGACGCGGCGGCGCTCACCGCCTGGCTTGCCCGCGGCACCGAGTGGCGCCGGAGGCTCGACCCGTGAACGTCCGGGGCCGCGTGCGCCCGCCCGGTGACAAGAGCATCTCCCATCGCGTGCTGATGCTCGCGAGCTTGGCTCGCGGGACCAGCGAGCTCGAGGGCTTGCTCACCGGCGAGGACGTGAAGAGCACGGGCCGCGTGCTCCGCCAGCTGGGCGCGGAGATCACGTCGATCCGGGACGGCGGCACGGTCACTGTGCGCGCCTCCCGCCTTACGCCTCCCGCATCGCGGTTGCATTGCGGCAACTCGGGCACGACGGCGCGGCTGCTGCTCGGCGTGCTCGCGGGCCACGCCTTCGAGGCGCGCCTCACGGGAGACGCGTCGCTGCGCCGCCGCCCCATGCGACGGGTGACCGAGCCGCTGCGCGCCATGGGCGCTCAGATACGGGAGCAGCGTGGCGATGCGCTGCCGCTCACGATTCGCGGCGGGCGGCTCCGGTCCCTCACCTATACGACGCCGGTGGCGAGCGCGCAGATCAAGAGCGCGCTGCTCCTGGCGGCGCTGACCGGCAACGTCGCCGTGACGATCCGTGAGCCGTATCTCTCGCGCGACCACACCGAGCGGCTGTTTGTCCACCTGGGGCTCGGCCTGCACGCGCGGGACGGCGCGATCGTGTACGAGCCACCTGAGCGTCGTGGCGTCGTTCCGTCGTTCCATCTGTCCGTCCCCGGCGATGCGTCCTCCGCGGCGTTCCTCGTCGCCGCCGCGCTGCTCGCCGAGCGGGGCGAGCTGCTCGTCGAAAACGTCGGGGTGAACCCGTCGCGCACGGGGTTCCTCGTGGCGCTCGAGCGGATGGGGGCGCACGTGGAGCGGGTGAACTTGCGGGACGAAGGGGGAGAGCCCGTGGCCGACCTGATCGCTCGTCCCGCCCGACTGCACGGCACCGAGATCACTGCCGCCGAGGTCCCGACCCTCGTGGACGAGGTGCCGATCCTCGCGATCCTCGCGAGCCGTGCCGGGCGCGGCAGCGAGACGGTGTTCCGTGAGGTCGGCGAGCTGCGCGTGAAGGAGAGCAATCGGCTCGAGCTGCTGGCGGCGAACCTGCGCGCCGTCGGGGCCGACGCGGACGTGCAGGGGAACGACCTGCACGTGCGCGGTGCCGGCCGCGGGACGCCGCGCGGGCGGGTCGAGACGGCGCGCGACCATCGGCTCGCCATGGGGTTCGCGGTGCTCGGCACCATGCCGGGGGCCGACATTCGGCTCTCGGAACGCGCGTCCGTCGCCATCAGCTACCCACGGTTCTTCGCGGACTTGCGGCGCATCGGGGAAGGGGGAAGAGGGAAGGGGGACGGGTGAGCGTGCGCGTGATCGCGATCGACGGGCCGGCGGCATCGGGGAAGAGCTCCACCGGGGCCGCCGTGGCCCGGCGGCTCGGCTGGGCCCATCTCGACTCCGGTGCCTTGTATCGGGCGATCACCCTGGCGGCGCTGGACAATCTCGGGGACGAGGGACGGGG
>WNGD01000572.1_pt1 | contig 43139 bp, 35 predicted proteins | sample 5400671 | NCBI WGS metagenome assembly WNGD01 (sample SAMN13153369, study PRJNA577476) | soil metagenome | isolation source: 40 cm soil or saprolite under grassland replicate 2 | place: USA:California | collected 2016-06-15 | reverse complement strand
CCGCATCCTCGACAACCTGTCCGCCCACCCCGACCGTGAGGCCCTGGTCGACGGCGCTCAGCGGGTCTCCTACCGGCAGGCGCGCTCCCGTGTCCTGCGCATGGCGGAGGCCTTGCGCGAGCGCGGGGTGGGTAGGCGCGACACCGTCGCGCTCTTCACCACCAACAGGGTCGAGGCAGTGCTGCTGCAACTCGCCATCCATCTTGCAGGCGCCCGGCTGTCGTTCATCCCGCCCGAGCCGGCCCTGAGCGAGCAGCGCGGCTTTCTCGAACGAGCCGAGGTCAGCGCGTTCATCTTCGACCCGGCGATCAGCAGAGCGGCGGAATTGTCTAGGTTGGCCGAACCGCGGGTGGTGCTCACACTTGGCGCCGCCGATCAGGGTGAGGACCTGTTCGCGTTGATGGACAAGCAGCCGGGCACGATGACCGGCCGGGCCGGGCGCGAGGATGTCGCGACTCTGTTTTACACCGGCGGCACCACCGGCCGGCCGAAGATGGTGCTGCACCCGCACAGCTACTACGGCGCGCTGGTCATGGCGAGCGCACGGCGCAAGGCTGAGTGCCCCACCCCGCAGCGGTTCCTCGTCTGCACCCTGGTGAACCACAGCAGCGGGCACATATCCGCGATCCTGGCGCTGCTGGCTGAGGGTACAGCGGTGCTGCTGGACGGCTTTGACGCGGCGCAGGTCATTGCGACCATGCACCGCGAGAAGATCACCAGCGTGATGCTGGTGCCGCCGATGCTCAGCGAGGTGCTTGACCACCCGTCCTTTCCCGAGGGGGGCTTTCCCGACCTGATCCGCGTGCACTATGGCGGTGCGCCGACCACGTCCGCCCGCATCCGGCAGGCGCTTGAGCGCTTCGGCCCGGTGCTGCGACAGACCTATGGGTTGACAGAGGTCCCGGTCGTGACGCTGTTTGAGCCGCTCGACCACGACGATTCTGTGCCCGGCCGCCTCAATGCGGTGGGCAAGCCGCTGGCCGGGGTCGGCGAGCTGGGCGAGATCTCGCTGCGGGACGAGCGCGGTGAGGTCGAGCCGGGAGGGATCGGTGAGGTGTGCGTGCGCAGCCCACTGGTGATGAAGGAGTACTGGCACGACCCAGAGATGACCGCGAAGGTCATCAAGGACGGCTGGTTCCACACCGGCGATCTCGGCCGGTGGGACGATGACGGATTCCTCCACCTCGTCGACCGGGTCAAAGACGTGATCATCACCGGTCAGACCTCGGCCAATGTCTACTCCAGCCTGCTTGAGGACGTGCTGACGCGGCATCCCGGCGTCAGGGCTGCCGCGGTTGTCGGGTTGCCCGACGATGCCCACGGTGAGAGCGTGCACGCGATCTGCGCAGCCGATCCCAGCATCCCGATCGACCAGGCTGAGCTGCGCCGCATGGCCGCGGCGGAGCTTGGGCCGCTCTACCAGCCACAGACGATCACCTTTGTCGACTCGCTGCCGTGGACCTCGATCGGTAAGATCGACAAGAAAGCGCTGCGGGTGATGCTGATGGAGAGGGCTCAGGGGCTGTTCGCAGAAGGGACGTAGACCCCGTGTGTACCACCTGAGCCGGAATGGTTAGGTGTGCGAGGGAGTCGACGGCCGACACGAACTCCTCGTGGGCGACCTCGTCAACCACCGTGCACTCGCCGATTGAGACCGGGAGCACCTCGTTGAGCGCCCCGTTGCGAATACGTCGGATGACGTTGATCTCCTGCCAGGTGGCCTCCATGGCAGGCAGCGGCAACGAGATCTCCAGCCCGCGGGTCTCCAGACAGGCGAGGACGCGGTCCTTTGTCTCTGCGGCGCATATACCGCGGTTCCAGCTGATCATGGTGGCGACGGCGATGCCGATCGCTATCGCCTCACCGTGGCGGTACACCTCGAACTCAGTCGCCGCTTCCAGCGCGTGCCCGAACGAGTGCCCGAGGTTCAGCAGTCTCACCAGCGACCGTTCGTAGGGGTCGTCCCTCAGAAGACGCATCTTGTGGCGGACGGCATCTCGCGTAATGGCGGCGAGGGCCTCGATGTCGTTCGCGGCGCCGGGCGCCAGGTTTTCCAGCTTGGCGAACAGCGGCGGATGGAGCATGCCCACCTTCACGGCTTCAGCGAGGCCACTCCTGATCTCGCGTTCTGGCAGCGTCGAGAGCAGTTCCGGGTCAATCAGGACGGCAGCGGGATGATAAAACGCCCCCAGCAGGTTCTTTGAGCCGTCGTAGTCGATCCCCGTCTTACCGCCAATGGCGGCGTCTAGCTGGCCGAGAAGGCTCGTCGGGACGTTGATGTAGGGTAGCCCCCGCATGAAGACAGACGCCACGAATCCGACCATGTCGACTATTACGCCCCCGCCCAATGCCACCAGCGCGGTTCGTCGTTTCGCACCGCGAGTCGACAGGGCATCGATCACATTCTGCGCGGCAGCCCAGGACTTCGAAGATTCACCGGCCGGAATGACGACTGACTGGACGTGCATGCCGCTCTCGCTGAATAGATCTGCCGTTCGCTGTAACAGCAATTCGCCGACGTTCTCGTCAGTGACGATGAACAGCGAATCGGTTTTCAGTATCCGGCCGACCAGCGAGGGGAGCGTCTCGATCCTGCCCCGGCCGATTACCACGGGGTAGGTGTCCTGCCGAGTCACGCTGACGGAGAGGGTCCCATCGCCATCGTCGCTCGAGTCCATTTTACCGCAGCCCAGCGACATTGGTTTTGCTCCGTCCTCGGGACCTTGTCGCATATCGGTCATCGCGAGATTATCCGACTTCGGCGCGACAGGCGATGGCGCTGGACGGCACCGGACGGTGTTCACTCGGAGTCTGTCTCGCCGCGGCAGGTCGTCGGGCACGGCTCATTCGCGGTTGAGCGATCCGGCAATGATCATCTTCTGAATTTCCGACGCGCCTTCGTAAATGCGCAGCGATCGTATCTGGCGGTAGAGCCGTTCGGTAACGCTGTCCTTGACCAGCCCGGCGGCGCCGAAGATCTGCACCGCGGCGTCGACGATCTCTTGGGCCACCTCCGTGGCATACAGCTTCGCGATGCTGGAATGCTTCGGGAAGCGCCGGTTGCCGCGATCGATTTCCCAGGCAGCGCGGGCGACGAGCAGAGCGGCGGCATTGAGCTTGACCTCGATATCCGCGAACGTCGCCTTGACCATCTGCAGGTCGAACAGGCGTCCGTTGCTCATCGGCCGGTGCCTCGCCCGCTGCAGCGCGGCATCCGCGGCGCGGCGGGCGAAGCCGACGGCGGCCGCTCCCACCGTCATGCGAAACCGGTCGAGCAGGTCCATCGCGATGACGAAACCGCCGCCTGGCCTGCCCAGCACACTGTCCTGCGGAAGGTGGCAGTCGTTGAAGGCGAGGCTGGCGAAGGCGCGCGGTGCTATCGCCGCGACCTTCTCCCGCACGGCTATCCCGCGCGCTGTCGCGGGCACGAGGAAGGCGGTCAGGCCGAGAGCGCCCGGCCCCTCCCCGGTGCGCGCGATCACGCAGTGCAGGTCCGCGATGCTGCCGTTCGCGACCCAGGCCTTGTGGCCGTTCAGGACGTAGCCGTCAGCCACCCGCTCGGCGCGCAGCCTGATCGCCGCCACGTCGGATCCCGCGTCGTCCTCGGAGACGGCGAAAGACCCGACGAGCCTTCCGTCCGCAAGCTGCGGGAGATAACGCCGCCGCTGGGCTGGGCTGCCGTGGCGCACGAGCGGGGTCGCGGACAGCGCCTGGATGGAGAAGGCGTAATCGGCGAGATCATCGGCATAGGCTAGCGCCTCACGCATCAGGCATATGGACCGGAAGTCTCCTGCTGGCACCGTCTCAGGGCCGGCGTCGGGATGCAAAAAGGCGAGCCAACCATCGTTCGCGAGCGCCTGCAAAATGCGACGCCCCGTCTGCTCATGGCAGCCTGGGTCCGGCTTTTCCCAGAGCGCGGCATGCGCGTCGCACCAGTCGCTGATCCGCTGCGCGAGCGCCGCGTGCCGGGACTCATAGAACGGAAGCGCCAGGATTTCTGCGGCGAAGCTGCTGGCGCCGGTGATTTCAGTATCACCGCGCCGGACATGAGAGCTGCCGGTCGCGTCCGGGTGCACGGCATTTCCTCTCGGTTCGCTGCCTCGATCAAATCACCAGCTCGGCGTCGTCGAGTTCTATGCTCCCGCCAGCCGAGGTGTCCTCGGCAGACAAGATGCTGATGAGCTGGTGCTCGATGAAGTAGGCAAAGGCCGCATAGCCACGCCAGATACGACGCCACTCGGCCTGGGCGGCAGCGTTGCCATGGCTTCGCTCCACCGAGTCCAGATACGAAATGATGACATCCACAGACTGCTTTGAATGGCCGGTGGAGACATTGTCGATGGACAGATGGACCTCCTCGTACGAGGTGTCAAACCGGTAGGCGCGAAGTCTTTCCATCTCCTGCATCCGAACGGTACCAAGTCCATTCATCTCGATGGCGAGGTTGTAGCCGAGTATCTCGCTGTAGAAGGTGTCAGGGAAGAGCGCCATGCACATCTGATGAACGGGGAAGGGATAGGAGCTGTCCGGAAGCAACTCCTGGTCCCGAAATGCCGCGTCACGGACGTGCGGCAGATGAACGGCCAGGCTGCTCATGACCTGATGAATCAGTTTGACGTGGTTCTTCCGGACGTCACCGCGCCCCATCTCGTCCGCGTAGATCGCGAACATCAGCCCGTCACTTGGCCGTTCAAAGCGGCCGAGATTGCCGATCCGGTGTGACCAGGCGGCCTCGATCAGATTGCCAAGGGCCATCGTCCGCTGGCCGAGGATCACCTGTTCCCGGTCGGGAATCTCGGCGAGCGGCTGGTAGGTGTTGACAAGCTTGTCCCAGTAGATGTTGGTGACGCGAGCGCGCAGCGCCGCCGGGCTGTAGTCGAAATAGCTTGCGTCGGTGTACTGGCCTGCTGCCCCGTGGGTGAACAGGATCTCCCCGTTGGCGAAACCCTCGATCGCGCGCTGTCTGGCCAGCGCCCGTGTGTTCGGGAAGTTCTCGGTGTTCACCAGCCGATAGAGAAGCTCCCTGTCATCGATCGGCGGCAACTCGGCGAAGATCACGTCGCCCGGTTCGCTCTGTGCGATCGCCGCGCGCCATCGCGCGGCCTGCGCTTCGCCGACGCGGTTGACCGGGATCACGACCTCCGCCAGATTGCCCCGCTGCACCTCGGCCACCCACGCCTTGAGGATCGCGGCTTCGCGTTCGTCAAAGATGGCGAACATCGGTCCGCCGAACTTGATGGCGTTGAGGAACCGGCAACCGCCGGTTCGCAGCGGTTTCAGATGGCCAGACTTGCGGAAGTCCTGAATGAAGGTCGCGACGTCGAAGCCGGGGTCGGTGAAGGTCTCGGTGAGCGGCCGACCGGCCACGCGCACATCACGATGCATTCGCCCGGCGAACGGAGCGTGCTGTGTGATGATCTCGGCGACCCGGGCGTCAAGCGACAGCCCGCCGCGCCAGCGGGCGAACTCGGCCAGCATGGCCACGTGCTCGCGCTCCAACGCGAGGACCAGCCGGATGGCCGCGTGCAGCCGCCGCCGCTCCGCCGACCCGGTGCCGGACCGCCGGGTCAGGCGGAGAAATTCGACCAGCGGCTCTCGCACCGTCGGCTCAGGCAGCAGCGGCTGGGCACCGGTCAACCGGTCATCGACCCCGAGGGCGTGGAACGCGTAGTGCACACCTGCGACCTCGGGCAGGAAGCTGAACGGCAGCCGCGACAGCGCCACATAGAAGGATGCCTGAATCGCCGTCAGCGGGCGGGCATGGGCTTGCCGCATGAAGTCTTCCGCGCTGATCTCGGGCAGGTGGACCCCGGCGCCTTCGAGCGCGCGCCGGCGCAGGTGGTGCAGCGAGCGCTGGGGGTTTCCTTCTCCCTTCAGCGCAACGTGATGCCGGAACAGGTGATTGACGATGACCGAAGGCTGGCTCGCGGGCTGGGAGAGCGTGTCCAGCCAGCAGCCGCTGACCAGGCTTAGCGGCGCGCGCTGCCGCAGCACCGCCGCGCGCAGGTCCGGTTCGAGCTGGGTCAGCGAGCTCATGGCCGCGGCGAGCTCGTCGCGCACGCCGCCGACATATGCGGCGATCGTGTCCGCGGCGGCATCGTCTGCCGGCTCGCCGGCAGACGATGCCGCCGCGGAGCCGCTGCCTTCCAGGAAAGCGTGGATGATCCTCCTGGCGGCGAGCAGCGCCGACTCCGACTCCTGGTCCTGCATGAGCATCTGGAAGATCGCGTCAGGCTCTGCCGACAGCAGGGCGGCGGCCTCGTCTTTCGCGGCGGGGCTGAACTCGAAGGTGGTCAGCGGCGAGGACGCTATGAGGTCCGGGAGCTCGAAGGTGTGGAGTGACATGGTGACTCCTTCTGTCACGGCTGCTCGGCAACCTTGCGTAGCAGGACGCCGATGCGTGATCCAGGCACGCTCGATGCGAGCATGTAGTAGCGGTCGTCCTGGACCTGGCCCGCCGCGGCTCGGTCGACCAGATTGATGAGCGGATCCGCCGCGAAGCAGTGCCCCACTCGCGTGATGTTGCCGGTGTAGAGCTGCGCCGGCGTAAAGCCCGCCTGCATCTCCTTCAGGACGACAATGGGCCGGAAGATGTTCGCGTGCATAAGGCCGGAGACATCGCCGGCTTTCATGCCCAATGGCGTCAGCAGGCTTTCATTAACCTGCCGGGAGAGATCCGAGTTTATCTCGTTGGACCAGTCGAGCTCGGCGATGTTGTGCGCCGTGGCGCTTGACACGAGCTCGAAGCCCGGCGGGCCGCCGTGTTCGTCGGTCACCGCGCAGCTCGCCGCGCCGTCGCTGAATAGGGCGAACTTCTCCATCCGCGCTGCCTCGTCGCCGATGCGGTCGGTGGTTATGACGAGCACCCTGCGGTGCCGCCCGCTGGCCACCATCGCGTCCGCTGTCCGGATTCCGGCCAGCAGATTGGCGCAGCGATTCAGGGTGAGGCCGATGAAGTCAGCGCTGTCGAGACCGATCCCGGCCATGATGGTCCCCACGAAAAGCCCGTGGCTGTCTGTGGCTTCAGGAAACCTCGTCGAGCACAGCACGAGCGCGTCAACAGATGCGGAATCGATCCCGGCGGCGAGCAGCGTCGCCGTTCCGCTCTCGATGGCCATCGACTCGACGCTTCGCCGGGTTCGGCGTATTGTTCCCCACCCCCAGAAGTCCGCCCTCGGCAGTATGCGAAGCTCTGCTATCCGAGCCGGTAGGTTGCTGATCGCCGTATGCTCTTCCTCGATCTCTCCGAGCACGTAATGCGGCGCCTTCAGGAAGATGGGCGAGGACCGGGTCATTGTTATCGCGACCTAGATCACTTCCACGTCTTCGTCGGACCGTGCGGCATTGTCTGACAGGCCCACGACGATGAGCCGCAGGATGTCAATGGCTGCGGATGGACGTTGTTCGAGGAAGAAGTGATCGCCGTCAAGCCAGTAATACGCGGGCGCCGTCTCGCATTCACGCTTCCAGGGCTCGAGCGCAGGGCGCTCGACATAGGGATCGTCTCGGCCGCAGATCAGCGAGAGACCGACCGTGAGCGGGGCCGCGGGCAGGTAACGGTACCCCGCGAGCAGATCGATGTCGGTCCGCAGGTCGGCAAGCAGCAGTTCCTGCACCTCATCGTCAGCGGAGGTGAACTCCGGCGGCAGGCGCAGGAAACGCGCCGACTCATCGAGGAACGCACGGCCCGTGTTTCCTGCCGCCCACACGTTGTAGTCAGTCGGGAGGAGGGACGGAGCGGCGCAGCCGGACGCGGCGAGATGGCGAAATGCCGGCGGATTTCCCATGCGGCGTGCGACCTCGAACGCCACAAGCGCGCCAAAGCTGTGCCCGAACAGGTATAGCGGCTGGTCGGCGTAATCGGAGATCGCCGCGGCAGCGCCGTCGGCCAGCTCCGCGATGCTCACCGGCGCGCGCTCGTCCGCGCGGTGTCCGCGTCCTGGCAGGGTGACCGCCACGATCTGCGTGTCAGCGCCCAGGCTCGGCTGCCAGTCCAGGAAGGCACGGGGATCGCCGCCCGCCGGGGCGAAGCAGAAGATTCGCCCCCCCGCCGGGGTCTGAGTGTCACTGGGCAGGAACCAGCGTGAGCTGAGCATGGAGAGATATCACGCCTCCTTCGCCAGGGGCGCCGTAGACGGGCTCGGTGTGCCCTGGTCGGCGGCGGTTGTCGCGGATCGCGAATCCGCTAGTGCGCGGGATCGGGAATCCGCTCGTGCGCGGGACCGCGACCTTGCCCGGCTGCGGGAGACGGCGACGCCGACGACGCACAGCACGCCGCCGACGAATGTCAGCCATGTCGGGAGCTCGCCAAGGAAGGCCCAGGACAGCAAGACCGCGACGGCCGGAATGATGTACGTGGTGGCGCCCATCTTGCCCGCGGTGGTGCGGGCGAGCGCATAGGCCCAGGTGCCGAACGCGAGCGCCGTCGGAAACAGGCCAAGGTAAACGATGTTCAGCGTCGCCGACGCCGGCGCCCTGGCAAGCTGCGATACGAGCTGGCCGCTGAACGGCAGGCAGGCTATCGCTCCCACCAGGCAGGCGAACGTGGTGACCTGCGAGGCCGAAGCGTGACGGAGCGCGGGCTTCTCTGAGACAACGCCGCCGGCGAATGACACCGCCGCGACCAGGCACAGCAGGACCCCGACGGTGGAGGAGCTGCTTCCACCGGAAACCGAGTAACCGACCACGGCGGCGCCGACGAACGCCACCGCTATCCCGGCAAGCAGGCGGGGCGGGAATCCTTCGTTGAGCAGCCAGCCGCTCAGCAGCGCGATCAGTATCGGGCCGATGGCCACAACCATCGCCGCGGTGCCCGCGTCCACGCTCCGCTCTCCCCAGTTCAGCGCGATCATGTACAGGCCGAACCACAAGATCCCGGCGGTCACTATTCCCGGCCATGCGGCACGGGGCGGTAAACCCTCACGACGTATCAGCAGCATGACGCCCAGCGTGATCGACCCCACCGCCAGGCGGCCAAGCGCCAGCGCGCCCGGGGAGAAATGCGGCGTGGCATCGCGGATGGCGACGAACGCCGAGGCCCAGAGCACCACCGTGACAGCCGCAGCCGCGAGCGGCAACCACGGGGCGCGCGCCGTCGTGGTGCTTGTTTGACTCATAAACTCCAGCTCCAGATCCTTCTCGTGCTGCTCGAGGCAACCTGACGTGGCGGCCCACCTGGGATCTGATCTGACGTGTCTGCCGATCTGGCGTCGTCGAAGGCCGACAGTTTGGAGGCGTGGGCCTTAAGGTCAAGTCTGCGCGCTCGGCTCGGTGAATCAACCCGGATTGGCAAGAACCTGTCATGTCTGGCGGGCGGAAGTCCCGGCCCACGGGCGAACTGGCTCAATTCCTCGCTCAGATGTCAGCTTGTGGAAACACGAGTTGTGTGGCTTACCGCACCCGCCTAGATTCGGTCGCACCACTGGGCTCGGGTTGCTTCGGCCCCGAGACGCATATATCTCGGGAAAGAGGTCGACCAGTTGTGATCACGACCGTCGAGAACCGCAAGAGTCAAATGCGGGGCATCGTATGCGAGATTCTCGAGATTGACCCCGGCGAGATCAGCGAAGACAGCCTTTTCAAGGAGGACCACGACGCGGACTCGCTTGGCATGATCGAGATTCTGGCCCTGCTCGAGAAGACTTACAGCGTCACCATCGATGAGACTGAGCTGATCCGAATGGTCAACCTGTCGGGTGTCTATGCCGTCGTGGCCAGCGCCGCGGGCTGGGAGTCAGCCGGCTAAGCCGAGATGGGCGAGCCACGATGAGGCGGGGACGGGACATGCCCGGCGCAGGCGCCGAAGAGGGCCGGCCGGCCGGCCGTCGGGTGGTGATAACGGGACTGGGCGCGATCTCGCCCATCGGCGTGGGGACTGAGGCGTTCATGGCCGGGCTGCGCGCCGGACGCAGCGGGGCCAAGCCGGTCAGCGCGTTCGGCACAGACGGTTACGAGCACGTGGTCGCCTGCGAGGTCGTGAACTTCGACCCGGCGCGGTGGCTGGTGAACCTCGATCCCGCCGAACTCGGCCGGGCCAGCCAGTTCTCCGCCGCCGCCGCCAGGATGGCTTTCGACGACGCCGGTTTGACCGCCGCCGGTCTGCGCGGCCGCCATGGCCTGATCGCGATCGGCACCACATATGGTGAGTCCCGTGATTTCGATCACCTGGTCGAACAGGAGGTAACGCAAGGTCCGCACCGGATGGACCCGGCGATCACCCGGCGAGTCAACGCGAGCCGACTGTCTGTGACGATCGCCCACGAACTCGGGCTCACCGATGTTGAGGCGGTGACCATCCCGACTGCCTGCGCCGCGGGCAACTACGCGATCGGCTACGGGTTCGACGCGATACGCAGCGGTGAGGCCGACTTCGCCCTGGGCGGTGGCGCCGACGCGCTGTGCCGCATGTCATTCGCCGCTTTCTACCGTCTCGGCGCGATGGCGCCGGAGCGGTGTCAACCCTTCGACAAAGACCGCCGCGGGACGCTCACCGGCGAAGGGGCAGGAGTCCTGGTGCTGGAAGACTCAGCATCGGCACGGGCCCGGGGGGCGCGGGTCTACGCGGAGGTGCTGGGGTACGGGCTCAACTGCGACGCTGACCACCCGGTCGCGCCCAATCCGAACAGCGTCGCGCGGTGCATGGAGTTGGCTTTGCGTGACGCGAAAATCAAGCCGGACGAGGTCGACTTCATCTCGGCGCACGGAACTGCCACCAAGGCCAACGACGTCGCTGAGGCGAGTGCCATTCGCCAGGTCTTTGGCGACGCCCCTCCGCGCACGGTGTCGATGAAGTCGATGCTCGGTCACACCTTCGGCGCGGCCGGCGCGTTAGGGGCGATCGGGTGTGTGCTCGCGATGACCGGCGGATTCATCCCGCCCACGATCAACCACGTCGAGACCGATCCCGAGTGCGACCTGGATTGCGTGCCTAATGAGGCGATCGAGGCAGACGTGCGGGTGGTGCAGAACAACGCGCTCGCTTTCGGCGGGAACAACGCGATCCTGATCCTGGGCCACCCCGGGGAGCAGCGGTGATCGGCGCGAGTCCAGTCGTCGGCCCACCACGCGAGGACGCCGCCGCCCCGCGCGATTCCGCCGCCGCCCCGCGCGATTCCGCCGCCGCCCCGCGCGATTCCGCCGCCGCCCCGCGCGATTCCGCCGTCGGGACGGTGATCTCCGCGTGGTCCGCGGTCTCGCCGTTCGGCCTGCAAAGCGCCGACTTCGCCACCGGTCTGCGTGAGCGGCGCGGCGGGGCCGCACTCAACCGCGACCGCGGGCCCGCTCCGGTCGAGGCGGCGTGGCTGGTCCCCGGCTTCGACGCCAGAGAAGTGCTCGGCCGTAAGGGCACCCGTTCCATGGATCGGGTCACCGCGCTCGCGGTCGCTGCGACCGAACAGCTGCTGCGCGGCCCTGGCGGCGAGCGGATCGACGGAGTGGGCAACGACACCGCGCTGGTGCTCGGCACCAACATCTCGAGCGCCCAGAGCATCATGGACTTCACCCGAGACACCTTTGTGCAGGACAAGCCGTACTTCGTGGACCCGGCGCGCTTCCCCAACGTCGTGCTGAACTGCGCGGCCGCGCGATGTGCGATCTGGCACCGGCTCCAGGGCCCGAACGCGACGATTTCAGGTGGCCGCGCGTCCGGCCTGCTCGCCCTCAGCTACGCCAGGCGTTTGCAACGGTCCGGGCGGGCGGGCCCGGTTCTGTGCGGGGCGGCCGAGGAGTTCTCCGTGGCCCGGGCTTGGCTGCAAACCCTTTCAGAACCGGACCTGCCAACTAGCGCGATCCTCAGCGAGGGTTGCGCGATGGTGCTCCTGGAGCCGGCGGGCCGGCCAGCCGGGCACCTGCGCACCGCGCTTGCCGAGTTGCTCGCGCTGGAGTTCGGCGTGTACCGCGCGTTGACCGGCGTCCAGCCGGCGCTCGCTGACTGCCTGGACCGCGCCTTCGCAGCCGCGCACGAGTCACCGGCACGGCTATGGGCGGTGATCAGCTCCGGTGGGCCTAACCTTCCCGGGGTAGCCGAGGACGCCGCGCTCACTGAGATCCTGGGCGACCGTGTGCCGGTGCGGCACCGCGCTACCGACCTGGTCGGCGACGTGGGCGCCGCGTCCGCCAGCTTCGGGCTCACCGCTGTGCTGGCGTTGGCGGCGCAGGAGCCGGCCGCGCACGGGCGTACCGCGCTGCTGACCGCGGTCGACAGGGACGGCGTGGTCGGCTGCGGGCTGCTGCGGCTGATCTGCGGCGCGGGAGAGCAGCCGTCATGACGAAGGTGGCGCTGGTCACAGGCGGCACCCGCGGCATCGGCCGGGCAATCGTGCTCCGGCTTGCCCAGGATGGCTATGACGTGAGCTTTTGCTACCGGTCGCGGCCGGAGGCCGCGCGCGACGTGGAGAAAGCGGCGGGCGAGTACGGGGTGCGGGTGATCGCTTGGCAGGCCGACGTAACAGACCTTGGCGCGGTGCGGGAACTCGTCTCGGTTACCAAGCAGGAGCTTGGCCCGCTCGACACGGTGGTCACGTCGGCAGGCGTCGTGCGCGACACCCCGCTGGTGATGATGAGCGAGGACGACTGGCACCGGGTGCTCGCCGTAAATCTCGACGGCACTTATCACGTCTGCCGCGCGGCGGTGTTCGAGATGATGAAGCGCAAGGCCGGCTGCGTGGTCGCGGTGTCATCGGTGGCGGGCGTGAACGGCAACGCCACCCAGGCCAACTACTGCGCGTCCAAGGCAGGGATCATCGGCTTCACCCGCGCGCTGGCCAAGGAGGTCGGCAGGTACGGCATACGGGCCAACGTTGTTGCGCCGGGCTTCATCGAGACCGACATGACCGCCGGCCTGAGCGACACGGCCCGCGAGCAGGCATTGGGCCGGATCACGCTCGGTCGGCTCGGCCGCCCAGAGGATGTGGCGGAGCTTGTCGGGTTCCTCGCCTCTGACCGGGCCGCCTACATCACTGGCGCGGTGTTCCAGGTGGACGGCGGCATCGTGGGGTGACAGGCTGCGGCAGCCGTTCGGTCAGCACCGGTGTTGCGGGCTGGAACAGCAGAGGGTCACCGCTGCTGTAGCAGCCGGCCCTCAAAGAGCCCCCGAAGCGGGCACGCGCCGCATCGAGATGATCGCCACATCAGCCCGACCGGCAGCCCGTTGCGCGGCGCGGAGACGGCGCAGCCGACGGCAAACCCGCGCCGTCGCGGGTGGGGCCGCCGCCGAAGGTTCAGCCGGGTACGACCCTGAGGCCTGGGCCGTTGCCGCCGTTGCTTGCCCGCCCGGGCAGCAGGCCGAACTCGGCCGCCTTCACACCGGCCTGAAAGCGGGAGCCCGCTCCCATGTCGCGCATGATCACTGCCACGTACCGCCGGTAGGTGCGCACCGACATTCCCAGCTCGCGTGCGGCGACGTCGTCCTTGTACCCGCTGCTCAAGAAGGCCAGAACCTGCCGGGTCAGGCCGTCCCATGCTCGCTCGCCGAGTCGCCGGCAGTCGGCCGCCGCGAGCGCCGCGTCCCAGCTTGCGGTGAACAGCGCGCGCAGCGTCCCCACGATCGCCGGGGCGCGCGCGATCAAGACCTGCTGACCCGCGGTTCCGGCCCACCGGACCAGTGCCTTCCGCCCGTCGACGAGCACAAGCTGTTGCGGTGGCGTCTGCGCCACCCGGGCCTGGATACCGAGCGCTTGCGCCTGGTCAAGCAATCTCACCCCGTCCACGGTGCAGACGGTCTCCGGCGAGCACAGCAGCCGCACCGCGATCCCGGCGGTGGCGAGTCTGCCCATCTCCGGCAGAGCCTCATCCAGCTCTGCCCCACCCCGCCTCGCAGGCCTGACGCACATCAGTTCTTCGCGAGCCGTGGTCAGCAACCGCCGTATCGTCGTACTGATGGTCTCGCCGTCCGGCGGTAGCTCCACAAGCGATCGCGCGGCCGATCGCTGGCGATGGTTGACCATCGCCGAGTCGACAAGCGCGCGTGCCTGGAGCAGGTCGCGCTCGACCTCGTCGCCGGGGATACGGCCGCCGAGAACCGTCCGCGGGCGGACGTGCCTGTCGGCTGCCACCATGGCATTCACCACAGACCACCTTTCGTGGCACCTATCTCCCTGCGGGATCGCGACGACGACCCCGTGCCAGGCCGCAGCGCGAAGACCTGTGTCTTGGTGCGGGACGGGTCACCCGGCCGCACGTGCATCTCGCCGCGCGACGGCAGCATGACCACGCCGGCCACGGTCCGCTCCCGCCGAATGTCGCCCTCGTCGGGGACACAAATCGGCGGCGCCGACAGGATCGCGAAATGATCTTCCACGCCGGCGTCGGGGCGCAGGGCGGCCAGCCCTGTCATGCATGCGCTCAGCCGACGCAGTGAAGAATTGCGCGCGAAGACGTTGAGCTCGTCACTGCGCGCGAAGTCGGGATGCAGGAAATGGTTGGTGTGCGCGGTCTGCGACGCCTCGACGACGCGCATGTCGTCATCGAGAAGTTCGACATAGGCCGATTTCCTCTGGTCGCACAACGTGACCGAACGTGAACTTGCCAGCCGCAGACCGCCCAGGATCCAGACCGCCTGATCGACGCTCGCCGCCGTGTCAAGCAGGTGCCGTATGGCGAGGTAGGGCGGCAGTCCAGGGCGCCATTCCCCGCCAAGCACCAGGTTCAGCCCTACCGCGAGGCCGTCGCTGTTCAGGCCGAGATAGCCGAGCAGGCCAGCGAAGCTGAGCACGAGCGTGCGCCGGTGCGATCGCGCGGGCGCGATCTCAAGCACTGCGATCTGGTCATCTAGATTGCCGTTGAGGTCGACCGTCTGCGCGAGCACCGAGGTGCCTTCCGAGCCGGCCCGTGCGTATGTCGCGCAACCGCCGGCTCGTGCGTAGGTTGTGCAGCCGCCGATCGCTGGCACCTTGCGGTAGCCCATGATCTCGCGCCGCAGCTGCAGCAGCAGCGCATGCTGCCAGCTGATGCCGGCGCCATGCGCGAGGCCCCGGATCTCCTCGGCCAGGTCCGGGGTCGCCGCTGCGATCGCCGCCGCATAATCGGACAACGCCGGCGCCAGCTCATCCAACGACACCGGCGTCTGCATGACCAGGTTGAGCCGGCCGATCGAATCGTCGATGAAAGCACGCAGGGATCCGGCACGCGCGAGGCCGTGCTGATGGCCGATGCGAAAAGAGTCACCCTCGGCACGCACGAAGGGAATGCTCGTTGCCACGGTCATTGGACGGCCGCCGGCCGCCCTACCTTCGGCTGTGTCGCCAGTTGCTGCTTCACCCGCGGCCATTCTTGGCGCAGCACGCTATAGAAGACCGCGTCCCTGCGGCGGCCTCCGGGCATGACGTTGAAACTGCGCAAGGTTCCCTCCTCCGCGGCGCCGATGTTGCGCAAGCCGCGGCGTGCCTGCTCGTTCAGCCGATCGGTCTTGAATTCGACCCGCTCGGCCTGCATCCGCTCGAAGGCGTGTTCCATCAAGAGGTACTTCGCCCAGCGGTTGACCCCACGTCCCTGGAAGTCCCGGCCGAGCCACGACCAGCCGATCTCGATTCGCGCATCGCGCTCGGCCATGTTGCCAAAGCTCGTGCTGCCGGCAGCCCGGCCACAGCGCTTGTCTGTTATGTGGTAAACGGCGCGGCGGCCGTTGATATGGTCATCGATCGTCGCGTCGAAGAACGCATCGAAGTCGGCGCTGGTCTCGATCATCGTCACGAAGTAGCGCCAGATCTGCGGATCCATCGCGATTGCCCGCAGCGACGCGCGGTCGTCGGCAGCGATCGGCCTGAGCAGAACGTGCTCGTTCTCGAGCCTGGCCGCCGCGACATCTGCCCAGCTCATCGCGCGGCGCCGGTTCCGTTGTGGCGGGCGAACACCGTGGTGACGTCGCGCAGGGTGCGCATCCGGGCCACGTCGTGCTCGGTGAAGCAGGACAACGCGACGCCGACGTCGTCGCATGCCGAGGTCAGGAAAAGTACCTTGTTGATCGATGTCAGCCCGTACTCGCTAGCCAGGTCCCGATCCGGGTCGAGGTCGCCGGGGGAAACGCACGGATCGAGCAGCTGCGCGAGGTTGCGCCGGAGTACGGCCTCAATATCAGCGTGCATAAATACCCCTTCGGTTGTCCTGGATCTCCGACCGGTAGTTCTCGAAAATCCGCTGCCGCCGCGGCTTGAACTGGGACGTGAGCGTGTCGTTCTCGATGCTCAGCCTGGGTGCCGCCACGACGACCTTCCTGACCTGTTCGTCCGGGCCGAATGCGGCGTTGGTCCGGGCGAGCTGCGCGGCAATCGCAACCTCGTCGGCCGGTTCGCTCGGCGGCGACACCACGGCAACCAGATGCGTCTGGCCCGGGCAGAAGACGACGCAATGCTCGATCGCCTGGCTCGTCTTCAGGTGCTCCTCGATCGGCCGAACGATGATCTTCTTGCCGTTGTCCAGCACGATCACGTCGTCGGCGCGGCCGCGGACGAACAGGAAGCCATCCTCGTCGAGGTAGCCGACGTCGCCGGTCCGCACGACGCCGTCGTCGCCGAACACGCGCTTGGAATCGCCCGGCGCCGCATACTCGTAGCGCCGGTTCACCGGATAGTCGCATCGCACGCTGATGACGCCGTTCGCATCCAGCAACACCTGCTTGCCTGGCAGCACGCGCCCGACGCTGCCTTCCCGGCTTGCGCCGGGGTAATTCTTGCTGACGATGCACGTCTCGTTCAGGCCGTAGCCTTCGTAGATGGGCATCCCGACCGCGTTGAAGAAGCGCAGCATCGCGGCGCCGGCCGGGGCGGACCCCGTCCATAGGTAACGGATCCGGTCGCCGAATAGACGCCTGGCCTCGTCGCGCAGCGCCGCCGCGCCGGTCGGGTCGCTGGCACCGTCGCGCCGTACCCGCGCCTCGATGTGCTTCTTCGCTGTCTCGTAGAAGGCAGGCACGCCCATCACGACGGTAGGCCGCGCCCGGCGCAGCGCCGAGAATGCCGCCTGGTAGGTGCTGACGATGACATCGTGGCCAAATCGCAGCGCGGAATAGATCCAGTAACGCTGCTGCAGCAGCGAAAGCGGCAGAAACACGAACAGGCTGTCGCCTGGGCCGTGTCCGAACATCTGCTGAACGGCGCCCATGGAGCTGTCGATGCTGCCGACGGTAGCCGCGAGGCCTTTCGGTGGGCCGGTGCTGCCTGAGGTGAACTTGAGCGTCGTCACGTCGTCGGGGCCGTAGGCGACGGGCGGCAGTCTCCCAGGCGGATCCGCCTGCTCCACAAGCGCCCGGACCTCGCTGACCGGCCGGACTCCGTGCGCCCTGGACGGCCGGTCGGTGAACAGGAGTTTCAGGCCATAGCGTGTCAGGAGCGCGCCGTCTGGCCCGAATTTGGCAGGTTCAAATCCCGCGGTCACGGCCTTGAGGCGCAGGGCGGCGAGGTCGAGCAGCACCCATTCCAGGCCGTTGGCGGCGAGGATGCCGATCCGGTCGCCTGACCGCACGCCGAAACGGCGCAGCTGGAGCGCCAGCCGTTCGGCGCGCGCGTACAGATCCGGCAGTTCGAGCGTCTGCGTTCCGTTCAGGTCGGCAAAACAGACGCGGTTGCCTGGCGCGGGGGGCGACCCGGCGATGTGGCTGATGATCGAGCTTGTCACGCGCCGCCCCCACGTCTCGCCGCGCCGTCCCGTATGGTCTCCACGTACGCCGCCATCGCACGAACCGTTGCGACCTCGGGTAGCCGATGCAGCGGAACCGTGACGCCGTAGCGCTTGCGTACCGCGGTGACTATCGTGGCCGCGGCGATCGAATCACCCCCGAGCGCGGCGAAGTTGGCCTCCGCGGCGACGGCTGGGAGCTGCAGCGCCGACGCCCACAGCGTCGCGATCGTCTGCTCGAGCTCCGAGGCGGGGGCGGCGTCACCGTTCGCAGACGCGCCCAGGTCACCCGCCTGGCCGACGGCCGCCTCGCCGGTGGGGGCAGCCGTCAGCTTCCCGCGGTCGATCTTGCCGTTTCTGGTCAGCGGCAAATCCTCGTGCCAGACGAAATTGGCTGGGATCATGTAGTCGGGCAGGTGGATACGCAGTTCTTTGCGCAGTGACGCGTCCGGCGCGCGGGTGCCGGCTTCCGGCACAAGGTGTGCGACCAGCCGGTCGCCGCGTGCTCCTTCCTGCCGTACCACCACCGCGTGCCGCACCGTGTCGATCGCGACCAGGCGCGTCTCAACCTCGCCCGCCTCGATGCGGTGACCGTTCACCTTGATCTGGTGATCGCTGCGGCCGAGAATTTCAATGCTGCCGTCCGGCAGGTAGCGGCCCATGTCCCCGGTCTGGTAGAGGCGCTCGCCGCGCCGCGTGTCGTGGCGGAAGCGGGCGGCGGTGCGCGCTTGGTCGCCCCAGTAACCGCGGGCGAGACCGGCGCCGGCCGCATGTATCTCCCCGGCGACCCAGTCGGGCACGTCCTGCCCGTCCCGGTCGAGAACATATGCGCGGTTGTTGGCGTTCGGCCGGCCATAGGGGACGCTCCTGCTGCCGTCGTCCTCGGGGCCGATCTGATGCAGGATGTTCCAGATGGTGGTCTCGGTCGGGCCGCCGAGCGAGACAAGGGTAAGGCCGTACTTCAAACGCCGCAGCGCGGCGGGCAACGCCGGGGGGATGCGGTCCCCGCTCATCAGCACGAGACGCAGCGCCGCCAGCGACCCTGCTCCGTCGGCGACGGCCTGGTCGTGCAGCAGCGAGACGATCGCGGGAACCGAGTTCCAGACGGTGACGCCGGCGCTTTCGCAAAGTTGGAGCCAGTGCGCCGGATCAGCGGCCTTGTCTTCGTCCGGCATGACAAGCGCCGCCCCCGCGCCCAGCGCGCCGAACACGTCGTACACGGAGAGATCGAAGCTGAACGCACTGATGGCGAAGAACCGATCCGCTGCATCGACGGCGAACCGGGCATTACAGTCCGCAACGACGTTGGCCACGCTGCGGTGACCGACCATGACCCCTTTGGGCGCCCCGGTCGTGCCGGAGGTGTAAAGAACGTAGGCGAGATCGTCGGCGTTCGCGCCGACAGCGGGCGACACGTCCGGCGCCGGGCCGGCTTGCGGCGGTTGTGTCGCGTCGAGCGGCAGTACGTCCACCCCGGCCCCGGTGGGCAGCGGTTCGGCGTTGGTGAGGACGAAGCGCACCCGCCCGTCAGCCAGCATGTAGCGCTGCCGCTCGGCGGGCAAGGTGGCATCGACGGGCAGATACGCGGCGCCCGCCATCACGGTGGCGAGGATGCCCACGATCTGCTCCGGGCCCCTGGTCATCACCAGTCCCACCAGCTCGTCGCGCCCGGCCCGCCGAGCGCGCAGCCAGGCTGCGGCATGACGGGCGCGCCGGTGGAGCTCGCCGTAGCTCATGGTCGCGCGCGAGGTGATGATCGCGGGGCCGTCCGGCCGGCGCGTGGCCGCGGCGATGAAAGCGTCCTGCAACAGGCCAGCGGGAATTGGCCGGGCGGTGTCGTTCGCGGCGCGGCGGCGCGCCCGTTGTGTCTCAGGGACAAGGTCGAACGCGGTCGCGGACCACGCCCCCTCCTCGAGCAGCCGGTGCAGGAGGGTCTGGTAGCCGACCGCGAGATCGTCGAGCAGGCCTTCAGGGAACAGCGCGTCGATGCCGTCCATCTGGACGACGAGGGCGCCGCGCCGCTCGCCCGCGAAGACGTTGAGCCAGACCTGCGGCGTCTGGCTGACGTAGTAGATCTCTGGCCCGAACAACTCAAATGTGGAGCCGTCGACATCGCCGTGCGGGTAGCCGATCGCGCAATTGAAGGTGAACGGCATCCGCGCGCCCGCAGGGCCGCCGCGGCGGCGGCCGAGCTCGCGCATCACCTCGATGCCGGAGAAGTGGCGGTTATCGAGGTCCCGGCGCAGCTGCGCCGCCACGGCGCGGGCGCGTTCGGTGAAGCTGATCCGCCGGTCGATCGCCATCTCCACCAGCATCGTGTCGGAGAAGGCCCCGATTACCTCGAAGATGCTCGGGTGTATGGGGGGCCGGTCGGCGACGGTGGTGTTAATGGTGAAGCGGGAACCAGCGCCCCACGCTGCCAACGTCTCCGCGTAGGCGGCGAGCAGCAGACCCGATGGCGTGAGCCCGGCCCGTCTCGCGCGGTCCTTCAGTGCGGCCCAGGACGGCGCGTCCATGCGCACCGCCCTGGGTGAGAAACGGGGATGGGTGATCGCGGACGGGCTGGTCCGCAGCGGAAGATCTGGCTGCGGGGCGAGGTCGTCGAGCCTGCCGAGCCAGTAATCGCGCGAGCGTTGTGCCGCAGGCCCGGCGCGCGCGGCCGCCAGCCCAGCGACGTAGTACTCAAACGACGCCTCGTGCGGCAGGTCCCCAACCGCGGCTGCCGGACCGTCGCGGTAGCTGCGCCACCACTCGCGCATGAACAGGAAGGCGCTGAAGCCATCCATGACCAGCCCGTCGGTGCTTGTGTGCAGCACCATGCGGTCATCGGAGAGGATCGTGACCTCGGCAGCGAGCAGCGGCGCCCGGTCGACGGGGAGGATCCGGTGGGATCGCTGCTCGCGTACCGCCAGCAGCCGGCGCCGCTGCTCGGCTTCGGCCTCGCCGCGCAGATCCAGCCGCGCGATGCGCACGTCCCCGGGCGCCGCGTCCTCGATCTGCCGACCGTCGGCGGTGAAGCGGGTGCGCAGCATCGGTTGCCGCTCGACGACCGCGCGCAACGCGGCCTCGAGCCGATCCAGATCCCAGGCGCCCTCGACCTCGCGGTAGACGTGGTTGGCGACGTTGCCGATCTCGAAAGCCTCGTCCCTGCCCAGCAGGTAGCTGCGCTGCAGTGGGGTCAGCGGGAAACCCCGGGCCTGCCCGGGGCCAGGCGTGGTGAGGTGGGCGATCAGCTCCGCCTTGTGTGCCTTGATGCGCCCGATGAGGTCGCGGTCCATCCGCTCGCGGGGTCCCTGCAGCCGCAGGTCAGTTCCGGATGCGGCGATCGTGAGGCCGCGCGACTCGATTTCGCTCAGGACCTGCAGGTGACTCATATCCGCACCGCCGCAGCCGTCCCCGTGCGGTCCTGCGCCGCCGCGCGTTCGCCGAGCAGGCACGCCAGCGCCGCGACGTCGCGGTCGCCGAGCAGGTCATCGACTCCGATGTCGACGCCCACGTCCGCGAGGATCTGATACTGCAGCGCGACGGTCTGCAGCGAGACCATGCCGAGCCCCGCCAGCGTCTTGTCGTCCACCGGTTCCTCCTCCGGTAGTTCCAAGGTGTTTCGTACGAGTTCGCGCAGCCAGGGCAGCAGCGGTGAGGTGGCGCCCGGCAGGCGGGCCGGCGCCGGTCCCTGCGCGGACGGCGCCGCCGGCGGGCCGATCGGCCGCTCATCGAAGGGCTCGCGATCGATCCCGCGTGCGGTGTCGTTTTCGCTGGTGGTCACGAATGCCTCCTTCCGTGCCGAGCCCTCGGGCGGCGCCCCGAGCCCTCGGGGCGGCGCCTCTGCACGTGGTCGCCTGTCGTCATTCAGATCGCTGCGGCTGGGGCTAGCCGCGGGGCGGCGGCGGTGACAGCGCGCAGCGCCCCGGCCGCCAGCGCAGGGGCGAGACGGACGCCGCAGCCGGAACCCCCGCGGACTGCGGCGACGCCAGGGATAGCCGCCTCGCAGGTGACTACGGGCAACCGATTCGCGGTGTACAGGTCGCAGAAGGCCCGCCCGCCGATCACGGCGGCTGCGGCGCTGGCGCTTCTGCGTTCGAGCGTGGCTATGCCGACTCGCAGGTCATCGGCGCTTGGCCGGCCGTCGGACGCGTCCGGGTCGGTGTCCCACTCGTCCCGGTAGAAGCTCACAAGCGCCGTTCCCGCGGCAAGCGGCAGAACGAACAGGTCGTCGTCGAGGAAATACACCAACGGGTCGCTGGTGCCCACCGGCAGCCGGGCATACAGCGCGGCGACCCGCTTGCGGCGTGCGCCGGGAATGGCAGCCAGCGGCACCGGGAGTATGGGGGGCGGCGACCACGGGCCACAAGCGAGGATGACCCGCCTGGCCGACCACTCACCGTGTTCGGCGAGCAGCCGGTAGCCGTCACGGTCCGCCTCGACGGCGTTGACTTGCTGCCCGAGCTGAATTTCCGCTCGCCCAGCCACGGCCGCGACCAGCGCCTCGGCCACCGGCCGCGCATGGACAACGAACCCGTGCCCATCGTGGGTGACCATCGTGTCGCCCTCGCCGAGCCGCAGGTCCGGAAAGATCGCCGCCACCCGCTGGCGTTCGGCGGTGGTGACGGGCCGCAGCGGCACCTCGACGATCCGGTCGTGAAGATTGGCGAGGCCGGCCGGGCCCAGTATGTAGATCATCTGCACCGGGCGCAGGAACGGGCCGGCTGGGGTGTCGCGCAGCGCGGCGTATCCGATAGCACTGGCGCGCACCAGCTCCCGATGTCTGGGGGTGGCGGCCAGCGGGAAGCTGACGCCGGCCGACCACGTGGTCGCCCCGGCGCCGATCGCGGATCGCTCAAGCAGCAGCACCTGCCACTCCGGATGGCACCGCAACGCCTCGTACACCGCGAAGGAGCCGATCACGCCGCCGCCGACGACGGCGAGGTTGGCGATCACGGCGCCCTCACCTCTGTGGCCTGCGCTGTTAGCAGATCCTCCGGCTCATGGCACGGCGAGCGTGCGCGCCGCCATGCGATCGTCGCCCGGGGGTCCTCGATCCGGTACACGGTCCGGCCACAGATCGAGTTGACGATCCGGGCGCTCCGCCACGCGGCCAGGCTGAGGTTGGGGTCGGCGATCCCGTGCGTGGCCTCTGCGCCGTTTTGCACATAGATCCTCAGGCCAGCAGGGCCGTCCCAGTCCAGCGAGTAATCCGGCCGGACCGGCAGGCTGCCGTCGCCGGTCAGCAGCCTCCCGCGCAGCGGTTCGAGGCACTCGGGAAACTGGCTGCGGTAGCCCGTGCTACAGATCACGACGTCGGCGTCACAGGTCTCGACCTCGCCGGTGTCCTCGTCGTGGATCGTGGCTACCAGCCGGTTATGGTCACGGGCAAGGTCGATCACCCGCCGGCACACCAACAGCCGGTGCCGCACGCGCCCAGGTTCGAGCACGTCGAGGTCGTACAGTCGCCGGTAGAGGTCGCGCAGCAACGACTCCGAGATCCCATGGCTGGCCATTCGCTGCTGGGTAAGCAGCGCGCGCCGTCGTTCCGCCGAGAGTCCATAGAAATGGTCGACGTAGGCCGGGTTGAACCATTCGTTGGTGAAGGGCGAGTCGTCCAGCGGCAGGAAGCCGATCCGGCTGGAAACCCACGTCAGCGAACGTGGCATGCCCAAGGCGCCAGAGAGCACATAGCTCACCGCCTCGGCGCCGCTCTGTCCCGCCCCGATGATCAGGAGATCCCGGCGGTCCAGCGATGGCTGCGCCAGGCACAGCTCGTCGCTGTGTAACACCGTGTCGCCACGCAGCTTTTCTGCGAATAGCGGCATGGCTGCGCTGCGGCCGGTGCCGAGCACCACGTTGCGCGTCGTCACCGGATAGCTGCCCGAGCAGTCGACCTCGAACGCGCCGTCCCGCAGCCGCACACTGTCGACGCGGTGATCCCACCGCACACTGTTCAGCTGGCCAGCGGCCCACTGGTAGTAGCGCTCGAATTCCCGACGCGAGCAGGAGTCGGCGTGAGCGATCAGGAACCGGTACAGCCGTCCCTCGCTCGCCAGGTAGCTGAGGAACGAGAACGCGCTTGTGGGGTCGACGAGGGTGACAAGATCCTTGAGAAAGGAGACCTGCAGCTGGGCGCCCGGAACCATGATCCCGCAATGCCACTGGAACGAAGCACGCGTCTCAAAAAAGCGCGCCCGGATGTCAGGCAGTGGCTCGACGAGTGCGGCCAGGCTTAGGTTGAACGGGCCCAACCCGGCTCCCACCACGTCGAACTGTTCCATGATCTCGCCCTTCGCTGACAGGTCGCCTTGGGTGAACTCCGCCATCGCGAGAAATCACGCTTATGCAGAGCGTCCCGAGTCCGCAGCGGCTCTGTCAGGGCGAGGTGTACTCAATCCACCCCCCGATACCACTCAACAACCCGGGATGCCCGGCATAGCTTTGCGGCATGTTGATCTGGCGCGATCGGCCGCTGGCTGGTCGTCGACAGCAGCTCGCGGAGATCGAGACCGCGCGCCAAAGGGGAACGGCGGGCGGCGTGCTCATCACCGGCCCCATGGGGGTAGGCAAGACCAGGCTCGCGAGAGAAATGATCGTCCGCGCCGACGCCGAGGGCTGCGTTACTCACTGGGTCGCGGCGACACAGGCCGCGAGGGAGATCCCATTCGCAGCATTCGCTCACCTGCTGCCCGATGACGAGGACACGTGTCGGACGTTACTGGGCCGCCTGCAGATCGCAAGCCGCGTGCTGCGGCGCCGTGCCCGCGGGCGGTCCGTAGTCATCGGAGTCGACGACATCCATCTGCTCGACAACGCGAGCGCGGCGCTTATCCACCACCTGATCGTGAGCGGGACCGCATTTGTGATCGCCACGGCCCGTTCCGTTGAACATGTGCCAGACGTCTTCACCGCGCTGTGGCGGCAAGGAGCAGCACAATGGCTGGAGTTGGAGCCGCTGACCGAGGACGCGACCGCCGAGCTGCTGAGCAGCCTCCTCGGCGATCAGGTGGACGGCAGGGCCAGGCGCAGGCTCTACCAGATGAGCCAGGGCAACGCGCTTTACCTCCGCGAGCTTGTCCAGTCCGCCACCTCCACCTCCGCGCTGCGGAAGGTCGCGGGCGTGTGGCGGCTGTGCGGCAGGCTCTTCCCCACAGCCACGCTGGAGCGTTTGCTCTGGGCTCGGATCGAACAGGTCGACACCGCCGTACGCGGCGCGGTCGAGGTGGTGGCCTTATCCGAGCGACTGGGTGTCCCGCTGCTGTTACAAGTCTGCCCGGCTGCGCCCCTGGAGACAGCCGAAGCTGCCGGGCTCATCCAGGTGCTCGCCGACGGCCGGAGGAAAGACGTTCGGCTCGCTCACCCGTTGTTCGGCGAGGTGCTCCGCGCCGCCTTGCCGCGGCTGCGGTGGATCGCCATTCATCGCCGACTGGCCGAGGTTCTCGCCGACAGTGGCGTCCGCCGCCGGGAGGATCTGCGCCGGCTGGCGATGTGGCAGCTCGAGGGAGGGCGGCGGACGAATTCGCCGCTACTGCTCGCCGCTTCCCGTGAGGCGGCGGGCCTCGGCGACCACCAGCTCGCGGCCAGGCTCGCTCAGGTCGCGCGTGAGGCGGGCGCCGGCTTTCCGGCCACGCTCCTTGCCGCGGAAGCCCATGCCTGGCAGGGCGGAACCGACCTCGCCGAGGAACTATTCGCCCAAGCCAGCCAGGAGGCCGCGGATCCGGGCCAGCGGGCTCATGTCGCGTGCTCGCGTGGGGCGCTGCTGTTCCTGAACTTCCGCCAGCTGACGAACGCGATACGGGTCCTCGAGCAGGCCACGGAAGAAGGCGGCACCGGTTCGGCCATGCGGCTTGTGACTCAGGCGTTTCTCGAAGTGCAGGCAGGACGGACGGCCGACGGGCTGCGAATCCTGCTCCCCATCGTCGCCGACCCACCGACAGAGCTCGTACACCGGCTTGCGCTGCCCAGCCTGGCGAACGCGCTCACCGCTGCCGGGCGGACCGAGGAGGCACTGCTCATCTGCAGAAAGGCCGCTCAAACGCTGCGGTCGCACCAAGAACACAACGCCTACGCGGCAGATGGCCTGGGTCTGGCCACGTTCAACGCTTTGATGTGCCACGGCCTGCTCCGGGACGCCGAGCGGCTCACAACGGCCCGCTACCAACGGGCACTGGAAGCCGACAACGACCAAGCGTGCGCCGCCTGGTCATATGCACGCGGCCGAGTGGCGCTCGGCCAGGGGCGGTTTGGCACGGCCGAGCGCTGGCTGCGCGAGAGCCTGCACCTGCTGCGCGAATACCCGACGCTGATGGGCCCCGCCGGATTGCTCACCTGCCTGGGCGATCTGGCCGTGATCGCCACGCTGCGCGGCAACCCCGATGCGGCTGGTCTCCTCGACGAGGCCGACCGGGCGGCGCAGGAAGACGTCTTCGCCCCCGACTACGAGCTCGCCAAGGCCTGGATCGAGAATCTGCGAGGCAACACCGAGAGCGCACAAAAGCGCGCCTGGCGAACGGCCGAGCGCGCAACCGCACTGGGTGGCTACGCCTACGCGGCGCGAGCACTGCACGCCATGGTCCGGTTTGGTGCGCACGATCAGGCGCTCACTCCCCTGGTCAAGCTGGCGGACCGGCTACAGGGGCAGGTCGTCGCCGCATTCGCGGCCCATGCCGCGGCAATCGATGCCGAGGACAGCGCGAAACTCAACGAGTGCGCCGCCACTTTCGCAAGGCTGGGCATGATGCGACTCGCCGCGGAGGCCGCCGGGACCGCTGCTGCCCTGCACCGGCGGCGCAAGGGATACCGCGCGGCTGCGTGCGCCATGTCCTCCGCCGTGCGGTACGCGCGGCTGTGCGACGGCGTGCCGATTCGGGCGCTGCTGCGTCACGACGCGGTCGCCACCCTCAGCACGCGCGAACACGAGCTCACCATGCTCGCCGTCTCGGGTTTGACCAACAGGGAGATCGCCGAGCGGCTTGTCCTGTCGGTGCGCACGGTCGAGAACCACATGTACCGTGCCTACGCCAAGCTCGGCATCGGAAGTCGCGACGAGCTCGGCAGCTTCCTCTGGGACGACGGCGCCTAGACCCTGATCGCGCACGCCACCACACCCTGCGCTTTCGCCGCCGCCGTCGCGGGACAGCGAACCAGCCGCCGTGACTGAGTTCGCTGCCGATCATGTCCCAGGCTGCGGCAGCCGTTCGGGATAAAAAGCCAAACCACAACGATCCATAACGGCTGCGCGCCCGGGCACGCGCCCTCCGGTGAGATGTTTGCCGATCTAGACCCGCGGGCGGGGTGGGTCGCAGGCCGGCCAGCCAGCCCGCGCCTGCGGTGGCGACGACGATGGCGCCCGCGCCGAGGAAGACGGGCCACGGGTCGCCAAGGGCGGCGGTCAGCGAGCCGGCGATCACGACGCCGAGCGGGTCGACGGCGAGGAACAGCAGCCGCACGGCGCTTGTGACCCGGCCGAGCAGCGCGCGCGGGATGATCTGCTGCCGCTGGGTGCGGTGACCAGGCTGGCGACCGTGAGCGCGTTGTCCCGCCAGCGGGAGCACCCCTTCCCATGACTCCACACCGGCGCGGATTCTTTGTCGATCAGGGGCATCAGCGCCGCACGGCCGGCCGCAGCCGCCTCGGGTCCTGGGTATCAGGGAGTTGCAGCGCACCGGAAACCGACCGATGTGCTTGCGACCTCCGGGGTGAAGCGGCGGCGCATCGTCGAGGTGGTGAAGACGTGATCGTCGAAGATGCCGCCGCCTCGGGTGATGCGTTGGGTGCCGCGCGCCGGGCCCCGCGGGTTGCGCGCAGGCGAATGCGCGTAGTAACCCGCGTCGTAGGCGTCAGCGACCCATTCCCACACGTTGCCGGCCATGTTCAGCACGCCGTACGGGCTTGCACCGCTCGCAAACGCGCCGACGGGCGAGGTGTCGGCGTAGCCGTCGTCGTGTTGCGCATCACGCCACGGCAGGTCGCAGTTGCGATCGCAGTAGTTGAGCCGGGTGGGATCGAACCGCCGCCCCCACGGATATAGGCGCTGGTCGGTCCCGCGGGCGGCCTTCTCCCATTCCGCCTCGGTGGGCAGACGGGCTTTGCGCCATCTGCAGAACGCCACGGCGTCCGCGTAGGTCACACCGATCACGGGGTAGGAGGCGAACGCCTTCGAGCCGAAATAGTCCTGCCGGGTCTCCGAGCTCGTCCGCTCGGGGGCCGGGCACGCGCCGCTCGCCACACAGGTGCCGTAGCGGGCGTTCGAGACCTCGAAGCGATCGATGGCGAACGCGTCCAGGTACACGCGATGCGCGGGCCGCGCGTCGGGCTGTCCCCGGTCGTCACCCATGACGAACCAGCCGGCCGGAACCGCGACCATGTCCACCCTGGCAGACCCCGCGGCCCTGGCAGACCCCGCGGCCCTGGCAGACGCCGCGGCCCTGGCAGACGCCGCGGCCCTGGTATCGGGCTGGGGCGATGAGCAGGCGATGGCCCCTGCCGCCATCGCGACGCAGCCAAGCAAGCCTCGAAGGGTAAGCCATGCTCTGCGAGAGATGGTTCCCCCCTAGTACGGCGTCAGCCCGTAGCCGAGCGGGAAGAGCGGTGTCTTTCCGTCGCCGCTATTGATGGGCTCGTCGGTGACGGCGTTCGGCCAGCTCATGGGGAGCTTGCCGGTGTAGCCGGCGGCGAAGAGGTCGTCGGTGATGCCTTGGCCCTCAGTGCCCGGGAGCCAGGCCGCGACGAACGCGTTCGCCTTCGGCAACTGGTCGCCGATGATCACCGGCCGTCCCGAGTAGAGGATCGCGATGCACTTCGTCACGCGCTTACAGATGTCGGAGAGCTGGGTGGAGTTGTCACTGCCGAACGCAAGTGTCGAGCTGTCACCCTTGCCCTCGGCGTATGGCGTCTCACCGCCCACCCAGATGCCGATGTCGCCGCTGTAGTTGCCCTTCGTGCGCGTGCCGACGTTCTGCACGGTGATGTTCGAGCCGGCGGTCGCCTGCTGCAGCGCCTGCCAGAACGTCGTTCCGCCGGTCGTCGTCGTCCCGCTGCCGCCCTGCCAGGAGATGGACCACCCGCCCAGCTGGTAGCCGAGGTTGGCCGCCGACTTTCCGCCCACGACGATCTTGTACGTGCCGGTCGTCGACAACGGCAGCGTGCCGTCGTTCTTGAGCAGGACTTGCGATTCGCGCACCGCTTGCCGCGCGACCGCCCGGTGCGCGGGCGAGCCGACCTGTGCGGTGTAGCTGCTGTCGGTGTACGGCGTGCTGAACAGACCCAGCCCGAACTTGGCGTTGAGGATGCGGGTCACCGCGTCGTCGACCCGGGACTGCGGGATCAACCCACTGGTGACACCGGCGGTGATCGCGTTGATGTTGTTGACGTAGGTGTCCGGCACCATGATCATGTCGATGCCGGCGTTGATGCCGTGCGCGACCTGGGCCGCGTACGTCGAGTCGGACAGTTGCTTCACGCCGCCCCAGTCGCTCACCACGAAACCCTTGAAGCCCTCCACGCCTTTGAGCACGTCGGTGATCAGATAGCTGTTGCCGTGGTCTTTGACCCCGTTCCAGCTTGAGTAGCTGACCATGACCGAGCCGACGCCCGCGTTGATGGCGTTCGTGAACGGTGGGAGATGGATCGCGTCGAGTTCTGATTCAGATATCTGGGCGTCTCCCTGGTCTATCAGGTAGCCACTGCTACCGGTGCCGTACTTGGTGCCGCCGTCTGCGACGAAGTGCTTCGCCGTGGAGAGCACGGATGTCGAGCTCAAAGACGTGCCCTGGAAGCCGGTCACCGCGGCGCTCGCCAGCGGATCGCCGATGGACGGGTCCTCACCGTAGCTCTCATAGGTACGGCCCCAGCGGTCGTCTCGCGCGACGCAGACGCATGGCGCGAACGACCACCTGATTCCCGAGCCGAGCACCTCTTGGCGCGTGATGTCCTCTTCCTGCTGCACGAGCGCTGCGTCACGCGTTGCGCCCATCCCGATGTTGTGCGGGAAAATAACAGCGCCGTCGATGTTGTTGTTGCCGTGCACCGCGTCGACACCGTAGAGCAGCGGTATCCCAAGCCGGCTGTTGAGCGCGAAGCTCTGGAAGTTGTCCACCATGCTCTTCCACTGTGCCGCCGTGCCACCGGCCCCGTTGGGCCCACCGCCACCACCACTCAGCAGCGACCCGAGCGCGTAGGTCGAGATGTCAGAGTCGCTCTTGAGGTAGTTCCACGCGGCCTGGGTCATCTGCCCGGCCTTCTCGCCGAGTGTCATCTTCGACAGACAGTCTGTCGTGGAGATGCACCCCGGCGTCGTCGCTGCCGGCGCTGCCCGTGCTGCCGGCGCTGCCGGAGCGGCGGCTGTGAGAATGCCTGCGGCCAACGTGCCCGCGATGGGAAGCGCCGCGGCACGCCAGCTCGCGCGGCCGACCCGTCGATGAGACTTGGAGACGTGCATCATTGATCCATTCGTGCGCGAACCGGCCAGGCTTCTTCGACAACGAAGACGCGCGTGTCGGCTCCTTTGTCGAAAGGCCCGCTCAGCGGAGCAGCAGAGGCCTACGTTGAATATAGGAATGGAGAATTACTCCGTCAATTGGGACAAGCCACCTGATCCGGAATGATCGTTTAGCACGGACTTCCGCGCCGGAAGCCCAAAGCCCGACAATCCGGATCATCAAGGCCGCCGGTCCAGGCACCCCGCAAACGCGATCATGGAACGCCGATGGAGCGCCCGCTCGACAAGGGCGCATTGCGAACCCGGACGAGCGCGGAACCCGCCTCGTGCATCACTTCCTCGTGACGATCCGCGCTGCGGCGCCTCGCACTCGACGGCGACCTCGCCAAGGCCGAACCAAGTCGCCGCGCTACCGGCCCTGAGCACCGCCGGGCGGATGGCCCGAGGCGGGCGCCGCCGCCGTCTGAAAATCCCGCCACCTGGCCCTGGGCAGGCCCTGGGCCGGCGCCATCGTGACCGCGCGGAACCAGTTCTTTCGTCTTTGTACTCCACAGTGGACCCTGCTGGCTTATTGCCAACGCGCCCCGGCGGTCCATGGCGCGACCTGAACTGGCAGCCGCCCCTGTGATGATTTCCGGCGTGTTCCGCAATGGCGGGAACGTGCGGCGAGTCCGGAAACCGGTGTCCCCCTTGGCATGGAGGGCACGCTGCCGCGGTGTGGCCGGCCCTGCGCGCGGAAACTGTCCCGTCATGCGGCGCAAGAGCCATGGTGATCGCGGTGGCTTCTCAGTCATAGTGACTGAGAAGCCACCGCGATCACGGAAGGAGACTGGGCTGACCGTGGGCATGGCCCTCAGCGCACGAGCCGAATAAGCCAGCAGGGTCCACAGTGTTGTAAACGGGCCCGCAATGCGGGCCCGTTTACAACACTGTGGAGTACAAAGACGGCGCCCTGGGGCCCCCGTCGACACGGGACTCGTCGCATGATTTGATTCATGGAGGTGGCGGGCTCCGAAGCGTGCGCGCAGAGGAAATGAGCATGGGAGATTTATCTACCATTCCAGCACGGTCGGCGGGCGGGCGCGCCGGCCGCTGGCCGAGTTCATCGTCAGGCCACAGTATTATCGCCCGAGATGACGAGGGGTATGGCGTTGAAAGTCCTGCTGAGAAACCGCGGCTTCCAACTTCTGATCTTCGGACAGACCCTCTCCACTCTCGGAGACCGAGCGCTCATCATCGCCTTCGGGGTGTGGGTCAAGGAGCTGACGGACAGCAACGCCGCCGCGGGCGGCGCCTTCTTCTTCGTCGCCCTGCCGTATCTGTTCGCTCCGCTGACCGGTGTGATCATCGACCGCTTGCCAAGGCGCCGCCTTTTCATCCTCACCAATCTGGCCATGGCATGCACGCTGCTGCTCACCCTGCTGGTACACGGCGCCGATCAGGTCTGGCTGCTGTATGCCATAACGCTCTGTTATGGCATCTCGGGGGTTATCATCAATCCGACTCAGTCGGCCCTCATCACGTCCATCGTGGACGACCCGGACCTGCCGGATGCCAACGGCCTGTTGCAGACCTCCAGTGACGGTGTGAGGCTTTTGGCGCCGTTGATCGGTGCGGCCCTTTTCACCCTTCTCGGCGGGCATGTCGTCGCCATGCTCGACGCCGCGACGTTCGTCGTGGCGGCTCTGTGCGTGTGGCGGATCCGGATCTCGGGCGACGAGCGCCGGGCCAGGGAACCGGTCTCCCTGCGCGAGGAGATGCTCGCCGGTCTGCGGCACGTGTTCGCGACACCGGCCCTTCGCGGAATGGTCATCGCGCTCGGCGCTGCTCTGCTGGTCACGGGCTTCACCCAGACGCTCATCTTCGCCATCGTCGATGACGGTCTGCACCGTGCGCCCGCCTTCATCGGCGTGCTCGCCAGCCTGCAGGGAGCGGGGGCGATCATTGCCGGGCTGACGGCGGGAAGGGCGACGCGGCGGGTGGGCGACGTGAGGCTGGTGATGATCGGGATTGCCGGCATCGCTCTGTCTGCCGTGATCTATCTCGCTCCGTATTTCGGCACCGCGGCGGTGGCCGCGGTGTTGTTCGGCGCCGGCATCTGCTGGACGACGGTGGGCATGATCACGTCGGTGCAGCGCAGGACCCCGCCTCGGCTCCAAGGCCGGGCCCTTACGGCGGCGATGGGCATCGTGAGCACCCCGCAGACGATCTCCATCGCGCTCGGCGCAGCGCTGTCGCTCCTCGTGGACTACCGGATCCTGCTCGTCGTGATCGCCGTGGTCACCGGTGGCTGTGCGGTCTGGCTCGCCCGGCAGCCCACCGATGACCAGCACGAAGGACCGCGGCCACCCCAGAGCCCCGAAGCGTCGGCGATGCCGCCCCAGAGCCCAGAGGCGTCGGCGATACAGAGCCCAGAGGCGTCGGCGATGCCGCCCCAGAGTCCCGAGGCGTCGGCGATGCCGCCCGGGGAACCCATGGACTCCTGAACCTGACAGATAGGCAGAACCGATGGTGAGCCCGACGCAGGTAGCCCCGTTAGGCACCGATCCGTACGTCTTCCAGGCCGGTTACTATGACCTCTTCCGCGCCGGCCGAGGCGACAAGGCCCTACCCGACCCGCGATTCTTCGCCGAGCGCGCGCCGCGGGGCGGTACCGCGTTGGAGATCGGCCCGGGCACCGGCCGTATCACCCTGGCGGTGGCCGAGCGGGTCGCGAGCGTCCTCTGCCTGGAACGCTCGGCGACCATGCGGGCCGTGCTGCTGGCCAAGCTCGCCGAACGTCCGCATCTGCTCGACCGCGTCACCGTACTGGACAGCACGGCACCAAAGTTCCATCTGGGCCGCCGGTTCGACTTCGTGTACCTGGCCGGGGTGCTTGAGCACGTTCCGCCGCGGGACCGGGCCACGCTGTTCGCACAGCTCGCTGAGCATCTGGCCGACGACGGTGACGTCGCCATGGACATGGTGCTGGCGGAGCCGGTGCCGGACTGGCCGGAGCGCGTCGTGGACCGTGCGGCCGTAGGTGAGTGCCGCTACGAGATGTCCTCCATAGCCCAGCCGGTCGGCGACGATCAGGCTCACCTGCGGTTCGTCTACCGTACCTACCACCGCGACGAGCTGGTGGCCACCGAGATCGTCGAGCGTGCGCACTATCTGCACCGCCCCGAGGCCGTCCTCTCCGATCTGGCCGCGGTCGGGTTGACCGCGGTGGCGGGCACGGCGCTTTCTCCCGCACCTGACCGCGACGACGATCCGGGGACGTTGGTCGCACGGCGCTGAACCTCGCCGAAAAGACACAATGCATGGCCGCCGACGCTAATTCACGGCCAATTCTCCGCTTTATTGTTCGAGCGCGGCCGCTGTGGTAATCTGGGCATGTGCAAATTATCGGCGTTGGTCTTTTACGTACTGGCACGACTTCGCTTGCGCTGGCCTTGGAACAGCTGGGCTATGGTCCGTGCTACAACATGCGGGCCCTCACTTCTGAACCGAAACGGGCCGCCGACTGGGCCGCCGCGGTGAAAGACCCGGAGTCGGCCGATTGGCACCGGATATTCGCCGGATACGAATCGGCCGTCGGCTCGCCCTCTACTGCGTTCTGGCGAGAGATCGCCGATGCGTTCCCGACCGCGAAGGTGATTCTCACCATCCGGGAGCCGCAGAAATGGTATGAAAGCGCGAGTGGCACGCTTTCCGGCGTGCTCGCCCCGCAGCCGCTCGCGCTGCGCCTGCTCACCTGGCGAGGCCCACGCCGCCGCAGCGGCGACGATGACGTTTTCGAGGTTCTGGACGGCGTCCAGCGGTGGACCTGGGAACGGGAGGTCGGCGGCCGGTTCGCGGACCGGGATCACACGATCGCGGCGTTCGGGCAGCACGTCGCGGGCGTGCAGGCGCACGTCCCGGCCGACCGGCTGCTGACCCTCGACGTGCGCGAGGGGTGGGGTCCGCTGTGTGCGTTCCTCGGCATACCCGAGCCCGCAGGGCCGTTCCCGCGCGAGAACGACCGCGCCACGTTCCGCCACCGCCAGCGGGTGGCGCTCACCCGGGCGCTGGTTCCCCGGGCGCTCGCCACGGCGGCCGTCGGCGCCGCTCTCGCCCTGGCGGCCTGGGGTCGCCGGTCGATCCGCGGGCTGCGGTCGCAGCCGCCGAGCAATGGATCTGGGCGGAGAAGACAGAACAGTCGATGATCAACGCCGAGGCTTCGCCCTAACGGCACAGTTGGTTATTGGAACTGTCTGAATACCTGGCTCGGGCGTGCGGTTCGGGCGGTCGGGGCGTGTCTCTCCTGTCCCAGTTGAGCTGGCGCAGTCTCAGTCGACGGGTCACCCGTTGTCTCGGTAGACCGGCATGAAGTGTGACAGTGATTTTTAGTTGGCCGCGGAGGGTCGATAGTTGGCCACTGCAGGCCAGCGCGGGTCACGACGACGTCGGCGGCCGCGCCACCACGGCTCTCTACCGGCACTTGGTATGGTGCGCAGGTTGCACCGCTTGGAGAGTACGGCGGGCGCTCACGGGAGAGGGGCCAGGAGAGGTTGCAGGCGTCAGAGGTCCCGCGTGCGGTGGCTGCGGCCATGTCGATCGCCTCATCACTTGGCCTGACAGTCGACGACGCGATCGTTCTTCAGGACTCGAACAGGCTCACTCTGCGTCTGCTGCCTTGTGACGTGCTTGCCCGGGTGGCCCATGTAGAGCATCAGGTCGCACAGTTCGAGATCGAGCTTGCTCAGCGGCTCGCCGGATCCGGGAGCCCTGTGGCCGCTCTTGAGCCTCGAGTGGAGCCGCGCGTCTACGAGCGTGATGGCTTCGCGGTCACGCTGTGGACCTACTACGAACCTGCGTCACCCCGAGAGGTCTCGCCAGCCGGCTACGCCAGTGCGCTCGAGCGGCTGCATGCGGGCATGCGCAAGCTCGATGTCCCTGCGCCGCACTTCACGGACCGGGTCGAGCAGGCTCAGCAACTCGTGGCGAGCCGCAACTGGACTCCGGCACTTGCCGACGCGGACCGGGAACTGCTCGGCAGCACGCTGCGAGGCCTGAGACGAGTGACCGGCGGCCGCGGCGCCGCCGAGCAGCTACTGCACGGCGAGCCGCACCCGGGCAACGTGCTCACCACGAAGAGCGGGCTGCTGTTCATAGACCTCGAGACGTGCTGTCGCGGCCCTGTCGAATTCGACCTCGCCCATGCGCCCGAAGAAGTCAGCGGGAACTATCCGGATGTCAACCAAGGCTTGCTGCGCGAATGCCGGATCCTCGTGCTGGCGATGATCACAACGTGGCGCTGGGATCGAGGCGACCAACTCCCAAACGGGCACCAGCTGGGCACAGAATGGCTCAGCCAGATCCGGGCAGCGCTCGATCGCAGCACGCTGGATACCCCAGGCTGATCGCGGGCCTTCAATGTCATAGTCGGCTGGCTGTTGATGCCGGGATCCCGGTCCTGGCCGTTCGTGGGCTGACAGCCGCCGTCGTCATCGCATCCTCGCGAGGGCCTGCACTGGCCAACTATCGATCCTCAGCGGCTAACTAGAAATCCCTGTCACATGAAGTGGAGGTTATTGAGGGTTGGTTGCGGTTGCCAGGACGCGGCGGAGCAGGGCGGTCCACTGCAGGGACTTCAGTCCTTCCGCATGCAGGGACCGCAGCGCAGGGTCGTTGCCAGGGTCGAGCGTGACGGTTTCCTCCCACAGCGCGTGCTCATGTGCCAGCCAGGACGGGCGGTCCCGGACTTCAACGTCCGTGAAGCCCGCCTGGTGCAGGCCGGCGCCGAGGTTTGCCCTGCGTATCCGGGGACTGAGCCGCTCATCATTGCGGTCCAGCGGTTCCCAGCAGGTCAGCGCCGCCCGGCCGCCGGGCTTGAGGACCCTTCGGATCTCTTCATAGGCGCTGGCGGGCTCGTCGGGGAGCTGGATGGCGTCGGTGCAGAGCACCGCGTCGACGCTGGCATCGGGCAGTCCCGTCGCCGTGAGCCCGCCGGTGCGGAAGCTCGCGTTGCTCACGCCCATTCCGCACGGCCTGCTCCCGTGCCTCGGTCAGGGCCTGTGCGGAGAAGTCCACTCCGATGAGGGACGTCCCGGCTTGCCGGGCGATCAGCAGGCCGTAGGCACCCCGGCCGCAGGCGAGGTCAAGCAGCATGCTCCCGGGCCTTAGCCGGAGCGCTTCAGCCAGCTCCGGAATCGCCTCGCCGGGGACCGTGCCAGCTCGGGTGCCCGGCGGGAAGCCCATGTGCCGGTTCATGATCTCGGCGACGACCTTGTGTGGCGGCCTGGTCGGCGTACCAGCCGTCGAAGTACTCGGCGGTCAGCGGCTTCGGGGGCACTGGGTAAGTATAGGAAGCTGGATTGAGGAGTCAGGGTTTCATGGGACATCCGGCGGGCTGCAGGAGGGCGTGCTGGTGTGAGACCGTCGCGTGGGCCCGCTTCTGCGGCTGACGTCGGCGGCGTAGGCGGCCCAGTCCCCGGCGGAGATCTTCTGCCACTGGATCGCGGCCTGGATGTGGATGCCGAGTGTCTTGGCCAGGATGGCGGCCGGGACGTCGGCGGCCAGGGTGAACAGTGCGGTGGCGCGGCCCTGCCGCGGGCTGATCCCGAGGGCGTGAAGCCGCTGGGCGAGCGCATCCTCGGTCAGCGCTCTTCCCGGCTGGCGTCCCGGGAACAGCCAGGGAGAAGAGACGTCGAGCAGGCTGCTGCCCGGTGGCCTGCGGCCGGCCGCGAGCCCGGCGACCAGGTCGTCCAGCGGGGCGGGCAAGACGATCGGGCGGCTGCCCAGGCGCAGGAGAGTGCGGCCGTCTTCGTGCAGGACATGCCGGCCCGTCAGGGCCGTGATGACGCTGAGCTTCTGGGCGTAGAGCAGGATGAGGAGCCCGGCGACCCGGTCGGCGGCTGGGTATGCCTCCTCGCGGAGGAGCCGGCTCGCGTCTGCCCACCGGCGGTCCTGGTCGAGCGGGCCGGACGGGCCGGCCCAGCGCGTTGCCGGGGCGGTGAGGCCGGAGGCGTGCCGGCGGGCGACTGCCCAGCGGACGAAGTTCGCCGACCTGACAGGTGGCCAGAGGTCCCGGCCAGCCACTGGTCGAGTTCGGCCTGGGTGCAGGCGGCCAGGGTCAGCCCGCGTGCGGTGAGCCACTCCAGGAACGCCGCGGCAGCGGCGACCTGGTCGCGGACGTTCTTGGCCTGCTGGCGGGAGGCGGGCCGGCCGTCGAGGCGGCCGCGCAGGCGGCGCAGGTGGTGCCAGAGGGCGTATCCGCGCAGGGCCTGCCTGTGCCCGGGATCGGCCTGCCCGGCGATGACCTGGCTGGCCCAGCGTTCCAGAGCGGTGAGGCGCTCGTCGCGGGCCGGGAGCGCGCCCGCGGCGACCAGCATCGACCGCACGTGGACGAACGTGCGGCCCGGCGGCAGCGAGTCGAGCGCCTCGTGCGTGACGGCGCCGCTGGCCGCGACCGCCTGGAGGGTGCGGCGGGCGGCGGGCCTCTTCAGCCAGTCCAGCATGAGGTCGGGACGGTCGACGCGGACGAGCGCCTCGCGGAGCCGGTCCAGTTCCGGTGCGGTGGTGCCGTCCGGCGGGGCGAGGGCCTGCTTCAGTCTCCGGTCCAGGCAGCAGCGGGTGCATTCCGCGGTCGACAGCTGCCAGGTCTGCTGGCAGGACGCGCAGCGTATCCAGAAGGCCGGGTCGGGGTTGAGACAGCGCGCGCAGAGCGGCTCGAGCAGCGTGCCTCCCTTCAGCGGCGCCCCGGTTCCGCAGCGTGAGCAGGTGATCCAGCGCTTGCGGCACCGTTCGCAGACCGGGGTGCCGGTTGCCCGCGAGATGCCGATCCGGCCGCTGCCGGCGGACCCGCAGATGCTGCAGGGAAGATCGGGGCCCGGGCGGCAGGTCTGGCAGACCGGCCCGGCCTCGGTAACCGCGGCGACACGCCGGGGGTTCCCGCACTTCGCGCAGGGCTTCCAGCTCCGCGGGTCGCGGTGCCAGCAGTTCATGCACACAGGCTGCCCGCCGTCGTTGAGGCGGGCTGGCTGGCGGACCTTCCCGCACCGGCCGCAGAACACTGCCCGGGCCTTGCTCCTGCAGCCCGCGCAAAGCCGCAGCCCCTCGACCGGGCCGCCGAGCTGCCGCTGCCTGCCGCAGCGGGGGCAGGGCGGCTCGACCACGCTGGTGGCGCCCGCGCGGGCGAGCGCGCTGATGAACCGCAGGACGCCGGGAACCGGGGCGCGGGCGCCCTCGCCGGTCAGCAGCCCGGGCTGCGCGGTCACGGCGGCTGCGATGCGCCGCCGCCCCTGGTGGCGCGCCGCCGCCTGCTCCAGTGCCCCGAGGACCGCTTCCGCGCTGAGCCCGGGCTCCAGCTCCGCCATCAGCGCGAGCAGGCCGCCGCCGGTCACTGCACCGTGCCGGTGATCCACGCTCGCCTCGGTCGCAGGGCGCCGACCCCCGACGCGTCCGCGGCCCCGCCGGCCGCGGCCTTCGCGGGCCGCCGGGCCGGGCTGGCGGCTGCGACGGGCTCGATGAGGTCGTCCATGGTGCAGTCCAGGATGTCGAGCAGCGCCATCAGGATCTTCAGGCTCAGCCGCTCGGGCCGCTCGGTGACCAGCCGGTAGACCTGGCTGGACGACAGCGTGATCCCGCGCTGAGCCAGCGGGCCGGCCAGGTCGGTGGTGGAGAACATCCCGCGGTCGGCCATCACCTTGCGCAGGTGCCAGCGGTAGTCGAGCCTGGCGGCCATCGGCGTCCTCGCCTCCTCATTCGCCGGCGCCGGCGAACGCCGGGGCCAGCGCCCTGCTCAGGGCGGTGTTCATGAAGTCGTCGCTGACGTGGGTGTAAATGGCGGTGGAGCTGTCGCACTCGTGGCCGACCTGCTGCTGGATGAACCGCCGGTCGGCCCCGTTCTCGGTCAGGTGCGTGACGTAGGCGTGCCGCTCCGAGTGCACCGTCAGCGCCCGGGGCAGCCCCAGCGCGTCCCGGTAGGCGGTGAACCGGGCGTTGATCTCCGCCGGCTTGACCCGCCCGCCCCGCTCGGTGACCCACAGCGCCGGGTGGTCCGCGAACCCGAACCTCGGGCGGATCTCCTCGGCGTAGTCGGCGACCGCCTCGACCGCCCAGCCCATCACCGACAGCACGTTCCGCCGCCGCGGCGGCTGCCCCCTTTTCGCCTTGCCGTAGCGGACGTTCAGCGTGCCGTAACGGCCGAACTGGGGTGCCCGCGGGTTGCGGCCGAAGTCGGCCACATCCAGCCGGGCCGTCTCGGTCCGGCGCAGTCCCCACCCGTAGATCACCTTGAAGATCGTGGCGTCGCGGTAGGCCGCCAGGGCGCCCTTGCGCCCGGACCGCACCGCCCGCTCCACCTGATCGTCGGCGTAGTCGAGGAACCGCTGCAGTTCCTCGCGGGTAAACGGCCGCGCTTCCGGGTTTCCCTCGTAGTCGTTCAGGTGCGCGATCGTGCCGCGCTTCCGGGTTTCCCTCGTAGTCGTTCAGGTGCGCGATCGTGTTCCACTCATGGCAGATCGCCACCGGGTGCCGCCCGGGGCCGAACGCCTCCTCGCACGCCGCCGCCCAGCCGTACCTTGCGTCAACCAGGAAATCCAGTTTTCCGATCGTTCCAAGATCAACATTCCTGTGACCTGCTATTTTACGTAGCGGACATGTTCGCGACGTGAGCATTGGGGCCGCTCGGCAGCAGTCGCTTGACGGTAGTGCCGCCACCGGCGTGCAGACCGAAAGCCTGGCCTTCTCATGGCTTGCGGGCGTGATCGGCGAGCTGGGCTTCGGCCTGGGCGATGCGCCGGTCGGCGAAGCGGACGTTGGAGCGTGCGGCCTGGAGCCGTTCTTCCAGCGTCCTGTGGTCCTTGGTGAGCTGGCGGACGCGCTGCTTGAGCGTGGTGTTCTCGGTGTTGATCCGCTGGATTGCGTCGTCGGTGAGTTCGCGTTCGGCGTCGCGGAGCTGCCCGAGCAGCTGCCCGATGCGGGCGCGCTGGGCGCGGATTTCGGCGTGGGTGGCCTTGAGCGCGTCCTCGGCGTTGAGCGCCCGCTCCCGCCAGGCCGTCTCCTGCTTCGCGTCAGTGGTGGCCAGGGCCTCGGCGCGCTGCCCGGCGGTTTTCGTGACCGCTTCGCCGATAAGCGCTCTGGCGGCGGGATTTTCGTAGAGGAACGTGCGCGACACGCCTGCCCGCCGGGCGACGGAAGGGTAGGTGACCGGTGTCTTGCTGCGCCGCAGCCAGGCAACGGCATCGCGGACTTGGTGCAGTTTCTGTTCGGTGGCGCGGCGGCGGGCCTGGATCGCGGCGGCCGTGCGTTCCGGCGTCACGCTGTCGCCTCCAGCCCCTTTGAGACGCGCGGGTAGTCACCGGGGCCGGCTTGTTCGTCGTCAGCGGCCCTGGCGAGGTCGGTGGCGCGGAACCCGGTGTTCCACAGGCGCTGGAAGTAGTCCTGGGGCCGGCGCAGATCCAGGGCGAGAGCGTCATCGAGAAGGCCGAGCCCGGCAAGGGCCTTTTCCAGCCCGTCGATGGCGCGGGCGGTGGGCTCGAAGACCTGGTGCAGGTAGCTGGCGGTGGCGTCGTCGGGGGCGCGTTCGGCGATGGAGTTCCACTGCTCGCGTTTGCGCCGCCAGTACAGCAGATCGGCACCAGAGATGACGAACTTGCCGCAGCCTTCGCAGTTCAGCTTCCATGGGCAGGCGCCCCCGTCGACGACGGGCTGGAAGGTGCAGAACCCGCCCGCCGCAGGGGTGCTGCGGCGGGACAGGTCCAGCGCGAGGGCTTCGGCCTGCAACCGGTTCATCGGCGTGACCTGGCTGGACAGCAGTTCGCCGGGGTTGGGGGCACCGGGGCCGGCGACCCACACGTGCTGGAGGATGTCCTCGATCTCAGAGACGGCGACCTTGGCATAATGCTCGGCCATCCGGTCGGAGACATGACCGAGGTAGCGGCGGATGTGCGACAGCGTCGCGCCGTGGCGCAGCAGCCGGGTGGCCATGGTGTGCCGGGCCTGGTGGGCGAACACGTGCCCGATATCGAGCTGGTCGACCCACGGTTTGAAGTGCGCGTGGAACCAGGTGTAAGACACCGGCCGCTGTCCGGCCGGGTTTCGCCGGGCCGACGGGAACAGCGCCATCGCGTTCCGCTCGGCTGTGCTGGGGCGGCGGCCGCCGTGGGTGTCGGCGAACCATGCCAGCGTCTTGTGCTGGCGTGCGGCCAGCCGCTGGTAGAGGCGTTCGGGGATGCGGACGGCCTCGTTGTAGTTGCCGACCTTGGTCTGGTCATGCCACAGCAGCGGCAGCTCGTTGTAGCGGCCGATGCACTCGAAACGGAGCTTGAGCACTTCGCTGGCGCGGCGCCCGGTGAGGATGATCGCCTCCCAGATGTCACGCAGGCCACGGTCGCCCGGGTCGTAGAGATCTGCGAGCTGGGCCAGGTTGGACTCATCGGCCAGCGCCCGCGCGACGTCGTCGGTGAACGGGTTGCGGCTGCGCTTGGTGTCCGCCCGCCGGCGGGCATCGCTGCGATGAACCTGCGGTCCAGGCCGAGCTGCTCCGCGGCGCCGTTTTCCAGCGCGTCCCGCAGCAAGGCGCGCCCGTAGTTGAAGATCAGCCGCCGCACGACCTGCGTCGCGATCGTCGGCTGGCCGTCGGCGCGGTAGGTGCCCAGGCAGGGCAGGTGGCGCTGTTCCCGGTGCCGCAAGTCCGCCACGAACCGGTGCATGTGCCCGGCGCGCAGCAGCGCCGGGTCGTGACCGCCGGCGGGGGCATCGGCCTGCAGGAACGCGCTCAGCTCGACACACGCCCGGCGCGCGTGCGCCAGGGGAGTGCCGGTGCGGGGGCACTTCGGCGAGCGCAGCACGCCGGCCATGTGGTCCCACAGCAGGTCGCGTAGCCACCGCTGCGACACGGCGGTGAGGTCGATGGTGCCAGCGTGGGCTGGGAAGCGGACGCCGAAGTGTTCGGTTTCGATCCAGCCCGCGTCCCGGGTGTCAGCCGGGCTGAAGTAAACGAGCCTGAGCGCGCCGAGCATCTCCGGGACGATCACCCGGTAGCGGGACCCGGACCCGGTGAGGTCGAGATCGGCCAGGCAGCCGAGGTCACGGCGGGTGCACACGTCAACCAGGGACTGGATCCAGGGCAGCTCCCAGGCAGCACGCTCCCCCTGGGCGTGGGTATGCAGTCCCCACTGGATCTCGGCTCTCAGCAGCGGCCGCAGCCCGCGCAGGTTGAGCTGGCCGGCGCGCATCACCGGCGGCGCTGTCGCGCACCACTGCCGGAATGCCGCCTCATCGCGGTAGCTGACCGGCACCGGCCGGCCGTGGTACTCGTAGGTGCCGAACCATGTCGGGGGCAGTGACGCGGCTCCCGGCTTGCCGTTGCGGTGGTAGCGCTGTTCGTGCAGGACACACAAGCCCAGCGGGCCGGCCGCGAGTTCGTCGCAGGCGCGGACCCGGCATCCGCCGTAGCTGTGATAGGCGTGCTGGCTGGCCAGCCACTGCCCGAAGTCAGCGTGTGCCCCGTGCTTGCGGACGTGAGCGCGCCACCGGTTGCGGTGACGGTGGCAGATGGCCAGCTCCCGGTTGAACGCCGGCCGGTGCAGGCAGATGCGGCAGCTGACCGGCTCCGGTGTTTCGGTGGCCTTCAGCGGCCGGGCGGCAGGGGCAAACTCGCGGCGGGTCATTCCCGCAGCGCGGACCCGCTGCCACTCGGCGGCGTGCGCGGCGCACAGGTCTCGCTGCGCACGGGGCCGCTCGCAGCCGGCGGCCACGCAATCCCAGCGGTAAGCGGGATGCGCCGCCGGGATCCGGATGACATCGCTGCGGAAAAGCGGGTCAACCGACGGGCCGTTGATCAGTGCGGTCAGTACCTCCAGCCGGTCACGAGCAGTCCTGTCCGGGCGAGGATCAACGAGCGCCAGCCGTGCCCCGGCGTTCACGCATGATCACCCCATGCCTGGCGCAGCGCCCGGTCAAAGACCGGATCGTGGACGTCGGCGTGGGCATAGATCTCATCCACCGTCGCGGCCGACGCCCAGCCACCTGCCTCTCGTGTCACCACCAGGTTCCCGCCGGAGGCATCCAGCACAGCGGTCGCCCACGTTATCTGTAGTCAATCTTGAAAAGAACCTGGTAGATGGCCATTTCTAAAAGT
>WNGD01000460.1_pt1 | contig 43139 bp, 42 predicted proteins | sample 5400671 | NCBI WGS metagenome assembly WNGD01 (sample SAMN13153369, study PRJNA577476) | soil metagenome | isolation source: 40 cm soil or saprolite under grassland replicate 2 | place: USA:California | collected 2016-06-15 | reverse complement strand
CAGCTTGGAAGGCTGATGCTCTACCAACTGAGCTACGCCCGCGCGCCGAGTGGTGGGGGAAGGATTCGAACCTTCGTAGGCTGACGCCGGCAGATTTACAGTCTGCTCCCTTTGGCCACTCGGGCACCCCACCTCGCCGCCAGCGCTCGCGTCCCCCGGTAGCTTCGATCGTTGCGTCGCTCCCACTGACAACGCACCCCGCGTTCCCAACGCGCGGGGTGTGTGTGTTCCTCCGAACACAAGAAGGGTCGGGCAATGGTTTCCCTCTTCGGCAACGTGAGCTGACGAAGGGACTCGAACCCTTAACCTGCTGATTACAAATCAGCTGCTCTACCAGTTGAGCTACGTCAGCTGGCCGATGCCTAAAAATCCCAGACTGGTAGCTTAACGGGAGAGGCTCGCTCGTGCAAGGGACGTGCCGGGAAGAACTTAGGTGAGCCGCCAGGTGGTCCCGCCGGGCGTATCCTCGATCTCCACGCCGCGGTCCCGCAGTTCGGCCCGCAGCCGGTCGGCCTCCTTGAAGTCCTTGGCCTTGCGGGCTTTGTCTCGCGCCGCCACGCGGCCCTCGATCCACCGCGCGAACGCGGGGTCCACGGCCCTGGGGGTCGGCAGCACGTCGAGCACGCCCAGCACGCGGTCCAGCGCGGCGAGCGCGCGTTGCGCCCCGTCGCGGCTGGGCTCGCGGTCCAAGTCGCGATTCGCGTCCCGCAGGAACTGAAACAGCGCGGCGCACGCACGGGGGGCATTGAGGTCGTCGTCCAGCGCCGCGGCAAAGTCCGTCTCCAGGCGCTCGGCGAGCGCGCCGAGCGACCCTGCGCCGCGGGCCCCGGTCCGCGCCTGCGCCACCTCGGTCAAGCGCGCGTGAAACTCGCCCAGCCGCGTCACCGCTTCCTGCGCTCCGGCGAGTGCTGCATCGTTGAAGTCGAGGGGCTGCCGGTAATGCGTCTGCCACAGCAACAGACGCACGGCCGCGGCGTCCACGCCCTGCTCGCGCAGGTCGCGTACGGTGAGAAAGTTCCCGAACCGCTTCGACATCTTGGTGCCGCGCACGTTCAGGAACTCCCCGTGCAGCCACCAGCGGGCGAATGGCTTCCCGGTCGCCGCTTCGGACTGCGCGATCTCGTCTTCGTGGTGGGGGAAGATGAGATCGACCCCGCCCGCGTGGATGTCGAGCGTTTCGGTGCCGCAGCACTTCCCGATCTGCTCGAGCGACATGGCGGAGCACTCGAGGTGCCAGCCCGGCCGCCCGCGGCCGAACGGCGCGTCCCACGCCGCGCCTACCTGCTCGTCCAGCGGCTCGGCCTTCTTCCACAGCGCGAAATCCCGCGGGTCGTCCTTGGCGTACTCGTCGCTCGACACGCGCGCGCCGATCTTCAGGTCCCGCGTATCGAGTCGCGACAGGCGCCCGTACGCGGGGAACTTCGCGATCGCGAAGTACACCGAGCCGTCCTCGCTGCGGTAGGCGACGCCCCGCTCGAGCAGCCGCTCGACGAGCCGCACCATGGCGGGCACCGACTGCGTCGCGCGCGGGTAGACGTGCGCCGGCCGGATGCGCAGGTAATCGCGGTCCTCGTAGAACGCTGCGATGAACGGGGCCGTGTGCTCCTCGAGCCGCTTCCCCGCCGCGGCGGCCGCCTTGATCGTGCGGTCGTCCACGTCGGTGAGGTTCATGATGTGAAACACCTCGTATCCCGAGAGCTCGAGGTGACGCCGCAGCAAGTCCTCGAACAGAAACGTCCGGAAGTTGCCGAGGTGGGCGTAATTCCAGACGGTCGGGCCGCAGGTGTACAGCGTCACGCGCGGCGGCGCCAGCGGTTGGAACGACTCGACGCGGCGCGTGAGGGTGTTGAAGAGGGCGAGGGTCATCGGCGCGGGTGAAACGTAGGACGGGGCCGTGGGAGCGTCAACGCGCACGGGACCGTGGCGGTACACAAGCACCCGCGCGACCAGCCAACCACCCGCAGCCGCGTCCGCCGGCGCGAGCAGCCCACGGCGCACGAGCCGCGAGGCGACGTCCGACACAACGAGGACCGGCGCGCTCGGGACGGGCACGCCGCGACACTACGACCGGCGGCGTGGCCGGCAGCATCCGATCGCCGCCGCCGACAGCGATTCGTCGCACGCGGGTGGGGGCACGGCACTGCCGCGCCCCAACGCTCACCGCGCCGCCATCGCCTCCCGCGTGATCGCGTCCACGAGCGGACCGGCATCGAACCGCACGGGGTCCGTTGTCGGCAGCCCGGTTTCCAGCGCGGCGCGGCGCACCGCCTCCTGCGCCTCACGCTCGGTCATGTCGAACGTGTTGAGGCAAACGCCGAGTACCTTGGTGGGCCGGACCGGCGCCGCCGCGCGCTCGTAGATCTCGACCAGCTCCGGGAGCGGCGGGATCTTCACCCACGGCTCGCGGCCGTGATAGTCGCCGATGAAGTCGCGCGTGGCCTGATGGCACAGGATCAGCCCGTCGGGGCACGCCCCGTGTAACAGGCCGAGGGTGACACCCGAGTAGCCGGGGTGGATGAGGCTGCCCTGGCCCTCCAGCAGCACGATGTCGGCGTCCCGCGCGCCCTGGAGCACGAGCTCTTCCGCCGCGCCGGCGATGAAGTCGGCCACGACGGCGTCCACGGCGATCCCCCAGCCCTCGATGAAGATCCCGGTCTGTCCGGTCGCCACGAAGCGCGCGCGGTGGCCCCGCTTCACCAGCTCGTCGCGCAGCTCGAGCTGCGCGGTCATCTTGCCGACGTTGCAGTCCGAGCCGACCGTGAGGATTACGTAGGCGTCGACGTCCGCCGCGCGCCCGTCGGCGATCGGGAGCTGCGCCGGGGGCTTGCGGACATCGTGGATGCGCACGCCCTTGTCCCGCGCCAGACGCCCCAGCTCCGGGTCATCACCAATGAACGTGTGGAGCCCGCTCCAGACTTCGAGCCCCCGCTCGATCGCCGTCCGGAGCCAGCCGCGCCACTCAGCGGGCAGCTGGCCCCCCGCGGGGGCGATGCCGATGAGCACCGCGGTCGCCCCCCCGCGGAGCGCGAGGCCGCGCTCGAAGTCACCGACCACCGGGATCGTGCCGCCGAACCCGAGCACCTCCTGCGCGGTCTTCCCCGCCTCCACCCGGTCGAAGACGCCGACGATGCGCTCGGGAAAGTAGCGGATGCAGGAGTTCGCGGTCTTGGAGGTGAGCGCGCCGAACTGGCCGTCCGCGACGATCAGGAAGCGGTGCTGCCGGGGCTGGAGCATCACTGCTGGGCCAGGTGTGCGGGAGTCCGGTGTTCCCCCGTGGCGCGCAGCACGGCGGGCTCGAGGTGGCCGGTGTCGCCGTAGATCTCGGCCTGGACGACGTGGCGGATCACGACCAGCGCGACCGCGAGCACCGGGACCGCCACGACCAGTCCCACGACGCCCAGCAGGGTACCCATGATGAGGACGCTGGCGATGGTGAGCACCGGCGGGAGCGCCACTTTGCGCTCCATGATGCGCGGCACGATGAGATTCGCTTCGGCCACGTGCACGCCGACGCCGAGGGCGATCACGGCGAGCACCCTGAGCCAGTCACCCGATCCGACGACGAACAGCGCCGGCAAGAGCGTGGAGACGAGGCTCCCGAAGAACGGCACGACGGCGACGAGACCGGTGAAGATGCCGAACGCGAGCCAGTAGGGCACGCCGAGGACCCAGAGGCCGAGCGCGGTGAGCGCCCCGAGCACCAGCATCGCGATCAGCTGGCCGGCGACCCAGGCGCGGAGCGTGGCGCCGGCGTCGGCCAGGACGCGCGCGCCGACGTCGCGGTGCCGCGGGGCGACGAGGGACAGGATGCCGTCGCGATACACCGCCGGCCGGACGGCGAGGTACAACGCCATCACGATCACGCTCGCCCCTTCGATGAACAGCTTCCCGCCGGCGCGCAGGTACGGGAGGATCGAGCCCCGCAGGAAGCTCGACGCGTCGTCCACGAGGCTGGCGACGAAGCCGGCGGCGGGGTCGGCCAGATCGGTGTGCCGCAGCACGGGATACTGGCTCGCCCAGCGCGCCAGCACGCTCTGGACATCGCTGAGCGTCTGCGGCAGCCCGGAGACGAGCGCCTGAGTCTGCTCGAACACCGGCGGCAGGATCAGTGCGCCGATGCCCGCCACCGCGGCCAGCGTCGCGAGGACGGCCGTCGTCAGCCCCAGCCAGCGCGCGATCCGAAAGCGGCGCTCGAGCAGGTCGGTGATCGCCGAGAGATACACCGCGCACAGGGCGGCGATGAAGACGAGCAGCAGGACATCCACCACCCGGACGACGAACCAGATGGCCAGGGCGGCAATGAAGAGCGCCACGAACGTGGCGCCCGCCGATCGGGGGGGAGACGGCTCAGGCCTCAGCGGTGGCGCTCGGGGGGGCCGGCGGGGCCGGGGGGGCCGTCGTCATCCTCGACCAGCTCGGCCTCGGCCGCCCCTTTGCCGAGCTGTTTCGACTCGGTGGGGGACCCCGCGGGGAGCAGCCCCAACTTGCGCTTGAGCTCGAGCAACTGCTGGTCGGCGTCCGCCCTGACCTCGAGGGACTGGAACTGCTTGACGAGCGTGTCGCCCGAGAGGTCTTCGTTCACTTCGGCGGCCGCGATGAGCTTGCGCTCCTCGTGCTCGATCTGCTCGGCCATACGCTCGAAGGTCTCGAACACGCCCTTGTCGCCGATGGACGACATCGTCTCCTGAATCCGCTTGTGCGCCTCGGCCCGCTTCTGGCGCGCGATCAGGATGTTCTTCTTGCGCTTCGCGTCCTCGATCCGGTCGTTGAGCTGGCGCAGCGAGACCTTGAGCTTCTCCGTCTCCTCGCGGTGCTTCACCCACGTCTCGTGCAGCTGCACCGCGCCCTGCGCGTGCTCGTTGTGCCGCAGCAACGCCTGCTTCGCGAGGTCGTCCCGCCCCTCCTGCACCGCCAACACCGCCCGGCGCTCCCAGTCCCCGGCGCTCTTCTTCTCGTCCTCCACCTGCGCCGCCAGCCGCTTTTCGTCCGCGATCGCCGCCGCCACCTGCTGCTTCGCCCTGGCAAGCTGCCCGCGCATGTCGACGATCAGCTGATTCAGCATCTTCTCCGGATTCTCGGCACGGGAGATCAAGTCGTTGATGTTCGACCGGATCAGCGTCGAGAGACGATCAAAGATTCCCATGGGGATCCTCGAGGTGCTGGCGGGGCGTCACTGTCCCGCGCTCAACTTGCGCTCCCGCCGCTCGGCGAGCATGCGCTCGGCGAAATCTAACCGCTCGGCGAGTTCCGAGACCTGGCCCTGGAGCTGCGCCACTTGCTCTTCCAGCGCGGCGACGCGCTGCGGCTCCTCGCCCGTCCCAACCCCCCGCCCCCGCACCTTCATCCGGATCCGCTCGGCGAGCGCCTCCCCCACCGGGGTTCGCAGCACCCACCGCAGGCCGATGAACAGCACGATCAATGCGACGATCGGCATCAGTTGGTCGAGCACGAAATTCAAGTCCAGCCCCGGCGGCGGGGGGGTCGTTAGGGGGCCCTGCATGATCGTCACGCTGTACGCCTCCCGCTCCCCATGGGTTTCCGCCGCCTTAGCGCGGCGGCCCGAGCCGCTCGCCCTCGCGGGTCTTGGCGAGGAGCCGCTCGGTAAAATCTACGCGCTCCGCGAGTTCCGCCACGTCTCGGCGCAGCTCCTCCAGCGCCGCCGCAAGCTCTTCCTGTCTCGTCTCGAGCGCGGGGCCCGCCTGGCTCCCCGCCTGCAGCTTGGCAGTGTACGCTTTGGTGAAGGTCCGCACGATCATCAAGGCGAAGAACCCGCCGATGGCGACGATGGGGATCATGACAGCCAGGGTATCGGCGCCCATCAGCTCCTCGGTGGCGCGAGCCGCTCGGCCTCGCGCTGCTTCGCGAGCAACCGCTCCGTGAAGTCCACGCGCTCGGCCAGCTCCGCCATCTCGCGTCGTACTGCCTCGAGCTCCTGCTCGAGCGACTCCCTGTGTTCGACGAGCTCGGTCCGCAGCTCGCCGGCATTGGTCTGCTGACCCTTGCCACGGATGCGCTCGGCGACTGCCTTGCCGATCGGCGAGATGGAGAGGAGGAACAGCGTGCCGCCGCCGAACAGGAAGACGACCGCGAGAACGCCTGTGATGTCCATGATCAGCGGGGCGGCGCGAGACGGTCCGGATCCCGCTCTCGCGCCAGCAGACGCTCGGCGAAATCCAGACGCTCTTCGACTTCGGACAGCCGCCGCTTGAGGTCGTCGACCTCCGCGAGCACGCTCTCCGACGCACCGGAGACAGCGCCGTGCTTGGCCGCCTGGACGGCGAGCCATTGCTCGTCAGTCTTGGACCACCCGCGGATCCATTCCGCGAGCGCCTTTCCCATCGGTCCCCTCAATACCAGCGTCGTCCCGATGACCAGAGCCAAGCCGATGATCCCGACCGCCGGTGCCCATTGTCCCATAACGACGCTCTTCCTCCCTTTCGTGAACTTATCGACCTAGTCGCCCGCCGCCAGCACCTTGCGCAAGAACTGGCCCGTGAACGAGCCCTTCACGCGCGCGACGTCCTCCGGCGCCCCGGCGGCCACCACCGCCCCGCCCGCCGCGCCGCCCTCGGGGCCGAGGTCGATCACCCAATCGGCGGTCTTCACCACGTCGAGGTTGTGCTCGATCACGATCACCGTGTTCCCCTTGTCCACCAGGCGGTGCAGCACCTCGAGCAGCAGGCGGACGTCCTCGAAGTGCAGGCCCGTCGTCGGTTCGTCCAGGATGTAGAGGGTACGGCCCGTGTCGCGCTTGGCCAGCTCGGTGGCGAGCTTGACCCGCTGCGCCTCGCCGCCGGACAGCGTCGTCGCCGACTGGCCGAGGTGGATGTAGCCCAATCCTACGTCGTTCAGGAGCTCCAGTTTCGCGCGGATGCGCGGCTGGTTCTCGAAGAAGTCCAGCGCCTCGGCGACCGACAGCGCGAGCACGTCGGCGATCGACTTTCCTTTATACCGGACCTCGAGCGTCTCGCGGTTGTAGCGCCGCCCCTTGCACACCTCGCACGGGACGTAGACGTCCGGAAGGAAGTGCATCTCCACTTTCACCAGCCCGTCGCCCTGGCACGCCTCGCAGCGCCCGCCCTTCACGTTGAAGGAAAACCGCCCCGGGCCGTACCCCCGGAGCTTCGATTCGGGGAGGTACGTGAACAGCTCGCGGATCGGCGTGAACAGCCCCGTGTAGGTGGCGGGGTTGGAGCGCGGCGTGCGCCCGATGGGACTCTGATCGATGTCGATCACCTTGTCGATCTGGTCGAGCCCCTCGATGCGGTCGTGCGCGCCGGGCGTCACCTTGGCGCGGTAGAAGTGTCGGGCGAGCGCGCGATACAGGATGTCGGTCACGAGCGTGGACTTCCCGGAGCCCGAGACGCCGGTCACGGCCACGAACAACCCGAGCGGAAATTCCACGGTCAGGTCCCGCAGGTTGTGGTGGCGCGCGCCGATCACCGCCAACGTGCGGTCGGGGTCGGCGGCCCGGCGGCGCGGCGGGAGCGGGATGCGCAGCTCGCCCCGCAGGTAGCGCGCGGTCAGCGAGTCGGGGTGCCCGAGCACCTCCGCGAGCGGGCCCGCGACCACGACCTCGCCACCGTGTCGCCCCGCCCGGGGCCCGAGATCCACGATGTGGTCCGACGCGCGGATGGTCTCTTCGTCGTGCTCCACCACGAGCACCGTGTTGCCGAGATCCCTGAGCTCCCGGAGTGTCGCGAGCAACCGCGCGTTGTCCCGCTGGTGCAGCCCGATGGACGGCTCGTCGAGGATGTAGAGCACGCCCACGAGCCGGCTGCCGATCTGCGTCGCGAGCCGGATGCGCTGCGCCTCGCCGCCCGACAGCGAGTCGGCGGCGCGGCCGAGGGTGAGGTAGTCGAGCCCGACATTGCGCAGGAAGCGCAGCCGGTCGTTCACTTCCTTGAGGATGGGCCGCGCGATCTCGGGGTCGAGGCCCCCCCCGCCCCCGCCGCCCGTCCCGCTCCCCCGGCGCCCGTTGCCCCGCAGCGGGATGCCCTCGAAGAACGCGAGCGCGTCCGCCACGGGCAGGTCCACGACGTCGCCAATGCTCTTGCCGCCCAGGAGCACCGATAGGCTCTCGGGCCGCAGCCGCTTGCCGCCACAGGCGGGGCACGGCTGCTCCACCATGTACTGCTCGAGCTGCTCGCGCACGCTGTCGGACGCCGTTTCGCGGTAGCGGCGCTCGACATGCTTCAGGACCCCATCCCAGCCCGACTCGTACTCGCCGTGCCAGCGCTCGCTCGAGTACTGGAACGTGAGCGTGCGGCCCGGAACGCCGTACAGCAGGACTTTCTTCACCGGGGGAGAGAGGTCCTGCCACGGCGTGTCGAGGTCGAATTTGAACGTGCGCGCGAGGCTCGGGAGGATGACCTTGCGCAGGTAGCCGCTCGGCTCGCCCCAGGGGAGGATCACGCCCTCGAGCAGCGAAAGACTGGGGTCGCCGAGCAGGAGGTCGGCATCCACTTCCCGCTTCGTACCGAGGCCCGAGCACTCGGGGCACGCGCCGAACGGCGAGTTGAACGAGAACTGGCGCGGCTCGAGCTCGGGGAGCGAGAGCCCGCACTTGGGGCAGGCGTATCGCTCGGAGAAGAGCGTGGGTTTGGAGCCCTGCACCACCTCCACCGTGCCGTCCGCCGCTTTGAGCGCCGTCTCGATCGAGTCCGCGAGCCGCCCGCGATCCGCCTGGCGCACCACCAGCCGGTCCACCACGACCGCAATGTCGTGATTCTGGCGGCGGTTGAGCTTGGGCACCTGCGCGAGATCATGCGTCTCGCCGTCCACGCGCACGCGCACGAATCCCTGCTTCCGCGCCGCCTCGAACACGTCGCGAAACTCGCCCTTGCGGCCCCGCACCAGCGGCGCGAGCACCTCGATCTTCGTCCCCTCGGGCCATTCGAGCACGAGGTCGGTGATCTGCGAGGCGCTCTGGCGCTCGATGGGCGAGCCGTCGCGCGGGCAGTGCGGCGTGCCCAAACGGGCCCAGAGCAGGCGCAGGTAGTCGTAGACCTCGGTGATCGTCCCCACCGTGGAGCGCGGGTTGTGCCCGGCCGACTTCTGCTCGATTGAGATCGCGGGGGACAGCCCTTCGATCGCATCCACGTCCGGCTTTTCCATGAGCCCGAGGAACTGGCGAGCGTACGCCGAGAGCGACTCGACGTAACGGCGCTGCCCTTCGGCGTAGATCGTGTCGAACGCGAGCGAGGACTTCCCGGAACCCGAGAGCCCGGTGAGCACGGTGAGGCTGTTCCGCGGGATCTCGACGGTGATGTTCTTGAGGTTGTGCTCGCGGGCCCCGCGGACGATCAACGCATCGCTAGACATAGACTCGGAGCCTACTCGGATTCTGGGTTCCCGGTCAACTCTCGGGGCTGGGAGAGGGAGCAGGGAGCTGGGAGCAGGGAGCAGAACCTCCCATGCACCGGGCAGTACTGCTCCCTGCTCCCTCCTCCCTGCTCCCATCTTCTCTTGCTTAACCCCCCCCGGTTCCCTAGGTTAGCCCTCCCCCCTCATGGCCCGAACCGCGCTGGTGGTGCTGACGACCCTCGCAAGCGAGCACGACGCGCGGGCGCTCGTCACAGCGCTGGTCGCGGAACGGCTGGTAGCTTGCGGGACGCTCCTCCCCGGGGCGCGCTCCATCTACCGGTGGAAGGGGAACGTGACGGAGGAGAGCGAGGTGGTCGTGCTGCTCAAGACCGACGAATCGAAGTGGGACGCGCTGAGCGCCGCCGTGCGGACGAAGCACCCTTATCAGGTGCCGGAGCTCCTCGCGCTCCCCGTCGAGCGCGGGCTCGATCTCTACCTCTCCTGGCTCACGAGCGAGGTGGTGGGGTGATCCGCAAGCGCGATCCCCGGTGGCAATCGGCGGCCGAGCGAGCCCGCGTGGCGGCGGAGCTGATGGAAGAAGCCGAGTCGCTCACCGAGACGAGCACGATCGCCTCGCCCGCCGACGTCGCGCGGGCGCGCCTGCCGCCGCCGATCAGGGTGGACCTGCCCGTCGAGCCGTCGGAGGCGCCTCCTGCCGCCGCAGGTCCCGTGCCCGACGAGGCCGCCCCCGCCGCCCCCACCGTCCCCGCGGCGCCAGACGACGCCTCCAGCGCGGATCCCGAGCACGTCGCGCGCGTGGTGGCACGGGCCGCCCGGCTCGTGGCCGCCGGAGACTACGCCGCGGCGCGGCGCGACTACGACCGGGTGCTCCGCACCACGCCGGCGCACGGCGAAGCGCTCACCGGCCTCGGGGTGTTGTTGTCGCGCCGCGGGCAATGGAGCGCGGCGGTGCAGCACCTGCGGCGCGCTACGGAGGCGGATCCCGGGAGGGCGGCGGCCTGGTACTACCTCGGCGAAGCGCTGAACCACCTGGACGACCTCGGGGGAGCACGCGCCGCCTACGAGCGCGCGGTGGAGCTCGAGCCCCGCAACGTCAAGGGGCTGTACGGGCTCGGGATCGTGCTCGATCGGCTCAATCGGCCGGACGAGGCAACGCGGATGTATCGCCGCTCGCGGGAGGCCGCGGGCAGGTGATCCGCGTGGTCGTGGACGATCTCGCGTTCCTCGGCTCCGACGCGATCGTCCGCCCCGCGACGGCCCGTCTCGATCCGACCACGCCGGTGATTCGCCGGCTCGAGCAGGTGGGTGGCACCGAGTTCACGAGTCACCTGCGGCTCCAGAAGGAGCTGGCGGTCGGGGCGGCGGTGGTGACGGCGGGCGGGGGCGACCTTCCGGCGGAATTCGTGATCCACGCGGTCATCCAGAGCGACACCGAGCCCGTCACCCGCGGCGGCGTGGCGCGCGCCTGGCAGTCGGCGCTGCAACAGGCGCAGGAGTGGGAGTTCGCGAGCCTGACGGTCCCGCCCATCGGGACCGGCGCGGGCAACCTGGCGGTCGAGGACGTCGCCGACATGATGGTGCAGGTGCTCAACGCGCATCAGGGGAACGCGGCGTTCCCGACGACCGTGTCGTTCGTGGTGGAGACGCCCGGAGATCGGGACGTCTTCGAGGCCGCCCTCCGCCGCGGCGGAGCCGCACAGTCGTGACGCGCCGCGGCTGGGCGGCGGCGATCCTGGCGGCGTGGGCCGTGTCGCTCGGATGGCTCCTGCGGCGCGAGCTGTTCCAATCCACCGGCGCGCGGCTCGCCGAGGCCGCCCTGAGCGTGCCGCCGGGAGCCATGTACTACCGGCTCGACGTCGGGGGGCAGCAGGTCGGCATCACCTCGACCACGATCGACACCCTCGGGACCTCCATCCGAGTCACGGACGTCCTGGCGCTGGACGTCGCGGCCCTGGGGACGCGGCACCGCACGACCGCCATGAGCCGCGCGACGGTGAGTCGGGCGCTCCGGCTCGAGAGCGTCGATACGCGGTTCGACGGCGACCTCGGCCGGTTCGGCGCCCACGCCGTGGTGAGTGGCGACACGCTCCTGACGGTGACGCTCGAGTCGGGCAACCACGCGGAGACGACCCGCGTGCCGCTCGCGCACCCGATCGTGTTGCCGAGTCTCATGCCGCTGCGGCTCGCGTTCGGCGGCGAGCTCAAGCCCGGCCGCTCCTACACGTTTCTCGTGTTCGACCCGCTGCTCTTGAGCGAGCGCCGCGTGAGCGTGAGGGTCGCCGCCGAGTCGACACTGGTCGTCTGCGACAGCGCGGTCTACGACTCGACCGCGATGGCCTGGGTGCCGGCGCACTTCGATACGGTCCGCGCATTCGGGATCGAGCAGGAGGCGGGCGGCGTGCGCGACCGGGCGTGGATCGACGCTCAGGGGCATGTGGTGCGGGTCGAGAGCCCCACGGGCTTCACCATGGAACGCTCGGCGTTCGAGATCGCGTATCAGAACTTCCGCAAGCGCGACACGGTGCGGCTGGCCCGGGCGAGCGCGGCGCCGGGCCCGGGCGCCGTGATCACCGTGACCGCGATCGCGGCAGGCGTCCCACTGCCGCCCGACACGTTGGACATGCTGCGGGTGCGGCTCACCGGGGCGAAGCTCGCGGGCCTGGACCTCGCGAGCGGGCGCCAGCGGCTCGCCGGCGACACGCTGGTGATCCGGCGCGAGGGGGCGGCCCAGCTCGCCGCGCGCTACCGCCTCCCGGCGCGGGATACCGCGCTGCGCGCGTTCCTCGCGCCCGAGCCCCTGATCCCGAGCGACGACGCGCGCATCCAGGCGCAGGCACGGCTGACGCTGCACGGCGAGCGCGACCCGGCGCGTGCGGCGCGTCTGCTGCTCGACTGGGTGCACGGGCACGTCGCGCGCGGGGTCACCGTGGGCGTGCCCAGTGCGCTGCAGACGCTGGATACGCGGCGGGGAGACTGCAACGAGCACACCGTGCTGTACGTGGCCCTGGCGCGCGCCGCCGGGCTGCCCGCGCGCGCGACGGCGGGCCTCGTATATGTCGGCGGCCGCTTTTACTATCACGCGTGGCCCGAGGTGTACCTGGGCGACTGGGTCGCCGCCGACCCCACGCTCGGCCAGTTCCCCGCCGACGCCGCGCACCTGCGGTTGGTGGTCGGCGGCCTGGCCCGCCAGGCGGAGCTGGTGCGCCTCATCGGGCGCCTGCAGCTCGAGGTGCTATGATCCGGCTGGAAAATCTCACCAAGCACTACGGCAGCTTCGTCGCGGTGGACGACATCTCGCTCGAGGTGCCGCCCGGCCTGCTGTACGGGTTCCTCGGACCGAACGGCGCGGGCAAGACCACCACGTTGCGGATGATCGCGGGCATCCTCCGTCCCACCGATGGGCGGGTGCTCCTGGGCGGCGACGACGTCCACCTCAGCGCGATCGCGGCGAAGCTCAAGCTCGGCTTCATCCCGGACCGCCCGTTCGTGTACGACAAGCTCACCGGCGCCGAGTTCCTGCGCTTCGTGGCGGGCCTGTACGGTCAGGAGGGCGATGCGATCGAGCGTCGCATCGCCGAGCTGCTCGAGGTGTTCGAGCTGTCGAGCTGGAAGAACGAGCTGGTCGAGGCCTACAGCCACGGGATGCGTCAGAAGCTCATCATCTCGAGCGCGTTGATCCATCGGCCCCAGTACATCGTGGTGGACGAGCCGATGGTGGGGCTCGACCCGAAGGCCGCGCGGCTCCTCAAGGACATCTTCCGCCAGTTCGTGACCCGCGGCGGGACGGTGCTGATGAGCACGCACACCTTGGAAGTCGCGGAAGCGATGTGTGACCGCGTCGCCATCATCCAGCACGGCCGCATCGTGGCCGAGGGGACGGTAGACGACCTGCGGCGGCAGCACCGCGCGGGCGATGCCAGCCTCGAGGAGCTGTTCCTGAAGCTCACGGGCGGCGCGCACGTGCGCGAGCTGGCCGAGGTGCTGGGCCACGGAGACGGCAACGCGGGCGCGGGGGGCGGGGGGGGCGGGGGGGGCGGGGCGGACTCATGAAGCAACCGTCGCTGTGGCGCGTGCTCGAGCCTAAGTGGCGGACCGCCGTGCAGCGCATCCGCGAGGAACGCTCGCGCGGCGGCACCGGCAAGCTGTTCACGCTCGTGCTGGTGGGGCTGGGCTTCTGGGTCGGCGTCTTCGGCCTGCTCCACAAGATCCTCAAGTACTTCCGCGGTGTGGAAGAGCTCGGGCCGCTGCTCGCCGGGAAGCTGCTCGGGCTCGTGCTGCTTTCGTTCATCGCGATCCTCGTGCTGTCCAACGTGATCACCGCGCTGTCGAGTTTCTTCCTCGCGAAGGACCTGGACCTGCTCGTCTCGGCGCCGGTCGACTGGCTGCGGATCTACCTCGCCAAGCTCGGGGAGACGCTGCTGCACTCATCCTGGATGGTGGCGCTCATGGCGGTGCCGATCCTCGCCGCGTACGGGGTGATCTACCGCGGCGGCGTCCTGTTCGCGCCGTTCGCACTGCTCACGCTGCTGCCGATGCTCGTGATCCCCGCCGTGGTGGGCTCGGCGCTCACGCTGGTACTCGTGAACATCTTCCCCGCCCGGCGCACGCGCGACCTGCTGTCGATCATCGCGCTGGGCGCCGCCGGCGGCCTGATCATGCTGTTCCGGATCGTCCGGCCTGAGCGGCTGGCGTCGCCCGAGGGATTCCGCAACCTCCTCGACTTCATCGCCGTGCTGCGCACGCCGACGTCGCCGTTCTTGCCGAGCGAGTGGGCCACACGCGCGGTGATGAGCTTCCTGCGCGGTGCCCTCGACCCCATGCCCCTGGTGCTGCTGTGGACGACGGCGGCGGCCTTCGTGACGCTCGGGGCGATCCTGCACCGCGAGCTGTTCGCGCCCGGGTTCACCAAGGCGCAGGAGGGGGCGCAGCGGTTCGTGCGCGGCGGCCTGTGGCGCTGGACCGTGGGCACGCTGCTCGGGTTCCTGCCGGTGGCCAAACGGGAATTCGTCCTCAAGGACATCAAGCTCTTCTTCCGCGACACGACGCAGTGGAGCCAGCTGATCCTGCTGGCGGCGCTCGTGGTGGTGTATCTCTTCAACATCAAGGCGCTGCCGCTGCACCGCGGCGAGCAGGTGAGCTTCTTCTCCGTGACGCTGGTCTCGTTTCTGAACCTCGGCCTGGCCGGGTTCGTGCTCGCGTCGATCGCCGCGCGATTCATCTTTCCCGCCGTGTCGCTCGAAGGCCGGCACATGTGGCTGCTGCGCTCGAGCCCACTCGACCTGCGCGCGCTGCTCTGGTCCAAGTACTGGGTCGGAACGATCCCGCTGCTCGTGCTCGCGCTGCTGCTCACCGGCATCACCAACGTGCTCCTCCAGGTGCGCCCGTTCATGATGGTCGTGGGGATCGTCACGATCTGCGGGCTCACCTTCGCGATTTCGGCGATGGCGCTGGGCTTCGGCGCGCTGTATCCGCAGTTCGAGACGGAGAACGCCGCGCAGATCCCGACGTCCTTCGGAGGGCTGGTGTTCATGATGGCGACCATCGCCCTCCTCGGGGCGGTGATCTTCGTGCTGTGGCAGGCCGTCTACGCCTACGTGCGGGCCGTGTACGAGGGACAGCCGGTGGTCGTGGACGGCTGGATGGTGCTGTGCTTCACCGCCGCCGCCGCGCTGTGCGCGGCGGCGACGGCCATCCCCCTGTGGGTCGGGCTGCGGCGGATGGAGAGCTACGAGTTCTAACTACAGCGGAAAGTTGATGCCCCCCTCGACGTTGAACGAGGTGGTATAGGAGAAGACGAACTTCGCCTCGAGGAACGGCTTGAATGGCCGCGCCCGGCGACCCTCCCATCCCGCGAACGCGTTCCCGCCGCCATGGCCCTCGCCCGCCGCGTGCACGTAGGCGAACCCGCCGCCGAAATAGAAGAACCCGTACACCGTCGGCGGGTGGTACTTCAAGTCCGCGTTCAGCCGGTAGAGCGAGCCGGTCGCGCCGGGGTAGAACTCGGCCGACGGCGCGAGCGTCCAGCGCCGCCCCACCGGCAGGTTGAACTGACCGCCGACGAACGCGTGCTCGGCGTCGAAGTCGTATCCCACCCGCGGGCCGACCGACGGCGGCGAGGCCAGCACGGCCCGCCCGCCGCGCATCCGGCGCTGCGCCTCGGCCGACGTCCCGACGACGGCCAGTCCGGCGAGAACGATCGCGATCCGCACTGAGCGTATGCGCACGCCCGTACTCCTCGGTTCAGGGTCGCACACTGATAGGAAAGGGCATCGCGGAAATCAAGGGCGGCCTTTGCCGCCCTACTCGATCCGGTACGGAATCCCCACCTCGTTCGCCCGGTAGTTGTCCGCCGTGCCGAGCAGCAGCGTGGCCGCGTCGAGCGCGTCCACCACAAAGCGATCGATGCCGGTGCTGCGCGCGATCCACGAGCGTTGGTACGTCCCGTCGCCGTTGTCGATCATGCGGATCCGGTGCCACGTGGTGCCGCGCAGCGCCGAGTGGCGTACATGGAGAAACACGAAGCTGGGCGGCGTGAACCCGCTACCCGTCGTGTTCGTCACGGCGGCCACGACCTTGACCGTGTCGCCCATGTGGAAGCGCGGGATGTGGTTGGATACGTCGAGCAGCGCGGTCGGATCGGTCACCTCGACCAGCAGCGTGTCGTTCCGGTAGACCTTGACGTCCGTGACGGCCACCGTCTGCCGGGCGAGATCGACCACCATCCAGGCCTGCGGCGATAGCTCGACCACGCGCCAGCCACGCCGAGCGGCCTGGTCCCGCACCAGCACCGCGTGCTGCGTCATCCGGTCGGCGAGCGGCTTGGAGGTCGGATTGAACACGCCGTCGGCGCTCGTGTCGACCAGGAGCAGCCCGTCGAACGTGATGTCGTGCTCCACTTTCGCGGTGTCGCCCTCGATCGTCACGTCGCGATGGTACACCGGCTGCGGGCCGCCCGGGACCACACGGAGGCGGCCCCAAAAGGTCGGCGCGCTGTCGGTTTGGGTGCCGTCGAGCGAGAACTGCAGCCCGGAGCCGGTCGGCGCCGGGCTCCCGGCGGTCGCCGCGGCACCGCTCGACCCGAAATCGCTGTCGACCATGGCGCCGAGCTGGTCCTGCTCGGCCGCGAGCACCTGGGCCTGGTCGGACAACGGCGCCATCCCGCTGTCGTTGCAGGCGACGGCCGCGAGCGCAGCGAGCGCCGCGGCCACCGTGAGATAGACAGTTCTGCGCATGGCTGAGCGTCTCCTCTCGAAGTTCCGGGAAAGAGACGCCCTGCGGGAGGCGATGTTAACGCGGTGCCGTATCAGGCCGCGACGCGGGCCCCGCAGGCGTGACAGTAGCGCGCGGCGCGCTCGAGCGCGGTGCCGCACCGGGCGCAATAGCCCGGCGCGGTGGCGAGACGGCGGCCGCACTCGGAACAGAAGACGGCATCCGGTTCAGGACGCGGGCCGTGGGTGGGGCAGGGGGGAGCAGGGAGCAGGGAGCGGGGAGCAGGGGTCGCACGGAAGCCACTGCTCCCGGCTCCCTGCTCCCTGCTCCCGTGCTCCGCCCGCAAGGCAGTCAGGGCCTCAGCCGTGTACTTCGCTTTGAGCGCATCGTAGTCCGCGTCCGACAGCTTCCCGGTCGCGCGATCGAACTCGATCTCTTTCAGCGCGCGCAGGGCCACGGCGCGCGGCGAGAGATCGTCCTCGGGATCTTCACCCTCATCCACCCCTCCCTCTTCCCCCATCCCCCGTCCCGCGACTGCGGGATGGAGAATGGGCCTGAGGACGAAATACACGCCCCCCGCCGCCAGCAGGACCCCCGCGACGAGCTCGAGCACAGCGGTCAGACCGAGAGCCGGTCGAGCTCACGGCGCAGGCGCTCGAGCTCTTCCGGCGAGGCGCCGCCCTCCTGGGTCGGCGTCGCGGGCGCCGCGGCGGGGCCCGCGTCTCGCGCCCAGCGTCGCAGCACGAGCGTCAGGGTCAGACCCGCAGCGACGATGAGGAGGGACGGGACGAAGTAGCCCGCGAGGTTGAACCCACGCTTCGGAGGCGCCATCAAGATCGCGATGCCGTGCTCGCGCACGAACGCGTCGATGATCTCCGGCCCTGTCTTCCCCGACTCCGCCAGTGCCAGGACGCGGCGGTGCATCTCGGGACTGGTCGTGCAGGAGAAGTCTGTCGTGCGGCAGGTGTACACGTCCTGGTTGCAGCCGCAGGTGCAGTGGATCTGCTTTTCGATCGCCTGGATCGCCGCGTCGTTGTCGCGGGCCGTCACCGGCGGCAGGGGTCGCCCGGCGCGGGACGGATCCCAGAGGCGGCCCGAGGGGCCGGTGCCGGGGAGAGAATCGGGAGACTGGGCGGATAGGCGGATAGGCGGATAGGCGGATAGAAGCCCGGCACCGAGCAAGCCGACGAACTCGCGGCGGGAGCGGGCGGCACTATCCGCCCATCCGGCTATCCGCCTATCCGTCATTTCTCCCCCACCAGGCGCACCGAGTATCCAGCTTGCGACCGTTTGGCGGCCGGCGCGCCTCCGGGCCACATCACGACCAGGCCGCCCAGCGCCACGATCATCCCGCCGTACCACACCCACCACACCAGCGGGTTGATCGTGAAGCGGAACACCGCCTGCTCCGTCCCGTCCACGACGCCGCCCAGCACGCCGTACAGATCCTCGCGCAGCATGCTCATGATGCTCGGCTCGGTGGAGGGCTGGAAAGTGGGCCGCCCGAACGAGTCTACGTGCTGGCGCTTCTCGGGATTCAGCATCCCGATCTTCCTGCCGTCGCGGCGCACCTCCACGCTCGCCGCGGTGACCAGCCGGTTCAGCGCGTCGTACTGCGAGATGCCGAGGTGCGTGAACGTATAGGTCTGCCCGTACGGACTCCTCAGCGACACCGACTCGCCCGGCCGGAGCGTCGCTTCCGTCTCCGTCTTGAACGCCATCCCGGCGAACGCGACGAACAGGATCACCATGCCGGTGTGCACGACGTACCCGCCGTAGCGCCGGCGGTTGCGGGCGATGAGCCGGCCCAGGGCGAGCAGGTACGGCTCGCCGTACTGGCGGTGGCGGGCGCGCGTCCCCCGGGCGAACTCCTGCACGATCGTGGCGGCCACGAAGGCGCCGAGCCCGATCGCCACGAGGGCGTAGAAGTCTCGCATCCCCGCCACGAGCAGGATCAGGATCGTGAACGCGCCGACGGTCCCCGGGACGGCGAACTGACGCTGCAGGTTGGGGAGCGACGCGCGGCGCCACGCGATCAACGGCCCGATGCCGGTGAGCGCGAGCAGCGCCAGGCCGAGCGGGATGTTCACCTGGTTGAAGAAGGGCGGCCCCACCGTGACCTTGGTCCCCTGCACCAGCTCGGAGAGGATCGGGAACAGGGTTCCCCACAGCACCGAGAAGGCGATCCCCACGAACAGCAGGTTGTTGAAGAGGAAGCTCGCCTCGCGGCTCACCATCGACTCGAGCCTGGCCTCCGCGGTGAGGAGTGGGAGCCGGTTCGCGTACAGCGCGAAGCTCGCCGTGCCCGCCGCGATCAGGAAGAACAGGAAGAAATAGCCGACGTTCGATTGCGTGAACGAGTGCACGCTGGAGATCACGCCGGAGCGCGTGATGAACGTCCCGAAGATCGAGAGCAGCCACGACCCGATGATGAGCGCCAGGTTCCACTTCCTCAGCATCCCGCGCTTCTCCTGGATCATCACCGAGTGGAGGAACGCAGTCATCGTGAGCCACGGCAGGAGCGACGCGTTCTCCACCGGGTCCCACGCCCAGTAGCCGCCCCAGCCGAGCTCGACGTAGGCCCACCACATCCCCAGGCAGATCCCGATCGACAGGAACAGCCACGAGAGGAGCGTCCACTTGCGGATCGCCACCAGCCAGTCGACGTCCAATCGCTTCGAGATCAGCGCCGCCAACGCGAATGCGAACGGGATGGTGATCGAGATGTAGCCGAGGTACAGCATCGGCGGGTGGAACACCATCCCCGGGTTCTGGAGCTGGGGGTTCAGGCCGTTCCCGTCGAGCGGCGTGTAGGGCAGCCGCTGGAATGGGTTCGCCTGGCCGAACAGCATCACAGAGATGAAGAAGGTGGCGACGATCGAGACCACGGCCGCCACAAAGGGCAGGAGCTCGCGCTGCCGGCGCGGCGTGACCACCAGCGCGAGGGACCCGAACACCGAGAGCACCGTGGCCCAGAAGAGGAGGCTCCCCTTCTGGCCCGCATACAGGGCCGACCACGTGTAGAAAATGGGGAGATTGCGGCTGGTATACGCGGCGACGTACTCGACGTTGAAGTCGTGCTGGAAGAGCGCCCACTCCAGCGAGAACACGGCCACGAGCAGCGCGCCGCACATCACGAACACGGCGTGCCGGGCGCTCTGTCGCAGGTCCGGCCGCGCCTGCAGGCCCCCCACCAGACCTGCGAGCGCCCCCCACAGCCCGACGAGGAAGGCGAGCCAGAGGGCGAGATTGCCGAGAACGGTCATTCAGGCTTTGGGGACCGCTTCGTACCGCGACCCGCACTTCGCCAGGACGTTGGTCGCGTAGATCACGCCGTCCTGCTGCAGCCGGCCCTCGACCACGACCTCGACCGAATCGTTGAACGTGTCGGGAGGCAGGCCGTGGAACACGACGGGATAGCGTGCGCTGCCGTCGGTCACCGCGAAGCGCAGCGTCTGGGTCGCAACATCCTTGGTGACGGTGCCGGGAACGACCCGGGCACCGACCTTCATCCCCACGTTATAGAAGGAGGGGTCGACCGCGATCTTCTGCGACAGCTCACTGGGCGTGAGGAAGTACTGGCCCGTTTCCTTCACGCCGGAGGCCATGAGGTAGCCTACCGAGCCGACGATCAGCACCGCGCCGATGGCGAACTTGGTTCCCGCGTTCATGACGAATTATACCTCCCGGCGCTCCGCCTGCTCCAGAGCCCAGCGCACCGCGTCTTCCGGCCGCTCCACACGGGGAATGTCCACGGTGGACGGGAAGGCATCATGAAGGCCGACGACCGGGGTCCTGATCCGCTGGGCGAGCGCGATCTCGGACAGCGTGCCCCAGCCGCCCCCGATCGCGATCACGGCCTGCGCGGCTCGCACGAGCAAGGCATTCCGCATTTCGCCCATCCCGGTCGCGAGCGCGACGTCGATATGGGGGTTCGCCTCCGCGGGATCACTCCCGGGGAGCATCCCGATCGTCAGCCCGCCGGCCTGCTTTGCCCCCCGGGCGGCCGCCTCCATCACGCCGCCCAGGCCGCCACACAGCAGCACGGCACGGCCCTTGGCGAGGAGGGCCCCCACGGCCGCCGCCCATTCCGCTTCCTCGGACGAGCAGGTGCTGCCGCCGACCACGGCGATCAGCGTGCGGCTCATCGGCGCGCGCGGCCGCCCGCGGCGGCCCAGTGGAGCGCGGCGTCCACGGCCCGCCGCCACTCGGCTTCCCGGGCGCGCGCGCCGCGCGCGCCGTCCCCGGGCACGAAGCGCTTGAACCGCCGGCCCGCGAGGAACTCCTGCGGCGCCCGCCAGACGCCGAGCGCCAGCCCCGCGAGCGCCGCGGCGCCCAGCGCGGTCGTCTCAATCACGTCGGGGCGCGCCACCGGCACGCCGAGCACGTCGGCCTGAAATTGCATCAGAAAGTCGTTCGCCGCGGCGCCGCCGTCCACCTGCAGCTGGTGGAGCCGCAGCTTCGCGTCGGCCGTCATCGCGTCGAGCACGTCCTTGGTGCTGAAGGCCATGGCCTCGAGCGCGGCGCGAGCGAGGTGCGCGCGCGTCGTACCCCGCGTGACGCCGACGATGGTGCCGCGGGCGCCCGCCTCCCAGTACGGCGCACCCAGCCCCACGAACGCGGGCACGAAGTAGACGCCGCCGGTATCGGGGACGTCGCGCGCCAGATGCTCGGTTTCGGCCGCGTGATCGATGAGCTTCAGGCCGTCCCGCAGCCACTGGATCGCGGCGCCCGCGATGAACACGCTCCCCTCGAGGGCGTACACCGGCTCGCCCCGCGGCCCGCAGGCGATCGTGGTGAGCAGCCCGCGCGTGGATCGGGCGCGCCGCTTGCCGGTGTTGAGGAGCAGAAAGGCACCCGTGCCGTACGTGTTCTTCGCCTGCCCTGCCTCCACGCAGCCCTGACCGAACAAGGCCGCCTGCTGGTCGCCGGCGATCCCCCCCACGGGGATCTCCGCGCCGAGGTGCTCCGCCTCGCACACCCCGAACTGGCCGCTCGACGCGCGGATATCCGGCAGCGCCTCCGGTCGCACGCCGAACAGCCGCAGCAGATCGGGGTCCCAGCCGCGCGCCTCGATGTTGTAGAGCATGGTGCGCGAGGCGTTGGTGTGGTCGGTCGCGTAGCTCTTGCCGTTCGTAAGCCGGAACAACAGCCACGTGTCGATGGTGCCGAACACCGCTTCGCCCGACGCCACGCGTCGTCCCAGCCCGGGCACGTGACCGAGCAGCCACTCGATCTTGGTGGCGGAGAAATAGGGATCGAGCACGAGCCCGGTGCGCTCGCGGACGAGCGCCGCCTTGCGCTGCTTCGCCAGCTGGACGCAGCGCGGAGCCGTGCGCCGGTCCTGCCACACGATCGCCCGGTGCAGCGGGCGCCCAGTGTCGCGCTCCCACACGCACACGGTCTCGCGTTGATTGGTGATTCCCAGCGCGGTCGGCACGACCTGCGCCTGCCGGATCGCCTCGCGCGCCGCCTCGAGCACCACGCGGAAGATCTCCTCGGGGTCGTGCTCCACCTCGCCGGGCTGGGGGAAGTGCTGGGTGATTTCGCGGTAGCCGCGCCCCAGGAGCCGCCCGTCCGTGCCCACCACGAGCGCGGTGGTCCCGCTCGTGCCCTCGTCGATCGCGAGGACCGCGCTCACGTGCCCCCCTCGCCTGCGAAGGGAGGCTGCCGCAGCCCGCGATCGGTCAGGTATCCGGTCACGTAGCGGGCGGGCGTCACGTCGAAGGCGGGGTTCAGCGCGGCTGCCGCCGCGGGGGCCACCGGCCGGCCAGCCACCGTCTTCACTTCCTCGGCGGCGCGCTGCTCGATGGGGATGCCGTCGCCGTCCCTGAGCGCGGGATCGATGGTCGAGGACGGCGCCGCACAATAAAAGGGCACGCCGTGGTGCAGGGCGAGCACGGCGAGCGAATACGTGCCGATCTTGTTCGCGAAGTCGCCGTTCGCCGCGATCCGGTCGGCGCCAACCAGCACCAGGTCCACCTGCGCCTGCCGCATGAGTGCGCCCGCGGCGCCGTCGGCGATGATCGTGCAGGGGATGCCGGCGCGCGTCAGCTCCCAGGCGGTGAGCCGCGCGCCTTGCAGCACGGGACGGGTTTCGTCGACGTACACGTGCACCTTCCTGCCGGCGTCGTGCGCGAGATAGATCGGCGCCAGCGCCGTGCCGATCCCGCCGGTCGCGAGCGCTCCCGCGTTGCAATGGGTGAGCACCTGGGCCCCGTCCGGCACGAGCGGGAGGCCCGCTTCGCCGATGCGGCGGCACATCGCGCGGTCCTCCTCCCAGATCGCCGTCGCCTCGGCGTGGAGGCGCTCCCAGATCGCGGAGCCGTCGCCCGGCGTCGCCGCCGCGGCGCGTGCCATGCGATTGAGCGCCCACCGGAGGTTCACTGCCGTGGGCCGGCTCGCCGCGAGCAGCTCCGTGAGCGGCGCGAGGCGAGCGAGGAATGCCGCGCGCGGCGCGGCCCGCTGCTCGCGTAGCGCCGCCACGAGCCCCATCGCCGCCGCGATGCCGATCAGGGGTGCGCCCCGGACCTGGAGCGTGCGGATCGCGTCGGCCACGGCCTCCGCGCTCTCCAAGTCCCGCTCGATCTGCGCTTCGGGGAGCGCGCGCTGATCGATGATGCGCACGGCGCCGGAAGGAGACCAGGCAATGGCTTGGACGCTCATGAGGCTAAGCTAATGCGGAGTGCGGAATGCGGAATGCGGAGTGTAAGTGCAAGGTCGGGCCGCGACACGACCCGCCCCTGAAATTCCGCACTCCACATTCCGCACTCCGCATTCTCGTGATACCATTCTCCCCCATGACCTACCAAACCCTCCTTTTCGAGCTCCGCGACGGCATCGCGCTGATCACCATCAACCGCCCCGACAAGCTGAACGCGCTGAACGACCAAGTCGTCGAAGACCTCGCCGAGGCCGCCGAGCGTGTGGCGGCCGAAGACGAGATCAAAGGCGTGATCCTCACCGGCGCGGGCCAGAAGGCGTTCGTGGCCGGCGCCGACATCGCCGACCTGGCGCAACAGGGCCCGTTCGACGGGAAGGCGCGCGCGCTCCGCGGCCAGGCGATGCTGCGCCGCTTCGAGACGTGCGGCAAGCCGGTGGTCGCGGCGATCAACGGCTACGCGCTGGGCGGCGGGTGCGAGCTGGCTATGGCCTGCCATCTCCGCATCGCGAGTGAGACGGCCAGGTTCGGACAGCCCGAGGTGAAGCTCGGCATCGCGCCGGGCTACGGCGGCACGCAGCGCCTCCCGCGCCTGGTCGGGAAAGGCCAGGCCCTGTACCTAATCCTCACCGGCGAGATGATCGATGCCCAGGAAGCCCGCCGCATCGGCCTGGTCAACAAGGTCGTGCCGGCGGCCGAGCTGCTCGCGACGGCCGAAAGGACGCTGCGGGGTATTCTCGCCATGGGCCCGCTCGCCGTGCGGCTGGCGCTGGAAGCGGTGGACCAGGGGCTCGAGATGACGCTGGACGAGGGTCTACTGCTCGAGGCGAACCACTTCGGGCTGCTTGCGGCCACCCGGGACATGAAAGAGGGACTGACGGCGTTTCTCGACAAACGCGCGCCCCGGTTCGAAGGACGGTGAAGCGCAGCCTCGCGGTTCTCGCCTTGTGGCTCGCGGCTGGCCTCGCCGCCTGCCTCGCGGAGCGCCCCCGCCCCGCCCCACCACAGCTCGCCATCGTGATCGACTCCACCACCATCCACTCGGCCACCCCCAACGACACCCTCACCGGGAGCGTGCGCGCCGACGACCCGGACGGCCTGGATTCCATCTGGTTGCGGGTGGACACGACGCAGGTCGGGGTCGACGGGTTGTTCGAGACGTCGTTTCGGCGGCCGTTCCGCTTCGCCATTCGTGCGGGGATCTCAGCGGGCACGCACATCCCCGTGATCCTCGAGGCCAGGGACGTGGTCGGCTTCCGCAGCCAGCTGGACAGCTTCGTGACGGTAGCCGCCCCTTGAGGTCAACGACTTAGTAAGTCTTGCCCTGACAATAACTTCTGGGTATTTTGGGTGGGTTGTCTGGGGCTCGCGCGGAGCTGCCGCGCTGCGCCACGGGACGCCCCCGTGGCGCTGTTCGTAAGGGGGCCGATAGGGGGCCGATAGGGGGCCGATGACCGAGCGGAGACGCGGCCGGCCGCAGGCCGTGGGGGAGGCCTTGCGGAGCTATCTGGCGAAGAGCGGGCTCGGGAAGCGTCTCGCCCAGGCTCAGGTGATCCCCGACTGGCCCGGGCTCGTGGGACCACAGATCGCGGCGGTCACGGAGCCCCAGAGCGTCACGCCCGACGGCACGCTGTTCGTGCGTGTGACGACCAGCGCCTGGATGACCGAGTTGCAGCTGATGGCGCCGCAGATCATGGCCGCGCTCAACGCCGGTCGCGGCGCCGGGCGGATCAAGACGATACGCTGGCTTCTCTCACACTAGAGCTCTATGGCGAAGGCGAAACCCGCAGCCGCGAAGGGTAAGGATAAGGGTAACGGCGGCTACCAGGCCGATTCGATTCAGGTCCTGAAGGGTCTGGAAGCGGTCCGGCGCCGTCCGGCGATGTACATCGGGTCGGTGTCGGGCCGTGGGCTGCATCACCTCGTCTACGAAGTAGTCGATAACTCCGTAGACGAGGCGCTCGCGGGCTATTGCACGCAGATCGACGTCACGATTCACGAGGACAACTCCGTCACCGTGGTCGACAACGGCCGCGGCGTTCCGGTCGACATCCACAAGACCGAGAAGAAGCCGGGCGTCGAGGTGGCGCTGACGGTGCTGCACGCCGGCGGCAAATTCGACAAGAGCACCTACAAGGTGTCGGGCGGCCTGCACGGCGTGGGCGTATCGGTGGTGAACGCGCTGTCGGAGCAGCTCGAGGTGTGGGTGGACCGCGACGGCAAGCGCCACCACATGGCGTTCGCGCGCGGCAAGACCGAGAAGAAGCTCGAGGTCACGGGAAAGGCGAAGGGCACGGGCACCACGGTGTGGTTCAAGCCCGACACCAAAATCTTCACCGAGACGCGGTTCGACTATGCCACCATCGCGAACCGGCTGCGGGAGCTGGCCTTCCTCAACAAGGGCCTGACCATCACGCTCAAGGACGAGCGCACAGGCCAGCACCGGGAAGAGACGTTCTACTACAAGGGCGGGCTCGCCGAGTTCGTGAAGTGGCTCATCGGCGGCCGCAAGACGCTGCATCCCAAGCCGATCACGTTCGAGGCGACGCGTGAGGGCGTCGAGATCGAAGGGGCCGTCCAATACGACGACCAGTACAGCGAGAACACCTTTACGTTCGTCAACAACATCAATACGCACGAAGGCGGGACGCACCTCACCGGCTTCAAGTCGGCCCTCACCCGCACGATCAACGAGTGGGCAAAGAAGGATGGAGCGCTCAAGAAGGAGGACTTCACCCTCTCGGGCGACGACGTGCGCGAGGGACTGAACTCCGTGCTGCACGTGAAGGTGAAGAACCCGCAGTTCGAGGGCCAGACCAAGACCAAGCTGGGCAATTCCGAGGTCGAGGGCATCGTCAAGAGCGTGGTCAACGACGGGTTGGGCGAGTTCTTCGACAAGAACCCGAGCGTGGCGCGTATCATCATCGCCAAGGCGCTCAGCGCCGCGCGCGCCCGCGAGGCGGCGCGCAAGGCGCGCGAGCTGGTGCGCAAGAGGAGCGGCCTCGAGGGCGGCCTGCTCCCGGGGAAGCTCGCCGATTGCACGGTCAGCGACCCGAAGCTCACCGAGCTGTACCTCGTGGAAGGCGATTCGGCGGGCGGCTCGGCCAAGCAGGGGCGCGATCGGACCTTCCAGGCGATCCTGCCCCTGCGGGGCAAGATCCTCAACGTCCAGAAGGCCCGCATCGACAAGGTGCTCTCCAACGAAGAAATCCGGACCATCATCACGGCGATCGGCACCGGGGTGGGCGAGGACTTCAAGCTCGACGAGGCGCGCTACCACAAGATCATCATCATGACGGACGCCGACGTGGACGGCGCCCACATCCGCACCCTGCTGCTCACGTTCTTTTACAAGGAGATGAAGGACCTGATCGACGCGGGGTACATCTACATCGCGCAGCCGCCGCTGTTCCGCGTGGCGAAGGGCAAGGACGAGTACTACGCCTACGATCAGCGGGAGCGCGACACGTACGTGAAGCGGCTCGCCAACGGCGAAGCCGGGCACGGAAGCATCGTGATCCAGCGCTACAAGGGCCTCGGGGAGATGAACCCCGACCAGTTGCGCGACACGACCATGGATCCCGCGCGCCGCACCCTTCTCAAGGTCACCATGGAGGACGCGGTGGAAGCGTCTGACTTGTTCGAAACGTTGATGGGAGACGAGGTGGAGCCGCGGCGCAAGTTCATCGAGGAGAACGCCAAGTTCGTGCGCAACCTCGACGTGTAGGAACGGGACGCGGCTACTTTTCCCGTTTCCCCCTTCCTGTTTGCCGCACTAACTCCTCGATGCCGCCCTTGCTGACGCGATGTGAGATCAGCGGCAGCGGCTGCTCCCTGAGCCTGTCGCCGATCACGATCGCCTGGCTGAGCGCCTCGAAGCCCAGCGTGATGCCGTCGGGATCCTTCGCGAACACCGACGCGATCGGCTCTCCGGCGAGCACCTTGTCGCCGGGCTTCACGGTGATCACGAATCCGACGGTGGGGTCGACCGCGTCCTCCACGGTGAGGCGCCCGCCGCCCATCGCGACGATCGCCCGACCGATGGTCTTCGGCTCGACCCGATGCACCACGCCGGTACGCGGCACGTTGTAGACCTCGACCGCCTTCGCCTGCGGCAGCACGGAGGGGTCCTCCACGACGTGGGCATTGCCGCCCTGCGCCTCGATCACCTGCTCGAACTTCTCGGCGGCGACGCCTGAGCCGATGGCGTTTTCGAGTCGCTGGCGCGCTTTCTTCGAGGTCTTCTCGACCCCCGCCGCGAGCAGCATCTCGACGCCGAGCGCGTACGTCACCTCCATCAAATCCTCGGGCCCTTCGCCGCGGAGCGCGAGGATGGCCTCCTCGGTCTCGAGGGCGTTGCCGCAGGCGCGGCCCAGGGGGCGGTCCATCGCGGTGAGCAGCGCCACCGTGGGGCAACCGCGATCCTCGCCCAGCGCGATCATCGTCTGCGCGAGCTCGAGGCTCTGCTCCAGCCGCGGGAGGAACGCGCCGCTGCCCCGCTTCACATCCAGCACGAGGGCGTTGAGCCCTTCGGCGAGCTTCTTCGACATGATGCTGGCGGCGATGAGGGGGATCGCCTCGACGGTGCCCGTGACGTCGCGCAGCGCGTAGATGCGGCCGTCCGCGGGCGCGATCTCGGGAGTCTGGCCGATCATGGCACAGCCGGCCTTCATCACCTGCGCCCGGGTCTCGGCGAGGGACAGGTTGGTGCGAAAGCCGGGGATCGCCTCGAGCTTGTCGAGTGTGCCGCCGGTGTGGCCGAGGCCCCGGCCGGACATCATCGGCACGGCCACACCGCAGGCGGCCACGAGCGGCGCGAGCACGAGCGAGACCTTGTCCCCGACGCCGCCGGTCGAGTGCTTGTCGACACGGGGCGTGGACCAAGAATCGAAGGAGAGCCGCTGGCCCGAGGCGAGCATGGCGTCGGTGAGAGCGGCGAGCTCCTGGCGCTCGAGCCCGCGCAGCAGCACCGCCATCAACAGGGCCGACATCTGATAGTCGGGGACGCGGCCGGCGGTGTACTCGGCGACCAGCGCCGACCACTCCTCCGGCGTGAGGGCGCCGCCGTCGCGCTTGCGCTCGATGAGCGGCACGATCAACATTAGCGGCCACCCCTCTTGTGGAGCCGGTGATGCGCGGTGTCACGTCCCTGGTGCTCGTGTCCCTCGTCCTTCCCGCCGGGTTCGCCGCCCAGAGCCCGCTCGGCGTGGCCGGGCACATCGCGCTCGGCGACAGCGCCCACGCGGCGCTGGCCCCGGCGCAGGCGCTGAAGCACTACCGCGCGGCGCTCGCGCTCGACTCGACCAGCTACGAGGCCCTGTGGAAGGCCGGGCGCGAGCTGGTGGACGTCGCCAAGCAGATCGAGGGTAAGGACGATTCGTCCAAGCAGCTGCGCGACAGCCTGTACACCGAGGCCCGGGCCTACGGCGAGGCGGCGGTGCGGGTGAACCCTAATGGGGCGGACGGGCACTTCACGGTCGGCCAGGCGCTCGGCCGCCTGTCGCGCACCAAGGGCGGGAAGGAGCGCGTGCGCTTCGCCAAGATCATCTACGACGAAGGGATGCGGGCGATCGCGCTCGACTCGACCCACGATGGAGCCTACCACCTGGTGGGCGCGTGGCATGCCGAGGTGAAGCGCCTGTCCGGGTTCCAGAAGTTCTTCGCGAAGACCTTGTTCGGCGGCGGGTTCCTGGACCGCGGGAACTGGGACGACGCCACGAAGTACCTGGAGCGGGCCGTGGCCCTGAAGCCGCGGAACATTTTCCACCGGCTCGAGCTGGGCGAGGTATACGTCGATCTCGGCCGGTACTCCACGGCGCGGAAATATCTCGCCTCGATCGACACCCTGCCGATCGCCGACGTGCTCGACCCCGAGTACAAGAAGGAAGCCAAGCAGGTCCTCGACGATATCAAGGGTGAGAAGGACGAGAGCTAGCGCCGCCCCTGCATCAGGCGCTCGATTTCGTCGGTAGTGCGCGGAGCCCTGGCGGAGAGCCACTCCGCGCCCGTCGCCGTCACCAGCACGTCGTCCTCGATGCGCACCCCCAGGCTCTCCTGCGGCAGGTAGATCCCGGGCTCGATCGTGAGCACCATCCCGGGTTTCAGGGGCGTGCCGTAGTCACCCACGTCGTGCACATCCATGCCGAGCCAGTGCGACAGGCCGTGGATGAAGTACGCGTCGCACGGCTGGTCGCCACACAGCGTCCCCGAATGGGCGCGCATGTACTCGTGCGCCACGCGGTTCAGCTGGCTGACGGTCGTCCCCGGCCGGGTCGAGTCGAACGCGGCCCGCTGGGTGGCGAGCACCAGGTCGTAGATCGCCTTCTGGCGCGGCGTGAACCGGCCGTTCACCGGGAAGGTCCGGGTGACGTCCGCGGTGTACTGCCCCCACTCGGCGCCGGCGTCCACGACCACCAGGTCGCCGTCCTTGGTCTGGCGCCGGTTCACGTCGTAGTGGAGCGTGGTGCTGTGGGGTCCGCTGCCGACGATCGAGGGATAGCCCACGCGGTCCGCGCCGTTGCGGCGGAAGGCGGCTTCGAGCGCCGCCTCGATCTCGTACTCCGCCATGCCGGGGCGCGCGGCCTGCATCGCCGCGATGTGGCCGAGCGCGGAGATGTCGATCGCGGTCCGCATCCGGGCGATCTCGTCGGCGTCCTTCACGAGCCGCAGCGAGTCCGCGATGGGGCGCAGGTTGCGCACGTCGCGCCCCTCGAACGCGAGGTCGGCGACGCGCTGGTCGTCGCGCGTCGTGAGGTCCAGCGGCAGGTAGATGGGTCCGGGGGCGCGGGACAGCGCGCTCCGGAGGACCCGGTCGAGCGAGTCGCTCGGCAGCACGCGCCGGATGCCGGAGAGCCGGGCGGCGACGCTGTCGGGGCCGAGCCGCAGGCCGGTCCAGCGCTCCTGCGAGGGATTGCGGGGCGGGAGGAACAGCACCGTTTCGGGCTCCGGGCCGCCGGCGACCAGCAGGAGCCAGGCGTCCTGCGTCTCGAGCTCGGTGAAATAGAAGAACGTGTTATTCTGCCGAAAATCGTTGTCCTGGATGTAATCGTGCTCGAGCGCGCGCTCGTGCGCCGCGGGAATGAGCACGACGCCGCGGCCGATGCGGGCCAGCAGCGCGCGGCGCCGCGCCGCGACGGCCGCGGTATCGACGGCGCGACCCATGCCGGGCAGTTCGGGGACGGGCGTCCACGCGCCCACCGGCGCGCTCGCCGCGGGCGGGCGCGCCTGTGCCGCGGCGACGCCGGCGAGCGTGGCGACGAGGGCAACGAGAACGAGCGGTCGCATCGGCACCGAAGCTACCGCGCGAGCTGTGATGCAGCAACTTGACGCGGCCTCCGCCGCGGACACAAACTATGCCATGCCATCGTCCGCTGCTCCCACGGCCGGCGACGCGGAACGGCTCGCGACGCGCGTGGCCGAGCTCGAGCGCGAGCGCAAGCACCTGCTCGCCATCATCGAGATCCTCAAGGAAGTTTCGAGCTCGCTGCACTTCATCGACATTCTCCAGGCGATCGCGCGGAAGCTAGGCGAGACGTTCGGCCTCGATCGCTGCTCGATTTTCCTGGCGGAGCGCGGCGGCACGTCGGTGCGGCTCGTGGCCTCCTACGAGGATCCCACCATCCGCAACTACGTGGTGGACCTGGCGCGCTACCCCGAGCTCAAGCGCGCGATGCAGAGCGGCGAGACGGTCTTCATCCCCGACGCAGCGAGCGACCCGAGCCTGAAGCACGTGAAGGGCGAGCTGATCAACCGTCGCGTGAAATCCATCACCGTGGTGCCGATCACCTGGCGGGCCGTGGCGATCGGCGCGATCTTCCTGCGCACCTTCCGCGACGGGCCGACGTTCTCGGACGAGGACGTGCGCTTCGTGCAGGTGGTCGCGGCGCTCACCGCGCAGGCGCTCCGCAACGCGCACCGCTACGAACGGCTCGCCCAGCGGCAACAGCAGACCGGCGAGACGATGCGCCGCATGGAGCTCGAGCGCGTGGCGCTGCTCGCGTTCCTGCGGCGACTGCTCGGCGCGTTCGGCGAGCGCGAAGGGGCGTGGGCCGAGGGCCTGCTGCCGCGTGCCAGCGCCGAAGAGCTCGACCGCCTGGTCGGGGTGGCGATGGCCGTGATCCAAGAAGAAGCCAAGGGTCGGTGAAGAGGGGGGGCCCCGCCGCGCGAGCCGCCGAGCTGCGGCGGCTCATCGAGCGCGCCAACCACGCCTACTACGTCCTCGACAAGCCCGAGCTGTCGGATGCCGAGTACGACCGGCTGTTCCACGAGCTGCAAGAGCTCGAGGCCAAGCACCCCGAGCTCCGCACCCCCGACAGTCCCACCCACCGGATCGGGGCCGAACCGGCGGACAAGTTCCGGAAGCACCGTCATCTCGTCCCCATGCTGTCGCTCGCCAACGCCTTCAACGAGGCGGAGCTCGCCGAATGGGAGGAGCGCAACGCCCGTCTCGTCCCCGAGGTCCGCAGCGCCGGCTACACCCTCGAGGTGAAGATCGACGGTGCGGCGGTGAGCCTCACCTACGACAACGGCGTGCTGGCGATCGGGGCGACGCGCGGCAACGGCGTCGAAGGGGAGGCCGTCACGGCGAATCTGCGGACGGTGGTGGACGTCCCGCTGCGGCTCCAGGGCAAGGGCTGGCCCAAGCTGATGGAGGTGCGGGGCGAGGTCTATCTCTCCAAGTCCCGCTTCGCGGAGTTGAACCGGGAACGGGAGCGGGCGGGGGAGCCGACGTTCGCCAATCCCCGGAACGCCGCCGCCGGCTCGCTGCGCCAGCTCGACCCCAAGGTCACGCGCAGCCGGGGCCTGCGGATCTTCTGCTTCCACGTGGAAGCGCCGGGCCAGAAGCTCCCGGTGGACACGCAGCACGAGCTCCTGCAACAGCTCGCCGCCTGGGGCTTCCCGGTCGAGCCGCACCACACGCTCGTCCCCCACCTCGCCGCGGCCAACGCGGAGATCGCGAAATTCGAACGGCTGCTGAGCGAGCTCGATTACGGTGCCGACGGCGTCGTGGTGAAGGTGAACTCGCTGCGGCTGCACGCCGAGCTCGGCACCGTGGGCGACCGCGAGCCGCGGTGGGCCATCGCGCGCAAGTTCGCGCCCGAGATCCAGGTCACCAAGCTCAAGGAGATCCGCCTCAACGTGGGGCGCACCGGCGCGCTCAACCCCTACGCCGTGCTCGAGCCCGTGGAGATCGGCGGCGTCACCGTGTCGACCGCCACGCTCCATAACTTCGACCTCATCGAGGCGAAGGACATCCGCGAGGGCGACTGGGTCGAGGTCACGCGGGCGGGCGAGGTGATTCCCCAGGTGCTCGGCCCTGTGCGCGAGCGGCGCACCGGCAAGGAGCGGAAGTTCAAGCGCCCGGAGCGCTGCCCCATCTGCAACGCGAAGGTCGAGTATCCGTCGGACGAGGTGATGGCGTACTGCTCGAACGTGTCGTGCCCGGGGCGGCTGTTGGAGAGCATCGTCCACTTCGCCGCGGTCATGGACATCCGCGGCCTCGGGTACGAGCGGGTGCGCGCCCTGCTCGACGCCAAGCTCATCGAGGACGTCGCCGACCTGTACGAGCTGACGCCGGCCCAGCTGCTCAAATTGGAGGGCTTCGCGGAGAAGTCGGCGCAGCAGTTGGTAGACGCGATCCAGGCGTCGAAACAGCAGCCGCTTTCCACCCTGCTGTACGCGCTCGGCATCCGCCACGTCGGGGCGCAAGGGGCGAAGCTCCTCGCCCGCCACTTCGGCACGATGAAGGCGCTGCGCAACGCGACCCCCGAAGCGATCAACGGGATCCGCGGCATCGGAGAAGCGATCGCCGAGGCGGTGGCGGGGTTCTTCGACGAAGCCAAGAACCGCAAGCTGCTCGAGCGGCTCGAGAAGCTCGGGCTCACCTTCAAGGAGCCCGCGGCGACTCAGGGCAAGGGACCGCTCGCCGGACAGACCTACGTGGTCACGGGGACGCTGCCGTCCGTGTCGCGCGCCAAGGCGACCGAGCTGATCGAGGCCGCGGGCGGGACCGTCACCGACAGCGTCTCGAAGAAAACGACCGCTCTCGTCGTGGGTGCCGACGCGGGCTCGAAGCTCGAGAAGGCGAGGGCGCTCGGCATTGCGGTCATCGACGAGGCCGAACTCTTGCGCCGTGCACGCGCCAAACCCTAAGTTGCCGTCCCATATGAGCGCTCCCGCCCTGTCCCCGTCCGCGACCGACGGTCTCACCGTCGGTCGCGGCGCGTTGCGACAGCTGCACATCAGCCTGCTGCGGGACGCAGCCGAGCACGCCGTGACCATCCTCCAGGAGGCGGGCTTCGCCGCCGGGGAGGGCGTGTTCCAGGCGTTCTGCGCCTGGCTCCCCGGTCAGACGGGAGCCGCGCGCCCCGACGATCTCGACGCGGGCCAGCTGAACGACGTGCTGTCGGCCTTCTTCCAGGCCGTGGGCTGGGGCGCGCTCACCGTCGCGCCCCTGGGCAATGCGGCCCTGGTCGTGGACTCGGGCGACTGGGCCGAGGCCGAGCCCGGAAGCGCGGAGACGCCGATGTGCTTCTTTTCGTCCGGGATGCTCGCGGACTTCTTCGGACGCCTGTCCGGAGAGCCGGTGGCCGTCATGGAGGTCGAGTGCCGCTCGAGGAATGACCCGCGCTGCCGCTTTCTTTCCGCAGCTCCCGATACGCTCAACGCCGTATACGAGGAGATGACGCGGGGGAAGCGCTACGACGAGGTGCTCGAGCGGTAAGCCAGGGTACTAGGTCCTGGGTGTTGGGTGCTGGGGACAACGGTACCGCTTCCTAAGCGCCCGGAGGAGCCCGGAAAGCATTCTCCCCACTTGCGCCGCGAGCACGAGAATGCGGTCCTCCTCTGGCTTCGAGACGTACCCCAACCGCCCTGCGATCAGGACCTGGGTTTCCAGCTCCATCAGGGATCCCCGCGCAATCGACAGGTGTCGCAGGTAGTCACCGAGATGCATTCTTCCGTGTCCCTCCGCGATGTTGGAGGGGACGGACACGGCCGCACGTCGCAGCTGCTGAACGAGGCTGTATCGCTCGTCGGTGGGAAATCCCTTGGTCAGCCGGTAGGCTGCGAGAACGAGATCCATAGCGCGCCGCCAGACTAACAGGTCGCGGTGGCCGTGGATCGCTGACCGAGGCCGTTCGTTGACGCACATCTACGCTCCCTTCAGAGGAATCCTCCAATCTCGAGACGTCCCCGTGCCTGCCAGGATCATTCTTCTGCGGAAGTCAGCGAACAAACGCACACCCAGCCCCTAACACCCAACACCCAGGACCTCAAGCATGACACGTGAGGCCGAAATCACCGAGATCGTCAATCGCGAAACCCGCGCCTGGGACACGCAGGATGCGGATCTGCTGGTCTCGTGCTTTCATCCCGCCATGGTCTGGCCGTGGCCGCCCACCGCGCAGTCGCACGACCCGCTGACGTGGGTGATGGTGCTGGGCCGCTTCAACGCCGACCGCTGGAAGCGCAGCTGGCAGGCGCTGTTCGACAGCCACGACCTGATGCGCAACGCGCGCGAGATCAGGAAGGTCGTCGTCTCGAAGGAGGGGGACGGGGCGTTCGCCGTCGTGGACATCGACACGCGGTGGCGACACAAGGAGACGGGCGCGGAGCAGCACTGGCAGGGGCGGACCTGCAAGATCTACACGCAGGTCGGGACGCAATGGAAGATGATCGCGCAAACGGGAGTGCTGGCGTATTAGCGGCGCGCCACCGATACCCCCTCGAGCAGCACCGACGGCGCGTACCGTGCCCCCGTCCAGCGCGCGTCGCTCCCGAACCCGCCCACCCGTTTCCACAACTCGTATGCGTTCCCCGCGACCGCCGCGTCCTTCACGCGACCGGTGATCTCCCCGCGCTCGATGCGATAGGCGAGCGCCACCGGATGGCTGAACGCTCCGCCGATCACATTCCCCTGCCCCACGCCGATCAGCTCGTCCACGAGCAACCCGTCCCGGATGTCGGCAAGGAGCCCACCACCGAGCTCGGGCGTGATTTCACCGGATCCCGTGTCCCCGGCACGTAGCACCACGTTCGTGTACGCCGGCACGGGCTTGCCGAAGATCCCCCGCTGTCCGTGCCCCGTGCTCCCGGTCCCAGCCCGCGCTGCGGTCTCGAGGTCGTAGATGAACCCCCGTACGACGCCGCGCTCCACGAGGTGCGTGACCCGGGACGGCACGCACTCGTCATCGATGGGACGCGAAGCGGTCCGACCGACGCACAGCGCATCGTCCGTGAGCGAGAACGCGGGGTCGAACACCTGCTGGCCTACCTTCCCGCCCAGAGGCGAGATGCCCTGCAGCACCGCCTTGCCGGACAGGGCCTGCGTCACGGGCAAGAGCAGCGCCGCGAGGCCGGCGGGCGTGAACACGACGGGGAGCGCGCCCTCGGGCGGGGCGACGATGGTGAGCGCCCGCGCGAGTCGGGCGCCGATCGAGTCCACGATGCCGGTGACGGCCCGCTCCGGCGGCAGATCGGATCCCTCGACGGAGTCTCCCAGCACGAGCACGTCGTCTCCCGCGATGCGCCACACGTCGCCGCTGAGGCCGACCGCAGTGGCGCGGTAGTCGCCCGCGCCGCCGGCCGTGTTCGCCACGCGAGTCTCGGCCATTTCGCGCTCGATCGCCACGTTCACGCGGCAGCCGTCGCGCGCCAGCCGCTCGAGCAGGCCGCGACCGATGCCGATCAGCTGCTCGAGGGAAGCGTCGGCGGCCCGATCGACGAACGTAGGGACGGAAGCAACGGGGGCGGCGCCGGGAAACGTGAGATCGACCTCCTCGCCGACCTCGGCAGAGGCCAGCGCGCGGGCGACCAGCTCGTCGGGGGACACGTCGGCGGCGGTCGTGCCGGCGACGCCCAAGCGGCCCCGGTGGCGCACGCGCAGGGTCACTCCCGTCTCCTCCGTCACGCCCCCCGACTTGAGTCTCCCCCACTCGAACACGATCGAGGTGTGTTCGACACGGCGCCACAGCGCGTCCGCGCCGCCGTCCGCCCGCTGCGCGGCGAGATCGAGCAGCCGCTCGATCACGCGGCGACGTCGCCTCCGACGAGCGCCTCCTCGATACGCACGTGCGGGGCGCCTTCCGTCACCGGGAGCGGGTACTGCCCGCCCTTGCCGCAGCCGCCGCCCATCTGGTTCCAGCGGAAGTCGCCCGCGATATGGTCGATCCGGTCGAGGGTCTGGAAGAGGTTGCCCGCCAACACCACGTCCTTCACCAGCTCAGCCATCTGGCCGTCGCGGATCATGTAGCCGTAGCCGGCGGTGAAGGAGAAGTTCTCGAGCAGGGTCTGGCCGCCGAACGCGCCGCAGGCGTAGACGCCGAGGGGGATGTCCCGGATCAGATCGTCGAACGTGCCGCGGCCGCCGCCGATGTAGGTGTTCGTCATCCGGACGATCGGCGCGTGGCGGAACGAGACGGCGCGGGCGTTGCCGGTAGGGCGCTCGCTCATGGTGGCCGCGGTCTCGCGGGAATGGAGCCGGCCCACCAGGATGCCTTCCTTGATGAGGGGCGTGTCCTGCGTGGGCGTCCCCTCGTCGTCGAACGGCAGCGTGCCGCGCAGCCCCGCCGCGGCGCCGTTGTCGCCCACGTTCAGGACCGGCTTGCCGAACCGCCGTCCCAACGTCATCATCTCGCGCGCCTGCGGGTTCTCGTACACGAAATCCGCCTCCGAGAGATGCCCGAAGGCCTCGTGGATGAAGACGCCCGCGAGCTCGGGGTCGAGGATGACGGGATAGGCGCCCCCCTTGACCCTGGGCGCGTCGAGCAGCCGCACCGCCCGTTCCGCGACGGTGCGGAAGCTCGCCCCCCGGTGCTGCACGGCGTGCCAGCCGCGCCGCAGGCCGATCGACTCGAGCCCCTTCTCGATCGTTCCGTCCCGGCGGGCGACGGCCGTTCCGGAGAGCGTCACCTCGGGCCGCAGCTCGTGCAGGACCGAGCCGTCGGAGTTCACGTACCAGTACTCGCTCACCTCGTCACGGTAGTTCGCGAGCGTGTCCACGATGCGGTCGCTCACCGCCAGCATGGCGCCGTTGTAGGCCTCGATCAGCCGCTTCTTCTCGGCCAGGGAGATGCCGCGCACGTCGCCATCCAGGTCGAGAGCCACGTCGGCCTGGTGCGGCGCCACCTCGGCGAGACGGATCGGGGAGTGCACCCGGACGGCGCGCGATAGCTCGTGGGCGCGGGCCACCATCGGCTCGAGGCGGTCGAGCGACGTGAAGCACGCCACGCCCCAGCCACAGCCGCGGCTCAGGACCCGCACGAACCCGCCCTGGTCTTCGCTCGCGGTGGCGGACTCGAGCCGCCGGCCGCGGAATGTGACGGCCGTGCTCCAGGTGCGTTCGACGCGGATTTCGGTGTAGTCGGCGCGGGACCGGCGCAGCGCCGCGGTCAACCGGTCGATCAACCGCCGAGTTCCTTCAGCTTCTGGGCGTAATCGGGCCGCATCACGATCTCCCCGTCGATGATGACCTCGCGGTCCCAGGGGAGGATGATGAAGTTGCCGGTCTCGAGGGCGTAGAAGTCCGGCTTGAAGTCGCCGGTGCGGAACGAAACGGCCGTTTTCACCGCGGCGGGCTTGAGCTCGCGCACCGCGGCGAGGGCCAGCTTCATCGTGGCGCCGGTATCGCACGTTTCGTCCACGATCAGCACCCGACGGCCCGTGACGATGCGCGGCGGGCCCGCGATCACGACGGGCCGGGCGCCCGCCTCCGTGCGGGTGATGGCCACCGACGCGAAATCCCGCTGCAGGATGCTCGCGACGACGGCCCCCGGAATCACGCCGGCCCTGGCGATGCCGATCACGACGTCCGGGTCGTACTCGCGAAAGATCTTGAGCGCCAGCGCCCGGCACATCTCACCGAAGAACGGCCAGTCCACCTCCAAGACGCCGTGGGGCGTCTTGCGGCCGCTGCGGAGGTTCGGCGACGAGGGAGTCCCAGATGCTGCGGACATGGGGGGAGAAGCTACATTGCAAAGTCACGCGACCGCAAGCTATTTTCGGCCCATGGGTTTTTGGCGCCGCCTGTTCGGCGGCTCGTGGGGCGACGAGCTGAACCCCCAGCGCCTCGATTACCTGAACGAGGCGCTCGCCCTCGAGCGCCAGGGCGATTACGACGCGGCTCTGACGTCGTATCGCCTGGCGCTGCGCGACCATCCCAACGACGCACGCATTCTCCAGAACATGGCGATCGCGTTCACCAAGACGCGACGCCTCGACGAGGCCATCCGCCATTATCGCCGTGCGCTCGAGCTCGACCGGGACCTCGCGGGCGCCCACTACGGACTCGCGTTCCTGCTGCTCAAGCGCGGCGACCCGGACGGGGCGGCGCAGCACCTGCGCGCCTTCCTCACCCACCCGCCCAAGGGCCCCGACGCGCAGAAGTGGGTCGAGCATGCCACCGAGGCGCTCCGCGATCTCGGCGCCTCGGGACCGACACAGGCCGCCGCGGCGGAGGCGCCCTGAGCCGTCGGCCCCGAAGGGGGGGCCGGTCCGCCGTCGTCGTTCTCGCGCTCGCGGCGGCCGCGGCGTGCGGCAAGCTGGGCGTCGATCCCAATCAGGTGATCGCGATCTCCACGGCGGCCCCGGATAGCCTGGAGGAGTACGACACGCTGATCCCCCAGGCAGCCGCGCTCAACAGTCTGGGGGACACGATCCCGGTGACGATCCTGTGGGCGAGCCTCGACAGCGTGCTCACGGTGCTGAACGACACCAGCGGCAAGACGGTGGTCCGCCATCCGGGCCTGACGGGTCGGATCCAGGCGAACGTGGGGAACCTGTACAGCAATCCGATCTTGATCCGCACCCTCGCGGCGGCCGACACGCTGCGCGCGGCGGGCGCCACGGTGGACACGGTCACGCTGTCGGCCGACTCGCTCTCCGATTCGCTCGCGGTGGCGGTCGCCGACACGATCGAGTCCGCGAGCGGGGGCGATTCGCTGACGGTCGCCCTCGCCGGCCGCTCTGTCGTCTACACGATCACGTACCCGGGAGCCCCGGGGCCGGTCACGCTGGTAACGAGCGATACCGCGCACGCGCTCGTCACCACGGACACCGTCGCTACGGCGACGTCCGGGATCGCCCATGTGAAGCTGCGGCTCATCGCGGCACCGATCCCCGACAGCGTGGTCGTGACCGCGAGCGCCCGGCGCGCCGTCGGCACCGCCGTCCCGGGCTCGCCGGTCACCTTCGTCGTGAGGTTCCAGCCATGAGCGCGGGCACGCTGACCGAGCTGTTCTTCACCGCCGTCGCGCGCTACGCGAGCCACCCGGCCGCCTTCCGCTACAAGGCCGGCGGCGTGTGGCAGGGCGTACCGCACCGCGAGGCGGCGGAGCGGGTGCGGGCCATCTCGCTCGGGCTGCGGGAGCTGGGCATCGCCGCGGGAGACCACGTTTCGATCCTCGCGGAAACCCGGATCGAATGGGCCCTCGCCGATTACGCCTGCCTCTGCGCCCGCGTCGCCGACGTGCCGATCTACCCCACCCTGCCGGCGAACCAAGTCGAGTACATCCTGCGCGACTCGGCCGCGACAGCCGTGTTCTGCTCGACGGCCGCGCAAGTGGACAAGATCCGTCAGGTGCGGGCAGGACTCCCTTCGCTCAGGCACGTGATCGTGTTCGGGCCCGCCGGGGGCGGGGGGGCGGACGGCGTGATCCCCCTAGCCGAGCTCGCGGCGCGCGGCCGGGCGGCGGCGGCGAAGTATCCGCGCTTCCAGGACGAGGCGCTCGCCGTGCGCCCCGACGACATCGCCACGCTGATCTACACGTCGGGGACGACGGGCCAGCCAAAGGGCGTGATGCTCACCCACAACAACATTTGGTCCAACGTGATGGCCTCGATCGAGGTGCTGCGGGTGAGTGAGGGCGACGGCTGCCTCGCGTGGCTGCCGCTGTCGCACATCCTCGAGCGGATGGTGGAGTACTACTTCTTCCACGTGGGCGTGACGATCAACTATGCGGAGTCCGTAGATACCGTGCCGCAGAACCTGCAGGAGATCCGGCCGACGGTGGTGGTGGCGGTGCCGCGCCTGTACGAGAAGGTGTACGCCCGCGTGCTCGAGGCCGCGGTCACGGGGAGCGCGCTCAAGCGACGCATCTTCCAGTGGGCCAAGCGTACGGGTGAGGCGTGGACGGCACACCGGCTGGCGGATATCCCCGTGCCGCTCACGCTGAGAATCCGCCAGGCGATCGCCGACCGCCTGGTGTTCTCCAAGCTGCGGGCGCGAACCGGAGGGCGGGTCAAGCTCTTCGTGTCGGGCTCGGCACCGCTCTCGCCGGAGATCGCGCGCTTCTTCTACAGTGCGGGCCTTCCCGTGATCGAAGGCTACGGCCTCACCGAGACGTCGCCGGTGCTGACGCTCACGCCCATCGGCCGGCCCAAGCTCGGCGCGGTCGGCAAGCCCATCCCCGGGGTCCAGATCCGGATCGCTCCCGACGGCGAGATCCTCGCCAAGGGTCCGAACATCATGCAGGGCTACTACAACAAGCCGGAGGAGACCCGTGAGGCGATCGACGGGGGCGGTTGGTTTCACACGGGCGACATCGGTGAGCTCGACGCGGACGGCTACCTGAAGATCACCGACCGGAAGAAGGACCTGCTCAAGACGGCGGGGGGCAAGTACATCGCGCCGCAACCGATCGAGAATACGGTGCGGCTGAACAAGTTCGTGGCGAGCGCCATCGTGCTCGGCGACCAGCGCAAGTTCCCGATCGTCCTCGTCGTGCCGAACTTCGAACAGCTCGAGCGATGGGCGCGGGAGCGGAACCTCGCCTTCGGGTCCTACGCCGAGCTGATCGCGCTCGCCGACGTGAAGGCGAAGATGGAGCGCGAGGTGATGGACGGCCTGCGCGACCTCGCCAAGTTCGAGATGCCCAAGAAGGTCGTGCTGATCGAGCGCGACTTCACGATCGAGTCCGGGGAGCTCACGCCCTCCCTCAAGGTGAAGCGCCGCCAGGTGGAGAAGAACTACAAGGCGCTGATCGACCGCGTGTACGCCGAAGCCGATCCCACCGCCGCCGCGATCGAAGGCTGATCAGCGCCGCTCGCCGACGAACAATCCCTGCGCAGCGGCGAGTCGGGTGATCCCGGGCGGCTCCGCCAGGTTCTCCGCTTCCACCACCAGCCGGCGGCCGCGCAGCAGCACACGCTGGGCCTCCGCCAGCCAGGGCGCGGCGGTCGCGTCCGCGCCGACCACGACGCTGCGCGCCATCGCCTGCCGCAGCGGAATCATCCGCGCGCAGCGGAGCAGGCTGAGCACCGGCAGCTCCTCCACGGCAGGCGGCGCGTTGACACCCACGAAGTGGACCCCGCCCATCAGGTCCGCCAGCCCGACGGCGTACCGTGCGGCGACGCCGAGCAGCACCACGTAGCCGCCGGGGCCGGAAAGATCGACCAGGGCCTGGAGCGTCTGGGCGTCGGGCAAGGGAAGAGGGAAGCGGGAAGGGAGAGGAGGTGCCTGCCCAGGACCCACGCTTCCCTCTTCCCGCTTCCCACTTCCCGAAAACTCCACGACTCCCTTGGCGATCGGATACTCCTTGTGACACACCGGACATCCGAGGATGCCCGACCGCACCATCCGTCCCAGCATCTCCCCCGTCGACAGGACGAGCACGTTCTCCTCGTGCGGCTCGGGGCAGCGCAGCAGCTCGGTCAGCTCAATGTGCACGGGAGCCGAACACGACCCAGGAGACCCGATTCGCTTCGACGCGGACCCGCCGCGTCAGGCGCTTGCCGTCGACCACCACCGCGAGCGTGTAGTCTCCAGGATCCACGTCGGACACGGCGAAGTGCTCGCGGTAGTCGGGATCGGGGTGGTTGTGCTCGCCGTACGTCTCGGCGTACGAGTACGGGGTTTCCTGCGGCTCCGCCTTGACCACGCCGTACACCCGCGCCTGGGGCAGCGGCCGGCCGTGCGCGTCCCACACCTGCCCGGCGACGATGCCCTTGCCGGGCAGCGGACGGAGCCACAGCTCGGGGTTCACGGTGTAGCGCGGGTAGCGCTCGTTCGGATCCACGATCAGCGGCACCGAATCCACCGGGGCGGCGTGGATCTCGAGGTGCAGGTGGTCGTTGGTCGCGCGGCCCGTGTTGCCGACCAACGCGATCACGTCGCCGGCCTTCACGCGCTGTCCGACGGACGCGAGCAGCTTCGAGTTGTGGTAATAGACCGAGTAGATGAACAGCCCCTTGAGCGTGCGGTCGTGGCGGATCGCCACGGTGTTCGCCCCCTGCTCCGCCGGGCCTGAGAACACGACCACGCCGTCGCCCACGGCGTGCACCGGTGTGCCGTCGGGGTTGTTGAACTCGACGCCCTGATGCTGCTGGAAGTTGCCGCCCATGGTCGAGCCGTAGCGGTAGGTCTGGTCCACGAACGGCTGGTCATCGGGTGCGATGGGACGCTCGAACCAGGTGTGGCGCGCCCCCTGCGCGTCCGTGTCGGGCCGCTCCCGGTAGGTGATGCCGACCAGCGCGAGTCCCTGGTCGAAGCGGCACACGCCGACGCCCGTCGGCCGGCCGGCCGCGTAATTGCCCGGCGAGAGGACGAGCAGCGCCGTCACCGCGGGAGTCAGGTCGCACACGTTCAACGCGTCCCCGTCCCCGTCGTACACCCCGTCGCGGGTCGCCGCATACACGACCCCCGGCGCGGGCCGCGCGAGCGCTGCGACCGGAGGGATGTTGGTGCGGCACCCCTTCACGACGGCGGCCACGGCGCACGCGGGTCGCCCCTTCTTGTCGAGCCAGGCGTTGCGGCCCGGGTCGAGACGGTACAGCCCCTGCTCCGTCCCAACCCACACGACTCCACCCGAATCCGGGGCGAGCGCCCGCACCCGGTTCGCGCACTCGGGGCCCGCGGCGGGCGCGCAGCGCGCGGGGGTCGGAAACTCGGTCCACGTGCGCCCGCCGTCGGTCGAGCGGGCGAGGCCGCGCAGGTGGGCCGCCCACA
>WNGD01001056.1_pt1 | contig 43180 bp, 35 predicted proteins | sample 5400671 | NCBI WGS metagenome assembly WNGD01 (sample SAMN13153369, study PRJNA577476) | soil metagenome | isolation source: 40 cm soil or saprolite under grassland replicate 2 | place: USA:California | collected 2016-06-15 | reverse complement strand
GGAGTGGTGTCGCGCATGATCCGGTTCCGCACGCTGGGTGGTCTGGAGCTATCGGACTCGCAGGGCCGCGACCTTCACGGGCTCCTGTCAAAGCCAAAACGCCTTGCCCTCCTCGCCTACCTCGCTTCCCACAACCATCATGCCTCGCGGCGCCGAGATTCAGTTGTGGCGCTGTTCTGGCCTGACATGGATGCGGCGCACGCGCGGGGCTCCCTCCGGCAAGCTCTGCGGTTCCTCCGGCGCGAGCTCGGCGACGGCGTGCTCAATGGCCGGAGTGAGGAAGAAATCGGCTTTGAGCCGCATTCCTTCGAATGTGATGCGGTCACGTTCGAGCACGCGTGTGATGCCGGCCGGCTATCAGAAGCCATGCAGCTCTATCGCGGCGATTTCCTCGACGGCTTCTACGTAGCGGGCGGATCCGCCGAGCTCGAGCGGTGGATCGAAGGCGAGCGGATCCGCCTGCGGCAACTGGCGGCACGGGCGGCGGCGGAGTTGTCGCAGCATGCGGAGCGGGAGGGCAATCTGGCACAGGCCGTCGAGGCCGCGCGCCAGGGCGTCGCCCTCCATCCTGACGACGAGAAAGGGCTCGCGCGCCTCATCGCGCTGCTCGACCGGTCGGGGGATCGCGCCGGGGCGCTGAGCACTTTCGAGACATTCCGGCGCCGGTTGGAGAAGGAGTACGACGCGACGCCCTCGCCCGAGACTGCCGCGCGCATCCAGGCGATCCGTACCCGCCAGACGCCGTTCGCTGAAGTGGCGACGCCTCGTCTTTCGGCGCGACGGCGTCCCGTCCGGCGCGTGTTGTGGTCCGTGGTCGGCGGCGTAGTCGCGACGGCAATGATCGGGTGGCTGTCGGTCTCCGAAACGCATCGCAGCTCGGTCGCGGTCCTTCCTCTTACGAATGCCACGCAAGATACCGCGCTCACGTACCTGACCGAGGGGCTGTCGGAGGGCGTGACCGCCGCGCTGTCGCGCATCCCGGGCCTTCGCGTAACCACTGACACCACGGACGCCGTGATTGCCTGGACGCTGCGACGTCAAGGCGACTCCCTCGTTCTTGCCGTCGAGCTGAGGGGCACGGCGACGAGTGCGAGTCAGTGGGCGAGGGAGTTCCCGCTATCGGCGTCGGGCGCGCTCGCGGTCGAGGGTCGGGTGGTGGGTGAGGTCGTGGGGCAGCTGCGACCTCGCCTCATCGACTCGATTGACCTGCGGCAGCTGCATCGCACGACCGCGAGCGCTGATGCGTACCTGCTCTACCTCCAAGGCAGGTATTTCTTGGGGAGGCGCAGTCCGGAGTCCATTTCGCGAGCGCGCGGTCTGTTTGCCCAAGCCATCGAGCTGGACCCGGTCTATGCGGCCGCGTACGCCAGGCTGGGTTACTCGTATGTCGCACTCGCGTACTACTGGGTCATGCCGTCGCGCGAGGCATTTCCGCTGGCGGAGGCCGCGGCGCGTCGCGCGCTGGAGATCGACTCGACGATCGGCTTCGCGCAGGCGCTCGTCGCCGAGGCGACGGCCAGCTACCATTGGCGCTGGGCCGCCGCCGAGCCGCTGTATCACCGCGCGATCGCGCTCGATCCGACCGACGCCGAGTCGCACCACCTGTTCGGCGTCTATCTCCGGACGCTCGGACGCTTTGGGGAGGCCGAGGCGGAGATGCGCCGGGCCGTCGAGCTGGAACCGTTGACCCGCCATTTCGCGTATCAGCTGGGCCGGATCCTCGCGTGCGCTGGTCGTCCGGCGGACGCGGCCGTGCAGTTCGAGAAGCAGTTGGCCCTCGACTCGGTCTATCCGCCGGCCCACTACGAGCTCGCGAAAGTCCTCGCCAGCCAGGGAGCCTACGACGCGGCCATTAAGGAACTTGCTACGGGCGCACGCCAGTTCGGCGATACCGCATACACGCGTCTCGTCCAGGGTAGCCGGGGCAGTGCCGGCTACACCGCCGCGCGCCTGCTGGGGGCTACCCGGCACCTCGAGCGCCTGCGCGCGCGCGCGCAGCGTGGATACGTTCCGCCGGTCGCCTTCGCCCGCGAGTACATCCAGCTCGGTCGGCGTGAGGAGTCCTTGGCCTCGTTACGGCGCGGATTCGAGATTGGGGACGTCAACCTGGCGACGACCAACTGCGATCCGGAGTATGCCCCGCTTCGAGCTGACCCGCGCTACCAGGATCTCCGTCGCCGCATGGGGTTGCAATAGGGCGCTCTCGCCCGCGTTGTCGCGGTACGCGGAGGTCCTATCCCCGCGACTAGTTTCCCCCGATGCCCCTGCGTCTTTCGGAGCACCTCGAACAGGACCGTCCCCGCGAGCGTTTCTGGGCCGTTGGCCCCGGCGCGTTGACGGCGCAAGAGCTGTTGGCCATTCTCCTAGGAACAGGGACCAGGGGTAGGGATGCGCTCGCCGTGGCCGGCGAAGTGCTGGTCCGCGGCGATGGGTCGTTACGCCGGCTCGCCAGCCGCCCCTGGGCCGAAATCGCCCGCATCCCCGGTGTCGGTCGGGCCAAAGCGGCCCGGCTGGCTGCCGCGATCGAGCTGGGGCGACGCGTCGGGACCGAGACGGAGCCGCCACCTGAGCGAATCCGGGGGCCCGGGGACGTCCAGCGCTATTACGGGGTCCGGCTGCGCGACCTCCCAGTCGAGGAGTTTCACGTCCTCGCTCTGGGGAGCCAGAGCCAGGTCTTGGCGGATCTGTTGATTACGCGCGGCATCCTGAACAGTTCGCTCGTGCACCCGCGCGAAGTGTTTCGGGCGGCGATAGCGGAGGCGGCAGCCGGGATCATCGTGGTGCACAATCATCCGAGCGGCGATCCCACGCCCTCGGCCGACGACCGAGCGGTGACTCGGCAGTTGGTCGACGCGGGGCGCCTGTTGGATGTACCGGTGTATGACCACGTCGTGATTGGGGGCGGAGGAGGGGAGGGGGGGCGGTACGTGAGCTTCGCGGAGGCGGGGCTATTGTGACGAGTACGCGGGCGGGCACCAAGGGGGCCACAGGGCCCATCCTGGCGCCGGAGCTGGCCAAGGCCGTCGCGGCGCAACACGAGCGCCTCGACCTCGACGTGCTGTCGCGCGCGTACCAGATCAGCGCGCGGGCCCACCAGGGGCAGAAGCGTCTCTCCGGTGACGACTTCGTATCCCACAGCGTTGCCGTCGCGACCATTCTCGCCGAGCAGCAGATGGATACCACGACGATCGCGGCGGCCTTATTACACGACGTCGTCGAAGATTCCGATATCACCCTGGACATGCTGCGTCGCGACTTCGGAAACGAGGTCGCCGATCTGGTGGACGGCCTCACCAAGATCTCGACGCTGAACTTCCGCTCGACCGCCGAGGAGCAGGCGGAGAACTATCGCAAGCTGCTGATGTCGGTCGCGCGCGACGCGCGCGTCATCATCATCAAGCTCGCCGACCGGCTGCACAACATGCGCACGCTGGATCCGTTGCCGCCCGACAAGCGCAAGCGCATCGCGCTCGAGACCCAGGAGCTGTACGCGCCGCTGGCGCACCGCTTCGGGATGGCGGGCGTGAAAGCCGAGCTCGAAGATCTCGCGTTCAAGTACCTCGAGCCGGACGATTACAAGCAGTTGGCGCGGCAAGTGAAAGCTCGCCGCGTGGAGCGTGACCGCACCATCGAGCGCATGCGGGTACCGCTGTCCGAGGAATTGCGCCGCTCCGGGATCGTGGGCTGGGAGATCGTCGGCCGGCCCAAGAACCTCTGGTCCGTCTTCAAGAAGATGAAGAAGCGCGGCAAGCCGTTCGAGGAGATCTATGACCTCCTCGCGGTTCGTGTGCTGGTGAACACCATCACCGATTGTTACCACGTGCTCGGCATCATCCACCACACGTGGACGCCGTTGCAGGAGCGGATCAAGGATTACATCGCGAGCCCCAAGTCCAACGGGTACCAGTCGCTCCATACGACCGTCTTCGGCCCGGGTGGTCAGCTCTACGAGATCCAGATCCGGTCGCGCGACATGCATCGCACGGCCGAATACGGCATTGCGGCGCATTGGCTTTACAAGGAGAACGGCAAGACCGCCGACGAGCTGGATCATCACCTTTCGTGGTTCCGGCAGTTGATCGAGCTACAGCAGGACGCGCATAGTCCGGAAGAGTTCCTCGAGTTCCTCAAGATCGATTTGTACCAGGACGAGATCTTTGTCTTCACGCCCAAGGGGGACGTCAAGCGACTACCCAAGGGCGCGACCCCGATCGACTTCGCGTTCATGGTGCACACGGAAGTCGGCCAGCACTGCAACGGCGCGCGTGTGAACGGCCGGATCTCGCCGCTCCATCGGCCGCTCCGGAATGGCGATACGATCGAAGTGCTCACCAGCCCGCAGGCGAAGCCATCTCGGGACTGGCTGGCGCATGTCCAGACCGGCCGGGCACGCCAGAAGATCCGCCAGTGGATCAAGCAGGAAGAGCAGGAACGGAGCGTCACGCTGGGGCGTGAAATCCTCGCGCGTGAAGTCCGCCGCCGGCGACTCGATCCGCCGACACCGCATCAGCTCGCGCAGGCGGCGTCCGCGCTATCGCTCGGCTCGCCCGAGCAGGTAGAAGCGTCTATCGGCCGCGGCGACGTCCAGCTCGGGCAAGTCCTGAAGGCACTGTATCCGGCCCTGCCGCCGGAAGACCAGCAGGCACCCAAGCCGACCGCCTTCGGACGCGTCATCGAGCGGCTCCGCCTGGGCCGGGGCATCAAGATCCACGGGGTCGAAGGCTTGATGGTGCGCTACGCCCAATGCTGCCAGCCCGTGCCTGGTGACCCCGTGGTGGGCTATGTCACGCAGGGGCGGGGCATCTCCATCCACCGCAACGACTGCCCCAATCTGCTGACGCTCTCCGGTGACGAGGAGCGTCGGGTGGAGATCGACTGGCGCGAGGTCGAGGGCGAAACCTTCGTCGTTCGGCTGGCCGTCAGTGGCGAGGACCGCCGCGGCCTGTATGCCGACATCTGTGAGGCGATCAGCAGCACCGGCACGAACATCCGCAGCGCGGAGCTGGCGTCCAAGGACGGCGTCGTGTTCGGGTCGGTGCTGGTCGAAGTCGAGAATCAGACCCATCTCCAGAAGGTCTTGAAGGCCGTCCGGAAGGTGAAGGGTGTGACCGAGATTGCGCGACGGGATTCGAGCGGCCCCGCCGAAGTCGTCGTCGGTTAGCTTTCCCTCTTATGCCGTTTGAGCTGGGTAACGCGCCGTCCCCCGCGGGGGATCAGCCACGCGCCATCGGCGAGCTGACTGCCGGGCTCCGCCGCGGCGACAAGTACCAGACCCTCCTCGGCGTCACCGGATCGGGCAAGACGATGACGATGGCGCATGTCGTCGCCCATTTCGGAAAGCCGACCCTGGTGTTGTCGCACAACAAGACACTTGCGGCCCAGCTCTACGGTGAGCTCAAGGCTTTCTTCCCGGCCAACGCCGTCGAGTTTTTCATCTCCTACTACGACTACTACCAGCCCGAAGCGTACGTGCCGTCGACCGACACGTACATCGCCAAGGACTCGTCCATCAACGACGACATCGAGCGGCTGCGGCTGCGTGCGACCTCGAGCCTGATGGAGCGCGACGACGTCATCATCGTCGCGAGCGTCTCGGCGATCTACGGCCTTGGGGACCCGGAGCTGTACCGCGAGCTGCTGGTGACGGCCGAGAAGGGAGAAAAGCGGGGCCGGGACGCCCTGCTCGCTGATCTGGTCGCCGTGCAGTATCAGCGCAACGACGTCGGCTTCGAGCGCGGCACATTCCGCGTGCGCGGCGATACGGTCGAAGTCTTCCCGGCCTACGACGAGCAGGCGGTGCGCATCGAGTTCTGGGGTGATGAGATCGAGCGGATCGCGAAGATCGATCCGCTCACCGGGAACGTCATCCGGCCGATGGATCGCTCGGCAATCTATCCGGCGACTCACTTCGTCACGCAGCGCGCCACGATCGAGCGTGCCGTCGGGCGGATTCGCGCCGAGCTGGCCGAGCGCCTGGCGGAGCTGCGGGCTCAGAACAAGCTCCTCGAAGCCCAGCGCCTCGAGTCCCGCACGCACTACGATATCGACATGCTGATGGAGGTCGGGCGTTGCGCCGGCATCGAGAATTACTCGCGGCTGTTCAGCGGCCGCCAGCCGGGCGAGCGGCCGGCCTGCCTGCTCGACTATTTCCCGAAAGACTATCTCTGCATCATCGATGAGTCGCACCAGACGCTGCCGCAGCTGGGCGCGATGTACGAAGGCGACCGCTCGCGCAAGCAGACGCTCGTGGACTATGGGTTCCGCCTCCCCTCGGCGCTCGACAACCGGCCGCTGCGTTTCGATGAGTTCATGGGCCTCGTGCCCCGTATGGTCTTCGTCTCCGCCACGCCTGGTCAGGACGAGCTGCAGCTCTCAGGTGGTGTCATCGTCGAACAGATCATCCGCCCGACCGGGCTGGTGGATCCCACCGTCGAGATCCGGCCCGTGGCGGGGCAGGTGGATGACTTGCTCGGCGAGATCCGCCTGCGGGAGAAGAAGAACGAGCGGGTGCTCGTCACGACGTTGACCAAGCGCATGGCCGAAGATCTGACCGACTACCTGCAGCAGCACGGCGTGCGCGTGCGGTACCTACACTCGGAAATCGATGCGATCGAGCGCGTCGAGATCATTCGGGGGCTCAGACTCGGCGAGTTCGATGTCCTGGTGGGGATCAACCTGCTGCGGGAGGGCCTGGACTTGCCGGAGGTCTCGCTCGTCGCGGTGCTCGATGCCGATCAGGAAGGCTTCCTGCGATCGGACCGGTCGCTGATCCAGACCGTGGGACGCGCGGCGCGCCACCTCAGCGGCCGAGCGATTCTCTACGCCGATCACGTCACCGGCTCGATGGAGCGCGCCCTCAAGGAGATGGACCGCCGTCGCGAAACACAGCTCGCTCACAACGTCGAACACGGCATCACGCCACGGTCCATCGTCAAGTCGGTGGGGGATATTCGATTCGTCACCCGCGTTGCCGACGCGCGCGTCCCGAAGCAAGGCGCGGCGGGAGGGGGCGCCATCCGGCGGCCCGCCAACCCGCTTCCCCCCGATGCGCCTGTCCGCGAGCGAGCTCAGCCAGTTCGGTGAGGAACTCGGCCGGTCGCTCCAGGCCCCGAAGGTAATCGGGCTGTCGGGCGAGCTCGGCACAGGCAAGACCACGCTCATTCAGGCGATTTGCCGGGGGCTCGCTGCGAAGGCCCGCGCGACCAGCCCGACCTACGCGCTCGTCCATCACTACGACGCCGGTCCAACGCAGGTCTATCACGTGGACTGCTACCGCTTGCGTCATCCCGACGAGGCCCGTGACCTCGGCTTCGACGACATGATCCGCGAGGGCGCGATCATTTTGATAGAATGGCCCGAGCGCGCCGGCGCGTGGGCGCCGCCGCTCGATCGCCACTTCCAGCTCTCGTATGACGACGACCCGAGCCGCCGGGTCGTGACAGCACTGGCGCACGTATGAGCCCGCCCTGGCTCGCGATCGACACGGCAACGGATATCGCGAGTGTGGCGATCGGTACTGCGGACCAGACGCTCGCCGCACGCGCGTTGCGCGGCGCTCGCCAGCACGCTGCGCAGATCCTCCCGCTCATTCAGCAGGTGCTCGCCGCCGCTCGAACGCGACTCGACGACATCGGCGGAATCGTCGTCGGGGATGGTCCGGGGAGCTTTACCGGCGTGCGCATTGGTTGGGCTGCGGCGAAGGGCCTCGCGCACGAGCGCGAGCTTCCACTGGTGGCGCTGCCGTCACTACTCGGTACGGCGTACGCGGCTGCACGCACTGGCGCGGTGGCGGCGTGCTACGATGCCTTGAGAGGCCAGGTGTTTGGCGCGATCTACGAGTTTCATCCCCGCCGCGTGGACACGGTCGTCGCACCGGACGTGTTCACCATCGCCACCCTCGCCAATGCCACGACCGTGACACCCGTGCTGGCGGCCGGCGACGGCGCGGAGCGGTATCGGGACGAGATCGTGAGATGGATCGGACGGCCGCCCGTGGCGCCGGAGACGTTGCCTCCGATCGCCGCGTCACTACTCGCATTGGCCCCAATGGCCGGATACGCGGCGACCAACGAACCCGCCTACGGGCGCCCTGCGGAAGCCCAAGTGAAATGGGAGATGAGCCACGGCCGCCCCCTTCCCAATCCGTCTCGCTAAACTCTCCGACATCTCCGCCGTCCACGCGATCGAGCAGGAGGTCTTTGCCGATCCATGGTCTACCCAGGATTTCCGCGACTGTCTCGCGTCGGACGCGATCTTTCTGGTTGTGGAGAGTGTAGAGCAGGTCGCCGGCTACGTCGTGGCGATTGACGCAGCGGATGAGGGGGAGATCCTGAACCTCGCCGTGGCGCCGCAGAGCCGCCGTCACGGATTGGGACACGCCCTGGTGCGACGGGTCCTGGAGGCGCTCACCGGCCGCGGCGCGCGCGCGATCTACCTCGAGGTGCGCGAATCCAACGCCCCGGCGAGGCGCTTGTACGCGGCACACGGGTTTCGGGAGGTGGGTCGCCGCACGCAGTACTATCGGCGACCAGTCGAGGATGCGATCGTGCTCAGACTTGAAGCATAACTTTGATACAAGTGGCGTATCTTTGGTTGACAGAATGACTTGCGATTTATATAGTGTTGGGCACCCTTGGGCCACTACCCGCAATATCGTCGGAGGTTGTTGTGAGCCGCAGCCTTAATAAGGTCATTCTGATCGGGAACCTGGGTGCTGATCCCGAGGTGCGCAGTACGAATAACGGCTCCCGTGTGGCAACCCTCTCCGTAGCCACCAGCCGGCAGTGGACCGGCAGTGGGGGGGAAAAGCAGGAAAAGACCGATTGGCATCGCGTTATCTGCTGGAACAATAAGACGGGATCTGGCCTGGCCGACGTCTGCGAGAAGTACCTGAAAAAAGGCGATAAGGTGTACGTCGAGGGCCGGATCGAATACCGGACGTGGGAAGACCGCGACAAACAGACGCGCTACGTCACCGAGATCATCGCGCGCGAGTTGATCATGTTGGGCTCGAGAGGCGGAGCCGCTGCGGTGGGAGCGGGAGCCGCAAAGGGGGCGGCAGAAGCTGGCGGCAAGGCCCCAGAATCGCTCGACGCGTTCCCGGAGGCGCTGGATGAGGAGGACGACGATCTGCCGTTCTAACTGCGCCGCGGTACTGGCCCTGGCGGCGTTGCCGCTCCTGTGGCGCGTTCTGCCGGCGCAGGACACCACGCAAGCCGCTCAACAGCAGGACACGACCCAGGCGGCCGCCGCCTTCCAGGGACAGGTCCCCTCCAGTCACACAGTCGTCCGCGGTGAGACCCTCTGGTCCATCGCGCAGTTGTATTACAACGATCCGCTGCTTTGGCCGGAAATCTACCGTCTCAATACCGCTGTGGTCGAAGATCCGCACTGGATCTATCCGGGTGAGGTCTTGAATCTCTCGGAAATCGTGACCGTGGTGCGGGGCGGCGACACGGTGTCGGCGCGACCGGACACGACGTCGGCCGCCGCGGACACGATCGCCGCCGTTGTGCCAATGGACACGATCCCCGCGGATACGACGCAGCTGATCGTCGAGCCGCCGCCACCCACGGTGGTGGAAACCAACGAGACGATCTTCGATCGCCGCCGCACGAATCAGCAGGTGGTGCAGGATGTGCTGCGGGCATACGTCCATCAGCCGTACCGTCCGGTGCGCGCGGGCGAGTTCTACGCGGCCGGCTTCCTGAGCGAGGCGCAGCGGCTGCCGTGGGGCCAGGTCGTCGGCGCCACTGCCACACCGGCGATCCATCGACTGTCGGACCGCACCTCGGCGACCACGTTTCAGGAGATCGCCATCAAGCCGCCCCGGAACGCGTCCTACCATGTCGGCGATTCGCTGCTGCTGGCGCGCCTCGATCCCGGGCTCAATTTCGGGAACTGGGGCGATGTCGTCTACCCGATTGGCATCGCGCGCGTAACGTCCATCGAGAAGAACCAGGTGCTCTCGGAGGTCGTCGCGCAATTCGCGCGCATTCACGAGGGGCACGTCGCCATGCCGCTCGAGCCATTCCGCGATCCGGGGCAGGTTCGTCCCACCCCAGTCGAGAAGGGACTCACCGGCAAGCTGCTTGGGCCGCGCGATCCCCATTCGATCGCGGGCGCGCAGCAGTTCTACTTCATCGACAAGGGTCGCCGGGACGGCGTGACCATCGGCGATGTTTTTGAGGTGTACAAGCCAGCGCAGGGCTTCGCTGGCGCAGCGTCTGAGGAAGTGCGCGCGGTCATGATGATCGTGCACACGCGCGAGCGCTCCGCCACCGGGCTCTTATTGCAGATCAGCAATCCCGCACTGGACCAGGGGCTACCGGTACGACTGGTCAAGAAGATGCCATCCTGACGGGCGGCCGGGCCCCTACTCGTGGGCCCGGCTCGTATTGGTCGTGATTGTCACCCTGCATCTCATTGTTCTGGCGCTGTATGGATTGGCGACGGCGCTCGTCCTGGCTCCCTTCACGGGGTTGCGCCCGGCGCCCTCCACGCTCCCTCCACCCCCCGCACCGCGAGCGCCGCCGCGGGCCTTGGTGATCGCCTTCCCCTGCGCTGGGGCCGCGGCGCACGTCGTCGCGATCTCACAGCTCACGCTTGTCGGTCTTGGGCCCGCGCTCTCGATGTTGGCCCTGTGCTTGGTACTGTTGCAGCTCGCGAGCGAACGGTTGCTGCGCGGGTCTGCCGTCTCCTTTTTTACGGCACCGTTGGCGACCGGTCTCGTGGGACTCGCCCTCCTCAGTGGCCTGACGCCGAGTGCTGAAGCGATTGCCGCCCGCAACATCTGGTTTGTCTTGCACGTTGCACTCAGCGTGCTGGGAATCGCATTGATGGCGCTCGCATTCATTGCCGCCGCGCTCTATCTCCTACAGTTCCGCGAGCTCAAGGCCCGTCGCTTCGGCCAGATTTTCCAGCTCTTCCCAGCGCTCGAACGGCTCGACCAGCTCAATCGGTTCGCGCTGGTCGCAGGCTTCCCCGCGTTGACGCTGGGTGTGCTCCTCGCGCTGGGGTACGGCGCGCAGTTCTCCGGTGGCCTGCACGTCGCCAAAGCGCAAGTCGTCTGGGGCATCTTCACCTGGGTAGTGCTCGGGTGGGCAGTCTGGGTCCGCGTCGTGCGCCATTGGGCGGGCCGGCGCGCTGCCCTCGCCAGCATCGCGGGCTTTGGCGCGGTCTTGCTGGTCTACGTTGCGCTCAAGCTGACGCAGCCCGGCGCCGAACGGTTCCTATGACGGGTCAGACGGAGATGGGCGGGGGCATCAAGGTCGTAGGCGTGAATCACCGCACGGCGCCCCTCGACGTGCGCGAGCGCTTCGCGCATGGCGCGCACGAAGTGCCGCGCGCGCTGGCACGCGTGATGGCTGCCGGCGCCAGCGGCGGGGTGCTGCTGTCCACCTGCAACCGGACCGAATTCTATCTGGTCGCGGACGACGAGCCGGCGCTCGAGGCGGTGTGGTCGCTGCTCGGCGAGCGCCTTCCGGCGACGCCCGCCGCCGGCGCGCGCGAGTACGGTTACATCGCGCGTGACCGCGACGCCGTGCGTCACCTCTACCGCGTATCGGCCGGACTCGACTCCATGATCCTCGGCGAGTCGCAAATCCAGGGGCAGGTTCGCGAAGCCTGGGAGGCGTCGCGCGCGCAGGCCGGCCCCGTGCTGCATCGCCTGTTTCAGACCGCCCTGCACGTGGGCTCACGGGTTCGTACCGAAACGGGCCTCGGGATGGGAACCGCCTCGGCGGCGTCCGCGGGCGTGGCCGTCGCGGGAAAAATCTTCGGAGATCTCGCCGGCCGCAGCGCGCTCATCCTCGGCGCCGGCGACATGGCCGAGCTGGCCGCGACGTGTCTGAGTGATGAAGGCGTGCAGATCACGCTGGTGGCGAACCGTACGCAGGAGCGCGCCCGCGCCATCGCGGAGCGGCTCGGCGGGCGGGCGGTGTCGCTCGAAGAGGCGTGGCCACATTTCGCGACGACCGACATCGCCCTCTGCTCGACCGCTGCACCGCATGCGGTAGTGACCTGGGAGCGCGTCGGGGCAGTGATTGGCGCGCGTGGCGGCAAACCGCTCTGTATTCTCGATCTCGCCGTGCCGCGTGATGTCGATCCCGCGCTCGCCCAGCTCGAGAACGTGTTCCTCTATGACGTCGACGACTTGCAGACGGTGGCCGCGCAAGCCACTGCCCGGCGCCGCGACGAGGTTCCCGCCGCCGAGCGAATCGTCGAAGAGGAAACGGATCTGTTTTGGGCGTGGTACGGCGGTCTCGGCGTCGTTCCTGCGATCAAAGAGCTCCGGCAGCGGATAGATGAGCTGCGCGCCACCGAGCTCGAGCGGGCCCTGCGACACCTGGGGCACTTGAGCCCGGAAGATCGGGCCCGCGTCGAACAGTTCAGCCAGGCGTTGCTCAACAAGTTCCTGCACCAGCCGACCATCGCCCTCAAGACGGCGGCTGAACAAGGACACGGCTACGGCCTGCTGGAGGCCTTACGCCGGCTGTTCGGGATGGAGCCACCCGCGTGACGTCACGAATCCTGGTCACGGGCGGGGCAGGGTACATCGGCAGCGTCATCGTAGATCAGCTCCTCCACCGAGGGCATGCGGTGGTCGTCCTCGACGACCTGAGCAGGGGCCACCGCCAGGCCGTGGCGCGCGGGGCCGGCCTTGTCCACGGAAATGTGGGAAATCGCGAGCTGGTCGAGGCGCTGCTCGAGCGGGAGCGCATCGACGCCATCATTCATTTGGCCGCTTTCGCGTTGGTGGCGGAGTCGGTTGCCCAGCCGCAGAAGTATGTGACCAACAATGTGACCGCCGGCCGTGTACTGTTGGAGGCGGCAGTTCGAGCCAAGGTACGCCGGTTCGTGTTCTCGTCTTCGTGTGCGGTGTACGGGCATCCGGCGACGATTCCGATCACCGAGGACACGCCGCAGCGGCCGGTGAATCCGTACGGCGAGACGAAGCGGGATTTCGAGAAGCTGCTCGCAGAGGCCGGGCCGCCGCAGGGCATGGGCGTCGTGAGCTTACGCTACTTCAATGCGTCGGGTGCGACCGAGTTACGCGGCGAGGATCATGATCCAGAGACGCACTTGATTCCCCGCGTTGGCGGTGAATCTGGGTACAGGTGCCGGCCGGTCGGTGCGTGAGGTCATCACTGCCGCTCGCAGCGTGACCGGCCGGGATGTGCCGACCGTCGAGCGGCCACGCCGCCCCGGCGATCCGCCGGAGCTGGTTGCGGCGGTGAGCCGCGCCGCGACGGTGTTAGGATGGCGCGCAGTGCATTCGAGTCTGGAGGGAATTCTGGGCAGTGCCTGGCGCTGGCATCAGGCTCACCCCCACGGTTACCGAGGAGGCTAGGGTGCTCGTACAGGTTCGAGGCGCGATCCCCACGACGCCGTGGGAGCTCGTGCTCACGTCCAGCCGCGAAACGCAGTTCGTTCTCGCCATCCTTGCGGTTTTCTCGCTGGTGTCGTGGTACCTGATCGTCCTGAAGTGGTGGCAATTTCGGCGTATGCGTCAGCTCGGCGACCGGTTTCTCGCCGAGGTCGAGAAGGCGCCGCGACTCGAGGATGCCTATCACGCGGCGATGCGACTGCCAGCCTCGCCGTACAATCGGTTGTTGCGTGAGGCCGTCCACTTCTTCTCCGAGCTGAAACCGGGAAGCCTGAAGGGCACCGGCGTCGCGACCAATCCCGGGAACCCGGGGACAGCGACGGCGCTGACCACCACGCAGCTGGAAGCGCTGCGGATGGTGCTCGCGAAGGAGGTGGCGGGGGAGCGGGACACCGCCGCGCGATTCATTCCGTGGCTCGCCACGTTCGGCTCCGTCAGTCCGCTCCTCGGCCTGCTCGGCACCGTGCTGGGCGTCATGGACGCCTTCATCGGCATTGCCGTCGGCGGTTCCGGCAACATCACGGCGGTGGCGCCCGGCGTGGCCGAGGCACTCGTGACAACCGTGGGCGGGCTCGCGGTGGCGGTGCCCGCGGTCATGTCCTACAACCTCTACGTGAACCGGTTAGGCTTGTTCGCCGGTGAGCTCGAAGGCTTCGCGCAGGAGATCGTCGGGACTCTCGCGCGGGAAGGGCGGATCTAATGGCGGGGTTACTTGGCGGCGGCGGCGGCGGCGGCGGTCTGCGTGGGCATGGCGAGCTCCCGCTCAATGCTGACATCAACGTCACGTCGCTCGTCGACGTCGCGTTCGTGTTGCTGATCATTTTCATGATCACCGCGCCGATCATGCAGGGTGGCGTGGATGTGCGGCTGCCGCGCGCGCAGGTGCGAGCGATCGAGCCGAAGCAGGGACTCGTGGTGACGGTGGACGCCGAGGGAAAGATCTACCTCGATCAGGCGGGCCTGTCCTACGATGATTTCGCCGCCACGTTTCCCGCCTTCGTGCGAACGAAACGGCCCACGGGGGTGTATTTGCGAGCCGATGGTCGAGTCGCCTACGCACGGGTGGTGCAGGTGCTCGCCGTGATCCGCAGCTCAGGCGTACAGGATGTCGGACTGGTAGCCGAACCGGAGACGATCAACCGATGAGAGCACGCGGCCGGACTCCGGCCCCGGTAGGCATGGCGGTGACGGGCACGATTCTCGTGCACGGCGTGGTGGGCGTGTTGCTGTTCGGCACACCCTCTGGCCGCGCGCGTTTGCCGCCCACCTATCGCGTGCATCTCATCGCCGCGCCCGCGGCCGACATGGAGTCGCGGAAGGCACCGGAAGCGTTCGAGCGGCCGGCCGAGGACAAGCCGGCGCCGATTCCCGCGGCCAAGCGCCCGCAAAGCACCGTCTCGCGCGCCACCCCGCCTCCGACGCGCGATCAAACACATCGCGAGGCAGCGCCGCGCACGACGCCGACGAACCAACCGTTGCCGGGTGAAAAGCCCTCTACCGGCAATGACGTCGCAACCGTGAGCACCGAGGGCGTCGCGTTCCCCTACCCGGAGTACTTGCAGAACATCGTGTCCCAGGTGTTGCGACGCTGGCAACGGCCCGCCCAGAGTACGCCACTCGAAGCCGAGGTCTCGTTCTTTGTCCATCGCGACGGTTCAGTGACTGACCTGCAGTTCATCCGCCGCTCCGGCAATTTCTCGTTCGATCTGGAAGCGCAGGGCGCGGTGGAAGAGGCGGGGCGGTTTCGCGCGTTTGGCACGTTGCCGGACGGTTGGCAGAGCGACGTACTGTTTGTCCGGTTCTACTTCTCGGGGCAGAGACAGTGACACGTCGGCACGTCGGCACGTCGGCACGATTGATCGGTCGCTGGGCCGTCCTGGCGGGCACTCTTGCGGTCGTGCCGACGTGCCGACTTGCATCGCAAGATACTTCCGCAATCGATAGAGGAGTCCGCATCGGGATCGTCTACCGGCCGGGCGTCCGTCCCGGGCTCGTGATGTTGCCACGCAGCGGTCAAGGACTGGATTCAGTGCGTACGATGGTGGCGCGCGATCTCGACTACAGCGATCGCTTCGAAGTCATCACACTGCCAGGCGGCGACTCGATTCGGCTGGCCAGTACCACCGGACCACGGCGCTCGACTGCTGGTGGAACGGCCGCCCCGCGCGGCGGAACCCAAGGTTCCCTCAACTATCCACTCTATCAGGCACTGGGCGCGGATTTCGCGCTCGACATCACGGCGGCTGGCGATACGACGTTGGCAACGTTGCACGACATCGCGGGCGCGGGCATTCGCCGCACGTTGCGCGTGCGGCTACCTCGATCGTCTGATCCCGATTTCCGGCAGGCCGTCCATCGACTCGCCGATCAAGCGTTGCAGGCCGCAATCGGCACGCCCGGAATCGCGGCCACTCGGATCCTGTTCGTCAAAGACGGGAAGGTGTATCAGATCGATCAGGATGGGGCTGATCAGAAACTCGTGTCGTCGAGCGACCGCAAGGCGATGTCGCCGGCGTGGGCGTCTGACGGCCGGCATTTTGCCTACATGGAGTTTCAAGCGGGGAAAGGCTGGCTCTACCTCCAGGAGATGGGTGGCGGCAAGCGCACCGCGGTGTCGACCACGGGCTCGGCGCTTGATTTCACGCCGGCGTTTTCGCCCGACCGACAGACGCTCGCGTTCAGCCGCGCCACGGAGGAAGGAACGGATCTGTACACGATTAACATCAAGGACAACTGCTGTTTACGCCGCTTGACCGTGGGGCGCTTTTCAGACAACTTGTCCCCGACGTTCAGCCCTGACGGGCAGCGCATCGCATTCGTCTCGACGCGCCCGGGTCTGCCGCAGATCTACGTGATGGCGGCGGATGGAACGGACCAGCAGTTGTTCGCCCCATTCGATTACGGTGTGACCGGGGCGTCTAACGCGCCGGAGTGGTCCCCCGACGGGCAATCGGTGGCATTTCACCGAGACGTAGCGGGTACGCTGCAGGTGTTCGTGCTGGACGTGCGGACGCGCACAGTCCGGCAGCTCACCTCGGTGGGCCGCAACGAGGATCCGACCTGGGCGCCCGACAGCCGTCACCTCGCCTTTGTTTCCGACCGGTCGGGCTACCGCCAGTTGTGGATCATCGATCTGGACACCGGCCGAATCCGGCCACTGCTGCAGCAGAGCGGGGCGCGTTTGCCGGCCTGGTCTCCACGGCTTTCGGAGGCTACTTCTTCCACCCCCTGATCGGAGAGACAGGATGAAATCGGTATCGTTGCTCCTCGCGCTGGGCTTAGGCACTGCCGTGATCGCGGCCGCGGCCTGCGGCGGCAAGCCGGCACCGCAGAATACGACGCCGGCGGTCGACACCGCGGCCGAGAACCAGCGGATGCGCGATTCCATCGCCGCGGCACAGGCCGAACGTGAACGGCAGGCCCGTGAGGAAGCGGATCGCGCCGCGCGCCAGCGGGCGGCCGATTCGATCGCCGCGCTCGGTCGCTCGTCTGAAGAGGTGCGCAACACGTTGGCATCGATGATCCATTTCGACTATGACAAGTCGAACATCCGCTCGGACGATATGGGCATGCTCGATCAGAAGGTGGCGATTCTGCAGGCGAACCCGGAGCTGCGGATCCGCATCGGCGGTCACTGCGACGAGCGCGGCTCGGACGAGTACAACCTGGCTCTCGGCAATCGCCGGGCGCAGTCCGCCAAGCAGTACCTCGTGAGCCACGGCATCGATGCGAGCCGGATCGAGACGCAGTCGTGGGGCGAGGAGAAACCGCTGGTCGACGGCCATGACGAGTCGGCGTGGTCGCAAAACCGGCGTGACGAATTCGAAATCACCGGCGGCGGTGACAATCTCCACCGTCCGTAGTACAGCCGTTCTGGCGCTGGGGCTCGCCGCCGGCTGCGCCCTGAAAGGGGACGTCCGGAAGGTCGAGCTCCAGGTCCAAGCACTGCAGGCGGATCTCGCCAAGAGTGACGCGGCGCGGGCGGCGGAACAGGACACGATCCTGGCCGCCGTCCGTTTGCTGCAGCAGGCGCTCGCGACGCAGCAGTCCTACCTCGTCCAAATGCGCGGCGACCTGCGGACGGAGCTGCTCTCCGTGCAGCAGCAATTGGTTTCGGTGCAGGAGCTCACCGGGCAGAGCCAGCAACGGCTCACCGAGCTCCGGTCGCGAATTGAATCGCGGGCACAGCAGCCGGAACCCAGCATGCCGGTCGGCCCCTCGGGCAATGCTGCGGGGCCGGGCCCCGACCAGATGTACGATCTCTCGCTACAGCAATACCGGCGCGGCAGTCTCACCACCGCCCGGCTGGGATTCCGGGAATTCCTCCGCGTGTTCCCCACCCACGAGCACGCGCCCGATGCGCTGTTCTATATCGGTGAAAGCTTCGAACAGTCGGCACCCGATTCCGCGGCGGCGGTGTACGATCAAGTCGTGAAGAGCTACCCCAAGTCGCCGCGCGCTCCGTCTGCGCTCTACAAGCAAGGCCTCCTCGCCGAGCAACGCGGCGATAAGGCGCAGGCGCGAACCTTCTACTCTCGCGTGATCGCGGGCTACCCGCGGTCTCCCGAGGCCGATCTCGCGCGACAAAATCAGCAACGCCTTCGGCCGTAGCAGGCCCCCGCGCTGGCCGTAGCCCAGACCGTGACGCCCCCGCAGCCCCCGGCCCCCCCGCGCCCCCCGCGCGGTGAGATGCCGTTTCTCGATCACCTCGAGGAATTGCGCTGGCGCATTCTGTGGAGCCTGCTCGCCATCCTCGTGTGTACGATCGTTGGCTGGTGGTTGCTCGGGAAAGTCGACATCATCGAGGTGCTCAAGCGGCCGGTCGCGCCCTATCTGCCGGGCGGCCGGCTCGTCTTCACGAGCCCCGCTGAGCCCTTCATGCTCACGCTGAAGGTCGCGTTTGCCCTCGGCTGCCTGCTCGCATCGCCGATCGTCATCTACCAGATCTGGGCGTTCCTCGCGCCCGCGCTCTACGAGCGTGAGAAGCGGTTGATCATTCCGGCGCTCGCGGTGGGTGTGGTCCTGTTCCTGGCGGGCGCAGCCGCGTGCTATGAGTGGCTCCTGCCCGCCGCCTTGAAGGTGCTGCTCGGGTTCCAGCGCAGCGACCTCACCGCGATGATCACGATCGACCGCTACTTCGGCATGGCGGTGCCATTCGTCGTCGGGTGCGGCCTGATTGCGGAGCTCCCGCTCGTGGTGACGATTCTGGCGGCCCTGGGCATCGTGACCCCGCAGTTTCTCGGACGCCAACGGCGCTACGCCATAGTGATCGCCGCGTTTCTCGCTGCGATTCTGACCCCGCCCGATGCGGTGTCGATGATGCTGATGCTGGGACCGCTGCTCCTGCTCTATGAGGCGAGCATCTGGTGCGCCTGGATCGCGAGCCGGCGGCGGGCCCGCCGGACGGCGGCGGCGACGCTGGTCCTGCTCCTCCTGGGCGTGGGATCGCTGCACGCGCAGAATCCCCCGCCCCCCCCACCCCCCCCCGCGCCGCAGCGCGCGGTGCGCGACACGGCCGCGAAAGCCAGGCCGCCCGGAGCGCAAGACACCACGCGGGGCCAGAGCGTGGATACCGCGACCGCGCGCAAGCTGGGCCTGCCGACTGCACCAACCCGGTCGTTCCCTCCGCCTGATGCGATCATCGATTCCTTGCTCAAGCTGCCGAACTTTCGCACCACCCGATATGTCGCCGACACGCTGATCGTCCAGGGCGACAGCCAAACGATTCTCTTGCGGCATGAGGCGTACGTGGAGCGCGAGAGCACGCAGCTGCAGGCGGACTCGATTCGCTATTACGAGGCGAGCTGCCAACTCCACGCGTCGGGTGATCCGCAGCTCTTTGATCAGGGGACGGTGCTGGTCGGGGAAGGCATGCAGTACGACACCTGCGTGCGGCGCGGGACGGTGCGGGACGCGCTCACCGATTTTCAGCAGGGCGGGGTCAGGTGGTACATGAAGAGCCGCGGCGCGGCCATCGACTCCGGCTCGACCCGCGTGTATGCCCGGTCCGCCAATTTTACGTCTGATCCGCAACCGGTCCCCGATTATCACTTCGCGGCGGGCCAGGTGAAGTGGATCAACAAGAGCACGATGATCGCGCGCCCCGTGGTGCTGTATGTGCGTGACGTGCCGATCATGTGGCTGCCGTTCATCTTCAATGACATTCGGGGCGGACGCCGCAGCGGCATTCTCTTCCCCCGGTTCGGGCTGAACGATCTCGTCCGCCCGACGCGCCACTATGCCCGGCACATCACGGATCTCGGCTACTACTTCGCGCTCAACGATTATGTAGATGTGTTGTTCACCGGCGACTGGTTCTCCGGCCGCTACGTGCAGTTTCACGGCCAGGCCCAGTATCACTGGATCGACCGGTTCATGGACGGGCAGCTCACCTACTCGCGCATGTCCCAGCTCGACCAGCCCGCGGTCAATTCGCGCATCGGCTGGAACCACACGCAGCGCTTCAACGCGCGCACGTCCTTCAATGCCCACATCGACTACTCGACCAACGGATCGGTCATTCAGCGGAATTCGCTCAACCCGTGGGAGGTCAAGTCGACCATCGCCTCGAACTTGAACTTCGCGAAACAGTTCTCGTGGGGCTCGCTCAACATCGGCGGCAGCCGTTCCCAGGACCTCTCGAACAACAACATCTCGCAGACGTTTCCGACGATCAATCTGACGCCGGCCGCCGTCAACATCACGCCGTGGATGACCTGGTCCCCGGGGTTCACGTTTCAGAACCTGCAACAGTTCCACGTTGCGAGCGGCACGCTGCTGGTACCCGGCCGCGACACGCTTCCCGTGGACACGCTGCACCTGTTCAAGGACAGTCGGCAGACGACGATGAGCATCAACACGCCGCTCCGGATCGGCCGCTGGAACTGGGCGAATTCGATCTCGGTCAGCGATGTGCGGGCGAACGGGCGCCAGGAATTCACGCTGCCGGGGGACAGCACCGGCGGCGTTCGCCGTGTCCTGTATGGTGAGACGTTCGAAACGCAGGTCGACTGGCAGACGAGCATCAATCTGCCGTCGTTCTTCCCCAGCACGTGGAAGCTGCAGCCGAGCATCGGGATTCAGAATCAGGTGGGCGGTCCCTTCATGATTCGCAATCAGTTCAGCGGCGGGGAGTTTGTCCGGCAGGGAAAGCGGCTGGCCTTCAACGTCGGCGTGTCACCGACCTTCTTCGGCTTTTTCCCCGGGTTCGGCCCGCTCGCGCGCATCCGGCACTCGATCTCGCCACAGATCAGCTATCAGTATGCGCCGGGCGTGATCGTCGACTCGGCGTTCTCTCGTGCGATCGACCCCGGCGGTACTTCCAACCGATCGCATAGCGATCCGCAACAGACGATCAGCTTCGGACTGTCCCAGAACTTCGAAGCGAAGCTGAAGCCACCTCCGGGAGACACCTCCAGCACGGCGGAACCGCGCAAGATCCGTCTGCTCAGTATCAACACCAGCGGCGTCAGCTACAACTTCGAGCAGGCGAAACAGCGGCATCATACCGGGTGGCAGACCGGCTCGCTCACCAACACGTTCTTGTCCGATCTCGTGCCCAGCTTTCAGTTGTCGATCACGCACGATCTGTGGAAGGGGAACGTCGGCACGGACTCGGCAAAGTTCAGCCCATTCCTGTCGAACCTCTCAGCATCCTTCACCGTGACGCCCGCCACCTTGCAGGGTTTGGGTCGCATGCTCGGGCTTCGCGCGAAGCCCGCTCCGGCGGCGGCGCCGCCCCCTGACACCACGGGTCAGCTGGGCGAGCGATCGGACGACTTTCGGCGCTATGACGGGAGCACGCGGTCTCCATACGCTCCGCGCGGACTCGGCCTCGGAGTCGGCGGGGGCATCGGCGGCGGGGGCGGGGGCCGTGGATTCACGCTCAGCGTCGCATTCTCGAGCACACGCAGCCGCACCGACACCACCCCGCAGCAGCGTCACGTCCCGGGCCGGCAGACCACCACGATGAATTTGTCGTTCAGTCCCACGCGCAACTGGAGCGCGACCTGGAATACGTCGTACGACTTCGCCACGCGCCAGTTCGCCGATCACTCGCTCACCTTCCAGCGCGACCTGCGCCGCTGGCGCGCCGTCTTCGGCTTCCATAAGACTGCGACCGGAAGCTTTTCATTCACCTTCAACATCACGCTGACCGATCAGCCGGCCATCAAGTTCGACTACGATCAAAACACGTACGTGCAGTAGCGCGTGTTGTCCTCTCACGGAGACACGGCAGCCAGCAGCATTTCAGTAACCTCCGTTAAATCAGCAACTTCGCTTTAGGCATAAGGCGTGCTTACACCTCCGGCGATCCCCGTCCTGAGGCTTTTATGCGCGCGTTCTTGTCGCTGGTCTTGCTGACCGTAGTGGCTTGCCACACGTCCCTCGTTGGACCGGACGGTGGCAGTGGCCCGTCGACGCCGGCCAACCTCTCCTACGAGCTCGAGCCCAGCGGCGATCCGAATCGCCCCCTCGGCATTCTGCTCATGTGGGACGACGTCACCGATGCGAATCTCGCGAGCTATCGAGTGTATTCCCGCGCGTCGACGAGCGGGTCCTTCGACCTGCGTGGCGAGACGACCTCGAACACGTTCCACGACAATGGCGTTCCGCACCTCCAGTACCTGGTGACCGCGGTCGACGCCAACGGCGTGGAGAGCGGTGGCAGCAACGTGATCACGGTGGACGAACGGCTGCAACTCGATGCTCCTGCCTGGCTGAACTCTATCTCTCTGAACGGCGCCATTCATTTGGAATGGGACGACAACTCCTACCTCGCGGCGCCGACGCGGTTCAAGTGGTACCGCATTTACAGCACCGACTACGATCTCGATACGGGGCTGTGCGGCACGAGCTGGCTGCTTGAAGGCACGACCGTGGCGCCCGAGTTTCTCGCCAGCGCGATGAGCAATGGCGTGCCGCGCTGCTTCGGTGTGTCGGCGGTGAGCCGTGAAGGCTACGAGAGTCTGTGGTCGCCATTGCGGCAGGACACGCCGCGTCCCGATGCGCGCAACACGCTCGTGTTCGCCTACGACGAGAACCAGAGCCAGTCCGGGTTCCGGTTCTGGCAGGACGTCAACGGTGACGGCCGCGCCCAATCGTCGGAGCTGGGTCTGGTCCAGAACGGCAATCTGACGAGTAGCATCGATTTCCGCGTGTACCGTGACCCGACCGATTCGACGCTGTGGATCGTGCCGGAGTTTTCGGGCACCCAGATGCGTGTCTATGGCACGGGCCCGGTCGCGGATCTGACCTCGATCGACATCGCGCCCGACTCCGGCTACTCACGGAACATGTTCCAGGCCGTGCCCGGATATGGGTATGTCTTCCGGATCGTCGAGGGCACGACGCTACGGTACGGCGCCCTGCGGGTGACACATGTCGGGCGGGACTACTTGATCTTTGACTGGAGCTTTCAAACTGATCCGGGCAATCCTGAGCTGCAGATCCGCGCCGGGCAGTCGACCGCCATGGCGACTGGCACCGGGGTTTCAGGCTCGAAATAGGTAGTCCGGGTCAGCGAAGGCGCCGGAGTGGTCGCAACAGCCACTCCGGCGCTTTAGCTTTTGGGGCCATGGTGAAGCCCTCCGCTGTCACGCTGGATGGGAAGTCCCTTTCTATCGCTGAAGTGGTCGCCGTGGCGCGGCACCGGACGCCGGTTGCCATCGATCCGCAGGCGCTGAAGGCCGTGGAGCAATCGCGTCGGGCCATCGAAGCGGCGATCGAGCGGGGACAAACCATGTACGGCGTGAACACCGGTTTCGGGAAGCTCGCGCATGTGCGGATCCCCGTGGCGCAAGGTCGCCAGCTGCAACTCAATCTCATTCGGAGCCATGCGTCCGGCGTCGGCGACCCCCTGCCGCAGGACGCCGTGCGTGCGATGATGCTGCTGCGAGCGAACGTGCTCATGCGCGGCTCCAGCGGCGTGCGGCCGGTACTCCCCGAGCTGCTCGTCGAGATGTTGAACCGGGGGATTCATCCGACCGTACCCTCGCAGGGCAGCGTCGGCGCGTCGGGCGATCTCGCGCCGCTCTCGCACCTCGCGCTCGCGATGATCGGCGAGGGCGACGTGCAAGTCCCGAACCCGATCACGCTCGAGGCCAAAGAAGGGTTGGCGTTCGTGAACGGCACGCAGGCGCAGACAGGTCTGGCGGCGTTGCTCGTCACCGATGCCTGGACGCTGTGGCGCACCGCCCATGCGGCCGCCGCCATGAGTCTTGAAGCGGTGCGCGGCTCGCCGGATCCGTTCGACGCCCGCATCCATGATGCCCGCCCGCATCCCTGGCAGCAGCGCTCGGCCGCATTGCTGCGTGAGCTGCTGGCCGACAGCGAGATCCGCGAATCCCATCGTGAAAACGACCCGCGCGTGCAGGACGCCTATTCGCTGCGCTGCACGCCGCAAGTCCTGGGGGCGGTCGGCGAAGCATTCGCCTTCGCCGAGCGGCTCGTGGCCACGGAGCTCAATGCCGCGACCGACAATCCGCTCGTGTTCGGCGACGAGGTGCTCTCGGGCGGCAACTTCCATGGGCAGCCCATCGCCTTGGCGCTCGATGTGATCGCGATTGCGCTGACCACGCTGGGCGGGCTGGCCGAGCGACGGCTCGAGCGCGTCGTCAATCCGGATCTGTCGTCTGGTCTGCCTGCGTTTTTGGCGCGCGAACCGGGCCTCGAGTCGGGGTTCATGATCGCCCAGATCGCGGCGGCGGCGCTCGTGGCCGATTGCCGCGTGCTCGCGACACCCGCCAGCGTGCAGTCGGTGCCGACGGAAGGAAATCAGGAAGATGTGGTCCCGATGGGGATGAGCGCCGCGTGGAAAGCCGGCCGGATTCTCGCCAATGCTGAACGCATCGTCGCGATCGAGTTGCTCGCCGGAGCGCAAGGGCTCGAGTATCTCAAGCCGCTGCGACCGGCGAAGGCGGTCGCGCGCGTGCAGGCGGCCGTGCGCCAAGAATCCGCGGCGCTCACGGCCGACCGGCCGCTCACGGCCGATATCGAACGGGTCACGCTGCGCATCCGGGAAGGCCGGTTTGTCGCATGAAGGCGCCGCGGGGGACCACGAAATCGTGCAAGGGGTGGATTCAGGAGGCCGCCTTGCGAATGCTGATGAACAATCTCGATCCGGAGGTGGCCGAGCGGCCCGACGATCTCGTCGTGTACGGCGGCACGGGCAAGGCGGCGCGGAACTGGGCGTCCTTCGATGCGATCTGCCGCACGCTGCGCGCGCTCAACGACGACGAGACGCTGCTCGTGCAGTCAGGCAAACCGGTCGCGGTTTTCACGACGCATGCCGACGCACCGCGCGTGCTCATTGCGAACGCCAACCTGGTCGGCCGGTTCGCGACCTGGGACGTGTTCCGCGATCTGGAACGGCGTGGGCTGATCATGTACGGCCAGATGACGGCCGGGTCGTGGATCTACATCGGCACCCAGGGGATTCTCCAGGGCACCTACGAAACGTTCGCTGCGGTCGCGGCCCGGCACTTTCAAGACTCGCTGCGCGGCCGCATCGTGCTCACCGGGGGGCTGGGTGGGATGGGCGGTGCGCAGCCGCTGGCCGCGACGATGAACGACGGGATCTGCCTCGCGGTCGAGGCGGACGCCGCTCGCGTCCAACGTCGTCTGGAGACGCGCTACCTCGATCGCTCCACGGCGTCGCTCGACGAAGCGCTGGGGTGGTGCGCGGATGCGCAGCGACGTGGCGCCCCGCTTTCGGTCGGGCTCGTCGGCAATTGCGCGGACGTCTTGCCCGCACTCGTGCGCCGCGGGTTCACGCCTGATGTCCTCACCGATCAAACCTCGGCGCACGATCCGCTCAACGGGTATATCCCCGCCGGGTTCAGTCCCGCGGAGGCCGCCGAGCTGCGTCACCGGTCTCCGGACGACTATATCGCGCGCGCGCGCGCGAGCATTGCGACGCACGTGCGGGCGATGCTCCATCTGCGGAAACGTGGCGCCGTCGCGTTCGACTACGGCAACAACATCCGCACCGAAGCACGCGACGCCGGCGTGACGGACGCATTCGACATCCCCGGGTTCGTCCCGGAATACATCCGGCCACTGTTCTGCGAGGGCAAAGGGCCATTCCGGTGGGTCGCGCTCTCTGGTGAGGCAAAGGACTTGCATCGTACCGACGATCTGGTGCTGGAACTGTTTCCGGGCAACGCGCATCTCAAGCGCTGGATCACCATGGCGCGGGAGCGTGTCGCGTTTCAGGGATTGCCGGCACGCATCTGCTGGCTGGGGCAGGGGGAGCGGGCGCGCTTCGGCGTCGCCTTGAATGAGCTCGTGCAACGCGGCGAACTCGCAGCGCCGATTGTCATCGGCCGGGACCATCTCGACACCGGATCGGTCGCCTCGCCATTTCGCGAAACGGAAGGGATGCGCGACGGCTCCGATGCGATCGCGGATTGGGCCATCCTGAATGCGCTGCTCAACACGGCGTCGGGCGCATCGTGGGTCTCGTTCCATCACGGCGGCGGCGTGGGTATCGGCAACTCGCTGCACGCCGGGCAGGTCATCGTCGCCGACGGAACTGCCGCCGCGGCCCGACGGCTCGAACGCGTCCTCACCAACGATCCCGGTATCGGCGTGGCGCGTCACGCCGATGCCGGCTATCCGGAGGCGATTGCCACGGCGCGGCGCCATCACATCCGCTTGCCCATGAGCGAGGATCTCGACTGAAGACATTGCTGGTCGGCGCGCGGCAAGTCGTCACGTGTCGCGGGCCGGCACGCGCCCGGCGCGGGCGCGAAATGGCCGAGGTCGAGGTGCTGCGCGACGCGGCGGTGTTGATCGACGGCGACCGCATTGCGTGGGTCGGACCGCGCGGGGATGTGGCGGCGCACCATGCTGCCCCGCTACAAGAGATTGAAATCGACGGTGTCCTATTCCCCGGGTTCATCGATTGTCACACGCACGGCGTCTTCGGCGCGCCCCGCCTCGATGATCACGAACGCCGCGCGCTCGGCGGCGATTACAAGGCGATCGCAGCGGCCGGCGGGGGCATCCTGCAATCGGTGCACGATGTGCGCAGGCGGCCCGAGGAGGAACTGGCGTCGCTGACGCGGTCGCGTCTCGCCGCTTTGCTCAAGGGCGGCGCGACGACGATCGAGGTGAAATCGGGCTACGGCCTCGAGCTGGAGGCCGAGCTGAAACAGCTCCGTGTTGTCCGTCAGCTCGCCGGCGAACTGTCGGCGACATTAATCCCGACGTTTCTCGGGGCGCACGAGGTCCCCCCAGAGTACCGCGGGAAGCGCGCGGAGTACGTACGACTCGTCTGTGAGGAGATGATCCCTGCCGTCGCACGCGAGCGCCTCGCGCGGTGTTGCGATGTGTTCTGCGAGCCCGGTGTTTTCAGCGCGGCGGAAAGTCGCCAAATCCTCACCGCCGCGGCCCGCTATGGACTGGCGATCAAGCTGCATGCGGACGAACTGGAGGGATCAGGCGGCGCCGAGCTCGCGGTCGAGCTGGGCGCGTTGTCGGCCGATCACTTGGCGGCGATTTCCGATACCGGCATTCGCGCGCTCGCCGGCAGCTCCACGGTCGCGGTGCTCCTTCCCGGGACGATGATCTTTCTGGGCAAGCGGTCCCAGGCCCCGGCGCGCCGGTTGATCGAGGCTGGGGCGGCGGTCGCTCTGGCCACGGATTTCAATCCGGGCACGTCACCGACGCTGAGTCTGCCGCTGGTCATGGCCCTGGGCGTCTCCCAACTCGGGCTACGTCACGCGGAAGCTGTGACGGCGGTGACGATCAATGCCGCCGCCGCGCTTGGCCTTGCGGCAGACCGGGGACAAATCGCTCCCGGATGCGTTGCGGACCTCGTCGTTGCGGCGGTTGACGACTGGCGCGAGGTCGCCTATTGGATGGGCGCAGTCGTCGTAAGCGCCGTCTGGACAGCAGGTTCGGCTTGTCCCGCCTAGACGGGCCCGATATCTTAGTCGTTCCATGTCAAAGCTTGAGCAGCTCAAAGAGAAGGCGAAGGGTCTCGAGGCCAAAGATCCCAAACGGGCCGTGGAGATCTGGCTGGATGCTTTGAACAACCAGGATGATACCAATCCTGACCTCTCTATCTACAATCGGATCGGCGATCTCTACATCAAGCTGAGGGACCCCGCGCAGGCGGCCGACTACTATGACCAGGCCGTGGACAAGTACGCGGAGCTTGGATTCCACAACAACGCCATCGCGATGTGTAACAAGGTGCTGCGCAATGCCCCGGCGCGGCAGACAACCTATCTTAAGCTCGCCAAGCTCTATGCGGCCAAGGGGTTCATCGCGGAGGCCAAGCAGAACTTCGTCGAATACGCCGAGCGCATGCAGAAGGTGGGAAAAATCGACCACGCCTTCGCCGCACTGAAGGAGTTCACGGACATTTCACCGGAGAGCGCGAACCTCCGGGAGATGCTGTCCGAGCACCTGAAGATGTACGGCACCGATCCCGGTAAGCGCGCTTCGTCGGCAGGGGGCCGTGCCACTCCCCCCACGACGGCCCCGCCCAAACCCTCGCCTCGTCCCGACGGTGGCGAGGACGTCAGCAAATCTGGGAAGCGCAAGACGTCCAGTCTCGTCTTTCTCGATCTCGATGAGCCGCGCCAGCCAAAAGGGGCTAAGGCGCCCGCCGCCGCCGCGGCGCCCGCTCCACCACTGCCGGCGCCTCCCTTGGCCCCCCCGCCCGCTCCCGCCGATGAGCGGCTGATCGAGGACGTTCAGCCCGAGCCCGATGAGTCGCTGGAAATCGAGACGACCAGTCTCGTTGACGAAGCGCCCGGGGTGGGCGGAGGGAATACCGGCGGCATGCTGGATGGTCTCGAGACCACGACTGCGGATTTCGGCCAGGTGCGCGCCGCCAGTCCCACGACCCCGTCGATTCGTGAAGAATTGAATCCAGCCGATCTTGAGCTCGAGCCCATTGCCGAGTTGGAGCCCACCGCGCCAGCGGTGGACCCGGATGAGGGGATAGAGCTTGAAGGCGCGGATCTGGTGCTCGAGGGGAACATTGCCGAGCCTCCGAAGCCGCCGCCCGCTGCCAAGGGGCCGCCGAAGACCGCGAAGCCCCCAATGTTCAAGAAGCCCGCTGCCACGGCACCCGAGTCCCCGCGCGTAAAACCGGTGGTGCCGAAACGGCCCCCCGCCTCGGGTCCCGGGACGCGGAAGGCCGTCGTGGAAGTGCCCCCGCTCGAGCTCGAGCCGGACTTCGAGACAGGCACCACGGACGCGGGACACGACATCGACCATCAACCGCTGGCGCTCGATGAACCGCCACGTCATCCCAGCTTTATCCAGACCGAGGACGAGACCTCGATCTCCACCGGCGGGCGGCGCTCTGGGTTCATCGATCTCGGGATCGACGAGATCAGCAGCGGCACCGACCAGGCCGGCTCGCTCGTCTTCTCCAACATCGAGGAGACGCCGGCGGCGCCCGGCATCGAGGAGCTCGAGTCGCGTGTCGCCGACAACCCGGATGATCCGGAAGCACATCAGTCCCTTGGCGAAGCGCTGATCGAGCAGGGTGACCGCGAGCGGGGCATCGAGGAGCTCGAGCTCGCGACGGCCGGTTACGAGAACGCGGGCAATCTCTCGCACGCGCGCGATCTCGTCGACGAGGTGCTGCGGCTCGATCCGAACAGCGTCCGCCACCGTCAGAAAGCGGTGGAGTTTGCGTTCAAGGCTGGCGACAAGGCGAAGCTGATCGACGCGTATCTCGAGCTGGCCGATGCGCTGCTCCGCTCCGATCTTCCCGACAAAGCGCGGGCGGTGTACGCGCGCGTCGCCGAGCACGATTCCAGGAACGAGCGGGCGAAGGCCGCCCTGTCCATGCTCGCACCGGCCGTCGCCGCGCCTGCTCCCGCCGGGAAGCCCGAAGGCAAGGTCAAGGCGAAAGACGCAAAGATGAAAGTGCGGGACGAAGCTGCGGCCAACGGCGACTTCATCGACCTCGGTTCGATGCTCACGGACGATGAGGACGAAGACACACCCGCGCGCGACACGCGGATGACGGTTGCCGATGAAGAGCCGACCGGCGACGAAGAGCAGGACTTCCAGGATATGCTGGCGCGATTCAAGCAGGGGATCGACGAAAACATCGACGAGGCGGACTTCGAGTCCCACTATGACCTGGGCGTCGCGTTCAAAGAGATGGGGCTGCTCGACGAAGCGATCGCCGAGCTGCAGAAAGCCTTGCGCGCGCCCGAAGGGAAGCTGCGCACGTCGGAAATGCTGGGCATCTGCTTTTTCGAGAAGGGCGCGTTCGGCGTCGCCGAATCGATTCTGCGGCGCGGCCTCGATCTGCCGGCCTCCGGCGATCAAGAACGTCTCGGGATTCTGTATTGGCTCGGGCGGTCCCTCGAGCAGCAGGGCAAGAAGGCGGACGCGCGCGACCTGTACGGCCGCGTGTTCGCCGTCGACATCCGTTTCCTCGATGCCGAGCGGCGCGTGAAAGCGCTGGCCAAGGCGAAATAGCGTGAGTCAACAGGTCGCCCGCATCAGCCTGCGCGACGTCCAGCGCCCAGTCGCCGGGGAGTTAGAACAGGTCGTGCTCGAGCTGCGGCGTGTCATTGCCGCGGACTTCCCGATCGTGAGTGAAGTCAACGATCACCTGTTACAAATGAAGGGCAAGCTGTTCCGCCCCACGCTCCTCCTGCTCAGTCATCAGGCATCGGGATCCAAAGATGCGCGTGCCGTGACGCTCGCCGCCGTTGTGGAGCTCATCCATCTCGCCACGCTGGTGCACGACGACTCCGTGGACCATTCCGTCCTCCGGCGCGGGCTCCCCACGATCAATGCGCTATTCTCACACCAGATCGCCGTGATCATGGGGGACTACCTCTACTCGCGCGCGATCATCGAGCTGGTGCGGCTGGAGGACCATGAGGCGCTGCGCGTGCTGGCGCGGGTGACGAATGAGATGACCGTCGGCGAGATGCGCCAGCTCGAGGCGCACGACAAACTCGCCTACGGCGAAGGAGCGTACGACGCGCTGATTCGGGCCAAGACCGCGTCCCTGTTATCGGGCGCCTGCGAGGTGGGCGCGCTGGCCGCTCCGCCCGCCTTCCGCCAGGCGCTGGCGCGCTTCGGCATGCTGCTCGGCATGGCGTTTCAGATTACGGACGACCTGTTGGACTACACGCAGCCGGAGGCGGTGACTGGCAAGCCGTCCGGTCTGGATTTGCGCGAGCATAAGGTCACGCTCCCCTTGATTGCGGCGCTGCCGCGCCTGGCTGTCGAGGGGGGGCGCGTCGTCGCGGCGTTGATGGAGGCGGCCGAGCCGAGTGACGACCTGGTCGCCGAGGTGATCCGGTTAGTAGAGGGCGCGGGCGGGTTCGAGACGGCACGCCAGCGGGCACTGGATCTGGCCCAACAGGCCGAGGCTGAGCTCGACGTGTTGCCGCCGTCGCCGGCACGGGACGCGCTGCTGGGTAGCATCGCGTACGCAGTGGAGCGGCGAAGCTAAGTGGCGTACGGTCCACGTCGCCCCGGTTTCTATCTCGGGGTTCTGGCAGTAGGCTTCGTGGTGGGCGGGCTGTTGCAGTCGTTCCTGCGGCGCTTCCTGCCGGAGGGGCCGGCGAAAGAGGTATTTACCTGGTCGGTGACGCCCACGATTGGACCGCTGCATTTGGATTTGCTGGTGATGTCGATTACGCTCGGACCAATCGGGCTCGATGTTTCGCTGCTCGCCGTCGTTGGCGTCGCCGTCGCCTATCTCGTGGCTCGTTCGCTCTTTTAGAAAGGCGCACATGTTCGGCAATCTTGGCTTTACCGAAATCGCGATCCTGCTCCTGATCCTCGTGCTCTTCTTCGGGGCGAAGCGCATTCCGGAGATCGGCGCGTCGATCGGGAAGGGCATCAAGGAGTTCAAGCGGGGTCTCAAGGAGGAGCCGAAAGACGTCGAGGGATCCTCGGAAGAGGCCAACAGCGCTCCGAAGCGGCTGAATCAGTAGAGGCGAACGATGTTGGGAAATCTGAGCGGCAGTGAAATCCTGATTCTGATGCTGATCGTGCTACTCGTATTCGGCGCCAACCGGCTGCCCGAGGCCGGGAAGGCGGTCGGCAAGGGATTGCGCGAATTCAAGCGCGCGCTCACCGACGCGGAAAACAGCATCCAGCAGCTGCCCTCCTCGTCCACACGCGACGAGGGCGGGGAGCAGCCGCGGGATGCGAAGCCGAAGCGCCTGGTCGAGTAGGGTTACAGCGCGGTCGTGGCGTCGGCCGCGGCCTGCGATTTGAAGATGTCCTTGCGCCGATCCACGATCTTCGCCCGGGCGCGCACATCCTCCATGTACTGCTGCATCCGCGCCTGCATCGCTGCCTGGCGGAACTGCGTGCGCTGAACCTCCCGCTGCGCCACCCAGGCGGTGGAATCGGCGGCCTTCCGGGCGAGTGACTGAATGATGAAGTACCCGCTCTCGCCTTCCAGCACGCCGCTGCGCTCGCCCACCTTCAGACCGAACGCCGTCCCGACGGCCACCGGCTCGCGCGCGAGATAGCTGGGCGGACGGATCCGGGCAAACGGGCCGAACCGCTCCACCTGCAGACCACGCGCGCTCGCCGCGGCGGCCATGTCGGCCGTGCCTTTCAGTACCGTTGCCAGCGAGTCGGCGCGACGGCGCGCCAGGGTCTTCTGTCGTTCGAGCCGCGCCACGGCGGTCACGCGATCCCGAATCTGATTCAGCGGCGGCACACCCCCCGCGCTGACCGAATCGAGCCGGAACACGTAGTAGCCGGACGGCGCGTCGATGACAGGGCTCGTTTCGCCGGGTCGCGCTTCGAACGCCCAGACGCTCACGTCAGGAATGACCGCCGGGCCGAGCGTGAACCGCTCGCCCTCGGTGACCGCATACTGTGGCGACACCTGCATCCCCAGGCGCTGCGCGGTGCTGTCGAGTACGGTCGGATCGCTGCGCTCCGCGGCCAGGCGTTCGAGCGTGTCGGCGCGCGCCTCTACCACGTCGAGGTGCTCGCCCTGCAGCGCGACCGGGATGAGAATGTGGCGGACCTTCAGCGAATCGCCTTTGACCTGATCGAGGCGGATGATGTGATAGCCGAACCGCGTCGCCACGGGCGCGGAGACCTGGCCCGGCTTGAGCCCGCGCAGGCCCTGCATGAACTCCGGGACGAAGCTCGTCTCGTTCTTGTTGATCCAGCCCAGATCGCCACCGCGCTGGCCACTGAGCGAGTCGCTCGACTCGCGCTTGGCCACGTCCTCGAACTTCGCGCCACGCGCGAGCTCGTTCCGCACCCGCGCGACGTGCGTGCGCGCCGCGGCGCTGTCGGCGGCGTTCGGCAGCCGTGGCTGCACGATGAACCGGACATACGCGACGGCGGGACGCTTGAAGTCGTCCTGGTGCTTCGCCACATAAGTGGACAGCTGCGCGTCACTGATCGCGCTGGTGTCCGGAATCGTGTAGGGCCAGACCGCGAACGAAGCGATGCGCACCGAGTCGTGCTGGTCGCGATAGATCCGCCAGAGCTTGGCGTCGGACACGTAGACGTCACTCGTGAGATACTGCTGCAGCTTGATCAGCGGGATCTGCTGGCGATAAATCGCCTCGAGCTGCGCCAGCAGATTACGGTCGGACGTTGTCGAGATGAACTGCTGCCACTTGCGAATGTCGAACTGGCTGTCCGTCTGGAACTGCGGATCGCGCATCACCTCGGGGGGGGGGGAGGTGCGGGCGGTCTCGATGATTTCCTCGTCACTCACGCGAATGCCGAGCCGTTTGTACTCCTGCTGCAGCAGCGCGTCCTCGATCATTTGATTGATGACGTGATCTCGAATTTGCTCGTCTTCTTCGCGCGAGACCGGCGCGTTGCCATTCTGCTGGTGATACTGTTCGGAGGCGATCTGCACGCGCTGCTGGAATTCTGCGACCTGGAATTCCCTGCCGTTGACCTTGAGCACCACGTTCCCGCTGGGACCGAGGATGCTCATCACCTGGCCGACGGCGAGCCACGCCACGAAGGCGATGGCGAGGATATAAAAGACCCATTTCGCGTTGGCGCGCATCGTGCGCAGCATGGCAACTCCGAATTCTGATCAGAGGAGGGTGAAGGGGCATAAGTCTAAGAACCACAACGCACAAACTCAAGCGCACAGGTGGCCCGGTCATTTGACAGCGGCGTCGGCCCAACACTATCTTCGCCCAATTCCCACAAAGACTTAGGCAGTCGGGCGGGGGGCTGTGGCCTACACCAGCGAAATCGACAAACTCGAAGCGCGCTTTCGGGACAACCCGAAGGGTCGAAATTTCGCGCCCCTGGCCGACGCCTATCGTAAAGCGGGGCTTATAGATAACGCAGTTGACCTGTGCCAGAACGGCCTCAAGCTCCATCCCGATTATGTCAGCGCCCACATCGTCTACGCTCGCTGCCTTGTCGATAAGAAAGACGATCCGGCAGCGTCGGCCGTGTTTCGAAAAGTGCTCGAGCTCGATGGCGAAAATATCATCGCGCTGCGCGGCCTCGCCGAGCTCGCGGAGCGGAATGGGAAGTACGCAGACGAGGTCGAGTGGCTAGCGCGACTGCTGAACGCCGATCCGATGAACGGCGACGCCGCAGAAGCGCTCGCGCGGGCGAAAGGAAAGGCGGGGACGGCCGCGACCACGTCGCTGACCAAACCCGATTTCGCCGTGGAACACGAGGAGCCCGAGGCCGTCGAGCTGGGCAAGTCGTCCCGTCCGTCGACCGCCGCTCCTGAAGTCGAGAACTTCGAGGACCCGATCAGCTTCAATCCCAATGCGCATGCCGCCGCCAAGGCCGAGGGGTTGGAGGTCCAGGAAGACGTCGAGCTGACTCCCCAACAGATCGAACAGGTCGAGATCGAAGGGCTGGCCCGCACGCAGTACGAGGGGAGTGGCATGTTCAAGCTCGACGCGCCCGGGCCCGGCGGGTCGCCTCCGGATCTCGACGAGTCGCTGCCGCAGGTCGATTTGCCGCTGATCATGCCCGATGATGAGTTCCGCGCACCGGCCCCGAAGCCCCCGCCGGCCCCCGCGCCGCCACCCCCGCCGCCCGCTCCGCCCCCGCCGCGGTCACCTCCGTCTCCGCCGGCGGCGGTCGCGATCTCTGATGACGACGGCGCGGCCGACACGGCGACATTGTCACAGGCGGAGCCTGTACTGACAGAAACGATGGCCGAGCTCTATCTGAAGCAAGGCCACCAACAGGATGCGCTGCGCGTGTATCGGGCGCTGCTGACACAGCGGCCGAACGACACGAAGTTGCGCAGCAGAGTCGAGCAGTTGTCGGGTAGGGGTGCTAAGAAACGTTCGGGGGTCTCGGCGCAGGCCTTTCTCAAGGGGATCTGGGGCCGGGCCATTGGGGGAGGCCCCACGTCTGCGTCGGACGAGCCACAAAGCACACTGGCGGCCGCGTTCGATGTCGCCGGTCCACCTCCCGGCGAGCCTTCTCATCCGGCGACCGACCACATTTCGCTCGATTCCGTCTTTGGTGAGGAAGCGGCACGACGCGCCAGCGCGCCGTCCGCTGAGGCGGCAGCGGAGGCTGGAACGTCGGGGGCGGCCGCGCCCGCCGCTAATGACGGCTCGAAGACCGGGGGATTCTCCTTCGATGAGTTCTTTGCCGGCGGCAAGCCCGGTGCCGATGCGCCTGCCGGCGAAACGGCACCGCCAAAGACGCCCGGCGCCAGCCGCACATCGGGACGGACGCAGCGGCCCCCCGAGGACGAGGCGGAGGCGGATCAGTTCCAGCAGTGGTTGAAGAAGCTCAAGTCCTAGTGCCTCCCCGGATCGCCGTGCTGAACGGCCCCAATCTGAACTTGTTGGGCGAACGCGAGCCTGAGATCTACGGCCGCACGAGTCTCGCCGACATCGAACGAATGACCAAGGAGCGTGCGCGCGCGTTGGGCGTCGAGTGCACCTGGATTCAGACCAATCATGAAGGCGAGCTGGTCGAGGCGATCCAGGGGCTGAAGGGTCGCGCCGATGGAGCGGTCATCAACGCGGCGGCCTTTACACATACGAGTCTCGCCGTGCGCGATGCGTTGCTCGCGGTGCGCGTGCCGTTTGTCGAAGTGCATCTCTCCAACATTTTCGGTCGCGAGCCGGAGCGGCGCCGGTCACTGCTCGCGGATCTCGCCGTAGGCGTGGTGACCGGGTTCGGGGCCGACAGCTATCGTCTGGGGCTCGAGGGTCTTGTCGGACGGCTCACGTCGCGATAGACGGCCGGAGCGACACGCGGCGCTCGCCGCGCTGCTCGAAGCGGAGGGCCTAGACGCCCTGCTGGTCACGTCCCGTCCCAATATCCGGTACCTGACGGGATTCAGTGGATCGGCGGGCGTCGTCGTGGCAACGCGCGGCGCCCTGCTGCTGGTGACGGATTTCCGCTATGACGAGCAGGCGCGCGAGCAAGCTGGTGCCGTGGCGCGCGTCGAGATCGAGGGGACGAGCGTTTCGGACCGGCTCTTCAAGGAACTCGGGGCTGGGGTTTCGGGCCTCTTGCCTGGGGGTTCGATCGGTTTCGAAGCGCATACGATAAGCGTGAAAGATGCGGAGCGGTTTTCGACGGGCCCCGGCACGGCGTGGCGCTGGAAGCCCGCCGGCGAGCTGGTGGAGCGGCTGCGCGTCCGGAAAGACCCTGGCGAAGTCGCCGCGATTCGGGCCGCGGCGGCGCTCGCGACCGCGGCACTGCGGGAAACGCTGGCCGGGGTGGGGCCCGGACTCACGGAGTTCGAGATTGCAGGACGACTCGAAGGAGCGCTGCGGCGGCACGGCAGCGAGGCGCATCCGTTTCCGACGATCATCGCGAGCGGGCCACGCAGCGCGCTTCCTCATGCGCTCACGAGTGCGCGTACCGTGGCGGCGGGCGAGTGGCTGCTGTTGGACTTCGGCGCGGTCGTGGACGGTTATTGCGCCGACGTCACGCGCACGGTGATTGTGGGCGCGCGCGCCGACGAATCGCAACGCGCCCTGTATGAACTGGTGCAGGACGCGCAGCGCCGCGCGCGTGAAGGCGTCCGCGCGGGGATGACGGGGCGTGAAGCCGACGCGCTGGCCCGCGATCCGATCGAAGCGCGTGGCCTCGGTGCGGCGTTCGGGCATTCCACGGGGCACGGTCTCGGCCTCGAAGTGCACGAAGCGCCGCGGCTCGCGCGCACGGTCGGGGATCCGCTGCCCGAGGGTGCCGTCGTGACGATCGAGCCTGGCGTCTATGTCGCCGGGCGGGGCGGTGTGCGCATCGAAGATGACGTGCATCTGTCGGCCGAGGGGCCAGTGCTGTTGACGGACGGCTGCACGGACCTCGTGGAACTGGTGTAGGGCGCCTCGGGGGGTATCTTCACGGTATGAAGCTCGACATCATCGCCCAGATCGTGCAGATCTTAAAGGATGCGCCTGAGGTGGGCGCCATCGAGATCCGCCGCGGTCTGTTCGGTGCATGGTCGTCGGTCCGGGTGTCAAAGGCCGGGCATGGGGGAAACACCTTCGGGCCTGGGGCCGGGCATGTCGTTGTATCGCAACCTGGTGGGGCCGGTGTCGCACCGGCGCCCCAGCCGGCCAGTCCCCAAGCCCCAGCCCCAGGCCCCCAGCTTCTAGAGATCAAGTCTCCCATGGTGGGGACCTTCTATCAGTCGCCGGAGCCTGCCGCGCAGCCCTATGTCAGAGTGGGCAGCCGGGTGAACGTGGGGCAGGTGGTGTGCATCATCGAAGCGATGAAGATCATGAACGAGATCGAGTCCGAAGTGGCGGGCGTGATTCGAGAGGTCACCGCGCAAAACGCGCAGCCGGTAGAGTTCGGCCAGGTCCTTTTCCGGGTGGATCCGCATGGGTGAGGCGACGCACAGCAATCTGCCGGCATTCAACTTCAAACAAGCAATCACGCACATGGTGCAGCGCAACGGCTCCGACTTGCTGCTGAAGGTCGGCCGGCCGGCGACGATCCGCGTGAACGGCGATCTGGTGGCGCTGGAGACGGCGCCCCTCAAGCCGGAGGAGCTGAAGTCGCTGGCCGAGCAGATCATGACGCCGCGGCAGGTCAAGGAGTTCGCCGAGCACAAGGAGGCTGACTTCGCCATCGGCGTGCCCGGCGTCGGCCGGTTCCGGACCAACGTTTACCAGCAGCGCGGGACCGTGGCGTTCGCGTTCCGGGCGATCCCTTACGAGGTCAAGCAGATTCGCGAGCTGAATCTGCCGCCCGTGCTGGAGGAAATCGCCCTCAAGCCCCGCGGGCTCGTGCTGGTTACCGGCGTGACGGGCTCGGGGAAATCGACGGCGCTCGCCGCGATGATCAATCACGTGAATACGAACCGCCGCGTGAACATCATCACGATCGAGGACCCGATCGAGTTCCTGCACCGCGACCAGCACGCCAACATCTCGCAGCGCGAGGTGGGCAACGACACGCTGACGTTCAACTCCGCGCTGCGCCACGTGCTGCGGCAGGACCCCGATCTCATCCTCATCGGTGAGATCCGTGACATGGAGACGCTGGACACCGCGCTCAAGGCGGCGGACACGGGCCACATGGTGTTCTCGACGCTGCACACGACGGATACCACGCAAACGGTCAGCCGCGTGATTTCATTCTTCCCGCCGCATCAGCACGACGAAATCCGTCACCTTCTCTCGACCGCGCTGCAGGCGATCGTCTCGCTGCGGCTCGTGCCGCGCAAGGACGGCCGCGGCCGCGTGCCCGCGGCCGAAGTGCTGATCAACACCGCGGCGGTGGCCGACAACATTCGCGATCTCTCCAAGCAGCTCAACATTCCCGACCTCATCGCCGAAGGCTCGGTCCAGTATGGGATGCAGAGCTTCGACCAGTCGCTGTTCCACTGGTACAGCCAGGGCGTAATCAGCTACGAGAGCGCGATCTTCTACGCGACCAACCCGAGCGAGTTTGCCTTGAAGGTGTCGGGCGTCGATTCGTCCGGGAACCGGCTTGGCGGGGGCGGGGGAAGCACGGCCGGCATCGAGCTGACGCCGTAATGTTCAAGAAAGTGCTGATCGCCAACCGCGGGGAGATCGCCCTGCGGGTGATCCGCGCGTGTAAGGAGCTGGGCGTCGAGACGGTGGCGGTGTATTCCGAAGCGGACCGCGAGTCGTTACACGTCCGGTTCGCCGACGACGACGTCTGTATCGGCCGCGCCCCGAGCCGGGACAGCTATCTCAACATCCCGCGTCTCATTGCGGCCGCAGAAATCACCGGCGCCGACGCGATCCATCCCGGGTACGGCTTTCTGGCCGAAAACGCGGAGTTCGCCGAGAAGGTGGCGGCCTCGAACATCACGTTCATCGGTCCCAGTCCCGACCAGATCCGCCAAATGGGCGACAAGGCTACGGCGCGCAAGCTGGCGAAAGAACGGGGCGTGCCGACGGTGCCCGGCTCCCCGGGCCCGGTCGCGTCGCTGGAGGACGCCCAGGAGATCGCGGGCAAGATCGGCTTTCCCGTGATCATCAAGGCGTCCGCGGGCGGCGGCGGGAAAGGGATGCGCGTCGCGAACGACGCCGATCAGTTCGGGCAGGCCTTCACCCTCGCCAAGCAGGAAGCGCTGGCGGCCTTCGGCTCGGACGAAGTCTACATCGAGAAGTATCTCGCGCGCCCGCGCCACATCGAAATCCAGATCATGGGCGACACGCACGGTAAGGTGATGCACTTGTGCGAGCGCGATTGCTCGGTCCAGCGGCGTCACCAGAAACTGGTCGAAGAAGCGCCGTCGCCGGCCGTGGATCAGACGTTGCGCGAGGACATCGGCGATGCGGCCGTGAAGCTCGCCGAAGGCATCGGCTACGTCGGGGCAGGGACGATCGAGTTCCTGCTCGACTCCGACGGCTCCTTCCATTTCATGGAGATGAACACGCGCATTCAGGTCGAGCATCCGGTGACCGAGATGTGTACGAACTTCGATCTGGTGAAGGAACAGATCGCGGTGGCGGCGGGGGCGCCCTTGTCGTTCGTGATGAACGGGAACCGGCTCCGCGGCCACGCGATCGAGTGCCGAGTGAACGCCGAGGACCCGGGCCGCAATTTTCAGCCGTCGCCGGGCCTGATCACGGCGTATCATCCGCCGGGCGGTCCCGGCGTGCGGGTCGATACGCACATCTATGCGGGCTACACCGTGCCGCCCTATTACGATTCGCTGCTCGCCAAGGTCATCGTGCACGGCAACACGCGAACCGAGGCGCTCGCCCGCATGCGCCAGGCACTCGATTCCTTTATCATTGAGGGCGTGACGACGACGATTCCATTCCTGGGCCGGGTCATGCGCCACCCGGACTTTGTCGCGGGCAAGGTCGATACGAAATTCCTCGAGCGCGAGCCGCACCTCCTCAAAGATCCGGCATGAAGATCGACGTGTACTTCACACCACTCGGCCTCACCGCGGGGGAGCTGACCGGCCGAGCGGTCGTCGTCATTGATGTGCTGCGGGCCACCAGCACGATCGTGACCGCGCTGGCCGCGGGCGCGAAGGCGATCGTGCCGGCCGCCAGCTCGGAAGAAGTCGTCCGGCTCACGGCGAATCTCGAGAAGAACGGGATCGTGCTCGCGGGGGAGCGCCGCTTGCAGAAGATCGAAGGGTTCAACCTCGGCAACTCGCCGCGGGAGATGACGAAGGATGCCGTCGGCGGCAAGACGCTGTTTCTCGCCACTACCAACGGCACGCCGGCGCTACTCGCCGCGCAGGGCGGCGATCCCGTGCTGGTCGCCGCCGCGTTGAACTTCAGCGCCGTGGCCGAGCGGGCGCGCCATCTCTTCACGGAGCGGGGCGAGCTCGTGATCATCTGCGCGGGCCGCGAGAAGCAGTTTGCGCTGGAGGATGCCTATACCGCGGGGCGCCTGATCAAGGCGGTGAAGAAGGGCGTGCCGCCGAAGAAGCTCACGCTCAATGACGCCGCGCAGGTCTCGCTCGATCTCGCGGCGCAGCAGGGCGGGTGGCAGGACGCGCTGGGCGCCAGCGATGCCGCGCGCCAGCTCGGCGAAGCGGGATTCGGCGAGGACGTGAAGTTTTGCGCCAATCCCGATCGCGTCGCGATCGTTCCGGTTTACGCGGACCGACGCATCGCGGCATGAATCCCAAGGCTCGGCAAGAGCTCGTCGGCATCGCGGCCCTGCTGGTGGGGTTTTTCCTCGGTCTGACGTTGTTGCCGGTGTCGTTTACGGGAAGCTGGGGACGCGCGATGGGCGCCGCGCTGTGGCAGGGGTTCGGCAGCGGCGCGATCGTCGTGCCGATCCTCGGCGTCGGGTGGGCGCTCGCCGCGTTCGACCGGCTGGGCGCGCTCTCCTGGGGCCGCGCGGCGGTGCTCGGCGCCGGCCTCATTCTCCTCGTTCCCTACGGGGTCGCCGTTGCGATCTCCCCCACCTTCCCGCCCGATTACGCGAACTGGACGCGCAGCGAGCGACTGGTTGGCCTGTTCCCCGCGTTTCTCGCGACCGGCCTGGAAGGCGCCATCGGCACGGCGGGGGCGGTGCTGGCCGGCCTCTTCTCACTGTCCGCCCTTGGAATTCTGACGATGGGCTGGCATCCGCTGATGCTGTTGAGACAGCGGGAGGCGGGACGGGGGACGCGGGACGGGGAGTCCCACCGGAAACCTGAGACACGCGTGGCGCGCGAAGCGCCGGAAGTTCCCATTCCAACGCGCACCGCGAAGGTGCAAAAGCCGCAAAAAGAGCGACCCGTCCCGCGTCCCCCGTCACCCGTCCCCGCCGGCACGCTCATCCCGCCAATCGAGTTGTTGACGGAAGGACCGGGGGCCGTGGAAGACGCCGACGCGGCGCAGATCGAAGACATGGGCCGACGACTGGTGTCGACGCTGGAGACGTTTCGCGTCGGTGCGCAGATCATCAATAAGACCGTGGGCCCGGTCGTCACGAGGTTCGAGCTCGAGCCGGGACGCGGCGTGAAGGTGGGACGCGTGTCGTCACTCGCCGACGATCTTGCCCTGGCGATGCGCGCGCAGTCGCTGCGCATCGTGGCGCCGATTCCGGGAAAGGCCGCCATCGGGATCGAGGTCCCCAATCCCACGCCGCGCCTCGTCCACGTGCGCGATTTGATCGACAGCGCGGAGTTTCGTCGGACGGCGCGCGTGCTCCCCGTCGTGCTCGGCCGCAACCTGGAAGGCGACGAGGTCGTGGATGATCTCCCGAAGATGCCGCACCTGCTTATCGCCGGCGCGACGGGCTCGGGAAAATCGGTGTGCATCAACGCGATCATCACGAGCCTGGTCTACGCGCATGGACCTGACAAGCTCAAGCTGCTCATGATCGACCCCAAGATGGTCGAGTTGTCGATGTACAGCGCGCTACCGCATCTCGGGTTGCCGGTCGTCACGAGTCATCACAGGGCGGCCAACGTGTTGAAATGGGCCGTGTGGGAGATGGAGCGGCGCTACCGTTTGCTGCACGCGAATCACGCGCGCAACATCACGGACTTCAACAAGAAGGTCGAAGCCAAAGCCCCACTCAAAGGGCCGCGCGAGACCCTGGCGACGCAAGCCGGGATTCAGAAGGAGCTGCCGCTCGATGCCGTGTACACGGGCGGCATCTTGCCGTACATCGTGCTGATCGTCGACGAGCTTGCGGACTTGATGCTGACCGTCCAGGGCGAGATCGAGACGCCCCTCGCGGTGCTGGCGCAGAAGGCGCGCGCGATCGGTATTCACTTGATTCTCGCGACGCAGCGTCCGTCGGTAAACGTCATTACGGGATTGATCAAGGCAAATTTCCCCTGCCGGATCGCGTTTCGCGTGTCGGCGAAAGTCGACAGCCGGACGATCCTCGATCAGAACGGTGCGGAAACCCTGCTCGGCAACGGTGACATGCTGTTTCTGCCGCCAGGAAAGAGCGAGCCCTTGCGCGTGCAGGGCGCGTTCATCTCGACCGATGAAACCGAGCGGCTGATGGAGTGGTACAAGGCGCACGCGGCGGCTGCGGTCCAGGCCCCGGGAACATCGATCGACGAGCAGGTGGCGGCGCTCGAGAAGGCGGAGAAGCAAGCGGAGGAAGGACGGGGGACCGGGGAGGGGGACGCTGGGGAACGAGATCCGCTGTTTCGGCAGGCCGCGGAGGTTTGCATTCAGAACCAGCTTGGCTCGACCTCGTTGCTGCAGCGGCGGATGAGCATCGGGTATGGGCGGGCCGCGCGCATCATCGATCAATTGGAGCTCGCTGGGATTCTGGGCCCCGCCAACGGATCGAAACCGCGCGACGTGCTCTTGGGCCTCGAAGAACTGGACGAGCTCACCGGACCCGAGAGTGCAAACTCGAGCAGCTAGAAATGATCCGTCACGCGTAATTGCGGTTATTGCGGACTGGCGAAGCCCGCTAATTTCGGGGCGTGTCGAGCGGCATTCACAGCGACCCGGAACATTGGAGCGATCCTCGTCATCAACGAGGACTGGCCGGTGAAGAGCAGGCGATCCGTTACTTGCAGGCCTGCGGTTGGGAGATCGTCGCGCACCGCTTTCGCGTTGGACGGATCGAGCTGGACCTGATCGCGCGGCGCGGCTACCTGGTTGCCTTCTTCGAAGTGAAGACGCGGCGGGGGACCGCCTTCGGCAGTCCGTTCGAGGCCGTCACCGGCGCCAAGCGTCGCGAAATCGTGAAGGCTGCTCGGGTCTGGATGGACCGCTATGGCCAGCGGGGCGATGTGTATCGTTTTGATTGTATCGGCATTGTTGACAATAAGTTAGAGCATCTGGAGGACGCCTTCCGTCCTGGATGGCGGTGAAAGCGGTTTCGGTATATATTCGGGCCTCCAGGAGGCTCGCCACCTATGTCGAGGTCAACCATGGCAGAACAGCAGCCGGCCAAGTCCTCCCCCTCTCTGACGGACGACCGCCGCAA
>WNGD01000459.1_pt1 | contig 43256 bp, 33 predicted proteins | sample 5400671 | NCBI WGS metagenome assembly WNGD01 (sample SAMN13153369, study PRJNA577476) | soil metagenome | isolation source: 40 cm soil or saprolite under grassland replicate 2 | place: USA:California | collected 2016-06-15 | reverse complement strand
ATAGGCACATTGGGTAGGAACAGTGATTGCCTCGGGGTTCACTTTGGGTAACAAGATTCGTAAACGCATGCGTCTGCCTCCTTTGGGTTCTCTTCCCTTTGTATTTTACCCCAGTTTTACCGCTTTCCGAACAGTCACGTGCCCTAAGGTTTATTGACATTTAAGAGTGAGCCAAGTACAATAAAAAGAGATGGCGTCGTGTTCCGATTAGGAGGCATCTTCATGGCTGTTGTACATACAGATTTTTATCGTCATGAGAACCTCGTCCGTAAGTCAATACAGATTCCCTCGACCCAGCATAAAGAGCTAAAGGCTCTTGCAGTCGAGCTTGATTCCTCTTTAGGAGATGTAGTGGAGACAATTATGGAACTCATGCGACAGGACAATTACCAGCAGTTGAAAACAGCTATCATCCAGAAACGCGAACGTGAACTTTCCTCCCTCAATCACTCCCTCGATGAAGCCTACGCTTACCTTGGTTCTATCCCAGAAACTTTAGAAGATGCCCGTTTCTTCTTTGATGCCGGGCGCGAAGGTATGGTTGCATGAGTGAAGAGGCCAGGCAAACACTGCCGAGCCCGAGACAATATGAGGCACACACATCAATTCCAAGTCCACGCCGGGGAGAGATTTGGGATGTGAACTGGTCGCCTGGTCGCGGTGCTGAACAACAGGGCACACGACCAGCATTAATAATACAGAATGATCGGGGCAACGCCTCAACTTCCTATCCATTGACTATAGTGGCCTCAATGAGCAGAACCGAACGTGAATTGCCGCTGCATGTGCGTATTGCACCTTCAGAAGAGAACGGTCTGACCGACTACACGGATGTCAAGTGCGAACAGGTCATGACCATAGAGAAATCACGTTTGATACGACGCCGGGGTGTAATCACACCAGAAGAGCTACACCGCGTCGACATAGCCTTACGCTTGAGCCTGAACTTACTAACGTAAGATAGTTATTCAAAGAAGCGTTGAACCTGTACAGAAAAATCTGGCACCACTAGAGAAGGAAGTGTCTGTTCACCGCTAAAGACGCCCAAAGAATGATATTCACCCTCCTCCAATATGAATACTTCAACGCTATATTTCGTGGGCTCAACAATCCAATACTCTTTTACGCCTGCACGAGCATAAGCATGATATTTTTTTTGCCTATCATAACGTGCAGTGCCAGGAGAGGCGACTTCAATAGCGAGATCAGGAGGACGGGTAGTTTGTAAAGGCTTATGTTTTGTTGTGTCCTTCTCCTCCAGAAGCACAAGAACATCTGGTTGAACCACAGACCTGGAATCGAGAGCAACATCTATCGGAGCAGCGAGTACGCGTCCTCGTCCAGCAAGCTTCACATACGGCATCAAGTAAAAGATAATCAGCGCAACGATCTCCTGGTGAAAATCATTTGGGGCAGGTGCCATATACAGGACTCCATCAATTATTTCGTAGCGATTCCCATCGTCAGGGAGTGCTGCATAGTGGTCGTAGGTCCATTCGCCCTGTTCAGGCCCTGGAACATTATCAGCAGGAGTGAGCATAGTAATTCCCTCGGAGGTCTTCATTTGTTACCATAACCTTTCTTCATTTTGCCACTCTCTATCTACATTCTCTACAATTCCGCACGTCCGCAAACATCCGCACAAATCCCTTGAAAGGTGCTGTTCTTCTTTATATTATACCTGCTGTCCCAAACGAATGATACTATATTGTTCAAGAATTGGTTGGCATTAAAATAAGCCAATCCAGGATGGCTGGTTTCATATGGAGCGATTGGCTGTAGCAGCCGACGTACTACGTGTGATAGAATCGCAGTACAAACATTATACAAACACGCCAGGAGATAATCAATCATGCAAAAGCTGACAGGAACTGTACAGGTAAAGAGAAATTTTCCAGAGATGCTCAAGGGAGGGGTTATCTGCGATGTCGTTAACGCGGATCAGGCCCGTATTGCCGAGGACGCAGGCGCATCCGCAGTGATGGCATTGGAGCGTGTACCGGCTGATATCCGCGCTCAGGGCGGCGTCGCACGTATGAGCGATCCAGAACTCATTATTCAGATTAAGGAAGCAGTGACGATTCCTGTGATGGCGAAATGCCGCATTGGCCATTTTGTGGAGGCAGAGATCCTGCAAGCAATCGGCGTAGACTGCATTGACGAGTCAGAGGTGCTCACGCCAGCGGATGAGAGCTTCCATGTCAATAAACATCTTTTCTCCGTTCCCTTTGTGTGTGGAGCGCGCGATCTTGGTGAAGCGCTGCGGCGTATCGGTGAGGGAGCAGCGATGATCCGCACAAAAGGCGAGGCGGGTACAGGCAACGTTATCGAAGCAGTACGCCATATGCGAACCATTATGGATGGTATCCGCCGTCTGCAATATCTGCCAGAAGAGGAACTGATGACCGAGGCTAAGAATCTGGGTGCACCCTACGAGCTGGTACGCGAAATCGCGCAGACGGGCAAGCTCCCGGTAGTAAACTTCTCGGCAGGAGGTGTAGCCACACCTGCTGACGCAGCACTGATGATGCGCCTGGGAGCCGAAGGTATCTTTGTCGGCTCTGGTGTCTTCAAATCAGGAGACCCGCTGGCTCGTGCCAAAGCGATTGTAAAAGCGACCACGCATTACCAGGACCCCGGCATCCTGGCCGAAGTGTCACGTAATCTGGGTGAGCCAATGGTTGGCATCAACCTGGACACCTTACCTGAAAAAGAGCTGATGGCAAAACGCGGGTGGTAGATAAATTGGCAAAGGAAAGGTACAACCCAACGCCACGTATCGGCGTATTAGCATTACAAGGTGATTTTGAAGCACACCTGAAGATGCTGGCAGAGCTGGGAGCGGAGGCAAAAGCTGTCCGACTTCCCAAGCATCTTGAAGAAATAGATGGTATAATTATACCAGGTGGTGAGAGTACTACTATCGGTAAATTAATGATAGTGTACGGCTTACACGAGATATTGCAGAAAAAGATACAGGAAGGCGTTCCCGTCTGGGGAACATGCGCGGGCTTAATTTTGTTATCGAAAGAGACGGATAATGCATTGGCAGGTCAGCCATTACTGGCCTCCATGGACATTCGAGTCCGTCGCAATGCATTTGGCAGTCAGCGGGAAAGTTTTGAGACTGATCTGTCGGTGCCTGCATTAGGAGAAGCGCCATTCCACGCATTCTTTATTCGTGGCCCGTCTATTGAATGGGCAGGACCAGGAGTAGAGGTGCTGGCAACGCTCGATGATGGAACCATCGTCGCTGTCCGTGAAGGAACCTTGTTAGGCACAGCATTTCATCCAGAGGTTGTTGGGACCAACGGCCAGGGAGACCCACGTTTCCACCACTACTTTCTCCGCATAGTACAGGGCGTCAAAGGGTAGGGGCGCAGATGGGCGTGCCCCGATACGACGCAGGAGCACTGGATGATACGACCGGTATTATATGTTGATCTGCCGGGCATCATCTACGCTATTGACCGCCGCGCTCGCAGTAAACAGCACGAGTTCGCAAATTTTGTGTGCTGGTTGGAGCCGGTCGAAAACGAGTTGCCTCCATCACCTATCCTGAGACACATCTTCCCATTCCGTCCTGCCACCCGCACATGGATTTGTGAGGATCACTGGCGCATCCTGGGATTTGCCCAGGTGCGCGAGCGTCCGTCACGTACGGCGTGGGATATGTCCTATCTGGCTTCAATGGCTCAGCGCAATGTTTCAGACGAAGAAGTTTTCTCTGCTCTCCTTGAGTATATATTAGAGATGGCCGCATCGCACGGTATTCTCCGTATTTTTGCCAAGGTTGAGGACGAAATACCTGAGATGGACCTGTTCCATCGCAGCGGTTTTCAACGCTATGCACGCGAGTTGACATACGTTTACGAACCAGGATCAACAACGTTACAGGCCGAACCCAATCTACCATCATTAAGACGCTGGCATCGCCACTATGTGTGGGGCTTGCATCAGCTCTACCGCTCCGTCACTCCACAACGAGTGCAGATGGCGGAACTGCTGGAGAACAGCGAGGAATACGCTAAACTCCACGTCGGGTCACAACATCCATTGTCTTCCCTTTTCTCACGAGGGAATGAGAATTACGTATGTGACGTAGGCGTTCGTTTAGGAGCCTGGCTGCGGATTAGCCGGGGCAAAGGCTCGGAACCGCACCGCATTTTTCTTAATGTGCATCCAGAACATGCCGACCTGGCCGAACCGCTCCTGCGCTTCGGTATCAGAAGGCTCCTGGAGGTCGACGTACGGCGTATCTATTGCCTGGTGCGCGAGTACGATTCTTTTGTAATCACCGCTCTGCGAAACAGTGGATTTGAGCAGACCTCCATTCGAGCGCTGCTCGTGCGACACATGGCCTTACTGGCCACGAGGCAAAGCACAGTCCCCCTGCTGGAGCAACGAGCGGTTTACGGCTTGAAAGGCCTGGGGACGGTCAATTCTCGCCAAAAAATAACGAGGTGATTAAACTGCCTATGCAACATGTGATCACTGACGATCTGGAGGCTCTGCTGGCTGCTCTTCCGCCAGACATCCACGACGCGGTCAATCGGATCGAGAACCGAAGCGAACTGCTGGAGATCGTATTGGACCTCGGACGTCATGCCGAGGGCCGCTTCCCTGAAGGAGAGGTGATCCTTAGCTCACAGCCTGTAACCTACGCCGACCTGGAATATGTGGTCGAACGTATTGGCGAGTTTGGCGATGATAACCGCGCTGGTATCGAACGTACATTGCACCGAATCAGCGCAATGCGTAACCGCAAAGGAAGAATCGTCGGCCTGACGTGCCGCATTGGTCGAGCAGTGCTTGGCAGTATTGCCCTGATCCGTGATATTGTTGAACAGGGCCAATCCATCTTAATTCTTGGTCGCCCGGGTGTGGGAAAAACTACCCTACTGCGTGAAATAGCTCGCGTCCTCGCGGACGAAGCCAATAAACGGGTGGTGGTGGTGGATACCTCGAATGAGATTGCTGGCGATGGTGATATTCCTCATCCTGGTATAGGTCGTGCACGCCGTATGCAGGTGGCACGCACTGCGGAACAACACGCCGTGATGATCGAGGCTGTGGAGAACCACATGCCGCAAGTTATCGTAATCGACGAGATTGGCACTGAACTAGAGGCGGCGGCGGCGCGGACTATCGCGGAACGTGGTGTGCAGCTTGTCGCTACGGCTCATGGCAATTCGCTAGGAAACCTGCTCGTCAACCCAACACTTTCGGACCTGGTGGGCGGTATTCAGACCGTTACCCTTGGTGACGAAGAGGCACGACGACGCCATACCCAGAAAAGTATCCTGGAGCGTAAAGCTCCACCAACTTTTGATGTCGTGGTCGAGCAACAAAGCTGGGAAGAAGTCATCGTCCATCGCGATGTGGCTGACACGGTGGATAGCCTGCTTCGCGGTCAACCGACGGTAGCTGAGGAGCGCACACGGGACGAGGAAACAGGTCATGTCTCTCTGCGCCGTATCACCACTGGTGGTATGGAGGTACCTGGTTGGGGCCTGGGTGGCTTTGGAGCAGGTGCAGGCACAAGCCTGGGTGCCCGCCAGAATCAGGGCTTTACTCCCAGCACGTTTGAGCGCGGGGAGCGAGGAGATCGCTCAGGCAACAATTGGATGCAACTGCGACAGGTTGGACCACAAGGTTCACGCAACGAAGGAAACATACACGGGCGCAACCAGGTACAACAACAAACGCAACCAAAGATGAGAGCTCTGGCCCCTACAGGTACATCTCCCGCCGATGTTGAGCCGCGAGGAGGCGGCGCATCACTGGTAACAGCCAGCCATCCCGGTCCAGCAACAGCAGTAACCGAGGGCATCTATCAAGCAGAAAATACCGGAACGAATCTGCCGATCGTCAAAACCTTGCGCGTCTATCCGTTTGGTGTAAATCGCGATCGACTGGCAGAGTCGGCACGCCAGTTACACGTACCTATCATTATCACAAATAATCAGGCCGAAGCCGATGCTGTGGTAACTCTGAAAAACTATTATCGTCGTCAACCGGAGCGTGTGCAACAGGCGGAGCAGGATCGCAAACTGATCATCATTTTGAAGAATAATACGGTTACTCAGATGCAGCATGCATTGGCTCGCATTTTCGATCTTCCAGTAGAGACCACGGTGGAAGACGAGCAAGACGAGTCCGGTGCGGATGGCTCTGGTTTAAGTAATCTGGAATTTGATGATCCAACAAAGCAGGCCCTTCTAGAGACTGAAGACGCTATCCACCAGGTCTTGAATAAGGGTTTGACTACAGCGGAACTTGCTCCCGCTAACGCGTACATCCGCCGTTTGCAGCACCAGATGGCGACACGTTATAACCTGATCTCGCGCAGTCGCGGAAAGGAACCCTATCGCCGCGTTAAGATCTTCCGTTCACGAGATTAGCTTCTGAGTAAGAGTTACAATGTCTGAAAGTGCAGGGACATGCTGGCATGTCCCTGCACTTTCAGACATTGTAACTCTTACTCATATGCGCTATAATCCTCTGCATAGTTGCCCAGGCAATGGAGCATGGGATAGACGCCACGACGACTGTGGTTGTGTCCTATGGTGGACTGAAAGGAGTCGTACCGCGCTATGCGTTTACTCGAAAACCATACTGCTACCGAGACAACTCATGAGGTACCTGCTACACCTGTCACGATAGCCGATATCTGGAAGGCTTATAAATTTCTTAAGCCAATTATGCATCATACCCCTCTTTCCCCATCGCGCACTCTACGCGAAATAACAGGAGCTGATATCTATCTAAAGGCCGAGCATATGCAACGCGGAGGCTCCTTCAAAGCGCGGGGAGCAGCATACAAAATTTCTCGCCTTACGAAAGAACAATCCAGCGCTGGAGTAATAGCAGCTTCCGCAGGCAATCATGCACAGGGCGTCGCTATCGCCGCAGCCGAACATCGCATTCCCTGCACCATTGTGATGCCAGAAGCTGCGCCTCTGGCAAAGGTCACAGCCACTCAGGGCTACGGCGCAAATGTCGTTCTGTATGGTACCACTTATGACGATGCCTATCAGCATTGTTGTGAATTGCAGCAAGCATCAGGGGCTACATTTATTCACGCGTTTGATGACCCTGACGTTATCGCGGGACAGGGATCTCTCGGCCTGGAGATGCTTAACGATCTGCCCGATGCCGACGCCATTGTGGTACCAATCGGCGGCGGCGGTCTCATCTCAGGTATTGCTATCGCAGCCCGAGCGCTCAAACCAGATATTACTATTATAGGCGTGCAGGCGGAGGGCGCTCCCAGCTGTTACAATTCGCTTGAAGCAGGTGAGATAAAGACATCTTCGTCGATCATGACGATTGCTGATGGTATCGCCACCAAACGCCCAGGGGAACTGACCTTTTCCATCATTCAGCGCCTGGTCGATGAGGTTGTACTGGTAAACGACGAGGCGATTATCAAGGCTGTGCTGCTGCTGATGGAGCGCAGCAAGATGCTGGTAGAAGGTGCGGGTGCCGCTGGTCTGGCAGCACTGTTAAATGGTGCCGTCAACCTCCGCGGCAAAAAAGTGCTTGTACCCCTGACAGGGGGTAATATCGATATTAACCTTGTAGGACGTTTCATAGAACACGGTCTGGCGGTGGCTGGTCGCTATTTTGTGATCCACACGCGCCTCACCGATCGTCCAGGCGAACTTATGCGCGTGCTTGGCATCATCGCTGAGATGCGTATTAACGTGATCGACGTACGTTATCAGCGTATCTCTAGTCGCTTGCCAATTATGCAACGTGAAGAAACTATTACGCTAGAGACACGTGATAGAGCACAATGTGAAGAACTTTTGCGCCGCCTGCAGGCAGCGGGATACATGGTAGAAGAAGCACAGGCACTAGATTAAGGAATTCACCGTAGAGGCCCGCCTTGCGTGGGTCCTGATACCCGTTGACTTACCAGGGCCCACGCAAGGCGGACCTCTACGAAACAGGCTCTACACGCAGCAATACGTCGCCCTTCTGCACGACATTACCGCTGGTGGCGACAAGGGCGACAACGCGACCCGATACCTCAGCGGTGATCTCATTAAAGACCTTCATTGCTTCGACGAGCGCAACGATCTGCCCGACGTGGATAACATCGCCAATATTGACAAAAGGAGGTGATGTGGGCGAAGCAGCCGAGTAATAGACACCCGTTATAGGTGAGATGATGGGCTGAGTAGAGTCCACATGAACAGCGCGTCCGGAGACCACCTGCCCTGCCGCGAAGCCTTTATCGCTGTAATAGGAAGCAGGAGTCAACACCATTCCCGGACTACGGCGAATGATGATCTCGGTATCCCCCTCAGTCAGCTCCAATTCACCGATCGTGCTACCATCAAGGACATTGATGATATCTTCAACGCGATCAAGCCACGACATTTTTTTCTGCGTATCCATTACAACTACTCTTCGTACCGTTTGAACACCAGACACGTATTATGACCGCCGAAACCCATCACATTCGACATCGCGATATTTACTGTAGCATGACGTGCCTCGTTGGGTACATAATCCAGATCGCAGTCGGGATCAGGATTGTGCAGGTTAATTGTCGGTGGAATAATACCATTCAGGATGGTCTGAATAGAAATCACAGCTTCAACCGCACCGGCAGCGCCAAGCGTATGACCGAGCATTGACTTGGTAGAACTGATGGCAAGGCGATAGGCATGATCCCCGAAACAGGTCTTAATAGCCTGCGTTTCTGTGCGATCGTTATAAGGAGTCGATGTGCCATGAGCATTAAGATAATCAACCTGATTCGGTTGCAGACCTGCTTTCTGTAGTGCACGGCGCATAGCACGCACAAGGCCCGCGCCGCCCGGAGCTGGCTCAGTCACATGATATGCGTCACCTGTACTACCGTAACCTACCAGCTCGGCCAGGATAGTAGCACCACGAGCCTCTGCAAATTCTAGATCTTCCAGAATTAGCATAGCAGACCCTTCGCCCATTATAAAACCATCACGGGTCGCATCAAAGGGACGGCTGGCTCCCTGGGGATCGTCATTGCGGCGCGATAGGGCATGCATATTATCAAAAGCAGCCATAGCGATAGGTGTAATCGCCTTCTCAGAACCACCTGCAATCATCGCTTTCGCATCACCACGACGAATGGTCTCCCATGCCTCGCCGATGGTATTCCCGCTGGTAGCGCAGGCCGAGACGGCTGCCCAGTTTGGACCCTTTGCACCAGTCATGATCGACACAACGCCGGGGGCACCATCCACAATCATCATATTAATAAAAAATGGGCTGATGCGATCTGGTCCCTTTTCGTGGAGAATCTTGAACTGGTCGTGCAACGTCACAAGGCCGCCAATACCGCTACCAATATAGACGCCAACCTCATCGGCAAAATCTTCAGTTATTTGTAACCTGGCTTGTTCTAAAGCCTGCTTCGTGCTGGCAATAGCGAGCTGCTCATAGGGATCATTGCGCCGCACCTCTTTGCGATCCATGTAAAGTGTAGGATCAAAATCCTTTACCTGTGCACCAAAATGCACACGAAACAGGCTACTGTCATAGGCAGTAATCTCGCCCACACCAGATTTACCCTGGCACAACGCTTCCCATGAAGACGCTAGATCGTTACCCAATGAGGTAACCAGTCCCAATCCGGTTACAACTACACGAGACATAGAGTCACCTCCTGATATGTCTATGAAAGGACATCTCCCTGGAAAAGAGTGCCCTGAGAATATATAACTTGAGATCACCTGGTGCTAATTCAATTGACCAGTCTGGCTTTCCCGTGTATACTCAAGCGCACGGGGAGCCGGGTGATCCTGAATGATTCTTTTGACCCGTCTGAGGGTATTGCATTAGATGCCTAAAGCAATGGCTTCCTCTTGTAAGAAACGTGTATACGTATCACCACTAATAAAGCCCGGATGCCTGAGCAGACGCTGATGGAACGGAATCGTCGTCGTAATACCCTCAATAATGAACTCATCAAGAGCACGCTGCATACGGGCAATAGCAGCATCACGCGTCTCAGCCCAGACGATTAGCTTTGCCAGCAGCGAATCATAATGCGGCGGAACCTCGTAGCCAGTAAAAAGATGGCTATCGACGCGTACTCCGGGTCCTCCTGGTGGAAGATATTGCTCGACTACTCCTGTCTGCGGACGGAAATCAGCATCAGCATCTTCCGCAGTGATGCGACACTCAATGGCATGACCCTGAAACTTAATATCGTCCTGCTGCAGCTGTAAACGTATGTCAGCGGCAATACGTATCTGTTCTTTGACCAGGTCCAGGCTCGTCACCATTTCCGTCACTGGATGCTCGACCTGCAGGCGCGTGTTCATCTCCATAAAATAATAACGGTTTTGCTCATCTATCAGGAATTCAAGTGTGCCAGCATTGCAATAGCCCAACTGCTGCACCGCACGTATTGACTTCCTCCCCATCTCCTCAATGAGTTCACGCGGCAACAGAGGACTGGGAGACTCTTCCAAAACTTTCTGATTACGCCTCTGGCATGAGCAATTACGTTCACCCAGGTGAACTCCATTTCCGTAGCGATCCACCAGCACTTGAATTTCCACATGCCTGGCATGTTCCAGGTAACGTTCGAGATAGAGGCCATCGTCCCTGAAAGCCTCACGTACTTCATTCTGTGCAAGAGTAAAAATACGCTCAAACTCTTCAGGACGCTTTATAAGACGAATACCACGACCACCACCACCAGCAACAGCCTTCAGCATAAGTGGATAGCCGATATCCTTCACTGCTTCCTGCGCTTCAGCAAAAGTACGCAAAATGGGGGTACCTGAGAGAGTCGGCAGACCAGCTTCAGCCATTGCCTCGCGCGCAGACACCTTATCAGACATTATAGACATCACCTCTGCGGAGGGACCGATAAAGGTAATATTCACGTCCTTACAGATCTCGGCGAAACTGGTATTCTCGGCAAGAAAGCCATAGCCAGGATGAATTGCCTCTGCATTAGAAATAAGCGCGGCGCTAATGATATTTGGAATATTTAGATAGCTCTTCCCACTCGCACCTGGCCCAATGCAGATACGTTCATCCGCCATGCGCACAGGAAGCGAATTGCGATCAGCCTCGGAGTGGGCGATCACGCTGCGTATCCCCATCTCATGACAGGCGCGAATGACACGCAATGCAATTTCACCACGGTTAGCAACCAGAATCTTACTAAACATAATTGATAGATGAAGCGAGCGTATCTGACGCGCTTCACAAACTCCTCTCACCTTAAGCCCTTATGGGTGGGTGTTTAGGCAATTATATCACATGGGAAAAGTTAAGTAGGCACTTATCTGCAACCCCGAAGCACAGGGACTGACCTTCAACAATCTCGCCTACGAGATTCAGCTAACACCGATCAAGGGAGACTACGAAGGAATAGTCTTCCGCACAGACCAGACCAGAGGAACCGGATATGTATTTGCTATTGGTGTACAGGGAAATTACCTGGTCGGAACCATGAACCTCAGTATCACCGATCCTAAAAACCAATATAAAATTTTAAGCAGTGGAACAAACGGCGCGATTAAAAAGGGGTTGAACCAATCGAATCTGGTTGCAGCAGTAGCAAATGGGAACACCATCAGTGTCTATGTAAACAACGAGTTCATTGCCAGTGTCCAGGACAATACCTATACCAACGGGCAGATAGGCATCTATAGTGAGGGTGATAATGGTCCGGCTGATATTATAGCAAGTAACGCACGCGTGTGGCGCTTATAATCTATCCACGCTGTTCGCTACTCCCTGTAATACCCGCCAATTGCAAGGCCATATTATGTGAAATAACATTGTATTTTAGCTTGAGTTTCAATATGCGCGTGACAGAAGCGTCGATCTGGCTCATGGAGATCTTCCCACTCGTAACAGCCTGCCGTAGGCCGGTGATCATGGTCTGTGTCTCAGCCAGACCACGAGGACCGAGCAGGAGATCAGTTCCAGCTTTCACCGCCAGAACAGCCGCTTGCGCTAGTGAGTAGGTGTTGCTAATGCCACCCATCCAGAGGGTGTCGCTAATAATGACGCCTTTGAAATTGAGCTGGTTGCGCAGCAATCCGGTGACGACATTGGGCGAGAGCGAGGTCGGCAGGTTGGCGTCAAGCTGGGGGTTGAGGATGTGTGTAACCATAACCATAGGAACAATGCCTTCGTTGATCATAGTACGATACGGCACAAAGTCCACATTATTAAGCGTGGCAAGGCTGCGATTCATTGTGGGCAGCGCGAGATGTGGATCAAGATTGGCGCTGCCTAATCCGGGGAAGTGTTTGAGACAGCCGATGATACCACCATCGGTTAATCCTTTAAGGTATGCACGACCCATGTTTGTAACTAGCGTAGGGTCAGAACCAAAGGTGCGTTGCGGTAGACCAGGATTGTTGGGATTCGTTAATACGTCGACGATGGGCATAAAATTGACGTTTAAGCCCAGACCGGCCAGGTCGGCGGCAGCACTATGACCAGCATTATAAGCCACCTGCGGATCATTACTCGCACCTGCAGAGGACTCAGAGGGACGTTCGCCGGTAATAAGACGTAACTCGTTGACAAGTCCACCCTCATAATCAGTGGAGATAAAGAGTGGGATGTGGGCCTGCATCTGCATAGCCTGATTAAGTTTGATAAGCTGTCCTCGCGACTGCGCATTGCCATTCTTATTTTCGATTAGAACACCGCTGATAAAATTCTTCAAGATCATCTGCTGCAGATCATTGTTGAATGCTGAGCCATAGAACTCGACAATAACCATCTGTCCCAACTTCTGATCCAGGCTCATATTATGAACGATGTCTGTCACCAGGTCATCATCGGTTATAGGCTTGCCCACAAATCGGCTTTGTATAGCGGGAGTTGGCACGGCCTTCGTGGCACCTGGAGTACTGGTAACGGATGAGGATGCCGAAGAACAGCCGCTGCTGACCAACAGGATACAACAGAGAATAATGATGGCCTTTGCTTCGCGAAGCAGCCTCTTATTGCTCTGTAGATTTTGATCCCATCGCGCATGGCTACTTATTTTCTTGTCGTGCATTATAGCATCCAATCATGTTGTTGTAACAGTATACATGATCTTTATTCGTCCAGGTAGCCCCTGCCTTGTAAGAAGTAGGACAAAAGTTGCTTAATGCGTTTCCATTTGACCAATTTGGTTTTCATCAGTATACTGTGTCTCAGAGGAAGAGGTCAGGGCCTATGTTCTTTTCCGTCCCGCTTGAGGGATTGAAATAGTGTGAACGTGATGCTGGTTCCGTGCCCTGGATTGCTTTCGGCCCAGATAGTTCCTCCATGAGTTGCGATGATGGCTTTGACGATGGAGAGGCCGAGTCCACTGCCACCAGTTGTTCCCGCACGTGAGCGGTCAGCCCGGTAGAAGCGCTCAAAGATATGAGGTAGGTCAGCGGGGTCGATGCCTGTGCCTGTGTCGCTGACTCGAATATAAAGATTATCTTCCTTACTTTGTGCTCCAATACTAATGCTGCCACCAGCAGGAGTGTGGCGACGTGCATTATCCAGCAGGTTGAGCAGTACCTGGGTGATGCGGTCACTATCTGCAAGAACTGGTGGCGTCTCTGGGGCAATTTCGTTATGGAGAGAGATACCCATTTGTTCGCATTCTGGCCTGATGACATTCAGTGTTTCATCGACTAATGTATACATATTAAGTGGAGCGAGGTCAAGTGCAGTTTGACCTGATTCTAGTGATGACATCTGTTGCATATCTCTTACAAGGCGGCGCAGACGTTGTACCTCGCGTCCAATGCGTTGTGCGGTCTCCTGACGTGTTTCTGGGTCGGAGATCACGTCGTCTGCCAGTGCCTCACTAAAACCCTGGATGGCTGTCAGGGGTGTAGCAAGATCATGCGCAATATTGGCGAGCAGATCGCGACGCACCTGCTCCTGGTGACGTAGTTCGTTTACATCTGCCTCGATGGTGTTTGCCATGTCATTAAATGTCAGTGCCAGACGCCCTAACTCATCTTGAGTTTTAGGAGGCACTACACGCTGCGTATATTTTCCCTGTTTCATCTGCTCCGCTGCCTCTGTCAGTGACTCTAGTGGTCGCGTGAGGCGACGTGCAAACAGAAAACTAAATAGTATGACGAGTATTGCGACGATAAGACCTGCAATCAAAATGGCCAGGTTAGCCTGTTGAGAAAAATCTTGTGCGATCTGTGGCGACGACAAAAACATGGCACCAATGATCTGTTCATTATAGAGTAGCGGTACACTCACAAAGAGCGATGAGAAGGTCTTACTCTCGGTACTGACCTGTAGAGTTCCATCTACCTCTTTGCCTTCATGAAGCGCCTGTGAGAGTGCTTTTTCGAGCGTAGGGTCATTGCAGTTGCCTCCAGTAAGAAAGGCTGGTTGGCTGCAAAGTAGTTGTTTCCCTGCTGCATCGGCAATAACAAGTAGCACAGGATCATTAGGGACTATCCTGATAAGTGTTTTGTCACGAGGATAGTGAAACTCAATTTGCTGGGCACGGTATTGTGCTTGGTTGCGTAGCGCTTCAAGTTGTGTGCTCGTGAAGTAGTTTTGTACCGCTATTGCAACGGCAAGGGTTAGAATGAGAATCGCACTGAGTGCTACTGCGAGATAGCTCAGGACAAGCTTTATTCTAAGGCTCAGTTTTGAGAATGGAAAAACAACCGCCTTCACTCCTGTTCTCCTTGCGGACGTGTTGAGGCAGGTGAAGGTGCTGGCACGAACTTATAGCCCACTCCCCAGACGGTCTGAATGTGATGCGGTGTAACCGGGCTGGCCTCTAATTTTTTGCGCAAAGTGCCTATATGCACATCCACTGTACGACCATCACCGAGATAGGTATAGCCCCATACCTGGTTCAGTAATGACTCACGCGTGAAAACTCGATCTGGACTTGAGGCAAGCGTTACAAGCAGATCAAACTCCTTGACTGTGAGTGATATGATCTGCCCATTGACCGCGACTCTGCGTGCAGGTATGTTGATGACAAGACCACCAAAACGAATCTCTTCGTTGTTTGCTTTTTCTTTCTCGTGATCTTCGTCAGCAGACCTCGTTTCTTGTGATCCAATGCTGATGGATGTCCCGCTCCGGCGTAGGATAGCTTTGACCCGGCTCACCAGTTCACGTGGACTGAATGGTTTTACAAGATAGTCATCAGCTCCTGATTCCAGCCCTGCGATGCGATCTTCTTCTCCCTGGCGCGCAGTCAGCATAAGGATAGGCGTCTCTGCCCATGCACGAATACGACGACAGACCTCCATGCCATCGAGAGCTGGCAACATCAGGTCGAGAATTACCAGGTCCGGGTGCTCACGTGCGTGCAATTCTAAGCCCGCGACACCATCAGTCGCGCTGAGCACTGTATAGCCAGCCTGCTCCAGGTAGAGGCGGATGACTTGAATAATATTGGCTTCGTCTTCAATAATGAGAATTTTCGTCATGTTTTTACCAACTGCTCGTATTGATATCTCTATTTTACCATGTTTCAGTGTACTAATTGTCTGTTAGAAAAATGACAGGAATTTGTAAAATTTCTGTATTGTACATGAAGGATAGCTAGAGGCATCTTTTGCAGCATGCCTCTAGCTATTTACTACAGGAGCACTTTCAAGAAGCCCAGGTGCTCAAGCGCCATGTACGCTGCCGCAATCTGCCCCTGAACTGCAAAATCTCCGCTGTGAATCAAACGCAGTAATTCAGCAGGTGTAACCAGAAGATTTTCAATAACCTCGGCTGGATCGATCTTTTGTGTTCCTGTTTTACGCACGTTACGCGCCATGTACCACCATATACGTGTAACTGAACCCGAGGGATTGGCGAGCATGTGTGCTAACAACTCTATCTGGTCAGGTGTTGCGCTATAACCGGTCTCTTCCATCAATTCCCTCTGCGCTGTGTGTATGGGATCATCTTCGTCATCGTCAATACCGCCTGCGGGAAACTCCAGAACCTCGTAGCCGATCCCATGCTTATACTGCTTGTTTATGACGAAGTGACCGTCTTCGGTGAGTGGAACGATGCCCACCCAGCCACGATTCTCAATGATGTGGTAGTCTGGAATAATACTCCTATCCGGCAATTCGACTCGCTCACGACGCACTTTTAGATGTGATGCGTCGAGTACGCGCTCAGAAGAAAGTATCTTCCATGGATGTTCCTGTTGTGTCATACTCGTTTCTTTTACCTGCCTACGTTTTTGTTTTATGCTGGCTCATTTGAGAGCGAGGGCTCCAGCGGTTCCGTTTTGCCTGTTCCACGTAGAAGGAAGCGTTGCACCTTTCCCGTTGCTGTATGCGGAAGTTCAGGTACAAACTCAATGAAGCGTGGATATTTGAATGCCGCGAGTCTCTCCTTAACGAAGTTTTTGAGTTGTTCCGCCTGCACCTCTGATGGCTCATAGTCTGGCTTAAGTACGACAAAAGCTTTAGGCTTGACCAGTTGTTGGTCATCCTCAATACCTACGACAGCAGCTTCCAATACCGCTGGATGGGCAATCAGTGTGTTCTCAATCTCGATTGGAGAGACCCATTGGCCCCCTACTTTGAGCATATCATCTGAGCGACCGCAGTACCAGTAGTAGCCATCAGCGTCCTGATAATATTTGTCGCCCGTAAAAATCCAATGCCCGTTGATTGTCTCTTTCGTTTTTTCGTGCTTGTTCCAGTAGTATGCTGCTATGCTGTCGCCCCGAATAAGCAAGTTGCCGATGTCACCCTGTTGTACAGGTTGATTCTGTTCGTCGACGATGAGCGCCTCGTAGCCTGGCACAAGTTTCCCTGTGCTACCCGCTTTGATTTCTCCTATACGATTGCTAATGAAGATGTGCAGAATCTCTGTTGAACCAATACCATCCAGGATTGGGACATGAAAGGCTTTCTCCCAGCGTTGTAGGATATCCGCTGGGAGAGCCTCGCCAGCGGATACGCAGATACGCAACGAGGAGCAATCAAAGTGCTTTCCTGTATCGTGCAATGCAAGCATTGTTGCATAGAGCGTAGGAATGCCAAAGAAGATCGTGGGTCGGTATTGCTCGATAGTCTTGAACATGTCCTCCGCCAGAGGCCGCCCTGAGTAATAGACCGCGCTCGCTCCCACACTAAAGGGGAAATAGAGGTTGTTGCCCAACCCATAAGCAAAGTAGAGCTTGGCGGCAGAGAACATAATATCATGTTCGTTTATACCAAGAACAGGTTTGGCGTAATACTCAGTGCTATAGACCATATCGTGCTGTAAATGGACACAGCCCTTAGGAAACCCTGTGCTGCCAGAACTATATAGCCAGAAAGCGCTATCGTCTTTATGTGTCTCTGCAATCTCTAAATTTGTGGTAGCGCGACTGACCCACGTGTCAAAATCGTGTATCGTTGTATCTCCTTTACTTAGCAGGGATGCTCCTGCATGGTTGACGATAACGATATGACGCAGGTATTTGAGTTGCGGACGAATATGCTGGATCGTTTGCCACAGCGTTTGATGGATGAGTAGCACACGCGCACGGCTATCATTGAGTATATAGATGTAATCGTCAGGCCGGAGCATCGTATTTATTGGGACAGCAACTGCCCCTATCTTGATCGCTCCGAAGAAGGCCGCAGCGAATTGTGGAGAGTCGAATAAGAGTAACGCAACGCGTTGTTCCATATCGATACCAAGTTCGCGCAATCCATTGCCAATACGATTGCTAAGCTCTGTGATCTGAGCGTAGGTGTAGGCGTTGCCTTCATGGTAAACGGCGATTTTGTCGCCACGCCCTTCTGCTATGTTGCGATCTAGAAAGGTAACGCCTGCATTAAACTGCTCTGGTAGGGCGATTGTACGGCCTGTATTGACGTTTTGTTGTCCAGTGAGCATATGACACCTCTCTTCTTTGAGTGCACTGATAAGGCGAGCATCTGTGTATGCTCCTAATATTATACCTTAAACTCGACTGATTGGCTGCTCGTACTGAATTTGACGCGGGCGTATCAATGCAAAGCTAAAATCTCAGTAGGAAAAGAAACTCCTTGTTGCCATCACGACCGAGGATAGGCGATTCACTACTATCCTGTACATGAAGAGGTGTGTGCTGTGGTATCCATTCCCGCAGATCGTACAAGACGCGGTTATGCACTGCGGGATCGGTAATAACTCCGCTACCACGGTCGACTTCAGACTTACCGGCCTCAAATTGAGGCTTGACCAGCGCTACAATCCAGGTGTCTGGTGAGGGTACAAGGAGCGGTATCAGTGCAGGCAGTACCAGGCGTAACGAGATAAATGAAACATCGATGACCGCGCACTGAATCAGCTCTGGAAGGGTCGCCAGATGCCGAATATTTGTCCGTTCCATGACAACAACGCGTGGATCGTTGCGCAGTGTCCATGCGAGTTGCCCATGACCAACATCTACTGCATAGACCCGTTGCGCTCCATGTTCCAGTAAGACCTGTGTAAAACCACCAGTCGAGGCACCGACATCGATCGCAACAAGCCCCTCTGGACTCAAGTGAAAGGCGTCCAACGCTTTTTCGAGCTTTAGACCTCCTCGGCTGACATATTTTAGTTCAGGGGAAACGTCTGCTATGCGACAATTGGCATCAAGTGCTACGAGCGTTCCGGGTTTGTCCACCATGCGATCTCCTACGTGAACCTGACCTGCCATGATGAGAGCCTGCGCCCGTTCACGACTAGGAGCCAATCCACGTCTTACCAATGCTACATCCAGTCGCTCTTTGTTTGCTACCATATTCCTGCCACTTTCCCCACTGGCATTTCAGAATGAAATGTGAATACGTAATCGTCTGAAATACCCCTATCTGTTATCAAATTTATTATAGTAAATAAGTGCTCCTGCGCCGATAAGTCCTACGTCGCTGCCAAGCTCTGCCATGACAATGCGGGCAGCCTCGCGTGGGACTTGCATAGCTCGTGCTTCGACAATGCGCCTGGCCGGTTCTATCAATAGATCTCCCATCTGAGAGACGCCGCCGCCCAGAATGATAATCTCCGGGTTGAAAATATGGATAATATTGACGAGTCCAACGCCCAATGCCTCCGCTGCTTCTGCAATAATTTTACACGCCATTGGTACTCCTGCTTTTGCGGCCTGCGCAACAGTACGCGCATTAACATGAAGAGGCGTAATCGCTGCTGCCGCGCTATCGACTGGTGTATTAGCGGTCTTATCCTGGTCCTGCTGTGCTAACGCGAAACTCAGTAACTCATCGCCATTTCCGATTGCAATAGCTTCATTGGCCTGACGAGCAATGGCCGTACCAGATGCAAGAGCTTCCAGGCAACCAATATTTCCACAATTACAGCGGCCTCCACGCCAATCGATCGTCATATGGCCCAACTCTGCTGCTGTCCCGATGATACCTTCCAGAAGCTTGCCATCAGTGATAACGCCGCCACCAATACCCGTACTGATTGTAAGATACACTAGCTCTCTACTACCGTGGCCTGCACCAAATATGTATTCTCCCAGAGCTGCGGCATTGGCATCGTTTTCAACAAAAATTGCAGTGTTGAACTGCTCTCTCAGGAGGTCGCGCAAGGGAACATGATCCCAACCTGGTAAATTTGGAGGAGTATAGACGACCCCGGTACGATTGTTAAGCGGTCCTGGTGCAGCAACCCCTATACCCGCAATCTGATCAAGTGGAATCCTTGCCTGATCGAGGACCTGCCGCACTGCTTGAAAAATACGTGGAATGACGCGTTCCGGTGTCGGATTCTCGCCTGTAAGTAGCCCTACGCGGGAAATAACTGCGGCACCATGTAGTACTGCTGCACGAATCTGTGTTCCTCCCAGGTCTACGCCAACAACCATGGGAAGGGTATCTGGCATACCAGACAAATTACTATGTGCAGCCCCTACGTTCTCTTTGCTCATGAGTCAGGCTCCATCAATAAGTTTCTTAGCGTAAATCATACTCTATTTAAGAGGCAGGGACAAGTGAACCTGGACCCGTAGTGGCAGGCCTTGCGTCTGCCGGATGGGTGGGCAGAGGGCATGGTAGGCCATCCGGCAGAGGGCATGGTAGGCCATCCGGCAGACGCAAGGCCTGCCACTACGGGGACTTTTCAATCGCCCTTTTAGAAATAAATATTTTTGGGTATATTTATATTGCATACTAAATATTGATGATTTCTTAAAGTATTCACGAGAATATAGTTACTAAAAGATAAAGTAAGAGTTTCAAATATAGAATGATAAAAAGGGAGGGCAAGTAGATGAGCAGATTTACATATTTATCTATTATTATCCCGGTGTTTAATGAAGAAGAGAATATTCGGCTGCTTCATCAACGTATTCAGCAATGCTTGTATGGTTATAAGTGGTCCTATGAAATCATCTATGTAGATGATGGTAGCACTGACACAACCTTTTCTGAGCTTCAGCAATTAGCTGTGCATGATCCGCATGTGTGTGCTGTGCAGTTAAGCCGTAATTTCGGACAGACCATTGCTATCAATGCGGGAATAGATCATAGTACGGGAAACATTCTTGTATTTATGGATGGTGATTTACAGAATGATCCGCAAGATATTCCTCGCTTACTCACAAAGCTCAATGAAGGTTATGACGTGGTAAGCGGCTGGCGTAAGCAACGCAAAGACGCTTTGCTTAGCCGAAAAATTCCTTCCTGGTTGGCAAATCGCCTCATTGCCAGGGTGACTGGCATTCATATACACGATTATGGCTGCTCTCTGAAGGCCTATCGCCGCGAAGTGTTTCAGCATTTTCGTCTCTATGGGGAGATGCATCGTTTACTTCCCGCTTATGCAGCACTGTATGGGGCAAGGATTGCAGAATTAGAGGTAGTCCACCACCCCCGGCGTTTTGGGAACTCTAAATATGGGATCGCTCGCACTGTACGTGTTGTTCTGGATCTGCTCAGACTAAAGTTCCAGAGTAGTTTCGCTACAAAACCTGTATATGGCCTGGGCATTCCAGGGTTGTTATGGCTGCTACTGGGATGTCTTTTCTTGCTTTTTGTGCCTGGTCGTAAGCCATTATTGCGTTATAACGGTATAAGTCGCTCTCCGTTTTTATCGAATGCTGTTATTTGCTTTGGTTTCGGTAACACGTTCATTTTTATGGGGTTGCTGGCTGAATTAATAATGCGTATCTACTACGAGTCTCAAGGGAAATTAACCTATGTAGTAAAAAATCTTGTTTCACCTTCTCAAAGGATGCTGGAAGGTGATGAGATAGGTGAAGCATCATTGGATAAATTATCGGCATGGGATAATCTTGCAACAGATATGCAGGATGTGAAAACAATGCTTGTAGAACAGGAGCTGTGATATGCGCATTTTAATGATCGCTCCTCAACCTTTTTTGGAACCGCGTGGCGCACCATTTTGTGTGTATCAACATATAAAGGCTCTTGTTGCACATGGCTACAAAGTTGACCTGGTAACTTATCCCTTTGGCAAAGATATTGATTTGCCTGACCTGAGGATCTATCGAGCGCCATCTGTGCCCTTCATACATGGTGTGAAGCCTGGTTTCTCGCTGGCAAAGTTCCCGCTCGATCTGCTAGTTTTTCTGACTGCTTTATGGAGATTGTGCCGGAGACGTTATCGCTATCTCCATACACATGAAGAAGCTGCTCTAATGGGAATATTGCTTGCTACTATCTTTGGCTGTAAGCATCTCTATTATATGCATTGCGATCTTTCTCAATTGATGAGTAAGAATGCCTTGATTAAGCGTTGTATCACAGCAGCGCAAACGCTTATGGTTCGTTGCGCTGACGCTGTTATTGCTTTTTACCCCGAAATTACGTCAACTGCCAGGCGCATGGCACCCGGTCAACATGTATATACTCTGCTGCCTCCTGCTGTTGACGAAGGACTACCGCCTGTATGTGAGGCGGATGTGAGGCGCTTACGGCAACTATTGGCCCCGGGCCCTGGTCCTGTCTTGCTTTATACAGGGACACTTGAAAGCTATCAAGGTCTGGATCTATTGTTACGTAGTGTTGGTACCGTGTGCGCAACCTTCCCGGAGGCCCATTATGTAATCGTTGGAGGAAAGCTTTCCCAGGTTATGCAACTTCAACAACTGGCTCATAAGTTGGGTGTTGAGGATAACATCCGCTGTGTTGAACAGCGTCCTTTAGAGGAGATGCCATACTATATGGCATTGGCTGATGTACTGCTGAGCCCACGTAGCAAGGGAACACACGTACCTCTCAAACTGTACACCTATCTGCGCTCCGGCAAAGCTATTCTTGCGACAGACATCCTTTCGCACACTCAAATACTGACCCCTGCACTGGCTCTGCTGGTCCCTCCAACTTCTGAGGGATTGGCACAAGGTGCCCTGGAATTATTGCAGAACCCCGAGCGAGCGCAGATTTTGGGGAGCAATGGTCAACATTTTGCCTCGGAGCATTATAGCTGGCCTGTGTTTTTAGAGAAGAGCCGTCAAATTTACCAGGAGTTTATGTCTCTGACACGTTAGTTGTCTTGTTATTAGTGATAGTATATGCCGATGCCATGTGGAGGAGGAATAGTTCATGCGTTGTCTGGTAACCGGTGTTGCTGGTTTTATTGGATCGCATCTTGCCGAACGACTGTTGGCTGATGGACATGAAGTGTGTGGTATTGATAACTTTATTGATTACTATCCCCGGCAGATAAAAGAAAATAATCTGCAAAAGTCGCGTTCCTGCCAGCGTTTCTCGTTTGTCGAGGGAGACTTGCTTGCTATGGATCTGCAACCCCATCTCGATAAAGTTGAGTGGATTTTTCACCTGGCGGCCCAACCTGGTGTACGTGCTAGCTGGGGCAAAGATTTTGTACGCTATGCTGATTGCAATATACTGGTAACACAACGCTTGCTGGAGCTAGCACTCAATCTGAAATATTTACAGCGCTTCGTATATGCCTCCTCGTCCTCCGTCTACGGGGATGTGCACGTGCTCCCTCTGGCTGAATCTGCTCTGCCTCGTCCACTTTCACCTTATGGAGTGACGAAACTGGCTGCAGAACACCTATGTAAGCTGTATTATGAAAATTTCAAGTTACCGACGGTCTCCCTTCGTTACTTTACTGTCTATGGACCACGCCAACGACCGGATATGGCTTTTCATTGTTTCTGTAAGGCGCTCATTGAACATCGGCCTGTTTATATCTATGGTGATGGTGAACAATCCCGCGATTTTACTTACATTTCTGATGTCGTTGAAGCCAATATTCTGGCTGCCACCGAGAAACGTGCCCCTGGCAAAGTCCTGAATATTGCGGGAGGAGCACGTGCCTCTATTTGTCAGGTAATAAAGCTTTTACAAGAGATTAGTGGTCTACCAGTCTCTATTATTCTTGAGAACAAACACCATGGGGATGTGCGTCATACCTGCGCTGCTACTATACGTGCAGAACAGATCCTCGGCTATCATCCCAGCATCTCTCTCCGTGAAGGATTGGCTAAAGAATTCCAGTATATGCTTTCTTTATATAGTTGAAAGGAGTTCTGATGATGAATGTTTCACTCCAGCAAGGGCCACGCCCTAGACGTTTGCGCGATTATGGAGCTTTTCAGACCGATATCTCTACACTTGATACGCTCCATGAGGTTGCTATTGAGAAAAAAAGTAATGGTGCAATACTACCAGTGCAAGAGTATTCTTATGATACTGTTTTCCCGGCTTCTGTATTGACAGCCTTACGACAGAGGTCATCTTTACAGGTACAAAGTGGTGGGGATACGCCGCGTATACGAAAGATGATAAAGCAAAAAGGATTCAGGCTAGTTATGCGTCTTAGCGTTACAGCAGCTTTGCTCGCTTACTTATTCAAGTCTGTATCCTGGCAAATTATGTTGGAGGCTCTGATGCATGCGCGCCTGAGTGGTATATTAATAGGCCTGGTTGTTGGTAGTGGCGGTGTGGTGTTAAGTGCGTATCAATGGTGGGGACTTTTGCGTGCTGAGAGCATCCGTTTTGATCTTGCTGATCTGATAAAACTTTATGTGGTAGGCATTACCTTTAATCATTTTCTCCCCACTGGTATGGGAGGTGATACCTTTAAGGCCTTTTATGTGGGACGCGAGTCTCGCAATGGTATTGGTGCAGCTGGAGCGGCGATCATGTGCCGTGTTACTGGCTTTGTTGGTATGCTACTTCTGGTTTTTCCAGTTTTGTTTATTCTGCATACGCGCTTTACTTTTACTCTTATTCTGGAGTTTATACTTCTTTGTTTGCTCGTAGGGATTATAGTCGTTGGCACTCTTCTGCTTACTCTGATGGTGCCTGCAATGTCAAAAAGTAGATGGATACACAACCGCCCCATTGCCCTACTAATAGGATTTGGATCTGCCTTACATAAGAGCCTATTCCGACCCCGTTCTATGTTGGGAGCTACTATAGGGGGGGCGGTGTTCTGGCTTATTGCAGTTCTGAATTGCTATGTCTATGCTGATGCTCTGGGAATTCGAGGGCACCTGGATTTTTACTTCCTGGCAGTTCCCCTGGTGGCGATCGTTGCGTGTCTGCCTATCACTATAAATGGGTTTGGGGTGCGTGAAGGCATTTTTGTGTATGTCTTTTCTTTCGTACATGTCACCCCTACAACTGCGTTGCTGCTTGTTTTCTTGTTGGATTTGCAATCGCTTTTCTTTGCGGTTATTGGCTGTTGCATCTATTTTACATCAGCTAACAGGGCAAAGGTTGTTAGTTTATAGAAGTTGTGGAGTTATGTTGAAGATGAACAATCACGGCCAGTTTCGTCCGCCATTTCGTACAGGATCGCTTCCTGATAATGAGAGCGATTCGTTTGTGAATTTTACGTATCCTCGATTACCTGCCACAGGATCGCTGCCTGCACTATCACCTATGTATGAGCCAACAAAACAATTTGTCACATTGGATCCAAAGCGAGAGCATTTGCCATTAACACCTGTTCCTCCAACCTGGCATGCTTTTCGAATCCGTTCTGCCGTCTCGAATAAAGTTGTGCAGAAGAAAAAAATCATAGCTGTTGTTAGTATTATCTTTTTACTTGCGACTACTGTGTTTTTTATCTGGATGAGTGTAAGAACATCTGCTACAGACGTGACTCTTTACCAGGTGAGTGCACAGAATACAATTCAATACACGGGAGGAGGTGGCATAGTCTTTCCACGTCAACAACTTTCGCTTTCTTATCCTGTGTCTGAACGTGCTGTTGATGTGTTAGTGAAGGCAGGAGACCAGGTCTCTCCTAACCAATCACTGTTAAAACTTGATCCAACTCAACTCAATGCTCAGATCAAGCAGCAATCAGACGATGTTGCCGCTGCTCAGGCGTACCTTACCTCTGTCTCGACCAGTGGCACTGCGAACAATATTGCCCAGGCTCAGCAACAATATACTCTGGTGAAGAGTAAATATAATGCGCTTGTCGCCGAGTCGTCGTCTCTTTTATTGCATGATGGTAACCTGGTCTCGCCAATGAACGGTGTTGTAACAGCTGTGAATATTAATCCCGGTGAAGTCTTTGCTGCTGATACTCCTCTACTTGTTATCATGGATGAAGCTACAGTGATCGTCCATGTGAAGGTATCACTTGCCAATCTTTCACAGATACATGTCGGGCAGCAAGCAATGGTGACTCCCTCGGCGCTTCCGGATCTCAACTTTAAGGGAACTGTTAGCGCCATTGTGCCTCAAGCAGATCCTCAGACTGACACCTTTGAAGTATGGGTGAGTACCGAGAATTCTGACAGAGTTCTTTTACCCGGTATGAGTGCTTTTGTTCGCATCCAGTCTTCAGACCGGGCCTTTGTAGTCCCTCGCCTCACTATACTCAATCCTGACCAGGAATCTATTGCTTTTGTCGCGCGAGATCAGCAGGTATATATAAGGCATGTGCATGTAACAGGATATACTGGAGATAAACTTTTAGTCGATGGTGGTCTGGCGGCTGGTGATAGGATCGTACTGATCGGGCAATATGAGTTGCGCAATGGTCAGGCTATTCGGGTCCGGTCTGTAGAGATGTAGCCTCCTGGCAGTTGGTAGGGGAGAAATATGGTTACTATACATAATATGTTTACTCTGAAGCGGTCTATTTCGTGTGATCGTTGTGTTATTCCAGCATTAGCTGGTTGTTCTTTGCTCTGTGCTAGCGCTTTGCCATGGCTCAAAGAGCCGTTTGGAGGAATCTATTCCGCCTGGCAACTGCCTGTTTATCCTGGTTGGCTGGATCGGACAAATATGCTGAACTATGGCTTGCTCTGTCTTGTTTGCGCTGTATATACCTTTCTCGTTGCCTGGGCTGGTTGGAAACCATTTAAAGGTCACAAATACTTTGCGCATCGTTATGATATAGCATGCTGCTTATGTATCGTTCCTGTAGTGCTATTTTTGTTGCAATATCTTTGTATCGATGTATCAGCTATCGCCCTACTTGCTCACCATAAGATTCAGGTGTTGCTGGTACAGCAACATTTTGGCTATCGGGCGACTACTCAGCTCCTTCCGCTCAATCCACTTAAGCTAAGTACTTCGACTTTTATAGGGAGGCTACAACTTTTGTTAAACCAGGTATCGTTTGGACCGCTTTTCCTGTGTGTATGTGCTATGCTCATCCCTGGTTATAGCTTTTTTCATGCGTTATCTATGCATCCTGCCATATGCTTACGATGGTATAACCTTGTGTTGTCTTCCGTCTGTGTTTGTGGGCTAGTTGCGATACTTATACGTGCTCCCGTAGGGATGCTATGTGAATATGCTGCAAAGGAGGTATTGTCATCAGGCAACTATACCTGGGCATTGAAATTGCTGAATGCAGCGCACTCTTTTACTCCTGAGCTTGAGCAGGTTGCTTATTATCACAGAGAACGAGGAGAGGCACAATACTTTCTTTCTCCTGATCAACCGACCGTTGATAGCCGTGTATACCTTGCGTCTACATATCGTGAGCAAGGAGATTACCTTGATGCTTATCAGCAATTACTGGTAGTCTGGCGCGCAAATCCTGCTGTTCCCTGGGTAGTCGATGAGATGGGTGCAACTCTTGAGGACCTGACTGAAGCTGCACGACCGCTGCGTGGTGTACCTTTGATACGCAGGGCCAATGATGATACTGCCCTGCCCTGGTTGCAAACTCTCATAAAGGTTGATCCTTCTAACATTTATGGCTTCTATTTTGCAGGACGTATTCAATACGATTTGCATAATTATACTACCTGCATTGCTTATATGTCTTCGGTTATACATTTGAGTTCCGAGGCTGCTATACAATCGTCAGCGTACACCTATATAGCCTTAAGTGAAGCTGGACTGGATAATTATGCTGAATCACGCTTATTTTTGTTTAAAGCCGTGTCGCTTGATCCGAATTATCACAATACCACTGCTCGCGAAGAACTATCAGGTTTGCATTAGTGGAAGAATGGGTGGGAGATGTTTACTTTGCAACGTACTATGTGGATCTTTCTGTTGCTGGCATGTGTAGGGGCCAGTTGGTTCGCGTATCAATGTTTTCTCGTACCACATCCAGCACGCTTTAATCCCGATTGGCAGGGAGCTCAATGGATACAGGCAGCAGATGGAAACGCTCCTGTAGCCTATTTTCGTCATGTTACCAGCGTTGACATTGTGCCTGATGCTGCATTTGTAACGGTTGCGGCCAGCCAGGTCTTCCGTCTGTATGTAAATGGCACCTTCATTGCCTCGAATGCTCTTGATTTTTTGCATGATAGTTCTCCAAGAGCTTATATATACGATGTAAATACATTCCTGCAATCAGGCACCAATGTGATAGCTGTACGTGTTGCCAACGTTGATAAACAAATACCCTGTGTGCGTGTCAGTGTGGGCCTGGTCAGAGGGAAGTTTGCATCTTATGCCATATCGAGCACTGGATGGTTGGCAACAGGTCTGAGTACGTTGGTCTACCCTCGCTACTCAGCGAAGCCGAATGCCTGGACTACAGTCAATTTTACATCTGCTATCTGGCATCCAGCCAATATTGTAAGAAACCCGGCAGTATCACCATTAGTAACGGTCAACCCATTATTGTATGAACAACCTGTCGCCCTTCGCTGGATCAGTGCAGGTGCTACCCATGATGCTTATTTTGTGCGTCAGTTCTCGTTGTCTGAAAGTATTACTGACACCTGGCTACGTCTTGTTGCAACTGGTACAGCGAGCGTGTTTATTAATGGTCATCTGCTAATTATCTGGAATGGGCAGGCTCCTGTGCCCAGACAAAATCTAGCTAGCTACCTGAGTAATGCTGGGACAACTTTGTCGTATCGAACAGGTCTTGCCCTTGGTGTCTACGATATTTCTCCCTATATCCATCCTGGTACAAATACGCTGGCTGTGCATGTATCAGCACCGGGAGTAAGTGCGGCGCAAGTGGGCCTGGATAATTTAAGAACTGCTTTATCACTGGATATGCTGACGAGTGATATGCAGGGACGTAATACCTGGCTTATGTCCGATATGACCTGGCGTGCATCCCCTCGCTCCGTAGTTAACTGGATCAATGGAAGCGATGCTACTCTTCGCTGGTCGCTGCCTCTTCAAGTTGCTTGTCCAGGCGTAAGTCGCACATTTTATCTGCCCGAAAGTATTACTTCAAGAAATACTCAAGTGTTTCCCTTGTCACTTGTGTGTGAAGTGATCCTGCTCAGTTGTGGGGGAGTGATCAGCTTCTGGCTGTTGATGTCGCTGATCTTGACACGTCGTTACTACGGTTCTTACAAAACTGCACTTGAGACGTTGAGCATTGCCTACGTTCCTGCCCTTGCCTGCGAGGCGGTATTGCTTGTCCTCTCTCGTGAATCGCTGTTTCCGCTGCCCTTCCCTTATACTCGCTTCTGGGGAGGAATTCTTATCATGATTGTTGTTTCTAGCTATGTTTTGCTCTGGCTTAATGCGCGAAAAAGGCTTGTTACAACTTATCGCTCTCTCGGAGAATTGTCTTTTCCCTTCTCCAGGCTGGCTCAATTACGGGCCAGATTAAATACATTTCGTCAATTGCATACTCGTAAGGTCTATCCTTATATTCCAGCACGTGTAGCTATATGGTTCTATCACCACCAGATAGTTATCCCACTCATACTTAGCGCGCTTCCTTTAGCCTTCTACAACCTTTCATACGAGCCCTATTGGCAAGATGAACTGTCAAGCTACTATGCTGCTCATGGCATATTGGCCCATGGACTTCCTTTCTTTCCATCGGGTTTTCTCTACGAAAAGGCTGAACTCTATTCGTATTTCCTTGCCCTTTGGACTGCACTCTTCGGCGATTCGGCTGTACGTTTCATCAGCGCTATTGAGTATATCGTGAGTATACCCTTGCTCTATTTCGTTGGCTGTTATTTCTTTAGTCGGCGCATTGCTTTGTTAGCAACTGCGATGCTGACCCTTTCTCCTGCGGTATTGCTATGGGAGCGTCAGGTACGTATGTATGAGCAGGCGCAACTTTTGACGTTGCTGGTTATGTACCTGTTCTATAGAGCTGTTCAGGAGCAGAGACGCGTTCGTTTTGTGTATATGGCGATGCTTTGTCTTATCATAGACTATTTTAGCCATGAGGAGACGTTCATTATTTTACCTGCTCTGGTTGTTTGTGTGCTACTGCTTAGTAAAAGGGCACATCGTCGTTTCCTCTCAGTGCTCTATCAAAAACAATGGTGGTACGCTCTAAGCGCAGGTACTATCTGTATCGCTGCGCAGGTGCTACTGACTCATGTTGCTCATCCTCCTGTACTGGGTACAGATAGTAGTGAGCGGCCTTTCATTCAGTTTTCGCTGGATAATGTCCCATTCTATCTTAATTTGCTATTCTTTCCCTCGGCGTTGTCAAATGGAACGTTACCATGGATTACTCTGAATTCAATCCTGGCTACTATTGGTTGTATCTGGGCGAGGCATGATGATAATCCATGTGCAAAGTACTGTGCCCTGTTCCTGAGTATATCCTTCTTTACCTTGATGCTAGTTTTTACTATGCAGGCCGACCGCTATTTTTATCTGTTACTCCCAGTCTACTACTTGATCGGTTCCTATGCATTGATGAAAATGCTAGATATTGCCTGTACTTTTGCCCGTTCTCGCCTGACGCTACAACGATCTCTGTTGGGAGCAAGAATGGGGGGAGGGGAGTACCTTTCCTGGCAGATGTGCTGGACGCTCAGATGTACTATGCTGCTCATCTGTGCTTGTGTATTGGTTGCACCAATGCTACCTATGAGCAACTACAATCTCTTTATCAGCCGACTCGCAAACCTCTCATATCATCGTCACTACCCGGACTATGATGCAGTTGGGCAATACATGCAGCAGCACTGGCGAAAAGGCGATGTCGTTATCTCAGTGGCTCCTGATTTCAGTGTTTTCTATTATACTGGACATGTTGACTACTTTTTTTCTATTGATCGTGCATTGTACCTGTTTGAGCGTAATGGCCATATTGTTGATACCTCTATCGGTGCAAAGGCGCTGCTTAGCCAGGGGGATTTTCGCGCTGTTCTTGCTGCACATGCACGCATATGGATTATTTCAGATAACGCCGGGTATCAGGCCCAGGTTGCGAAACGTTTTGCGTTCCCACCTGACTTTCGTATTGTGTTCGAAGGCTATGGTTCTGCGGTATATTTTCGCGGGGATTAGCGTCTTCTTGCGTCTTCAAGCCTTTTTCATTCGTGGATATATCATACAAGTATAGTTTTGGGATATATCAGTCATGAAGAAAGGGGTCTAAGGATGCTACAAGAAAAAGCGAAGCCTATGGTCGGCGTATCGATTCTCGTTAAACATGGTGATCGTATATTGCTTGTGAAGCGACAGAATGTGCATGGCGCGGGTACATGGGCACCTCCCGGAGGGCACCTGGAATTTGGAGAGTCATTCGAGGATTGTGCTGTGCGCGAGGTTGGAGAAGAGACAGGTGTAGAGATTAATGATGTGAAGTTTCGCGTGATTACAAACGATGTCTTTGAATCCGAACATAAGCATTATATTACTGTCTGGATGGAAGCAAAATATGTCTCTGGCGAGCCCACATCGAAAGCTCCCTCTGAAGAATCTGAAATAGGCTGGTTCACATGGAGAGATCTGCCACAGCCGCTCTTTTTGCCGTTACAACACTTACTAACGGGTGATACTTTGCCCTCGCAGACAACCGAAGAGAAATTAGGAACTTCACCTGAGGCACCCCATCCCTTGAAATATTAGAGAAACTCGTCTGGAAAAGAACTTTATCGCAAGATAAAAAAAATGTTGACAAACCTGATGAGGCATGGTATTATTCACCGTGTTGAAGGAACCGCCTGTATGCGCAGGTGAAACGGTGATTATAGCGAAGAGGGTACACCCGTTCCCATCCCGAACACGGAAGTTAAGCTCTTCAGCTCCGATGATACTTTGGGGGCAGCCCCACGGGAAAATAGGACATCGCCGTTTCACCCGCTCACATAGGCGGTTTTTCGTGCTCAATAAAGCAGTAATATTTGTTAGATGAAAAAAGAAGGTTGAACTTCAGGTCAACCTTCTTTTTCCTATGTGAGTATGAAAGAATGCCTAGACCTTGATCTGATCCACGTACTTCTCGGCATAGTCACCAACAATTGGAAGTTTGAAGTAGTTGCCCTGAAAGCCATTAATCATCAAAACAATCCAGCCCACAAGCCATACAGGCCACACTATCCATCCTAGAAAGCCGATGAAGGGAATTCCGATGGCCCCGACAACACCAATCAGGATGTTTAGCACCGTCAATCCACCAAAGAAGAGGATAGATTGCATAGCATGGAAGCGCACAAAGCGATTTTGCTTCTCCGTGAGGAAGATGATGAGCCCTGAAACCCATGTAAACAGGTAGCTTAGCCCTGCTGCGGTGTTCTGTGTCAAACCAATAGAGGTAGTGGAGGTTCCTGGCGCTCCAAATGGTTGTTGATATCCGCCCGGCTGTCCATATTGCTGCTGGCCATAATTTCCACCTGGCTGCTGATACCCGCCCGGCTGACCATACCCGCCTGGTTGCTGTTGGTAGCCACCTTGCGGCTGACCGTAACCGCCTGGCTGTCCATATTGCTGCCCACTGTAGGGATCGGTTGGCTGCGGCTGTGGTGGAGTGTAACCGCCATATCCCTGACTGGGGTACTGACCTTGCTGGTTTGGATCCTGTCCCTGATAGCTCATGATAAAAGCCCTCTCTTTACAAAGAATATGAGATCATTTTGATAAGAGATATGTGCATATCCCTTTTTCAGTAAAAACGGATAGAAGAACAACGTTTTCATATCCATACTTCACAACATTGATAGGTGCATCTGTAAGCGTATCTGTAGTATACCTCTAAAGACAACTATTGTGAACTGTCTCGCTTCTCCGATTTCTTGTATCTGGTGTACTACTGCCGCCTGCTTAGCGGCATGAGAGGTTAACGGGCATGCCTCCAACTTGCCACTGACATTACTTATCTACTAGTAGAACGAACCAGGCAAGCTTTTATACAGTATCAGTATTATCAGGCTCCGCGCGAGCTTGCGGATAAAAATCAGGTGCCATAGAATCGGGAGGCGGGATTATGAACGCGGACGAATCCTGTTCACTACCATTCAATTCATTTTGCTCATCGGCAGATACGCTATTGTGATGCAGATTTTGCTCATGTAGCAGGGGCACACGTTCGTCCAGAGGCAGAGAGAGTAATTCTGTTTCTTTTTGCCCATTTAGTTCTTGCTCTTCTCCGTTCGAAGAAGGCGCATCGAGCAGTGCTACGTGAATCACCTGGTCCATGTTCTCTACAAGGGTAAAATGGATGCGTTGGCGGATCTTCGCAGGGATTTCGGCAAGGTCTTTCTTATTTTCGGTAGGGATAATCAATTTGGAAATCCCTGCCTGCTGAGCTGCCAGTACCTTTTCTTTCAGTCCTCCAATAGCCAGTACACTGCCCAATAGGGTCACTTCGCCTGTCATAGCGAGATCACCACGTACTGGTCGCCGTGTGAGCGCTGAGACAAGTGCTGTTGCGATTGTGATACCTGCAGATGGACCATCCTTGGGGATGGCGTTCTCTGGCAGGTGGATATGCAGGTCGGTGCCATCCTGGAAGCTTGGATCAATGTGCAGCATATTCGCACGTGTACGAATATAGGAGAGCGCGGCCATTGCTGATTCGCGCATTACGTCTCCTAGCTGACCGGTAATCATCAGGTCTCCCTTACCAACCATTGTGACAACTTCTACCGGCAGTAGGATGCCCCCGTTTTCAGTAACTGCCAGTCCCATTGCACTGCCTACCTGAGTTCGTAGCAATGGAGGAGTATTATTATAACGCGGCGTCCCCAGGTATTGCTCCAAGTTATTTGCTGTAAGTCGAATATGGGTATTGGGCTTTTCAAGCACGCGCCTTGCAGCTTTGCGGCAGATGCTTGCCAACTGGCGCTCAAGATTGCGTACTCCGGCCTCACGCGTGTAATCGGTGACGATACGCTGCATGGCAGGTTGCCGTATTGTGAGTTGTTCTGGTGCCAGGCCATGTTCTCCCAGCACTTTAGGTAGGAGATGGCGCAAACCAATACTGACTTTCTCTTCAAGCATATAACCCGGCAAATCAATGATATCCATACGGTCTGCCAGGGCACGTGGAATCTGGTATTTGACGTTGCCTGTACAGATAAAGAACACCTCAGAGAGATCAAAAGGCAACTCGAGGTAATGATCCATGAAACCACTATTCTGCTCAGGATCAAGTACTTCTAATAATGCTGCCGCAGGATCGCCACGATATTCAGAAGAGAGTTTATCGATTTCATCGAGTAGGAAAACTGGATTGCGAACTCCTACCGTTTTCATACTTTGAATAATACGCCCCGGTAGTGCACCGACGTAGGTGCGGCGATGGCCACGAATCTCAGCCTCGTCATGCACTCCACCCAACGAAATACGTGCAAATTTGCGTCCGAGCGCACGCGCAATAGAGTAGCCCAGGGATGTTTTACCGACACCCGGAGGTCCAATAAAACACAAAATCTGCCCCTGGCTTTCGCTCTTGACCAATCCTCCACGACTGGCAAATTGCTGACGTAGCTGGCGAACGGCCAGAAACTCGATAATACGCTCTTTGATACCCTCCAGACCATAATGGTCTTCATCGAGAATGCGACGCGTTCGCTCTAGAGAGAAAATATCTTTACTACTTTCGGTCCAGGGTAACGCTAATATCCAGTCGATGTAAGAACGTATCACGGCTAGCTCAGCCGATTGAGCAGGTGTGCGTTCCAGGCGATCAATCTCTTTGCGTATTTTTGCCGCGACCTCATTTGGTAGTGTTTTTTCTTTCAGCTTTGCGCGTAACTCCTCGGCTTCCGAGGATATCTCCATACCCAGTTCTTCCTGGATGGCCCGTAACTGCTCACGCAGGTAGAACTCTTTTTGCGTACGATCTACCTGTGAACGTACACGGCTACGGATGGTTGTTTCAAGTTCGAGGATCTCAATCTCGTTACCCATAATCACGCAGATCTTCTCCAGGCGCTCCAGTGGATCGAACGTTTCTCGTAGATCCTGCTGTTGCTCCATCTGGGTAACAAGGTGCGCGGCCAGGGTATCAGAGAGGCGAGCCGCTGTCTTGATGGCGACAATCGAGTTGATGTCTTCGACTGAAAAGCGACGGTTCAGTTGAGCATAGCGCTCAAACAGGTTGGTTGCATGACGGACGAGTGCATCAACCTGTGGACCCTTAACCTGTGGTTCCGCTGGCATGCTTACTCTAACGCTAATGAATGGCTCAGAGTCGAGATATTCCTCGATTTTGACACGGCTAATGCCACGTACCAGCACTTGAAGACTTCCGTCTTGCTGACGATGCATGGTTGTGACTTCAGCAAGTGCACCTATAGGGTAGATATCTTTGGGCTCGGGGTCATCAATATCCGCGGCACGCTGCGTCGTGGTAATAAGTGTCCGGTCAGGACGCATCATTGCCTCTTCAATAGCACGTACTGTTTTCTCACGTGCTATGTTTAACGCATGCCGATTATGCGGAAACACAACAATGTTTTTTAACGCCACAAGTGGATACACTTCATTTGTATCCTGTGTTGTATCCTGGCGTTCCTGTTCACTCATTGGTTCCCGCCTGTCTATTCTGAACTGGTCAACTGCAAGGTTGTGCAACTCCAGACAAAATTAGATGAGTCTGCTCTAGGCAGACTCATCTTCAGAATACGCCGCTGCACGATCGCTTCGTGTGACGAGCAATGGTTTATGATGCGACGTTATCACATCCCCGTTAATAATGACTTTCTTTACGTCCGCACGGGATGGGATATCATACATTACGTCAAGAAGCACATCTTCTATGATGGTGCGTAACCCTCTTGCCCCTGTACGCTGTTTCAATGCACCTTCGGCTGCAGCATCCAGCGCGTCATTGGTAAAGACAAGTTCTACACGATCAAGTTGTAAGATTTTCTGATATTGCTTGATGATGGCGTTTTTGGGCTCCGTCAAAATGCGGATCAGCGCCGCTTTGTCAAGACTATCAAGCGATACCGCAACAGGTAGACGGCCCACAAACTCAGGGATCAAACCGTATTTAAGCAGGTCATCTGGAATCAGGCGCGTCAGGATGGATTCTTCTTGCTTTGCGCCTTCAGTTTCCACTGCATTAGCACGGAAGCCTATGCTCTTATTGCTGCCCAGACGTTGCTCTACAATTTTGTCAAGTCCCTCAAACGCTCCACCGCAGATAAACAATATATTGGCGGTGTTGATCTGAATAAAATCCTGGTGTGGATGTTTACGTCCACCCTGTGGCGGAACATTGGCAACTGTTCCCTCAACGATCTTGAGGAGGGCCTGTTGCACACCTTCACCAGAAACATCACGCGTAATCGAGGGATTATCCGATTTACGGGCAATTTTATCGATTTCATCGATATAGACAATACCCCGCTCAGCGCGTGCTACATCAAAATCTGCTGTCTGGATAAGACGCAGCAAGATGTTTTCAACATCTTCACCAACATAACCTGCTTCGGTCAGTGCCGTAGCGTCCGCAATGCAGAAAGGTACATCTAATACCTTTGCTAACGTTTGTGCTAGCAAGGTCTTGCCACAACCGGTTGGTCCAATCATCAAGATGTTGCTCTTGCCAAGCTCTACATCGTCGACCTGCATACCCACACCGATGCGCTTGTAATGGTTGTACACGGCTACCGCTAGCGTCTTTTTTGCTCGCTCTTGTCCGATGACGTAGTGGCTCAACTGATCATAAATCTTCTTTGGAGTCGGGATCTTGCCTGCCTGGAGGCGTGGTTTGGCGACGGTTGCCTGCTCCTCCTCGATGATTTCTCGACAGAGATCGATACACTCATCACAAATGTAGACACCTCCGGGCCCTGCGATCAGTCGTTGGACCTGGTCCTGACTTTTGCCACAAAACGAGCAGCGGTAGGTCGTACGCATATTTTTCGAGTTTGCCACGTCTGTCACCTTTCCTGCAAGTGCAACAACGCACCTGTTGGTCGCATTTCTACTCTACTTTCTCAGCAGTTGGTTCGCCTGGTAGAGATGTTGCTTCTACAGACGCCTCAATTTTATTTTCTACGTCAAGGTCATCCGCTGAAGCATTTTCGCCGACAAGAGCGGCAGCTTCGGCATTCTCTACAGTAGCCTCTTCTGCCTCTTCTACATAGCTTTCTGCATCAGGGTCAGGATCGGTCGTTAGTTCTACTAAGCGTGAGAGAGTCTTCTCCTGTCGATAGCTGATCGCCAGCGCCCGTATCTGGGCTTCCGTTTGTGGCAATTCCTCTCCCGCCTGGGCATATGCACGGAAGATCTGCTCTAGCTCGCCAGCTTCAACATTAATGTTCTCTTTCTGCGCTACCTCATCTAATACAAGTGTACGCTTTACACGTTTCTCGGCATCGGGTCGCAGGTCGTTACGGAACTCTTCGCGATTCTTACGGACCATCATCAGGTATTGATCCATCGAGAGGTGCTGGTGCTCTAGCGAATGTGAGAGCCGATGTTCCATCTCTTCCACTTCTTCATCGATTAGTAAAGGATGGATGGTGATTTGCGATTGCTCGATGACGGCATCCAGAACCTTTTCACGCAATTCATCACGGACACGACGCTTTTTATTTTCAAGGATGTTGTCGCTGACTCCCTTGCTCAGATCCTCTATAGTCTGGTACTCGTTTTCGCTTACTTTGACTGCAAAGGCGTCATCCAGTTCTGGCAGGCGCTTTTCTTCCACTTTGTGGAGCGTTATTGTGTAGTCAGCCTGTTTCCCGGCCAGCTTTGTATTACTATAGTCCTGGGGAATGGTGGTTGTGAAAGATTTGGTCTCACCAGCCTGCATTCCGACAACCTGCTCATCCATGCCGACAAACAGGCCATGACGCTCCTTCGTAAGTTCAAAGGGGTTGTCTTTCAGGTCTGAGATGCTTTGATCTTCTGAGGTGAGTTTCAAATCGACCGTAACGCGATCATTGTAGTCTGCGGGTCGTTCAACAACGGTCCATTCAGCCAGACGATTACGAAGTGCTTCCAACTCTTTGTCGACTTCCTCAGAGGTTACATCGACTTCTTCGCGATCGAAGTGCAGCGAATGGTAATCACCGAGGACAACAGGAGTAATAATAGGAACAGTCAGGCTGAAGTGATACGGCTGTCCTAATTCGAAATCTGGCGCGTCCATTTTGGGTTGTGAGATAGGCGTCAGTTCGTGCTCTTTTAGCGCATCGCGATAGGTCTCTGAGATAAGGTCATCGAGACCTTCCTGGTAGATATATTCCTTACCTAGCTTACGTTCCAGCAAAGAGCGCGGGGCTTTTCCTCGCCGAAAGCCCTGTACTTCGACCTTCTGTACCAATTTACGATATGCCTTCTCTGAGGCTTTCTCCATCTCGTCCCAGCTTATTTCTATATCGAGGACTGCCTCACTCGTTGGCAATTTTTCAACAGAGACCTTCACAATTCCTCCAAAGGTTCTTCTCTAAAATCCATTTGATAATATTGTACTGCACAGTTCTGAAACTGTATTAATGATACTATACCGCAGGAAGCACAGAGAGGCAATCACCACCCATAGACCACCCCATGACAGAGCTAGCAGTCTTTACCTTTTCAGCATTCATTAAAAGCGTTGTGATCTATGTCTCGCGTGGGTTGCATATGTACTTGCCTGCGGAAATACAACCATGATGGCTGTCCTCCACCAGACAGATTGGAGCGGGAGACGGGGATCGAACCCGCGACTTTCTCCTTGGCAAGGAGATGCTCTACCACTGAGCCACTCCCGCAACACAGCGAAATCACGTCAGGATAGTGGGCGGTGAGAGACTCGAACTCTCACGGTTCATCACCAACAGATCCTAAGTCTGTCCTGTCTACCAATTTCAGCAACCGCCCGTCTTCAGTAGGAAGTTCCCACTTGTGGATAATACATCAGTAACTTCCCCGCTGTCAAGACAGTTTCCTTCACTAAGACTTTTAGATCATTCCATGTGTATAGAATGCATTGGCTGCTTCTACTCTGATAGTTACCTTTTTACCTCTTACCTATCTAAACTCTTGTCAGAACCGCTTTATTCCCGTAGCGGCATGCCTTGCGTGTGCCGTCGTCCCCCGGGCGAAGGAGCGTCTCCCCTATAGGGACGTACGGCACACGCAAGGCATGCCGCTACGGGAAGTAACCCCCAGATTACCACTCTGTATGTTACACTATATAGAAGCCAAAAGCTCTTTTGCGCCGTTCTAGAATCGGATGATAAAATATAGTAAACCGTGCAGATAACAGGACCACTCACGCCATGGATCACAACAAATCACTGGCTCCCTCGGCAGCGCCCGACCTGGAGCAACCTGATCTTTACATCAATCGAGAACTGAGCTGGATTGAGTTTAACCGCCGTGTCTTCGAGGAGGCACAGGACACCCGGCATCCACTCCTGGAGCGCGTCAAATTCATTTCCATATTTGAGACGAATCTCGATGAGTTTATTATGATCCGCCTGGCAGGTCTGAAAGACCAGGTTGCTTCGCGCAAATCGCCGCGTAGTCCTGATGGACGTACTGCTGAAGAGCAACTGGCTGCCGTCCGACAAAGCCTGGCTCCCCTTGTCCAGGAAGTACGTCAATATTGGCGTAATGATCTCATGCCGCTCCTGGCCGAGCAGCATATTCACATTCTCGATTATGAACAGTTGGATGAGTCGCAGCGTGATGTGATGCGCGAGTATTTCGAGAACGAGATTTTTCCCGTTCTCACACCACTCGCTGTCGATTCCGGGCACCCTTTCCCACATATCTCTAATAGGAGCTTGAACCTGGCCGTTGTGATTACTGATGTGTCACATGGTGAGAGCTTTGCACGCGTGAAGGTTCCTCCGACGCTCCCACGCCTGATATCGGTTCCCAATGGCTCGGATGAGGCACAGGCGGCTGCTTTTGTGTGGATTGAACAGGTTATTGCCGCTAACTTGAGCATGCTCTTCCCTGGCTTCGATGTGTGGGAATCATATCCGTTCCGTGTGTTGCGCGATGCCGATATTGAATTGCAAGAGGACGAGGCTTCTGACCTGCTGGAATATATCGAACAGGAGGTCCGCGAGCGGCGTTTTGGGGTGGTAGTCGATCTGGCTGTCAATCCCTCTATGCCTCCACGTATTCGTAGCCTTCTGCTTAACAATCTGGAGATTACTTCGCAGGATCTTACCGTGATTGATGGGCCACTGGGGATGGGTGATATGATGGAATTGCATAGCCTGGATCGGCCAGAGTTAAAGGATACACCGTTTACTCCGCGTGTCCCTGCTTTCTTGCGCAAAGGGGCTGACATGTTTGCGGCTATTCGCAAGCATGATATCTTACTGCATCATCCCTATGATAGTTTCAATAGCGTGTCCGAATTTATTCGTGCCGCTGCCGATGATCCTCAAGTGTTAACTATCAAACAGACCCTTTACCGCGTGGGAGCAAATTCACCTATCGTCAGTAATTTGTTGCAGGCTGTCGAAAATGGGAAACAGGTGGCGGTCCTTGTCGAGTTGAAGGCACGTTTCGATGAGGAGAATAACATCGGGTGGGCGAGGGAACTGGAAAAAGCAGGGGTGCATGTCGTCTATGGCCTGATTGGTTTGAAAACACATGCTAAAGTCGCCCTGGTGGTGCGTAAGGAGGAGGAGGGCCTGCGCCGCTATCTCCACCTGGGGACGGGTAATTATAATGCTACGACTGCAAAAATCTATGAGGATCTTGGTCTACTTACATGCCAGCCTGCCCTTGGTATCGATGCAACTGCGCTCTTCAATGCATTGACTGGCTACTCGCGGCAGAGCTCCTATCACAAGCTACTGGTGGCACCGGTGGGACTACGTCACGGTATTGCGGAACGTATCGAACGTGAGATCCACGTGCACAAGGAACATGGTAATGGACGCCTTATCTTTAAGATGAATGCGTTGACTGATCCCGATATGGTTCGTCTTCTCTATCGCGCTTCGCAGGCTGGTATCGATATCGATCTCATTATTCGTGGTATGTGCAGTTTGCGCCCGGGTATTTCTGGCGTGAGCGAGAACATTCGTGTGCGTAGTCTTGTCGGGCGCTTCCTTGAGCACAGTCGCGTCTACTGCTTTGGCAACAATGAAAACACGGAAATCTATCTGGGGAGCGCCGATCTGATGCAGCGCAACCTGAATACTCGTGTCGAAACGCTCTTTCCCATCGATTCGCCGGCACTCTGCAAGGCGATTCTGAAGCACATGCTGGAGCCGCTGCTGAAGGATACTGTCAATGCTCACGAGTTGCAATCCGATGGCACCTATATACGTGTTGTCCCTGCTGAAGGTGAGGAGCCGTTTGATAGCCAGTCCTGGTTTATCACGCATCCCCTGTTTGAAATGAATGATGACGAGGATGAGTCCTCGCCTGACACAACCATTAGCGCCATACCTTCAAGCGCTTAGATGAACGGTGTTGTAGGATGACGCGCCCGGTCACTGACGACTACCAGGTGTGCGATGCCAGTGAGCAGGACGAATCAGACCCTCATTATAGCAGATAAACCGCCCTCGTTGACCCGTAGAGGCACGCCTTGCGTGTGCCGGGTGGCTCGCCAGGAATTCCCATGCACCAGCAATAGTCATTGCCACCAGCCCGGCACACGCAAGGCGTGCCTCTACGGGGACTCTTACAAGTTGATGAATGTCACTCCATAGCCAGAGGTAAACTCCACATTGGTTACCTGCCAGGGATAAGCGCCCCAGTTCAGGTTGCTGGCAATCACATGACCATTGCTGAGAACACGTTCTACTACTGCCACATGTCCAAGCGCATATGCTCCCTGTACCCACGGTTGCAAATCTATGATCGCGCCAACCGAAGGACTCGCGGAAACGTGCCAGTGGAATTGATATGCTCTTGCCGTCCACTGCCACGCATTCGCATTTGTCTGCCAGGGTACATAGATACCATGTATCTGGAAGAAGCGCTGGGCGGCCCATTGCGTGCATTGACCAGAGGGGAAATAATTACCCGTGCCTCGGATCGGAGCCAGACCACCTGAAGAACCACTACTGCCACCTCCACTTCTGACTGTACCCTTGCCAGGAATACAGATATGCTGCGCAATGTAGATCATGTTCGGGTTAGAAATCTTGTTATAGGACGCAACCTTTTGCCACGTCGCGCCATAGCGTGCCGCAATTGCTCCTAACGTATCGCCACTTACTACGACGTAAGTCTGGTCACCGCTGGAACATGGAGTCTGCGCAAATGCTCCAAATAGAGTGGAACCGAACGCATTTCCTAAGAAAACCAGTCCCAGAATCGATACTACGATAATGTGCCCGGTCACGATGCTCGCGCCCCGGTGCTCGCGAAAATACTGCCAGATTCGTTGGTTACTGCGCATCTGCACGTTAGCCTCTCCTCTGCTTCACTACTCTAAACCAGCCAGGCCCAATAACCTGCTGCATACTAATAAATGGATGCAGATATGCATATTAGTGTATCATTAGAATAGTGCAGCTTGACACAAGATGATACGTAGGAGAAAAGGGCTAATCCCTCATCTGTGGGAGCGAGCCCGAACCTCGCAGATGATTTCCGAAATGCTCTTCCAACCTTCAAAAAAGGGGTTGACGGAGTGGGGAAGACATGCTATATTAGGTCACACAAAAGCCACATGCCAAGGTAGCTCAGTCGGTAGAGCACAGCACTGAAAATGCTGGTGTCACCAGTTCGATTCTGGTCCTTGGCACCTCCCTATTTATAGGATGACCCTTCAAGCCGCATCGCGAGCCGCTTGAAGGGTTTTTTATTTTTCAATTTTTTTGTCGACAGCAAAACGAAAAATGTTCATTACCTTGACAATACACCCGCTAACTCCAATAACTCTGGTGTCACCTTTTGGCATGCAGCAACAGCTCTCTCAAGCGGGATCTCGGTCACCTGACTTTTGGCCCACCCGGCCAGCATTCCTACTCTCCCCTCAGCCAGACTGTGTACTGCTGCAGCCCCGAGCTGGCTGGCTAGTATGCGGTCAAAGGCGCTCGGTGATCCGCCACGCTGGACATGGCCCATGACGCTCAAGCGTGCTTCAAAGCTACCAGAACGTTGTTGAAAATAATTCACTAGCTCTTGTGCTTTCAAGGCAGCCCCCTCAGCCACCACGACGATGTAGTGTGGCTTCCCGCGTGCATAGGTATCGAGCATATCTGCAACGATGGTTTCAGGGGTGATGTCGTGCTCAGGCACGACCGCCAGTTCTGCACCAGTGGCAAGAGCTGCCATCAGCGCCAGGTAGCCGGAGTGACGGCCCATGACCTCAACGATGAACGCGCGATGATGCGAGGATGCGGTATCTTTCAAGCGGTCAATATATTCAATAGAGGTGTTTAAGGCGGTATCTGCGCCGATGGTCGTCTCGGTCTCTGCCAGGTCGTTATCGATCGTTGATGCCACCCCGGCAACAGGAAAACCAAGTCGATGCAGTGCTAGCGTTCCCTGCTGTGAGCCATTTCCGCCGATCACGATGAGGCCATCTATGCCAGCTGTTTGCAGATGGCTGAGCGCTTGATGCTGCACCTCCAGCGTCTGAAAACTGGGACAACGAGCACTCCCCAGCAGGGTACCTCCACGCTGGATAATACCGCCAACGGCACGCTTATCCAGGGGCCGGAAGTCACCATCCACCAGGCCAGCATAGCCGTTGATGACGCCGATTGTCTCAATACTACGTGCTGAGGCCGCACGTACCACAGCGCGAATAGCTGCATTCATACCAGGAGCATCGCCACC
>WNGD01000457.1_pt1 | contig 43287 bp, 49 predicted proteins | sample 5400671 | NCBI WGS metagenome assembly WNGD01 (sample SAMN13153369, study PRJNA577476) | soil metagenome | isolation source: 40 cm soil or saprolite under grassland replicate 2 | place: USA:California | collected 2016-06-15 | reverse complement strand
GCCCTGGTCGCGCGAGTCGAGGTTGTAGCGCCGCGCCAGCGCGGTCGCGGCCGGGCCGAGGAACTCGTTGTTCAGGCCGTAAACAGGGCAGGCCGCGTAGCAGAGCATGCAGTTGATGCACTCGCTGAACTGGCGGAAGTCGTCGATCTGCTCATTCGTCTGGTAGTGCTCGCCCGCGCCGAGCGGGAGCTCCTGTTTGCGGATGATCCACGGCTTGATGGACTTCAGCTTGTGCATGAAGTCCTCCATGTCGATGACCAGGTCGCGGATGATCGGAAAGTTGTTGAGCGGCTCGACGATGATTGCGCGCGGCCAGTAGTCGCGCAGGAACGCGTTGCAGGTGAGCTTCGGAGTGCCGTTGACCATCATCCCGCAGCTGCCGCAGATGCCCATGCGACACGACCAGCGGTAACTCAGACTTCCGTCGACGTGCGACTTGATGTGGTTGAGCGCGTCGAGCACGACCATGCTCTCGTCGTAGAAGGGGATGTCGTACGACTGGAGGTGCGGCTTCTCGTCCGTCGCTGGGTCGTAGCGCGTGGCCTTGATCTCGATCCTCTTGTCGGGCATCTCAGTAAGTCCTTGCTTGCGGCTGGAAGGTGGTGATGTGCACGTCGCTGTACTCGATGCGCGGGGCCAGCGTGTTGGTGTGGAAGCAGACGGTGTGCTTCAGGAACTTCGCGTCGTCTCGCTCGGGGAAATCTCGCCGGGCATGAGCTCCGCGAGACTCCTCGCGCGCAAGGGCGGAGAACACGACTGTGGATGACACCTCGAGCATGAAGTCGAGCTCGAGCGCGGCCACGATCTCCGTGTTGAAGGTGCGGCTCGAGTCGTCGATCTTCACCTTCTCGAAGCGCTCGCGCAGGCCACCGAGGTTGCGAGCGAGCCGCGAAAGCGCTTCCTTGGTCCGGAACACGCCCGCGCCGGCGTCCATCTCGCGCTGCATCTCCTCGCGGATCGGTCCGATCCTCTCCTGGCCGCCCTTCTTCTCGAGGTATTCGGATTCGACCCGCCGCGCCTCGTCCCACAACATCGCGTCGACCGGGTTCGCGCTCACTGGCTTCGCCGAGCTCGCGTACTGCGCCGCCGCGCGCCCCGCGGCGGCTCCGAACACCAGACATTCCGACAGGGAGTTCGAACCCAACCGGTTGCCGCCGTTCAGCCCGACGTTCGCGCATTCGCCGGCCGCGTAGAGGCCGAGGATCTCCGTCTTGCCCGAGATCTCGGCGTCGACGCCACCCATCATGTAGTGCTGGACGGGCCGGACCGGGATCGGCTCGTGGACGATGTCGATGCCGACGAACTCGCGGCCCAGCTCGCGCATGAACGGCAGCTTGCGGTCGATCACCTTCTCGCCGAGATGGCGGACGTCGAGGTGCATGTACTTGCCGTGCGGACCGTCGAATCCGCGTCCTTCCTCGAACTCGGTGATCATCGCGCGGGAGATGATGTCGCGCGGGCCGAGCTCCATCTTGTTCGGCACGTAGCGCTTGAGGAAGCGGTCTCCCTCGTTGTTCAGGAGGTAGCCGCCCTCTCCCCTCACCGCCTCGGTGATCAGGATTCCCGTGAAGGGCAGCCCGGTCGGGTGGAACTGCACCATCTCCATGTCCTTGAGGCCGGCCCCGGCGCGATACGCGAGAGCCATCCCGTCACCCGTGCAGATGTTGCCGTTGGTGGTGAACGCGTACACCCGGCCCAGCCCGCCCGTTGCAAGAATCACCGATTTCGCGGTGATGGCGTCGAAGCGACCGGTGCGGATGTCGAGCGCGACGACGCCGACGCAGCGACTGTCCTCGACCAGCAGCTTGGTCACGAATGACTCGTCGTGGCGCACGATCTGCGGGTACTTCAGCGACGTCTGGAACACAGCGTGAAGCATGTGGAATCCGGTCTTGTCCGCAGCGAAGCACGTCCGCCAGGTGGTCATGCCGCCGAACGGGCGCGCAGAGATCTTGCCGTCGGGGTCGCGGCTCCAGGGGCATCCCCAGTGCTCCATCTGGATGATCTCGAGCGGCGCCTCGCGCACGAAAGCCTCGACGACGTCCTGGTCGGCGAGATAGTCAGAGCCTTTGATGGTGTCGAATGCGTGCTTTTCGTATGAGTCTTCGGGCCGGAGCGCGGCCGCAGCTCCGCCTTCGGCCGAGACCGTGTGGCTTCGCATCGGGTAGACCTTGGAGACCATTCCGACCTTGACTCGCGGGTTGGCCTCAACGGCGGCTATTGCTGCCCTGATGCCGGCGAGCCCTCCGCCGACGACCAGGACGTCATAGCTTTCGAAGTCCACTAAGAGTGTCTGACCCCCGACTTCCGACGCATATTTCGCGGCATCGGCGGGCGGAGCCAAGGAAGGGGTGGCGCGACGAGGAGCGCATCAGTAGATGCGTGACGAGTGAGCGCCGGGCCCCCTGACGCCGGCTTCAGCGCCGCCCGGGGCCCCCGCGAAATCGCAAATTTCGCGGGGTGGGATGGCGCCCGCCCGCCGAGGACGCGAAGATGCGAGGAACTTCGGGGGGCGGACACTCCGCATCTGATTCTATTGGGACGTGAGCACGCCGTTCTGGACCCCGCCTCCCGAGAAATACCCCGGGCGGCTGCCGGACAAGACCGACGTGCTGATCATCGGGGCCGGAATCGCGGGGGTCAGCCTCGCGTGGCATCTCGCCGCGCGGCGCATCGACCTGGTGCTGGTGGAACGCGAGCACGTGGCCTGGGGTGCGAGTGGGCGGAACGCGGGCTTTCTGCTCGCCGGCGTGGCGGCCAGCTACACCGAGGCCGTGCGTGCTCACGGTCGGGAAAAGGCGCGCGAGGTATGGGAGCTGACCAACGAGAATCACGACCGCATGATCGAGGCGGCGCGCGGCCAGGACGTCGGGCACCGGCGCCTGGGCAGCGCGATCTTGCCCGCCACCGAAGCGGAGCGCGCCCTGCTGATCGAGTCGGAACAGCTTCTGCTGGAGGACGGGTTCAAGGCGCGATGGGACGGCTCGCGCCTGGTCAACCCGCGAGACGGGGAGGTCGACCCGACGGCGACGGTGGCGGCGCTCGCACGCCAGGCCCGGGCTGGCGTCATACGCGAAGGCGTCAACGTCACCGCGCTGACACCTCGAGCGCGCGAGGTCGCGGTGAGGGCCGGCGACGATGAGTGCGTCGCGGGCGTGGTGATCCTCGCCACCAACGGCTACACCTCCGAGCTCGTGCCCGCCGTGAAGATCCAGCCGACGCGCGCGCAGATGCTCGCGACCGCGCCCGAGACGACTTCGATCACGGACATGCCTGTCTATTCGAACTACGGCTACCGGTACTGGAGGCAGCTGCCAACCGGCGAGGTTCTGATCGGGGGCTGGCGCGACACCTCGCTCGAGACCGAGAAGACGCTGGACGCGGAGCCAACGCCCGAGATCCAGGAGCACCTCGACCGCGCCGTCCGCGATCTCGGGGTGAGCACCGAGGTGACGAATCGTTGGGCCGGCACCATGGGGTTCACCGAGTCAGGGCTGCCGATGGCCGGACCGCTCGATGGGATGCCGAACGTCTACATCTGCGCCGGCTTCACCGGGCACGGCATGGGATTTGCGTTCGTGACCGCGAAGCGGGTCGCCGAGATGATCTAGCTCGCAGCCGGCAGACTCCTCTCCAGGAACGCGAGCCAGTTCGCGCCCATGATGCCGTCGATCTGTGGGCGGTTGAAGTGCAACCGCAGACGTGCGGGCAGCTCCTTCAGACTCGTCAGGCTGTCAAGCGGAGCGTAGCGGGAGTCGAATCCCCCGTCGAGGTCCGTTCCGATACCGACGGATTCCGGCCCGCCCGCGGCTCGCGCGTGGTGAACGATGTGCCTGACAACGTCGTCGAGCGCAGCCCTGCCTGACGCCCGCAGATGGTGCTGGTAGAAGCTCACGCCGACAACTCCGCCCCGCCGGGCGATCTCAGCGACCGTCGCGTCGGTCACCTGCCGGTCGCCGGGCACGATGGGTCGCGCGTTGCTGTGCGAGGCCATGATCGGGCCACGCCACATCGCGAAAGCGTCGGCCACCGCCTGATCGGCCATGTGACTGAGGTCGAGGATCACCTTCTTGCGAAGCATGGCCTTCAGCAGCTGTCGCCCGAGGTCGGTCAGTCCGCCTGGCGCGCCGGTCCCACCGCTGTAACGGGTGGCGCCCCACGCCGGGCCGATGATCCTGACGCCGCGGTCGGTCCACGCGCCTAGCTGCGAGGGTGTTTCGATCGGGTCTGCGCCTTCCATCAGCATCACGGCCGCAAGGCGTCCCTTCTTCCATCCCCGGGCGTAGCTCGCGAGTGCGGCCCGGTCCTTGATCAGCTCCAGCCCGCACGAGGCGTAGTAGTTGACCTGGGCGGTCGCCATGAGGTTCGCCTCGTGCGCGTTCTCGTACACGAACCGGGTCCGCATCGGGCGTTTGGCCCTGGCTGGAGCCGTGTAGAGGGTCGCAAAAACGAGGCCGATTCCGGCGGCCACGAGGGACGACCGGCTGACCAGGAAGCCCGGCGGCGTCGGCTGAAGGAAGCCCCGGCCGGCCGAGATGGCATTCCACCCGATATCCAGGTGCGCATCGACTATCACGTCGTCGGGAGAATAACTTGCAACCAGATCCTGTATCTGGTAATAATGAAGTCATTCAATATGAATAGTAATGAATTGAAGCTTGAAGAGAACTCCGGGATCGCCAGGGACGACGACGGGCGCCTCTACTTGAAGCGGTTTCGCGAGCTGTTTGATCCATTGATTGTCGACACGACGGCGATCGAGGCCCTTTCCGCGTTAAAACTCGCATCCCGCTCGCTCGGTCTCCTGCAGGAGCGGTGGGCCGAGCACCACGGCTTGAGCTCTGGCCGCCTGGGCCTGCTCTTTCGGCTGATGCGGTGCGGGGACACCCCGCTGGGCGACCTCGCGATGGCGCTCGACTCGTCGCCGAGAAACATCACCGGGCTGGTCGACCATCTCGAGCGCGACGGCCTGGTCGAGCGCGTCCCGGATCCAGAGGACCGGCGCTCGGTGAAGGCGCGCCTGACCGAGGAAGGCCGCAAACGCATCACGGGCATCTGGCAAGAGGGCATCCAGCACCAGTACGCGCTGGCTGGAGGACTGACCAAAGAGAACCTGGCGCAGCTTCGACACCTGTGCCTGTTGCTGGTGGAGAACGCCAGGAAGGAGCTGGGGAAGTGACCGAGGAAGCGACCACCTTCATAACCACCGGCCTCTCGCGACCGCGGGTGATCCTGGCGACCGCCGGGACGATGCTGGCGCTGCTGCTCGCAGCGCTAGACCAGACGATCGTCGGCACGGCGCTGCCGCGGATCGTGGCCGAGCTGCACGGGCTCAGCACCTACGCGTGGGTGACGACGGCCTACCTCGTCACCTCGACCACAATGACTCCCATCGCCGGCAAGCTCGGCGACCTGTTCGGCCGCAAGCCGTTCCTGCTCGCGGGAATGATCGGGTTTGTCGCCTCCTCGGCACTGTGTGGCCTGTCGCAGGACATGACCCAGCTCATCGTGTTCCGCGGCATCCAGGGCCTGTTCGGCGGAGTCCTGTTCGCGACCGTCTTCACCGTCATCGGTGACCTGTTTCCTCCCGCACAGCGCGGCCGCCTGGCCGGCCTGTTCGGCGGCGTGTTCGGCCTCAGCTCGATCGTCGGTCCCACGACGGGTGGCTTCATCACCGACCACTGGAGCTGGCGGTGGGTGTTCGAGGTGAACATCCCGGTCGGCGTCGTCGCCGTCCTGGTGGTGCTGGCCGGTCTCCCCTATGTTCGCTCGAAGGCTTCGTGGCGCGACATCGACTTCTGGGGCGCGCTGACTCTGGCCGCCGGCATCGTTCCGTTGCTGATCGCTCTCTCGATCACACGCGACCACGCCTGGACCTCGCCGCAGGTCACCGGCCTGCTGGCAATCGCCGCTGCGATGCTGGCAGCCTTCGTATTCGTCGAGTCAAGAGTTGGGCACCCGATCGTGCCGCTGCACCTGTTCAAGAACTCGACCTTCAGCGTGAGCATGATCGTCGGCTTCATCACCGCGTTCGGCATGTTCGGCTCGATCCTTTTCACCCCGCTGGTTTTCCAGGGCGTGCTGGGGATCAGCGCGACCAACTCGGGCGCCCTGATCACACCAATGATGTTCGGCCTGCTTGCGGCGAGCACGCTGACCGGCTTTGTGATGCGGAGGATCAAGTACTACCGCTTCCTCGGCACTCTCGGTGTCGTGGTGATGATCTTCGGCATGTGGCTGCTTGCGCAGGTCACACCGACGGTGCCGGAATGGCGCGTCGTGGCAAGTCTGATCGTGGTGGGCCTTGGCATCGGGGTGACGTTCCCCCTCTACCTGACGGCGGTCCAGACCGCCCTCCCGCGCCAGTACCTGGGGGTCGCGTCCAGCCAGATCCAGTTCTGGCGAAACCTGGGCGGCACGGTCGGGAGCGCCATCCTCGGGGCGGTGCTTTCCAACCGGTTGCCCGACTACCTCGCCACCAGGGTCGCCGCCACGGGCATCCCGTCCCAGGCGCTCAAGAACCTGCCCACCGGCAACGCGAACGCGATCCTGGATCCAAGCCTGCTGTCGCACCTGCCGCAGGCGATCATCAGCGCATTCCGCCTGGCCCTGTCGGACTCCCTGCACGACATCTACGTATTCGCAGGTGCTGCCCTGGTCCTGGCCCTGATCGCGACCCTGTTCATGAAGGAAGTGCCGCTCACGGGCGCCCGCGAGACGGCGGGATCCGAGGCAGCCCCGGTCGAGGTCGAGGAGGAAGAGCGAGCGGCGGCGGCAATCGGGTAAACGCCTGTAAGGAGATGCCTCCAAATGTTCGCCAACCGAGTTAGAATCGCCACCGCACGCCGAGGGTGATTCCGGGGGCATCGTCCGGGACTCAGCGCGATTTCAAGGGGAGGCCAGACGGTGAGCTTCGTGGATCGGACGTTGACCTGTCGCGACTGTGGGCGTGAGTTTCTCTTTACAGCGGGGGAGCAGGAGTTCTATCAGTCCCGGGGGCTACAGAACGAGCCCCGGCGCTGCCCGGAGTGCCGGGCGGCTCGGCGAGCGGCCGACGGGAACGGCCGAGCCAGGGTCATGCACGACGTGATCTGCTCGAACTGCGGCAAGCCGACGCAGGTGCCCTTCGTCCCGACAGGGGCGCGGCCGGTCTACTGCCTCGACTGCTTCCAGACCGTAGGGAGGCGCTAGTCCGGACTTCCTCCGTTACGGGGAGATCGAAATCGCGATCGGGCGCACGGGTGAGCCTGTTGCGCCCCGCATCTTGAGCGGCAGGCACACGAACAGGAACTCGTAGACCTTCGCCGCCGCAAGCTCCTCGAGATTGAGGTTCTCGATGATGGGGATCCCCGCCCGAACCAGGAGCAGGATGTGGCCGGGCAGCGTCGCGTTGAGCTCGGGGTCGCGCTCCGCGCTCATGAGGTCAAACGCCATGTTGTCCGCCCCGACCGCACTGACCTTCCTCTCGATCAGCCAGCGCGAACCGGCCGCGCTCACGCCCGCCGCCCGCAGGTACTCCTCGGGCTTCGACCACAAGGCGCCGTAGCCGGTGCGGACCAGCACCGCGTCGCCCGCACGAATCTCCACGTTCGCGGCAGCCCGTTCCAGATCGGCAGGCTCGATGGCGTAGTCCGGCGCCAGCCCTTCCTCACCGGCCACATCGAGCAGAACGCCGCGAGCCACGATCGGCCCCATCGTCTCGATGCCCAGCTTCCGGAAGCCGACCGACGTCTGCACGCCATCGTCGACGTGGACCCCACCGTGAAGGTTCAGGTTCTCCGCCTGATGCGCGAGCGCGTCGATGTGCGTTCCCGAGTGCTCGGGCATGACCACGATCCCCGACGCGCCAGTTCGAGATTCGTTCCCGCCCCGCGCGTGATGCCGGTGCAGGAAGTAGTTGAAGCCAGGAGCGTGGGCCGGATGAGTCGGAGCGCCGGCATAGCGAAGCTGCTCGAGATCGAAGATCCGCGCCGAGGAGACCGACCTGAGCAGGTCGGAAGTCATGTCAGGGGCCCCCGCGAAATCACGGCGAAGCCTCTGATTTCGTGGGGATTAATCCCTGTAGCGGTAGACGATCCGGCCGCGCGTCAGGTCGTACGGCGAAAGCTCGACGCGAATCCGGTCCCCCGGAGTGATGCGGATGAAGTAGCGGCGCATGCGCCCGGCCGCGTACGCGATCAGCTTGTGGCCGCCCTCCACCTCGACCTCGAACATGGCGTTCGGCAGCGCCTGCGAAACGACGGCGTCCATCACGACGGCCTGTTCTTTCTGGTCGCCGTCGTCACGCTCGGCCTTGCGAGCCTTGTCCGGACGTCGCGGTGCGCGCCGGCCCTTGTGCTTGCCCAAGACTCGTGCAGTCTAAAGGCGCGCGGAAACGGCCGCGAGGCGCGCTTCGATCTGCTCGGCCAGCTCGGCCGGCAGGCGGTCCACCGCGACCAGGCGGCGCAGCGTCTCGATCCACCGCTTGTCTTTTGCCACCGCGCGGGCCATGAGGCCGTATCCCTCGTCGGCCTGCCCGGCCTGGACCATGGTCAGACCGCCCCAGAAACAGATCTCGACCATCTCGGGGGCGAGCTCCACGGCCTCGCGCAGCTTCCTGGTCGCCCCTTCGAGGTCCTTGGCTTCTTCCAGCCGGTCCGCCTCGTTCACAGCCATGTAGGCGCGCTTCACGCGAAGCAGGCGGCGGAGCTCGACCAGCGGGTCGGGTGCATCCTCGACGCGCAGCTCGATGGTCCGGTCCTCCCACGAGCGACCCGTCGGCCGGCCGGTGACGACCAGCATCGCCGCCGACTGCTTGCCCCGGATGTCACCCCCTTCGGCTTCGGCCGCGTCCATGGCGGCGAGCAGCCGCTCGGCGAGCGGAGCGTTGGTGGACGTGTATGCCTCGAACATCGCGTCCCAGACCGTGTCCTTTTCCATCAGGTTGGCCTGGACGCTGAATCCATCGCCCGTCCTGTGGCCCGCGGCCGGAATGCATTTGGCGCCAGTGTGCGCGGCGACTTTGCCGGACGCGTCGACCAGTGCAACCTGCCGCGCTTCCGGCTGCGAGTCGCCCGCCAGCAGCGCCCTGAGTGCGTCCTCGGCGCTGTATCCCGCACTCATGTAATCGAGGCCGAGTGGGCCGAAGCTGATGTTGACCATCGACTGCGTCGCCACCGCACCCACGCCGGCGATCGCCCAGGGCACCACCGGACCGACCTGGAAGTAGTGCGACTGCACCGCGACGCCGAGCTCACCCGTGTCCTTGTCACGCGCGACGATCGAGTAGGTCATCTCAAGCCTCCGATTCGTAGCGGAGCTCGCGGGGTTTCGAGGCCCGCCAGCTTTCGATCCACGTGCCCTGCAACTCGGGCTGCTTCGCGTCCGCGGCGAGTGTGCGGACCGCCTTCTCCACGCGGGCGGTGAACTCACGCGTACCTTCCTTGGGCTCCGGCATCATCGGTTGGCCGAGGCGGACGCGAACCGGGCCGGGCACGGGAAGCTTCTGGTGGCGCGGCATGACCTGGAACGCTCCCTGGATGTGCACGGGCACGACGGGTGTCCCCGTCTCCTTGGCGAGAAAGCCCACACCAGGCTTGAACTCCTGGATCCGCCCATCGGGCGAGCGGCTGCCCTCTGGAAAGAGCACCAGGTTCCAGCCCGACTTCAGCAGCTGGCTGGAGCTGTGCAGCTGTGCTTGCGCGCCGCCGGTGCGCGAGAACGGGAAGGTGTTCAGGAACAGGCTGACGATGTTGCCGAGGATCGGGTGCTTGAACCAGTAGTCCGCCGCGGCCGCGACGACCGTGCGCTCGCGCGCGGCGTCGGTCAGCGAGTGAAGGATGAGAGACGTGTCGGCGTGGCTCGAGTGGTTGGCGGCGAAGATCACCGGGCGCTTCAGCTCGCGGACCCATTCTCGGCCCTCGACTTTCGGGTGCACCATCGCCTCGGTGAAGGGCAGCAGCAGCGCGCGCTGGATGAGGTAGCGGATCGAACGCACGGGTTCGACGCGGGCCCAGCCCAGGTCGCTCGGCGGCGCCGGCACGGCCGCTCCCTGCTCGGGCCACGTATGCGGTCGAGGTGTGTCCCAGTGCCAAGAGCGCCGAACGCGCATCACGTCATTGATCGCCCCGCCCGCGATCTCGGCGACGCGCGTCAGCGGACTTTCTGAGTACCAGGCCATCTAGTGGATGCGGCCGTTGATCTTCTGGCTCTCCGCCGCGCCGCCGGACACGTTGTACTCGATCATTGCCACCTCGAACTGCTTGTTCTGCCAGAACGCGATGTAGAACGTGATGCCCTGGATGGCAAACGAGACGTTGATCGAGTTGTCGCCGAGACTGGTTACGCTGCCCTGCTGGACCGTGCCCCCAAAGCCCTTGATCTGGGCGAGCTGCGCGTCATCCAGGTGGAAGTCTTTGGATTGGTTCTTGAAGCTCGCCGACGCTGCCGACGCATCTTTGAACCGGATCGCGAAAACGTAGGCGAGCTTGCCGCTCGGCGAGGTGGAGTTGAACTGCCCGCAGTCCGCATTGCTCTCCGCGTAGACGGCGATGTAGCTGTCGTTGGCGCCGGCCTTCTTCATGTCGTTCCAGGTGTTGGTGTCGGATTGATAGGCGGACGGGTCCTTGGCCTGCTCGGCCTTCAGGTAGTTGTCGTACGAACCGCTCTCCGGGCACCTGTGGAGGCCGGAGAAGTCTGAGTCGCTGGCCGCCACGCTTTGCGCAGAAGCCGGACCCTGTCCCGGCAGGCTCGGGCCCGACCCACCGCCGCACGCAGCCAGCACGAACGCCAGCAGGAAAGCCGAAGCGGCCATGAGAAATCGCATCTATTCGACGTCACACAGCATGATCGGCGGCATCCTCAAGTGAGTGACGCTTGGGTAGCGGCCGACCGTTTGCTCGGCCATCTCGAACGCATCTTCGAGGGTCGTTGCGCACTTGAATCCAAGTCGGTGCACCACCTCGCGCTCACCCCCGACCACGATGATGTCGCCGGCGTGCTCCATCGCGTGCGCGGCCCAGTACCACGCGTAGAAGGGATGCGCGCCGTGATAGGCGTGTGACTTGCGGTAGAGCTGGCGAAACCACGGGTCTTCGGCAAACCGCAGCTCGTACTTCTTCTCGATCTCGGCAGGGTCTTTGGTGTCCGCGAGCACCTCGTCATAGAAGTCGATGTAGCTGGGGTGCTGGACGGCGTCGAACTCGTAGCGACACGGGTGCGTGAGGATCAGCACGCCGCCTTTCCGCAGCACTGGCTTCGAGCGGTAGAAGTTGAACAGGTAACCCGCGCCCATGCACACGACGAGCACCGGGTTCATCGGTGAGTTCACGTTGTATGGACCCAGGTACGGGACGCCGATCGTGACGATGTCGGTCTGGCCCTCGACGCGCACCTGGATCTGCCTGTGCACCGCATCGAGCGTCTTGTCGTGCACCGCGTCCACCTGACCCGCATTCACCGCGGTCAACCCGTACGGGGCGCGCATCGCGTGGAAAACGCTGCGCTTGAAAGCAGGAGGTGCGAGATCGGTCATCTGCTTCGTGCCCAGGAACATCGCCTGGTCTTGCGCCGTCCAGTCCGTCTCACGCTTCTGCATGAAGTTCGCCACGGCGGGAAACGCGTGGTTGTTCACGGTCGTCTCGATGTGGAACACGCGAACCGTGTCTTCGATGAGCTGCCCCTGCCTGATACACGAGTGGTGCAGCGCGGAATCAGGTGGGTTCATGTAGGAGCGCGAGCCGAGCAGAGTCTTCACGTTGTGATGGGCGCGGATGCCGCGGTAGGACGCCAGCCCGGTCGACATCGACTTGTGCCCACCATCCATCGGCACCAGCGTGAGGTTCACGTAGATGACGAGGTCTGACTCGGCGGCGCGGCGGTTGAGCGTCACCTCCTCGCCTGCCGATGTCTTGCCGACGTAGACGTTGTTCTCGGGATCCTCTCCGTCGTGCTGATACAGACGGTCCGGATGGAAGGTCGAGAAGATGCGCTCGCCGACGATGTGCCGGAGCTCGTCCTCGGTCATTCGCCGGTGGAGCCCAAGCGCGGCGATGATGTGCAGGTCCTCGATCCCGACCTCCGCGGCCATGTCGATGACCTCTTCCATCACAAGCTGCCGAACGTCGGGCGCCGCCATCGGCGGGAGCGGAAGCGAGAGGTCGTCAAAAGCGATCGTCAGCTTCATGCCCCGGCGTAGCAATGACTTGAGCGGATCGTCCTCGAGCGGCCTCGCAATTGCTCGCTTGATCGCCCGTTCGGGGTGAGCGATGGGTTCGAGCGGGTCGGGCGGGTAGACGATCCGAGCTCCGAGCGGCAGCTTCTCCAGCCGGATGCCTTCGCCGAAGTGGAAGAGCACCGGCGGCGTGTTGCGATCGACCTCTATGACTGCTCCCGGGCGAGGCATCAGGCTCTCAATCGTCGCAGATCAAACGCGACCTTCACGGCGCCGAAACGACCTGCGCTCATCGCGTACGCGATTGCGTCCCGGTACTCTCCGAGCCCGAAAAGCGGTCCGGTCAGCGCCTCGAGGTGCATGCCGGGCGCAGCTTCGAGCGCCAGCTCGAACGTCGCGCGGCCTTTCTGCATCGGTTCCGATCCGTACGCGTACGCGCCGGTCACGGTCAGCTCGCGCTGCCAGATCGGCGCCCAGTCGACCTTCTCCTCCCCCGGCATGCCGACCGCCACCACCGTGCCGCCCTCGCGGGTGAACCGTACCGCGTCGTTGAGGCTCTCCGCGCGCCCGACGCACTCGAACGTGATGTCGGCCCCGCCGAGCAGCAGTGAGCGGTTCATGCCGTCCAGCCTGCGCGCCGCGGTCGCGAACCGCACGCGCTGAAACACCTCGTTCGGCGGGACCACCTGGTCGGCGCCGAGCTTGCGCGCAAGATCGCGCTGGGTTGGATGCTTCGCGATCGCGATCAGCCGCTTGGGCGGCGTGAACAGCTTCACGGCCGCGACGGTCAGCAGCCCGATCGTGCCGGCGCCGGAGACGACGACGACGTCGTCCTTCGTCGCCCCACCGCGAAGGGCCGCGTGCACGCAGCACGCCAGCGGCTCGATGAGCACCGCCGCTTCGTCGCTCAGGGAGTCCGGCACAGCGTGGATCTGCGAGGGGTGCGCGACGAGCACCTCGCCCCAACCTCCGCCAGTGTCTGCACAGTACCCGGTCTGCAGGCCGACCTCGATCGGCCCCTCGGTGACGTTGTAGCAGAGGCCTGGCCGGCCTTCGGCGCACCGCGGGCATGGCGGATCGATGCCTCGCACCTTGCAGCCAAGGGCAGGTTCGATCACGACGCGAGAGCCGTCGTCCAGGACACCTACGACCTCGTGTCCCGGCACGAAGGGGTAGCTGGTCAGGGGGTCGAGGTACATCGAGACATGGCCGCTGATGGCAGCGAGGTCAGATCCACAGATGCCGCTGAGGTTGGGCATGACACGTGCCCAGTCGCGCGTTGGCAGGGACGGCTCGGGAACGTCGCCTAGCTTCAGCATCGAAAGCGCGCTCGTCGCCACGTCGGGGCGCCCGCCGGCCGCCTTCACCACCGCGAAGGCAGGAATCGAGCGCACGTACTGAAGCGCTAGCGTCGCACCGCCTCCAGGTACTCGGGCGATCGGGGATCGGGCATGGGCAGCCGCCAGTTGCCCGGCGCCATCCGCCAACGTTCGATCCGCCAGCCGCGCTGCCCCGCCATCTGCGACAGACGCGCGTCGGGATTCACTGCGACGGGCGTGCCGGCCAGCTCGAGCATCGGCAGGTCCGACAGCGAGTCGGCGTACGCAAAGCTCTCTGCGAGCGCGATGCCGTTCCGCGCCGCGTATTCCTCGAGGAGCGATCCACGCGCCTCACCCGCCGGGGGAGGTGATTGCAGGTCGCCGGTCAGGCGGCCGTCCTTGACAAGCAGGTGCGCGCAGTCGACCTCGACCTCGAGCAGCTCGGCCAGAGGCTCGACGACCACGTCGAGCGCGCCTGTCAGCAGGAGCACGCGGTGCCCGGCGCGCTTGTGCTCGCGGATCCGGCGCATGCCCTCCGGGTAGATGCGGCGCAGGGTTACCGCGTCGAGGGCCTCGCGACCGAGGCGCTGCATGACCTCCGGGTCGAGGCCGTCGTACTCGCGATAGAAGCTGCGCTGGAACTCGGCGCGCGAGCGCCGCTCGAGATAGAGCCAGCGCGGCGCCTGGCGAAGCATTCGAGCCATGAAGGCGGGCCACTCGTCCAGCGGCTGGGCGCGCAAGCGCATCCAGAGGAAGTACTCGACGACGTTCGTCTCGACGAGCGTTCCATCGACATCGAAGACCGCCAGCACGTCTCCTCGACCGGAACGGCGTTCGATCGCCGAGCGCACCGAGCTCGTCTCGGCCTTTGGAGCGGTGCTCCCGGTCGGCTGCTTGCCCTTTCGGGCAGCCGTCTCGGCGCGCGACATTCGGACGACGGTCGGAAAGTGCACGTCCTGGAAGTAATGGGTCCAGTCGTAGAGCGCCGGGTCGAACGGAAACATCTTGCGCTCCGCCTCGGGCAGCGTCTCCCACAACGCCGTCACGTTGCGCGTGTCGAAGATGCAGTCGACCTCGGTGTAGACGCCGTAGAGCTGGATCAGGTTGAGCCCGCGGTCGAGGCGATCGCGCTCGGCCGTCAGGTCGTCCGACATCTGCGAGAGGTTCGCGCCGAGCGGCAGCCGTTCGACCAGCCACTGCGCTGCCTCCACCACCCTGAGCGCCGTGCGTGCCTGGGTCTCTATCTCCTGCCGTGACGGGAACGTCCACGACGGAGTGCCGATGGCCTGGCCGTAGCGATCGCGGAGCGGGTGCTCGGTGAAGTACGTGCCCGCCTCGTCGGCGACGCGCCGGAGCCGGAGCGGGTTTCGGCTGCCCGACGCCGCGTGGTACACGCGCGGCCTGGCGTCGGGCGGCGGGTTGGCCGCTACGGCGAGCACGGTGTTGACGACGAAGTCGGCCGGAATGATGTCGAGCAGCGAGTCGGGCAGGCCGGAGAAGTCGCGCAGGATGTTGCGCCCAAAAGCGAGAATCAACGGCTCGGCCATGCGAAAACCCTCCAGCCAGCCGGCGAACGGCTCGGCAAGAGCGCTCTCGATGATCGAGGGGCGGACGATCGACAGCGGGATGTCGCCGTGCAGCTCGACGACGGCCTGCTCGGCCATGGCCTTCGTGAACGAGTAGATGTCCGAGAAGCCCATCGCGTTGGCATGTACGCGGCCGCGCTCGATGAGACGGTCTTTGACCCACCGATCACGCAGACGCTCCGTCGTTCGCGCGACCGCCGGCGTGCCCGCCGGTCCCATGCGCGAGCGCGCCTCGCGACGCAGCTTGTTCAACACCTCGGGCCGCCGCGACTCTTCTTCGACCGGCCCGCGCAGGCTGGTCAGGACCTCTGCCTCGTGCCGCCAGTTCAGCCCTGGGTCAAGAGGCGGCTCCTCACGCACGACACCGCGCAGCATTCCCCCCACGTAGGCAGTCGATATGTGGACGAGGTGCGGCCTGGCGCCGCTTGCACGCAGCGCCTCGACGAGACGTGCCGCGCCCAGGAGGTTGGTTTGGGCCGAGAGGTCGGCGGGATTGTCGAACTCCACTGCTGCCGCCGAGTGGATGACGACATCGCAGCCCCGGATTTGCTCCCGACCTTCCGCGCTCAGGCCGAGACCGTCGCGACTGAGGTCGATCTCTATCACGCCCAGCCTGGCGGCGGCCAGCTTCGCAAAGGCCTCTTCGCCGAGCTCTTCCTTGAGCCGTTTGAACGCCGGGCTCGAAAGCACCTCGCGTTCGAGTCGTTCCGCGGCCGGGCGGCGGGCGCTCGAGCGGATGGCCAGGTTGATGCGGGCGATGCCGGGGATCGCGCGCAGGCACTTCTCGACGATCGACTTGCCGAGAAAGCCGGTGCTGCCGGTGACCAGAATGGTCTTGCCCTTGAGCGCCTCGGCGATCACCGGGTGATTCTAGGAGGCTGCGGCTCCTCGACCTGGTCGCGCTACTCGCACCACGTCAGATCCGGCCGCGTCGCTCCAACCGAGGTCGGAGGTGGCGTTGGCCCAGAACCAGTACGTCTGGCCGCGCTTGCCGTGAAAAGTCGCCGACCCGTTGCCATGGGCCGTCGTCCACACCACGCGGCGACCGTCTTGCGTGATCACGTAGACCGTGAAGCTCATCGTGCCAGGGCTCGCCCACCAGACGTCGATGAGCGTCGGGTCGTCGAGCTCCGCGGTCGCGCTCATCGTGATGCTCGGCACCTGCACGTCCGCAAAGCGCGGCGATCCCGTGAGCCACAGGTTGCCGGCGTCCTTCGACCAGGGATCTGCACCCGGTCCGGACCATCCATACGGGTCCACGGGTCCGCCGCCGTTCATGCGGTAGACGCCGAAATGGAGGTGTGGACCGGTGGCTGTTCCGGTCATGCCCGAGATGCCGATCACCTGGCCGCGGCGCACGTACTGGCCCTTGGACACTCCGATGCTGGACAGGTGACCGTAGAAGGTGAGCAGTCCGTTGCCATGGTCGATCTCGATCGTCTTGCCACTCAGACACGTCTCACACCCGGGCACCAGCCAGTTCGCCAGCATGACCCGCCCGGGCGCTGCGGCGGCCACCGGCTCGTAGTACAGCCCGTAGTCGTAGCCGTCGTGTCCTGAGTAGTAGAGGTAGTCGTGGCCGCCGGGCGTCTGCGCGTAGCCGGCGTCGAACGACGGGTCAGGCCCGCCGACGCTCGCCGACGCGACCGCCCCGTCATACCTGCAAAGGCGGCCGCTGACGTTGTAGTTCGGACCGCAGTGGTCGAAGATCGAGGTGACGTAGTGGGGGCCCATGAACGGCAGGGTCATGAACGCGGCCCGAGACGGCCCCTCCCCGGTCTCGCCGATGCCGGTCTCTATAGGTCCGTAGTTGATCTGGCTCGGATAGCTCCAGCGCGAGTACTTGATCTGCTTGTGACCGGGCGGCAGGGCCGAGTGTGCCTGCGCCGGAAGCGCAAACAAAAGCAAAGAGCCGAGCGTGAGGACCGACGCGACAACCCGCATAGCCTTGGAAACGAGATGGCTCACGTTACCGTTGCGCCCAAACGACCTGCCCGAGTTTTGGTTAAGTTTCGCAAATGACCTCTCCATCAGCAACGGGGGTCGCAATTCTGAGCCAGGGCCGGGCCGCCGTGTACGAAGAGCCTCTGGGGCCGGCCGGGGTGAGGGTTCGGGAGCGCCCGCGGACGGCGCCAGAGCCCGGGGCGGTGGCGGTCGCCATCAAGTCCGCCTCGATCAACCATCTGGACCTCTGGATGGCTCATGGAGCGCAGCGCGAGGTGACCCCTCCGCGGGTCATCGCGGCCGACGGTGCGGGCCTGGTCGAGGCTTCCGGGGATCCTGCCTGGCGCCAGGGCGACGAGGTCGTCATCTACCCCGTGGCGTGCTGCTGGGAGTGCGAGTGGTGCCGCTCTGGTCAGAACGTGAAATGCAAACGTTTCGGCGTAGTCGGCGAGCACACCGACGGTACGGCGTGCGAGCTGTTTCACATCGATGCCCGCAACATCTTTCGGAAGCCGGCCGGCCTCCCATGGGGTGAGGCTGCGGCGTTCCCGCTCACCTTCCTGACCGCCTGGCGAATGCTGACCACGCGCGCGCGGCTCCGCTCCGGAGAGACGGTGCTGGTTGTCGGCGCAGGGGCGGGGGTCGGGGTCGCCGCGGTCACGATCGCGCGGCACCTCGGAGCGAGAGTTTTCGTGACCAGCCGCTCCGAATCCAAGCGCAAGCGAGCGCTCGAGCTTGGCGCCGAGGCCGCATTCGAGTCCGCGGACTTCAGCAAGCACGTCCGGGCCGCAACCGGCGGCGGCGTCGACGTGGTGTTCGAGCACGTCGGTCCGGCGACCCTGCAGGAATCGATGCGCTCGGTAGTAGTCGGCGGCCGGATCGTCACGTGCGGGTCGACCTCGGGAGTACGCGCTGAGATCGCAATGCCGCGACTGTTCTTCGGCCAGATGGACCTGCTCGGGTCGACGATGGGCAACGTGGCCGAGTTCGAGGCGGTGCTCAAAGCGATCGACGAAGGGATGCGACCAGTGGTCGACAGCGTGTATCCGTTATCCGATGTGCAGGCGGCGTTGACGCGACTCGACGCGGCGGAGCAGTTCGGGAAAGTCGTCCTGTCGGTTTCGTAGGGGAGGAAAGCCGTTGCGAGGCTTCAAGGCGTTCCTGTTGCGCGGAAACGTAGTCGACCTTGCCGTGGGCGTCGTGATCGGCATTGCGTTCGCCGCCGTGATCGCGGGATTCGTGAAAGACCTGGTTACTCCGCTGATAGCCGCGTTGGGTGGCCAGCCGGACTTCGGACAGCTCTACTTCACGATCAACCGCAGTAAGTTTCTCTACGGCGAGTTCATCAACGCGATGCTCGCCTTCGTGGTCGTGGCGACAGTCATCTACTTTTTCGTGGTCGTTCCGTACACAGCGCTGATCGAACGCTCTCGCAAGCAGCCTCCGGCTGACCCGACGACCAAGAAATGCCCTGAATGCCTGAGCGAGATCCCGAAGGACGCGCGGCGCTGCGCCTTCTGCACCTCGCCTCAACCGACCTAGCGGTCCGCGTCCGGCCGCCAACCGATTCCGGCAGCCGCCTTACGCTCTGCTGACTTCCGTTTTACGGCCTGCCAGCAGGCACGGCCCAGACTTTTGACGCAGTTTCATGGCTGAGTGTCACGTCGCGGTCGGCCACTCGCACCCGCAGCGTCTTGCCGACATCGTCGGCTTCGAGGACCCTGATCTTGCGCCCCGGCGTGAGGTCGCGCTGGTGCAGATAGGCCAGAAGCAGAGGCGCCTCTCGCTCCGCCACCTCGGAGACACGCGTGATGCTCGCCCGGTCGCCGGCCGCCAACATCGAAAGCCTGGTCTCGCGCGCCGACGCTCTGGAGTGACCGGGGATCGGGTTACCGTGCGGGCACGTCGTCGGCCGGCCGAGCACTTCGTAGAGCCGCTGTTCGACCACGTCCGACACCGCGTGCTCGAGCCGCGCCGCTTCCGCGTCGGCGGTCACCCAGTCGAGGCCGAGGCCGTCGGTGAGCCAGCGCTCCATGATGCGATGGCGGCGCACGATCGACTCGGCCGTCCGCATCCCTTTCGCGGTCAGTTCGATCTCCTTGCGCCCGTTCATCCTCACCAGCCCGTCCCGAGCCATCCGGCGCAAACCCACCGTCACCGTCGGCCGGCTCACCCCGAGCCAGTCCGCAAGCCGAGCGCTGCGCAGTGACTCCTTCTCGGACCACATGTAGTAGATCGCCTCGAGGTAGCGGGAGACCACCTCGGAGGGCTCAGCCGCGGCCTTGTTAGACTGATCTAATTGCATCTTTTGTGCGTACTAACCACGTAGAACTATGAGCCAGGGTACCGCCGTCGCGTTAGGGGCCATCGCGGGCGCCACCATCTTTCTCGGCCTCCCGGTCGCGCGCATGCACGGGCTGCCCAAGGTGGTGCAGGGATTCCTGAACGCGTTCGCGACCGGCATCCTCATGTTCCTCCTGTGGGACATCCTGAGCCACGCCGGTGGGCCTGTCGAGGTGGCCGCCGAGCAGGGGCAGCGGGGCACCTTCGCCGCCATGGCCGTGATCTTCGCCCTCGGCGTGGCGGTCGGTCTGCTGGGGCTGGTCTACTTCAACCGCAGCGTCTTCAGCCATCTCAGGCATGGACATGCATCGCCCAGCGCCCGCTCGCTGTCGCTGGCGATCGCGACAGGGCTCGGCCTGCACAACCTATCGGAAGGCCTGGCGATCGGCGAGTCGGCGCATGTGGGCGCCATCGCTTTCACCGGCGTGCTCGCGGTCGGTTTCGCCCTCCACAACATCACCGAGGGATTTGGCATCGCCGCCCCGATGACGACCGACACGAACAAGGCGTCCTGGGGGTTCCTCGGACTTGCGGGCCTCATCGGCGGAGGGCCGACTTTCCTCGGCACCTGGATCGGCTACCTCGCAAGCTCCACGTACTTTTCGATCGCGTTCCTTGCGGTTGCGGCCGGTGCGCTGCTCTACGTGCTGAACGAGCTGTTCAACCTGGGGCGAAAGATCAGCACCCCGACATCCTTCGCCTGGGGCCTTCTGCTCGGTTTCCTGACCGCCTACGCGACCGACCTCTTCCTCACCGTCGCCGCCGGCGCCTGAACGCCTGAAGGCGTCAGCTCGCTACGAAGCCGAATTCGTCCTCGTCGGGGTCGAAGTCCTTCCAGTCCGGGTAGCGCCACCGAAAAAGCCGCTCCTGAACCTCGAATAGGCTGTCCAGTGTGTCCTGCACCTGGCCCCTGTCGCGGAACGGCTCGCTCACATGACTGGGCAAGCCACCGACAACCTCGCGAAGCTCGGCTCGAAAAGGCCGGGGCAGGGTCTTGACGCCGTCGCGGTTCATCTCCTCCAGCCGCCAGAGGACGCGGTCCGTGGCCTGGAGCATGCGCTGGAATGCGTACCGGCGAAGGTTCTCGCGCCGGAGCGCCTTCAACTGCTGCCCGATCCTGCCGCTCGTGTGATCGATCATCCTCAGCTACCTTTCCTAGCTTACCGGCCGGGTACCGCGGTTTGACCGAGCTGCTCGGCCGCCTCGAACAGCTGTTCAAGCCTGTCGACGCCTGGGGCGAGTTCAGAAAAGGCGCGCGCCCGGCTGCCGTCGTCTTCATCCTCTACGAGCAGGACGGGCGGTGGATGGTGCCGTTCGTGCGCCGGCGGGCGGACCTTCGCGACCATCCGGGCCAGGTGGCGCTGCCGGGCGGGGGCGTTCATCCCGGCGAGCCGGCCTGGGCCGCCGCGCAGCGCGAGGTCGCGGAGGAGATCGGCGTTCCGGTGGGGCGTCTGGTGCCGGTGGGCGCGGGTGACCCTATCTACGCCTCGGTCACCAACTTCTCGGTTGTCCCGTTCGTGGCCTACCTACCCGATCCTGTCGAGCGGTTCGTCCACGACGAACGTGAGCTCATCGGCGTTCTGGCCATCCCGCTGGATCGCCTTCTCGACGACAGCGAATGGCAGGAATCAAACGAGCCCTGGCGTTTCCGATACCTGGCCCATGAGGAGAGCGTGGTCTGGGGACTGACCGAGCGAATCGTGTACGGGCTGGCGCCACGCATCAGGCAAGCGCTGCAGCGCGATGAAAGGGGTTCGCCGAGCTAATCGGAGATCCAGGCGGGCGAGATCCTAGGCGCGGCCGAGCAGCGGAGCGAGCGCATCCGTTGATGCGTGAGCGAGCAGCGCAAGGCCGCAACGACGGAGATCGCCCGGATGGGCTTCGAGGAGCCGGCGAATTCCTCCTTTCAGCGCGCTGCCGACCGAAAGTCAAACGACGGATCAGCCAGCTGCTGATCAGTGATCGACCGCCGCGCCTCCATGAGGCGGCGGGCGCGGGCGACGGTGTGGTGGTCGTTGATTCCGGCGGCGCCGAGCAGCCGGTCTCCGCTGAGATAGAAGACGGTGAACGGCGGCGTGCCGATCTCACCGCGGACGACGATTCGGTCCCAGCGCAGACCCGCGCCGGCGTACTGAAGATTCAGGTCGTACTGGTCGGACCAGAACCAGGGCACCTCGACGTATGGCTCAGTCCCCCCACCCATCACCCGTCCGACTGCAAAGCCCTGTCGCTGCGCGGTCTGGAAGTGTTCGACGCGGATGTGCCGCTCGAACAGCGGGCTGAAGAACCTGGTGGCGTCGCCCGCGGCAAACACGTCGGGGCTTGAGGTCCGGCCGTGTTCGTCGACGACGATGCCATGGTCGACCCCGAGTCCGGCGCGCTCCGCAAGGCCGGTGCGCGGCACCGAACCGACCGCCACCAGGTCGGGTCGCGGCAGCGAGGAGCTCCTCAGGTGGAGCTCGACGCCGTGCGCGCGATGAACGTGCGCGAGGTGGGCGCCGAGCTCGGGGCCCAGGACTCGCAGCAAGGGCTGTTCCAGCGCCTCGTGAAGCGCCACCTTGCATCCGTTCTGCCGGGCCGCCGACGCGACCTCGCATCCGATGAAACCGGCGCCCAGGATGCGCAGGCTCTCGCCGCGTTCGACTCGCTCGCGAAGCTGCATCGCCGCGGGCAGCTCGCGGAGGTACGTCGCGCCATCCACGCCGGGCAGGCTGCGCGCGTCGGAACCGGTGGCGATGCACACCACGTCCCACGGCACGGTCCGGCCGCTTTCGAGCCGCACCAGCCGATGCTCGACGTCGACCTCGGACACGCGCTCGCCGAGGACGAGATCGACCGCCAGCTCGCGATACTGCGCGCCGGGCCGCAGGGCGAGGCGTTCGCGAGCCACGGTGCCAAGGAGGTAGCCCTTGGACAGATGCGGCCGCTCGTATGGCGGCTCGGGCTCGGCGCCGATCAGCTTGATGTCGCCCGCGAAGCCCGCGTCGCGCATGCCGGCCGCCACCCCGTCGCCGGCCGGGCCGGCGCCGACGATTACTGCCTGGCGGCGACGGCCCGGCATGGGTGGGACTTACTTAATTCGTTCCAGCTCACGGATGGTGCGAAGCGACCAGAACAGGAATCCGCCCAGCAGCGCGACCGCAAACGCGTACGCGATGACCAGGTAGGTCATGGGGCCGCCTCCGGTTGGGGCGCCGCGACGACCTGGGCGGGCTCGACCGCGTTGAGCTTCTCGTCGATCAGCGTCTCGATCCGGTAGCGGATGGCGATGAAAACCGCTGCGAGCGCGAGCGTGCAGGCCAGCGTGAACAGGAATGTCGCAAGCATCTCGGTGGGCAGCGCGTCGTTGACGACGATCGGGCCCGGGTGCTGCGTCCGCCACCAGGTGACGCTGAAGTGCACCACCGGCACGTCGATGAATCCGAAGATGCCGACCACCGCAGCAAAACGCGCAGCCTGACGACCCGGCTCGGCCATGCGGCGCACCAGGAGATAGCCCGCGTAGATGATCCAGAGCACCAGCGTCGACGTCAGGCGTGCGTCCCACGTCCAGAAGGTGTTCCAGATCGGCTTCGCCCACAGCATTCCCATCACCAGCGTCACCGTCGTGAAGACGACGCCGACCACGGCGCCGGCGCGCGCGAATCGGTCCGCTACGAGGCTCCCGTTGAACAGGTAGATACCGCCGCCGACGAGCACGACCGCGAAGCATCCGTAGGCGGCGATCGCCGCGCTGACGTGCAGGTAAAAGATCCGCTGCACAGGTCCCTGCAGCGCGTCGGTCGGCGCGTACAGGAATATCGCCGCGGCCGCCACCAGCATCAACCCGACTGCGGCCAGGGCCGCCCGCTCGTATCTATTCATCGAGCACGAAGCGCGCAGCGAGGGAGGTCAGCACGACAAACAGTATGTCGAAGTCGATGAGCAGGCCGATCGCCTGCTGATAGCTGCCGGGCAGTCCCATCGCCGACTGCACCGCAAGCCCGCCCGCGATGATGAACGGAATCCAGAGCGGAAGGGTCAGCAAGGGCAGCAAGAGCTCGCGGGCCCGAACGCGCGCCACGATTGCCGCGAACAGACAACCGAGCGCGGCCATGCCGACCGTCGCCAGCAGGACGGCAGCGACGACGTCGCCTGAGAACGGCGTGCCGAAGAAGAGCGACAGCGCCGGGAGCATCACCGCCTCACAGATCACGAGCAGCGCAGCGGCGGCGAGCGCCTTGCCTGCGAATATCGCGACCGGCGACGCCGGCGTCATGAGCATCGCCTCGAGCGACGCCTGCTCGCGCTCTGCGGCAAACGTGCGACCGAAGGCCACAAGGCCTGCAAAGACCAGCGCAAGCCAGAGGATGCCCGGTGCGATCGTCGCCGCGTTGCGCGAATCGATTTGAAATCCGAAGTTGCCGATGAGCAGCGCGAGGACGATGAACTGGGCCAGCGCCGGCACCAGCTCGCGCGTGCGCCATTCCGACCTGAGGTCTTTGCGAGCAACCGCCATCGCGACGCGAAGCGGGTTCACTGCACCACGCGAAGGCGCGTCGCCGTCCCGTGCGAGCGGCCATGACGCAGGACCAGCGTGCGCGGGCACAGTCGGTTGGCCAGCGCCTGGTCGTGGGTGGCGAGCACCACCGCCCGATCGTGCATCACTCGCGCCAGCAGGTCAGCGGCGTCTGTGCCCAGGCTCGCGTCGGGCTCGTCCAGGATCAGCAGGCGCGGCTCGTGGAGGATCGCGCGGCCGATCGCCAGGCGCTGCTGCATGCCTCGCGAAAGCTGGTCCGCCCGCCGGTGCGCGACCGGCGTCAGCCCGACCACATCCAGCACCTCGGCGGCCCGCAAGCGGCTGACGTCCTGCAGGTCGCAGAAGAACTCGAGGTTCTCAGTGGCCGTCAGCGCGGGGTACAGGCCGGGAGCGTGGGCGACGTAGCCGAGGTAATGCCGCAATCGCCTCTTCTCTCGGAACGCGTCAAGCCCCGCGACCTGGAGGCGGCCGGCAGTCGGGTGCAGCGCCGTTGCGAGGATGCGCAGGAGGGTTGTTTTACCGGCGCCGTTGTCACCAAGCACCGCCATGTGCTCGCCGGAATCCAGCACGAGGTCGACGCCCTCCAGGGCCGGCTCGGCGCCGAAGTGATGGGTCAGCCCGTCCGCGACGATCACGCTCATTGGTTTTCAGGCGGAGTTTTCAGCAACGGCCAGAGCACGAACGGCCCGGCCAGGAACAAGAGCAGCGTCGCGACGATGATCGCCATCGCTACACGCGGAGAGTAGCCGGGATGCGCCGTCTTGCCAACTCCGGCGCATGGCTCCTCTCGCCCACGTTGCCCAGCACGACGCCGAGGATGATCACGACCCCGCCCGCCCAGATCCACGTCACCAGCGGGTTGACGAAAACACGGAAGGTGGCCGATCCGTCCTCCGCCGTACCGGCGAGGACGATGTACACGTCGGCGACTGGCGTGGTCGAGATGGCGACGTGGGTAAGCGCCTGCCCGCCGAGACCGGCGTAGCTGGCACGCGAAGGTTCGAGGACCTGGTCGCCAAATCGCATGGCGGCGACGAATTCCGTGTGGTCGGTGAGCTGACGCTGCTCAGAGCCGGTGTAGGTGAGCGTGTAACCGGCAACGGTCACCTGCTCGCCGGGCCGCAGCGTGACGTCGCGCGCTTGCTGTCCGAAGTGGGAGGCGGCGATCCCGATCACGACCACGACGAGACCCAGGTGCGCCAGGTACGCGCCGTAGTGGCGCCGCTTGCGAAGGATCGAGCCCGGTCGCTTCATGAGGGCCCGGCCGTAATCGCTGAGCACGGTCGCGGCCGCCCCGGCCGCCAGCGGTATCGCAAGCAATGCAGGCCCCGACCGCACGCCGGCAATCGCCAACACGACCAGCGACCCCACCGACGCGGCCGCCGGCCAGCGCAGCGCCCTGAGCGTCGAGGCTCCCACGTGGCGCCATGGCAGCAGCGGTCCCGCCGCGAGCAGGGCCAGCAGGGCGACGAAGAGTGGACCCGCCGCTCGCTCGTAAAACGGCGCGGCGGCAACGCGCTCAGCGCCGAGCATCCCCGAGACGAGAGGCAGCACGGTCCCCCACATGACCACCGCCACCGCACCGACGAGCAGCAGGTTTTGCAGCACGAACGCTCCCTCGCGCGACACGAGTGGCGCCGGGTGGCCCGAACCGGTGCCGGCGTTCGATCGCACCACGAGCAACGCCGCCGCGAAGACCATGCACGCGAACAGGAACGCCAGGAACCATGGCCCGATCGAACTGACGGCGAAGGTGTGAACGGACGGGACGATCCCACTCCGCACTATGAACGTGCCGAATACGACGAGCAGGAACGCGATGATGACCAGCGAGAGGTTCCACGTCCGGAGCCGGCCTCTGCGCTCCTGCACCTGGGACGAGTGCAGGTACGCCGTGGTCGCCAGCCAGGGCATCAGCGCCACGTTCTCCACGGGGTCCCAGCCCCAGTAGCCGCCCCAGCCGAGGACGTGATAGGCCCACCACATCCCGAGGAGCAGGCCCGCCGTCTGCAAAACCCATGCCAGCAGAGCGAAACGGCGCGTGTGCGTGATCCAGGCAGCGTCTGACCGGCCCGCAAGCAGGGCGGCGCAGGCGAAGCTGAAAGGAATGGCGAAGGAGGCAAAGCCGGCCAGGACAACCGGCGGGTGGATCAGCATCCCGCCGTCGCGGAGGACCGGATTGAGGCCGAGACCGTCCGGGGGCGTGACGGAAAGCAGGTCGAACGGGCTCGCTACGACCGACAGCACGAAGAGGAAAAAGCTGAGGATCGCGGCGAGGATGCCGGCGGCGTAGGCGGCGACGGAACCGCCGAGCCGGGCGCTTGCGACCAGCGACGCGCTGCCGACGATGCCGAGGATCAGCGTCCAGTAGAGGAGCGAACCCTCCTGCCCACCGTAGAAAGCAGCCGCGACCAGGGCGAGCGGCGTCGCGAGGTCGGTGTGCTCGGTGACGTACGCGAGCGCGAAATCGTGGGTCACGAGCGCGACCTCGAGCACTAGCGCGGCGAGGAAGGTCATCGCGGTCGCGGCAAAGAACGCGCGGCGCCCGACCTGGATCAGAACGGCGCTGTTGCGCGCCCCGGCCCACAGGGAGAGGAGCGTCGAGAATCCTCCCATCACGAGGGCCGCGAGCAGGCATCCGGCGCCGAGGAAGCCGAGGATCAATTTGTGTAAGGCTGGGTCGAGAAACGGGACGGGCATTTGGCCAGCAGCGTGCGGGCGTGGAACACGCCGTCGCTCCCGAGCTTGCCCTCGACGACCACGGTGATGCCCGGTTTGAAGATGTCGGGCAATGTGCCCGTGTACTCGACCGGCATCGAGGCGGTCTTGTCTTTCTCGGTGAAGCTGACGTGCAGCCCGCCGTCGCTCTTCCTCACGTCGTCCTGCACCACTCCGGCGACGCGCACGTCGCCGCCCGGGGCCTGGGCGCGCAGCTCGGACACCGTGATGTAGTACTCGGTCGAACCCCCGGACGCGGAGTAGATGAGGTACCCGACGCAAGCCACCACGACAGCGATCGGCGCACCCCACCTGAGCGCCATCGTCATGAGAGCAGGCTCAAGTAGTGGTAGAGGGTGTTGCTGTCGAGTGGACCCACAAAGGACGCGACAACCACCCCTTTCGAGTCGATGAAGAACGTCGCGGGCAGGCCCGCCACTCCGTAGGACTGGTAGCTGCCAACCACGATCGGCCCCGCGGGGTAGGAATGCGGATGCTGTCGCTCGAACTGCTCGAAGGCCGACGTCGTGTCGCGGTTGTCGGCACCCACGAATTGAATCCTCCGATTGTCCCTGGCGGCTTCACCCAGGACGCCTGCCTCCTCGACGCACGGCCCGCACCATGACGCCCAGAAGTTCAAAACAACCGGCGAGCCCTCCAGCTCCCGAATGCGTAGTAGGTCTCCGGACATCGGCTTGATCGCGAGCACCGGCGCCGGCCGGCCCAGGACGGCCGGGTTCGACATGGCTGCATGCTGCAGGCCCCAGAGGAGCGAGGCCATCAGGACGGTGCCGACAGCAATCGCCACAGCCCCGATCGCCAACCGGCGATTCATCGGGCTGAGTCTAGTTCGACCTAGGCCGGCAGGGCGTTCGCGGCCGCGATCCGCGCGTACAGCCGCCCGCTCGGTTTGATAGTGCGTTCGAGCGTTTTGCGGTCGACGGCAATCAACCCGAAGCGCGGTCCGTAGCCGCGTGCCCACTCGAAGTTGTCCATGTTCGTCCAGTGAAAGTAGCCCCTGACGTCGACCCCGTCGTCGACCGCCGCGTGGATGTTGGCCAGGATCCACGTTAGGTATTGCTCGCGTCGCGAGTCGTCCGTGGTGGCTATACCGTTCTCCGTGACGTACACGGGCTTGCGGTAGCGCCGAACCTCGTTCAGGACGAGCCTCATCCACTCGGGTTTCGACACCCAACCCATGTCTGTGAGGAAATCCGCGGACGGGTTGAAGCGGCGTACGAACTGATCCTTTGGCCGGCGCGGATCAAACGCGCAGAGCTGACCCCAGTAATGCGCGATCCCGATGTAGTCGCTGCTCGCCTCGACCACCCGCCTCAGCCGGCCTGGGCCGACGGGCCATCGGTCCGTCACCAGCTGCGCCGCTGCCGCCGCGAGCCGGTCGCGCCGCTTGCTCGTGGCGGGCATGAACAGGAACTTGTGGTGCGAGAGCCCGACCGGAGCGTCAGGAAATCGGCGTTTGATCGCCGCGTACGCGAGCTCGTGGGCGCGGTGCAAGTGGCTGGTGACGCGATACTGCCCCGCCAGGTCGCCGTGGCGCCCGGGAGGGAACTCGCCGGTGATCCATCCATTGGCGCCGATGATGGTCGGCTCGTTGATCGTGCACCACATTCCGACCAGATCTCCCAGCTCGTCGACAACCCGATTCACAAACTGCAGGAAGGCGCGCGGCGCTTCTCCCACCGCCCACCCACCCTTGCGGACAAACCACAGAGGATTCGTAAAGTGGTGCAGCGTCAGCATCGGCATGATCCCTTGCTCACGCAGGTCACCCAGCACGTCTCGGTAGTGACGGATCTGGCGCGAGTCGAACACTCCCTCTGACGGCTCCACTCGCGACCATTCGATGGACAGCCGGTGGGCGTTCTGGTTGAGCTCTCGCAGCAGAGCGAAGTCCTCGCGATAGCGGTGGTAGTGATCGCATGCGACCGCGGAGGAGTCGCCGTTGGCGATCCGTCCCGGCTGCTGTTCCCACTCCCACCAGTCGCAATTCCTGTTGTCGCCTTCGACCTGGTGCGCCGCGCTCGACGTCCCCCACAAGAACCCTTTGGGGAAGGTGGGCGTCACGCCGCGGCGCTCGCCGGCTTCGCGACCTGCGGCGGGGGGATGTACCGCCAGGCTTTGGGCGTCTCGCCCTCCAGGTCGAGCTCCAGCATTCCCGCCTTGTCGATGGCGCGTCGGTGCATCTCCCGCTCGACCTGGGGACGCCTGTCGAGGAGGATCCAGGCCGCATTCAGCGGATCGGCGTGACTCACCAGTGCTGCCGTCTCTCCAGGATGTTCGGTCGCGAGCCGCCGCACTACCGTCAGCACCCGCTCACCCATCGCCTCGATCGTCTCGTCGCCTGGCAGGAGGCCGCGCCGCGCCTTGTGCACGAACCACAGAGGCCGTCGGACCGGAATCTGCCAGTACGGGATCCCCTGCAGGTAACGCGAGAACTCGGCTTCGGTCAGCCGGGCGTCGGTCTCGAGCGCGGGCCGCGGTGACAGCTGGTCGGCGATGATGCGCGCCGTCTCGACCGCGCGGTCGAGCGGACTGTGGACGACGCGAGCCAGCCCGGCGGACCGCAGGCTCTCCCCGACGGCGACGGCCTGAGCCCTGCCCAGCGTGCTGAGGTGAAAACCGTCGAGATGGCCGTACAGCACCCGGTGTGGGTTCTCGACGTCCGAGTGCCGAATGAGATAAAACCGGCTCAGCGTCGGTAGGCGCCGACCGTGGTGCGATTCGTACCCGCCGAGCGGCCGAAGTCGAGGGCCTGGTAGGCCTCGCGCAGCAGGTTGCCGGTGTACTCGCGCCGGTTCATGACCCCGGCCTCGTCGGCCGGTCGGTAGTGCGCGTCGATCGTTGCCGCGCCGCAGCTGACCGTGATCCGCTTCCAGGCGGCGGTCGAACCGAAGTCGTGCGAGGCGATCGAACGGCGGATCTTGTCCGCCGCCAGCGCGGCGCCCTGCTCGTCGGTCTCGGGCAGGACGATCGCGAAGTGCGGCGGCGCGTCCGAGTCGAGGAACCCGACCGTGTCGGTGTCGCGGACGGCCTGGCCCAGCCGGTCCGCCATCTCTCGCAGCAGGCCTTCGATCTGGACTGGCTCGAGCTCTTTGTGCATGTGCTCGGCGTGATCGAGCTCGACCAGGAGCACGGACAGCGGCCGGTGGTAGCGGACCGAGCGGTTCGCCTCCTGGCCGACGAGGGCGTTGATGAACTTGGAGTTCCAGATCCCGGTCGTCGTATCGACCACGCCGAAGAGCGGGCTGGAGGTTCGGTCGGTCTGGCTGTGGCCGCAGCTCGGGCAGTACTGGGAAGTCTCCGGGACGTCCGAGCTGCAGTACCAACACGTGGCCATGGGCGGCCATTGTAGGAGTCGGGCCCCCCACCCGCTTCGGAATTCGGGGCTGGGGCAGAATTCAGGCTGAGTGGACCAGGGCGAGCTGTTTCCTACCCCGGCCGGCGTGGAGCCGAAGGCCCCGCTGGCGACGCGGATGCGGCCGAAGACGTTCGACCAGCTGGTCGGCCAGCGAGAGGTCGTGGACGTGCTGCGCCGGCTGACCCGGAGCGGAAACCTGCCGAGCATCATCCTGTGGGGACCGCCTGGCAGCGGCAAGACGACACTGGCCGGGCTCCTCGCCACGGAGACGAACGCGCGGATGGTATCCATGTCGGCGGTCACCGCCGGCGTGGCCGACCTGCGCAAGGTGGTGGCGGAGGCCAGGGTCCACCGCCGCGCCGGTCTTCGCACCGTGCTCTTCATCGACGAGATCCACCGCTTCAACAAGGCCCAGCAGGACGCGGTCTTGCCCCACGTCGAGGACGGCACGGTGACGTTGATCGGCGCCACGACCGAGAACCCATCGTTCGAGGTCATCGCACCATTGCTGTCGCGAAGCCGGGTCTTTCGCCTCGAGCAGCTCGATCGCGACGAGCTCAAGGCAGTTGTCGAACGCGGCCGGCAGGAGTTGCAAACGTCAATCGCCGACGACGCGATGGACGGCCTTCTCGAGGTCGCGCGCGGGGATGCCCGGGTCGCGCTGAACGGGCTCGAAGCGGCAGCCGCCCTGGCAGGCGAGGGGACGATCGGACTCGAGCAGGTGGAACGAGCGATGCAGCAACGCCACTTGCTCTACGACCGAGCCGGCGACCAGCACTACGACATCGTGTCCGCGCTGATCAAAAGCGTCCGGGGCAGCGACCCCGACGCGGCGGTCTACTGGATGGCGCGGATGCTCGAGGCGGGCGAAGACGTGATGTTCGTCGCGCGCCGTCTCGTCATCCTCGCCGCAGAGGACATCGGGCTCGCCGACCCGCAGGCCCTGCCGGTCGCGGTAGCCGCGCAGCAGGCGGCGCACTTCGTCGGCATGCCAGAGGCCGTCCTGCCGCTGACCGAGGCCGCGCTCTACCTGGCGCTGGCGCCAAAGTCGAACTCAGCCCTGACCTCCTATGGCGCCGCGCGCGAGCTGATTCAGGAGACCGGCAATGAGCCGGTCCCGATGCATCTCCGGAACGCGCCCACGGGGTTGATGCAGTCGATGGGCTATGGACGCGGATACAAGTACGCGCACGACTTCGAGGGTGGGGTCGCCGACCAGGTGCACATGCCCGAGAAGTTGAAGGGCCGCAAGGTCTACGCGCCCAACCCGCGCGACCGCAAGCCGGGCAGCAAATAGCATTTAGTCCTTGGCCGACGCGCTGCTTATCTTCAAACCGGACGCTGCCTACCGCCTCGCCGCGCGCGCGGGAATCTGGAAGTGGCTTGCAGCCGAGCGCAATTGGAAGATCGAATCGCTGGAGTGGTTCCAGGCGCCATCCTCGCTGATCGAGAATCACTACGACTTCCTCCAGGGACGGCCGTTCTTCCCCTGGCTGTTGGACTTCATGACCGCGCTGCCGGTTGTCGTCGGTAGGGTCACGGCTGCGGACGATTCGCTGAAGCAGATGCGCTACGACCTGGGCGAGACGCAGATCGCCAAGTCTCGGCCGGGGTCCCTACGCGAGCGCTTCGGGATCTTCGGCGGACTGAACTGCCTCCATCTCTCCGATGCACCCGAGACCGGCGCAGCGGAGGTGAAGCGGTGGTCAGAGTTCGTGCAGCTCGATCAGGTCAAGGTTCGGCTGGAGGAGTCGTCCGACAAACCCGACCACACCTATCACCTGCGTTCGCTGGCGACACAGGTTGCGGCCGGCATCCACGTCGAGGTCGCCTCGCAGATGATCGGCGAGCTGCTGGCCGCAGAGTCGGAGCTCGAGGGAGTCCAGCTCGACGCCCTGCGGCGAATCACGCTGGGGGCGCTTTCTTAGCTTCCTCTTCCGGCGTGACCCCGTGAATCGTCACGGGCTTGGTGAACAGCTCTGAGTTCGGCACGACCATCACGTCCCCTGTCACGCTCTTCAGTAACGTGACCCGAAGCCGCACCTCGGTGACGGTGCCGTCATGGGTGTCGAACGTGATTCGATCACCGACCCGTATGTGATGCTCGAACAGCATGTAGTACCCAGAGACGTAATCCTTCAGAAGGTCCTGGACGCCAAGCGCGGCGACGAGGGTGGCCAATAGAAGCCCGAACAGCGTGACGTTCGCGCTTTGCACCGCAAAACCGAGGGCGACAAAGACGCCCAGAAGGATGACCGTGGCCGTGACGACACGGCGTCCCAGGGTGACCATGTCGGCGCGCACGTGGTGCATGCGCAGCTGCTCGGCCGCGAAATGCGCCACAAAACGCGCGGCGAACAGGAAAACGACGAAGACCGCGAGGCCGACGAGGATGAACACGACGTCCTGCACGGGCCCTGCTGTCGTCAGGTCCCGGCTGAGATCGAAGCCGCCTGGCGTGGCGGCGGGGATCATTCTTCGGTCTCGGCTGCTTCCTCGGCGGCGGGAGCCTCGCCCTCGGCAGCGACCTCGCCCTCGGCCGGAACCGCGGCCTCGGCCGCCGGAACTTCCTCTTCGACCTTGAGCTCGCGCTTGTGCACGATCTTGACCACCAGCTCTTCGGGCTCGTCGAGCACGGTCACGCCCGCGGGAACCTTCAGGTCGGACACGCGCAGCTCCGCGTCGATCTCGTCGAGCGGGGTCAGGTCGACCTCGAACGCCTCGGGAATCTCCGACGGCAGACACTCGACGCGAATCGAGTGCATCGGCTGGAGGACGTCCCCATCGCCCTGCTTCACAGGGGCGGATTCGCCCACCAGGTGGACGGGAACCTCCACCTCGATCTTCTCTTGCAGGTTGACCTTGTAGAAGTCGACATGGACCGGTCCCAGCCGGCGGGGGTGGGTCTGGATCTCGCGCACCAGCACCTTCTCCGTCCGGCCGTCGAACACGAGATCGACAAGGTGAGTGCGGCCCGACCTGGCGAACACCTTCTGGAACTCGAGCCGGTCGAGCGTTATCGGCGTCGCCTGGGTGTTGTGCCCGTAGACGATAGCGGGGACCTTGCCCTCGCGCAGCATGCGGCGCGAACGCTTCCCCAACGGCTGGCGGAGTGATGCCTTGAGTTGCATGGGTGCGCCTCTGGTTGGAGAGGCGCGCCTATGATACGCCAAGCCGTGCAGAACCCACCGCCTCCGCCGGCGGTTCCTGGCGGCGCTCCTACCCCACTCGTCCCACCGCGGCAGCACGCCATGACTACGCATGGGAGCCTCGCCGGCCCTGGCTTGAGGATCGTCGGCGGGCTGATCGACGTGGTGATCCTGCTGGTGTTGTTCGGCGTCGCCGAGGCTCTGTTCAGGGGCGTCCATGTGGGTGCGGTCATCGTCGACCTTGCCGTGGCGCTCGGATATTTCGGCTACTTCTGGAGCGCGCACGGCCAGAGCGTCGGGATGATGGTTTTCGGATTCCGGGTGCGCGATCGCTCGACGGGCCGGTACCCCAGCATCGGGATGGCTCTGATCCGCGGGTTCATCTGGTGGCTCGAGCTCCTGCTCACGTTCTGCCTCGTCGGTGCGCTCGGTTGGTTGTGGATGCTCTGGGATCCGCAGCACCAGGCGGTCCACGACAAGATCGCGGGGACGGTCGTGACGACGAGCTGACGTAACGGTTATTCAGGCACTGTGTGCCGAGCGCCCCTAGCCTGAGCTGAACGGCGTCGGGCTCGGGATGCCGTTCAGAAGTCCCGAGCTGCTCACCCCGAACCAAAGAATCGTCAGGACCAGCAGGACGAGCCCGATGCCGGCCGCCGTCGCACCCGTGATGATCCCGGTGAGCGCTTTCCCTTCACCACCCAGCATCCCCTGGCTCGCCGCAACTCTGTTTCGCGCGTTGACGCCCAGGACTATGGCGACGATCCCGAGGGGAATCACCACCACCTCGCCCACGCCGCAGCAGCAGCCGAATGGAGTAAGCACGATCGAGACGATGCCGAGGACCATGGAAGGCATCGCGCCCTGCGCGTCCTGTCGGACGTAGGGCGGCGGATACAGATATCCGCCTGGTGGGTAGGGCTGCGGCGGGGGCAGGCTTCCAGGGGGCCCGGCTGACATCCGGCGATCTTATTCCCGCGGGCGCGTTTATCATGCGGCGAGCCCGTCGCACAGTTCAGGAGGTAAAGCGACATGCAGAACCCACCCCCGTCCCCACCTGGCGATTCCCCTCCGCCGCCTCCGCCGCCACCGCCGCCTGGCTACACTCCGCCACCGCCGCAGATGCCGTACGGCGCGCAGCCGCCGGCGCCCTACGCACCGGCAGCCAACTACGGCGGATTCTGGATTCGAGTCGTGGCATACATCATCGACGGAATCCTGCTCGGCATCGTCGGCACGATCGTCAACATCGCGTTTCGGGTCAACCCGAACGATCCGCAGAGCTCCGGTTATGCCGTTGCCTCCTTGATCAACTTCGTCATCGGAATCGCGTACTTCGTCGGATTCTGGAGCTACTGGAGCGCGTCCCCCGGCCAGCGAATCCTTCGGCTTCGAATTGTCGACGCCAACACGATGCAGCCAATCAGTGTGGGCAAGGCGGTCCTTCGCTACATCGGACTGGTCATCTCTTTCCTCGTCTGCTTCGTCGGAGTGATCTGGGTCGCGTTTGACGCGCGGAAGCAAGGCTGGATGGACAAGATCGCGGGAACGTTGGTGCTGCAGGGTTAGCGCTTAGAGCGACTTTCCCTCGGGGAAGCGATTGCGCAACCAGTCGACGATGTCTTGAAGCGGCGTGCCGGGGGTGAAAATCTCCGCCACGCCGCGCTTTTTCAGCGCCGCGATGTCGTCCTCCGGAATGATCCCCCCGCCGAACACGACGATGTCGGTCGCGTGGCGTCGCTTCAGCTCCTCCACCACCGCCGGGAACAGCGTCATGTGCGCGCCGGAGTGGATGGACAGGCCGATCACCTGCGCGTCCTCCTGCAGCGCGGCGTCGACGACCATCTCTGGCGTCTGTCGGAGCCCGGTGTAGATCACCTCATAACCCGCGTCGCGCAGCGCTCGCGCGACGACCTTGACACCACGGTCGTGGCCGTCCAGCCCGACCTTGGCGACCACGATGCGGGTGGGGCGCACCGCCGTCGGCATCAGACGACCGCCGTTTCCGTGTAGGTGCCGAACACGTCGATCATCGCGCGCATGATCTCGCCTTCGGTCGCATAGGCCCGGACCGCGTCGAGGATGTATGGCATCAGGTTGTCGGTGCCGGCGGCCGCCTTGCGAAGGAGGTTGAGCGCGCTCGTGCACTTCGCCTGGTCGCGCTTCCGGCGCACGTCCTCGACCCGCGCCGCCTGCTCGCTCTCCAGGCGCGGATCGATGCGAAGGATGTCGATCGGCGGCTCGTCGTCGACTGTGAACTCGTTCACGCCGACCATGATTCGCCGGCGCTGCTCGAGCTCCTGCTGGTAGCGGAAGGCCGCGTCGGCGATCTCCTTCTGAAAGAATCCTGCCTCGATCGCGGGGATCACGCCGCCGAACTCGTCGATGCGCTTGAAGTACGCCTCAGCCTGGCGCTCCATCTCGTCGGTCAACGACTCGATGAAGTAGCTGCCTCCGAGCGGGTCGATCGTGTTGGCGGCCCCGGTCTCGTATGCCAGCAGCTGCTGCGTGCGCAGCGCGATGCGGGCTGCCCTGTCCGTAGGCAGGGCGAGGACCTCGTCCATCGCGTTGGTGTGGAGCGATTGGGTGCCACCGAGCACGGCGGCAAGCGCTTCGATCGCCGTGCGGGCGATGTTGAGCTCTGGCTGCTGCGCGGTCAGCGAGACGCCGGCGGTCTGCGTGTGGAAGCGCAGCTTCCACGATCGCTCCTGCTGCGCGCCATAGCGCTCGCGCATCCAGCGAGCCCAGATCCGGCGCGCGGCGCGAAACTTGGCGATCTCCTCGAAAAAGTCGATGTGGGCGTCGAAGAAGAAGGAAAGCCGGGACGCGAAATCATCGATGTGCATGCCGCGTTCGAGGCACGCATCGACATAGGCCATGCCGTCCGCGAGTGTGAACGCGAGCTCCTGGACCGCGGTCGACCCGGCCTCTCGGATGTGATAGCCGGAGATCGAGATGGTGTTCCACTTCGGGACCTCTTTTGCGCAGTACTCGATCGAGTCGACCACGAGGCGCATCGATGGCGCGGGCGGAAAGATGAACTCCTTCTGCGCGATGAACTCCTTGAGGATGTCGTTCTGCAGCGTCCCGCCGAGCTTTGACGCAGGCACGCCCTGCTCCTCGGCGACGGCGATGTACATGCACAGCAGGATCGCTGCCGGCGAGTTGATCGTCATCGAAGTCGTGATCTCGCCGAGCGGAATGCCTTCGAACAGCGTCTCCATGTCGGCGAGCGAATCGATGGCGACGCCGCAGTGGCCGACCTCGCCGCGACTGGTCGGCGCGTCCGAGTCCTGGCCCATCAGGGTGGGCATGTCGAACGCGACCGAAAGGCCGGTCTGGCCGTTGGCGAGAAGGTACTTGTAGCGCCGGTTCGTCTCCTCCGCGGTCGCGAAGCCGGAGAACTGGCGCATCGTCCAGAGCCGGCCGCGGTAGCCGCTCGGGTGAATGCCTCGCGTGTAAGGGAACTGGCCCGGGTACTCCTCGGCGCGCTGCGGCAGGTCGTCCGACGTGTACAGCGGCTGGAGCGGGATGCCCGAGATGGTCGACGTCTCGATTCCGTCATCACGCTGCTGGCCGGATTCGAACTCCTCGCGCCATACCTGCTTTGGATCGTGGGCCCGTACTTTCAACTCAACCCAATTATCGGTTCGGGTTCCGCTGAAGGATCTCTTCTGCGGTCCGGTAGGGCGTGCCGTCCTTCATCAGCCGCTCGGCCAGCGCCGGGTCCTCCTCGAGCGCCTGCCACGCCCGTCTGCGGGCCAGCTCGGCGGCAACCTCGGCGGTTTCGTCGCGCAGCCGCGTTGCCGCCAGCTCCATCAGCCGGCCGCTCGTCTCGAGGTGCTTGCGGTGTGCAAGCACCGCCGACCACAGCTGCTCGATGCCCTCTTGCCGAATGGCAACCGTCGGGATGATCGGCTGCCTCCAGTCCTTCTTGGGTGAGAGGTTCAGCATCCCGCGCAGCTCGGCGATCACCCGCGCGTGGCCGTCGAGGTCGGCTTTGTTGACGGCGAAGACGTCGGCGATCTCGAGGATTCCGGCCTTGATCATCTGCACGCTGTCCCCGAGATTGGGCGTGAGCACGACGACCGTGGTGTCCGCCACCGCGGCGACCTCCAGCTCGGACTGGCCCACGCCGACGGTCTCCAGGATCACCTGGTCGAAGCCGAAGGCACCCAGCAGCCGGATCGCCTCCCGCGAGGCCAGGGAGAGGCCGCCGAGGTGCCCACGCGCGCCCATGCTGCGGATGAAAACCTTCGAGTCCAGGGCGTGGCGCTGCATGCGGATCCGGTCGCCGAGGATCGCGCCACCCGTGAATGGCGAGTTGGGATCAGTGGCCAGCACCGCGACCGACTGCTCCTTGGACCGCAGCAGGGCGACCACGGCGTCGACCAGGGTCGACTTGCCTGTGCCCGGTGCGCCCGTGAAACCGGCAACACCCGGCGCCGCGTCCTCGGCGCGCAAAGCCTCTTCGAGCTCCCGCACCGCGGGATCCCGCCTCTCGACCAGCGAGATCGCCCGGGCGAGAGCGCGAACGTCGCCCGAACGAAACTGCTTCAGTAGGTGTGCGTCGGTGGTGGAGTTATCCGCCCAACCAATGTAGGGCGAAGTCGTGACCCAGCACCACCACGACGCCGTACATCTGCTGGCCCGCGGCCGGCGCGGGATTGGTCGGCGTCGCGGACACGACGGTGCCGCCGAACCAGTCGTTGAGCCACCTGGTGGTGAGCGGGAACTTGCCGCCCGAGTAGTCGAGGATCAGCGTCTGTCCCGAGGGACGGTGCGCGACGGGGTCCGCGAGCTGGAGCCCGACCGGGTCGAACATCGTGGTCACTCGCTGGTCGAGTCCCGGGAAGTTGGTGGCCCCGTTCACGAACTGGACGGGAGCTTTCTCGGCGAGCGTCTTTGGGTCGATGAAGATGCCGGCCGCGAAGTACTTGTGGATCATGAAAAAGGTCGGGTCGTCTGCGCACAGCTGAGAGACCCCAGCCCCCATGCCGCAGTCGTACGAGTCCAGCAGGTTGCCGCCGCCCTCACCCGAGGGCGCGGTGAGCGCGAGCCGGATGATCGAGCTGTCCGGCAGGTTCTTGCCCCAGTCGTAGATGGCCTTCATGTCGGAAAGCGTCATGTCGGTGTGGATGTTCTTCTGCAGCGCAGTCAGCAGTTGTGGCGCCTTGGCAAATCCGTTCACCGTGGTCGCCTTCTTTTTGATCGCCTCCATGATGTCCTGCTGCCTTCGGGCGCGCCCGAAGTCCGACGACTGCTGCGGCTGGATTGCGTGGCGCGACCGTGCCACCTCGAGCGCCTGCTCACCAGTGAGGTGCTGGCAACCGGCCTTGAAATGGATCGGCTTGTACCCGTTGCTGTAGTTCGGGTACTCGTTGTCGTCGAGGTCGGTGGTCAGGCAAACGTCGACGCCGCCAAGCGTGTCGACCATGTCGCGAAACGCTTTGAAATCGATCGCGATGAAGCGGTCGAACGTGAGCCCGGTGATCTTGCCCACCTCGTGCTCCGCCGCGTAACCCCCTCCGTTCGGACCTGTGTACTGCGACGCGACGCAGCAGATGATGTTCGTGTAAGGGACCTCGTACGCGGCGTTGATCTTGTTGACCCAGACCCGGTCTGGATTGTTCTGCAGGTTCATGTGGACGACGAGGTCGCGCGGGATCGACGCCATCGATACGCGGTTGGATCGTGGGTCGATCGTCACGGCCATGATCGAGTCGGTCAGGAACGGCGCGTCGTTCTCATAGCCGCCCATGCCTAGAAGCAGGACGTTGACGAGCTGGCCGTGCTTCAGCTTGTAGGCGATGGTCCCCTGAGCCGGCTCGACGGCCTGCACGACCTCTCCGATCGGATTGATGTGATGACCCGTGGTCGCCTGCATGAAATCGTCGAACCGCTTGTACGTGAGCGTCGTGGCGAGGATCACGCCAAGCAGCAAGACGGCGATCACAGCCGCTGGGACCGACCTGGTCAGGCGGTAGGAAACGTTGTAGCGGGAGCGCCTGGCCCGTTTCGGCCTGGCCCGGAACATGAGCACCGGGATTTTATCAACGGCGCCTGAGGGTCGACGGTTACGGCGAGGGCGTCGCGGCCGTGTTGTTGAACGCTCCGGACACAACTACGAAGAAGAACCATCCGACGCTGGCGACGAAACCGATGATGCCCAGGATCAGGCCGACCATCGCGAGCGTGCCTCCGCCCAGCATGCCGCCGCTGGTGGCGATTCGTTGTCGCGAGATGAAACCCATGATCGCGGCCGTGGGGCCGAGGACGATGCCGAGGCATCCGAGGGAGCAGACGATCGACACGATGCCGATGACAAGCGCCGCGATGGCGAGGCCGTCGGTGCGCTGGGCAGCGTATGCGGGCGCCGCCATGTAGCCGCCGTAGCCGCCACCAGGTGGAGGCGGGACGTATCCACCGCCAGGAGGTGGCGGCGGGACGTATCCACCGCCAGGAGGTGGCGGCGGTACGTAGCCACCTCCTGGAGGAGGAGGCGCCCCATAACCACCTCCAGGCGGCGGTGGTGGCGGGTTGTAGCCGCCGCCGGGCGGAGGAGGAGGTGGCGGCGGCGGTGGGGTCGGGTTGTACCCACCTGGCGGAGGTGGTGGCGGCGGAGGAGGCGGCGACGGCGGCTGATCGCTCCCGCCCGGGGGTACGTCCGACATTCAACTCCTCCTTCTAGGCAGTAGGTGCCGGCGCGCCGACCTCGAAACTGCGAATGATCCAGGCCTCCATCGCCATCGCGAGCGCGCCTGTGAAGAACACGCCGACAATGCAAACAAAGAATCCCAATCCGGCGATGAACTGGACGGCGACCAGCATAAGGCCCGCGATCACGGTGTTGACTGGCGATTTCCGCATCGCCATCGCGACCGCAGCGACCCGGAGGCCGCCCGGGATTCCGCCACGAGTGAACTCGAGAACGATCGGCGGCGTGGCGAAAGTCAGGACCAGGGAGCCGAGCGACAGGATGCTGAAGGTCAGCAGGCTCAGGGACGTGCCGACCGCGACGAGCGCGGCATTGGGTGAGGAACGCCCTTCCGCGTCGAGGATGAGCACCGCGGGCAAGTAGACGACGGCGGCGATCAGCAAAAGCACGAGGTAGTAGACGAGGTTGACGACGAAAAGCCTGAAACCCCGGCCGAGGTAGTCGAAGTTTGCCGGCGGAAGCCTCTCCTCGCCAGCGCGCAGACGGTCGAGCGTCGCCAGCATCCAACCGAGCGCGTTGATCGACCCGACGATGGGGATGAGGAGGATCACGCCCATGATCGCGACCTTCGGCAGCCATTCAGGGTCGCGAAATGGCCAGACGAACGCCTCCGTGATGCGTTCCATGCCGCGCTAGACGGGAGGCTCTCCGAAGTTCGCGACCAGGAACAAGACCAGCGCGATGAGAGTCACCGTGGAGCCGACCACGGCTGTGATGACGCCGATGGCCCAGCCGCTCGTCGCGGTCCCCCGTCCGCCGACCGCGCCCTGCGAGGCATCGATCCGGCCCAGCGACGAGCGCCCGAGGAAGTAGCCGACGGGTCCGAGCGCCATCGCGGGGATGCCCAGCAAGAGGCCCAGCAAGAGGCTGCCGAAGCCCGCGATGTAAGCGGTTGCTCCCAGCAGGCATGCGGTGAGGGCCAGGATCAGGCCGATGCTCGAGGTCAAGAGTGAGGCGTGCGCCCGGCCGTCGGTAGGGCGCGGTGGCGGCACCCCTGGCATCGGGTACGCGGCAGGACGGCGGTACGCCATCGGCGGTGGAGGAGGAGGTGGTGGTGGTGGCGGAGGAGGCGGCAACGGCCTCTGTGGCTCGGCGCTCACCGCAGCAACGACCTCGCGATCACGACGCGCTGGATCTGGTTGGTCCCCTCGTAGATCTGCGTGATCTTCGCGTCCCTCATCATCCGCTCGACAGGGTAATCCGAGATGTACCCGTAGCCGCCCAGGAGCTGGACGCAATCGGTGGTCACCTTCATGGCCATGTCGGACGCGAAGAGCTTGGCCATCGCCGCAACCTTCGTGAGGTCCGGCGCCTTGGCATCGACCTTGGTCGCCGCCCTGTAGACGAGATGTCGCGACGCTTCGATCTGCGTCGCGATGTCGGCGAGCATGAACTGGATGCCCTGGAAGCTGGCGATCGGCTGTCCGAACTGCTGGCGCTCTTTGACGTAATTGAGCGCGTAGTCGAACGCGCCTTCCGCGATCCCAAGCGCCTGCGCACCAATGCCTGGGCGGGATCGGTCGAGCACCGCAAGCGCGATCTTGAAGCCGGCGCCCTCATCACCAAGCCGGTTGGATGCTCGGACCTTCACGTCTTCGAGCACGACCTGCGCAGTGGGCGAGCCTCGGATGCCGAGCTTGTGCTCGAGCTTCTCGACCCGCCACGGACTCGTCTCGCGCTCGAGCACGAACGCCGAGATCCCGCGATGGTCTGCTCCAGGATCTGTCTGCGCGAACACGACCAGCGTTCCCGCGATGCTGCCGTGGGTGATGAACTGTTTGGTCCCGTTGAGCACGTACTCGTCACCTACTCTTCGCGCACGCGTCTTCATCGCGGCCGCGTCTGAGCCGCTGCCCGGTTCCGAAAGCGCATAAGCCGCGACCTTCTCGCCAGAGGCCAGAGGCGGGCACAGTCGCTTCTTCTGATCCTCAGATCCCGCGACGAGGATCGGATACGAGCCCAGCGCCTGGACGGCGAGGATCAGAGACGAGCTCGCGCATGCCTTCGCGATCTCCTCGATGCCCATGCAGATGGTGACGCTCGACCCGGAGATCCCTCCGTATGCCTCGGGGAACGGGATGCCGAGGATTCCGTTGTCCGCGAATAGGCGCTCGATGTCTTTTGGATACTCACCCGTCTGATCGATCTCGGCGGCGCGCGGAGCGACGCGATCCTGTACCAGCTCGCGGATCGTGTCCCTGATCGCGACCTGCTCGGCCGAAAACTCAAAGTCCATGTTTGAAGCCGATTATCCGGGGTTTCACCCCGTGAGTAATTCGCGCGCGATCACGATGCGCTGCACCTGGTTCGAACCTTCGTAGATCTGGAGCGCCTTGGCGTCGCGCACGTGTCGCTCGAACGGGCTTCCGGACACCGCGCCTTCATCGCCGGAGATCTGAAGCGCATCAAGCGCAACCTGCATCGCGGTGTCGGTGCACTGCAGCTTGGACATCGACGCCTGGCGCGTGAAAGGCAAGCCGCGGCTGCACAGCCACGCGGCGTGATACGCGAGCAAGCGCGCGGACTCGATTCGCGTCGCCATGTCCGCAAGTGCGAAATCGTCACCTTGCTCGTGGCCTCGTTCTCGCATCAAGGAGCCCGCTTCGTCGAGCGCTGCCTGCGCGATGCCCAGCGCCTGACCCGAGATGCCGATGCGGCCCGAGTCGAGCGCGCGCATCGCGATCGTGAAGCCCTCACCTTCCGCACCCAGCCTGTTCGCGACCGGTACCTTCACGTCCTCGAGCACGAGCTCGCCTGTTGGCGATCCGTGCAGGCCCATCTTGTGGAAGACCTGGCCCACGCGGACTCCCTGCGCGTCCGCGGGGACGAGGAATGCTGTGACGCCGGCCGCCCTCTCATCGGGTCCGGTTCGCGCGAACACGACATAGAGGCCCGCGTGACCGATGTTGGTGATGAACACCTTGGTGCCGTTGAGCTCGTAGTCACCGCCGTTGCGCCGCGCAGTCGTCTTGAGCGCGGCTGCGTCGGACCCCGACGCCGGCTCCGTCAGGGCAAAAGCGCCCAGCAGCTCGCCCGCCGCCAGCGGAGGCAGCCACCTTCGCTTCTGTGCCTCGTCGCCGAAGAGGAGGATCGGCTCGGTGCCCACGCTGGTGTGGACGTCCACGATGACCGCGGTCGAGGCGCAGGCCTGGGCCAGCTCTTCGATGCAGATCGCAAACGCCAGGGCGTCGAGGCCGGCGCCACCAAACTCGGCCGGAACAAGGATTCCAAGCAGCCCGGATTCCCTTGCCGCCCGCACGGCTTCAACCGGGAAACGGTGCTCGCGGTCGACCTCGCTTGCGTGCGCCAGGACGACGCCTTGCGCGAGCTCACGGACCGCGGCGCGAAAGTTGGCGTGCTCGGGCGCAAGTTCGAGGTCCAACTCAGGCGTTACTTAGAATAGTGGGCTTGACAATGGACGCAGGGCCGAGATACCTCGAGGGCACTACCGTCGGTAGTGG